>Ga0315291_10003268_pt1 | contig 21001 bp, 16 predicted proteins | sample YL17G12_20_MG_FD_203070 | JGI IMG/M metagenome (GOLD analysis project Ga0315291, IMG submission 203070) | Sediment microbial communities from Yellowstone Lake, YNP, Wyoming, USA - YL17G12_20 | ecosystem: Environmental > Aquatic > Freshwater > Lake > Sediment | place: USA: Wyoming | collected...
TCGCCTGGAGCTATCTGACGGGAGATTATGTAGATTCCTCTCCCGCGCTGGGGAGCGAGGGGAGGGTGTACGTCGGCTCTGAGGACAATAACCTCTACGCGTTTAATTCAGACGGCTCGCTCGCCTGGAGCTATGCGACTGAATATTATGTAGATTCCTCTCCGGCGCTGGGGAGCGACGGGAGGGCGTGCGTCGGCTCTGAGGACAATAATCTCTACGCGTTTAATTCCGACGGCACGCTCGCCTGGAGCTATCTGACGGGAGATTATGTAGATTCCTCTCCGGCGCTGGGGAGCGACGGGAGGGTGCGCGTCGGCTCTGATGATGGCGCTCTCTATTGTATCGAGCAGGTCCCCACTGCAACACCCACAGTAACACCGGCTCAGACGCCCACAGATACTCCCACGCCCTTTCCGTGGCCGATGTTTCAACATGATCCAGCCCGCAGTGGTCAGAGCGCTAGCGGCGGTCCTTTGATTCCTATGCTCGGTTGGTCATATACTACGGGATCTGCTGTTGGTTCATCTTCGGCAGTAGGCGGAAGTGGTTATATCTGTACCGGGGGCGAAGATAGCAATGTGTATTTGATCAATTCGACCGGCTCACTCCTATGGAGCTATAAGACAGGAGGATCCATCCAGGCTTCGCCTCTGATTCTAAACAATGCGAGTGGCAGTGCAACGATATACACGGGCTCACAGGATAATAGAATATACGCGATTACATTGAATGATTCACTTCCCTGGAGCTATACATTTGGCTGGAGCTACACAACGGGCGGTGCAATTAATTCTTCTGCCGGCCCCGGATTTGGCGGGATTATATATGCGGGCTCCCTCGACAAGAACTTGTACGCCATAAGTTCCAGCGGATCACTGCAGTGGAGTTTCTCCACGGGAAACAAGGTTTACTCTTCTCCCGCCATAGACAGTGCGGGGGCGGTTTATTTTTGCTCGGATGACTTAAATCTCTATGTAGTGAATTCAAACTGCTCCTCATCCTGGAGCTATGCGATCGGGTTTACAGCGCTACGATCTTCTCCCAGTGTGGATAGTGCGACGCGGAGTATCTATGTTGGTTCGGATGATTTTAATTTCTATGCCTTCAACTCTAACGGCACGCTGTATTGGACATTCAGGGCAGACGCTGGTATCTATTCTTGCATGGCGAGAAGTAACGAAGGGAAGGTGTATGGAACCTCACTCGACGGGATAGTATATGCCATTAACTCCGATGGGACTCTCGCATGGACATATGGAACTGGTGATAAGATATTTTCCTCTGTCGCGATAGACGCGGGGGAAAAGATTTATTTCGGATCTGATGATTATCGCTTCTATATCCTCAATTCCGACGGCTCGCTGTTCTGGAGTTTCGTGACCGGAGACAAGGTCGAATCCTCTCCCGCGGTGAGCGCGGATGAAAAGGTCTACTTCGGATCGAACGACCGCGTGGTGTACTGCATCAATTCAGCCGCGACGCCGACTCCCACGGCCACGCCGACCGCCACACCGTCCTATGCCTATGTCGAGATCGCCGTGCTCCCGAATATTCACGGGACCTACGAGTTCGGACGGGGAGACAAGGTCGTCCTTGGGTGGGAGTCGCATCTCAATCTCTACGGATTAGCAAACACGCGAATGAACGTATATCTCAGCGCTGTCCTTGATTCGTCGTACAAGAACACCGTCGTCACTGTGGAGCAGATCGCATCCTCGGGAACGATCTATAGCTTTGACTCCCGGCTCAAGCCATCACGCGTTGTCCCGCCCAGGGCGCCGGCTCACACGTGGGAAAATACCAGGATCCCGGAAACGGGGACGATTGTGTTCACCGTGCCGCGCGGGGCAGCGGGGGATTGGGTCTTTGCCACCGCCTTCTCTCATAGCGGGCAGTACGCCGCCTCGCCGCCAGTGGTGGTATCAAACGGCTTTACGATTCGTTGAAGAGCATGTTGTATTCGTATGGTGAAATAGTAACAATGATAAGGAAGTATTCAAATACGGAGGGTCAGTCATGAAGAGGCTATTTTGCGGAATTATATTTCTCACCTTCCTTTGGAACTACCAGGGTGTCGCAGTGGACGTGTACATCGCGGCCATCAAGAGGCCGCGGGTGGTTGACGCTCCCTCCAGTGTAAGCGAGGCGCTGGGCGGCGGGGTGGTCTACCTCTTCGGGAAAAACATGAAGAGCGTCTATGTCTACGAGGGGAAGCTCCAGGAGCCGACGTACAGCAACGCCGCGTTTCCGCCGGTGCATCTATCCAATTCCCTCCCGGTGCCCGTCCCCGCGGGCGCCAGCTACGCGGGTGACTATGTTTTCGCGACTGCCTTTCTCCGCCATGGCGCCGGCGGTTTCATCCGGACCGACGGTCTGCCGGTGGAGAATTCCAATCTTGTGATGAATGTGCCGTGAGGTGGATGCCATGAAAGAAGAAAACCTCTTCCATATTGCCTCCGCCGAAGACGTCATCGCAGGCAGGACCACAGATATTTATTTCGAGCGCACACTCCGTATCCTCAAGGCACGGGGAATCAACAAACACGTGGTCGCCGAGGTCCGGGCCAAGGAGCTCCCCTCGGGACATCCCTGGGCGGTGTTCGCCGGCCTTGAATACGTGCTGCGTATGCTCGAGCGCCTCGGCGTGGATATCGAGGTGCAAGGCCTCGATGAGGGGACGGTTTTCGGAGCAGGGGATGTGGTGTTTTCCATTGCCGGCCGCTACAACGACTTCTGCCTCTATGAGACGCCGATCCTGGGATTCCTCTGCCAGTCTTCCGGGATCGCGACGGCGGCCGCGCGCTGCAGGAAGGCGGCGGGCGACCGGACGATCCTGAGCTTCGGCGCTCGGCGGATGCATCCGTGCCTCGCGCCGATGATCGACCGGAACGCGGTTGCCGGCGGCGTGGACGGTGTGTCGGTGATCGCCTCCGCCGAGATGCTCGGCATCGAGCCCACCGGCACGATGCCGCACGCCCTCATCCTCCTCGTCGGCGATACGGTCGAGGCGAGCAGGGCATTCTGCGAGGTCATCGGCCGAAAGGTGAAGTGCGTGTCGCTCATTGATACCCTCGGCGACGAAAAATTTGAATCGCTCAATGTCGCCCGCGCCCTCGGCAAGGACCTCTACGCCGTCAGGCTGGACACGCCGCGCTCGCGGCGGGGCGACATGCCGGCGATACTCCGGGAGGTGAGGTGGGAGCTCGATCTGAACGGATTCCGGCACGTGAAGCTCTACGTGAGCGGCGGCCTCGATGAGGAGAAGATACTGGCGCTGAATCCGTGGGCGGACGGCTACGGTGTGGGGACGAGGATCGCGGGGGCGCCGGTGGTGGATTTCGCCTTCGACATTGTCGAGATTGACGGCAAGCCGATGGCGAAGCGCGGCAAGGAAGCCGGCGCCAAGAAGCTCATGCGCTGCACGCGCTGCTTCTCCCGCCGCAACGTGCAGCTCCGCGCCGCGCGGTCCCGGTGCGCCTGCGGGGCGATGATGAAAGACATGCACCGGATATTTATGGCCGGCGGGCGCATCGCGGTGAAGCTCCCCACGGTTCACCAGATACGCGCGCGGACGTTGGCCGAGCTCCGGAGGGTGGAACTATAGCAAGGGGTTTGAACCGTTTGAGCAGTTTGAGTCGTTTGAACCGCTGAATGTCTCGCGGTTCAAACAGTTCAAACGATTCAAACAGCTCAAACCATTATTTGTGTCTAATTTTCCTTGCGTGGGGTTTGGTTTCTTGCTATCAAAGTGGATGTAAAAAGGGTTGGAGGAGATGCCTAAAAGGATCAAGAGCACCACGGCGATACTCGTCATTGACATGCTCAATGACTTCGTCCTCAAGGGGGCGCCGCTGGAGGTTCCTCGGGCGAGGCATATCATTTCGCATATCAAGAAGAGACTCGCCCGGGCGGCCCGTGAGCACGTACCGGTGATCTACGTCTGCGACCGGCACCGGAAAGAAGACCCGGAGTTCAAGGTGTGGCCGAAGCACGCGGTCAATGGCTCTCCGGGGTGCGAGATCATCGCCGAGCTCAACCCGCGCAGCCGCGACTACATCATAGATAAGACCACGTATTCGGCGTTCTATCGCACGAAGCTGGAGAAACTCCTTAGAAAACTCGGGACGCGAAAGATCGTCATCACGGGACTGGTGACCGAAATCTGCGTCCTCTATACCGCCGTGGAAGCCAGCATGCGCGGTTTTCAGGTGGAAGTCCCCTCGGACTGCGTCGCGGGCATGACCGACGCCGACCATCGCTTCGCCCTGAGACAGATCGAAAAGTACCTCAAGCCCTACCAGGGGTAAGATAAATCCCAATTCCCAAAACATCTTTTGCCAGATTGTCATTGCGAGTCCCGCTGAGCGGGACGCTCGGCTCCGGCCTCATGTTGATAACTCCTGTGGGTGAAATAGAGGGTAAAAGCCCCTGAAAATAGGTGGAGGTAGCTGATTTTGAGATAACGTGCTCAGAATCAGCAAGTTAGGTAATTTTCAGGGGAAAAGTTTTGACATTACGAATAAGGCTGAAAGGAGGACAGATGAAAAGGCAGCACCGCATTGATGCTTCGCTGGGTTTTGTTATTTACTTGGTATTATCAGGAGTAATTACGCTCATATTTTCTCAATTGCACCGCAGGGGTATAATAGGTGATTCAACCACTGCTCATAGGCTGGCAGCTATGTTTGGGCTGGCTGCGCTTTATGTCGCAATGCTTTTTGTGAGCATAAGATCTTCCAAGCGAGGAGGGGAGTGACGAAGCAATCTGTCCGAATGCAATGAGATAAGATAACTCCGCTTCTGCTCGCAATGACAGAAGGAGAGGATATATCTCCTATTTCTACTGCAGCTGAGAAACGCGTGGTCAGCACGTGAGGTGGAAGGCGCCCACCACGCGTGCGTCTGCTGCACGCGAGTTGTAATTCTCCACGGCGGCTCCGGTTCTGAGGGCAACGAGATTAATCCCCAGGCCGGCGAGGAGCTCCTCTATCTTTTCGGGAACACGAAGCATCCCGACCGCGCCGCAGCCGATGATGAGCGTGTGTGGTTTTACGGCGAGAATCTCTTCGAGGTCTTCCCTGTGGAGGCTGTGCCCTTCCGTGCGCCACCAGTCGGAGCGCACATGGTCGTGGAACACAATGACATCAACGTGGTATTCCTTGCCAGCAATGACTATCCTTCCGAAACTGTAATCATCAATTTTCATTATGTGATCTGTCTTTTGCCGCGGATTTGCGCGGATAAACGCAGATTGTAAAAGCAGCCTAATGTCTAAGGTAGTGAGCCTAAAATCACTTTTGACTTTTAGCCTTCAACTTTAAACTGTAGGTCAAATCCGCGCTCATCTGCGTCGATCCGCGGCGAAGTTAAAACACCCCGTCGATCTTTGCCCCGCACTTGGGGCACTTTCCATTCCTGAGATTATTTTCAAGAACCTCAAATCCCAACCGCTTGAGAAGAATCGCTCCGCAGCTATAGCAATGGGTGTTCTCGCACTCCTCTCCGGGGATGTTGCCACCGTACACGTAGCGGAGCCCGGCATCCTTTCCTATTTTACACGCGCGCAATATGGTACTCACCGGCGTCCGCGGGAGATTCGTCATCTTGTAGGTGGGGTGGAAGGCACTCACGTGCCAGGGGATCCCCGCGTCCACCGAGGCGAGGAATTCGGCGATCCCGCGGAGCTCCTCGTCCGAGTCGTTTTCCGTCGGGATGACGAGCGTGGTTACCTCGACCCAGATCCCCATTGTGTTCATCAGGCGGATGTTTCTCTTCACCGGATCAATGCTTGCGCCGGTCCTTCGCCAGTGCCGCTCCTCGTGGAATCCCTTGAGGTCCACGTTCGCCGCGTCCAGGTAGGGCCGGATTGTCTCGAGAGCCGCCACGGTCATGTAGCCGTTGGTCACGAAGTTGTTCTTGAGCCCGCGCTCCTTCGCAAGCCTCGCCGTGTCGTAGGCGTATTCGAGGAACACGGTCGGCTCCGTGTAGGTGTAGGAAATACTTGCGCAGCCATAGTGCGCGGCGAGATCGACGACCTTGCGGCATGGCAGCTCCTCGCCCTCTACACGGCCGCCATGGTCCCGCGGGAGCTGGGATATGGTGAAGTTCTGGCAGTGCAGGCAGCGGAAATTGCAGCCGACGGTGGCGATGGAGAAGGAACTGCTCCCCGGGAGGAAGTGGAAGAACGGTTTCTTTTCGATCGGGTCAACGGCCGAGGATATGGCCTTTTCGTACACCAGGCTGTAGAGCGTCCCCTCCCTGTTCTCCCGCACGCAGCACAATCCCCGTTTGCCCTCGGCGATCCTGCAATGAAACTCGCAGAGAAGACACTCCACCATACCGCCGTCCGCCTTCTTCCACAACATCGCCTCTTTCATGGTTCAGCTTCTCGCCACAGATTATTTTTCTTGGTTAAGCCGCGGATGCACGCGGATCGTCGCGGATTGCTACGAATTATATATTTCCCTAGCTTTTCTCTGATAAAACACTTTCTTCGGTTATCATAAGCGAACCTTTTGGATTCAGGTCTTTTGCCAAAATTCAGTAAAATACCCACTTCAATGTGTGTTGCCTTAAGGTAATTTATTAATTGCGCCTCATGAATTGGCAGCAAGCTTTCTACTGCTTTGATCTCAACAATTACTTTGTCATTCAAAAAGATATCCGGCTTAAACTCGCCAACTACAACGCCCCTGAAACACACAGGTACATCTTTTTGCCTTTCTACTTTCAAACCATATTCCCTTAACACAATATCCAGTGCATTTTCATATACTGATTCGAGAAACCCTGAGCCCAGTTCGTTATAGACTTCATAAAATCCTTTTATAATTGTCTCTGTAATCTCGGCATGTTTTAAAATGCCTTCATTCATGCTATTGGTCCAATCAGTAAGGAATATAAAATATTCTCCAATCCCTAATCCGCGTTTATCCGCGCAAATCCGCGGCAAGGAATTAACCTTTAATACAGATCAGCGGCCTGAGGCGGGCGACCTTGACGTTGACCCCTGCGCCCTCCATCACGTCCACCACCTCGCGCACATCCTTGTACGCGCCGGGAGCCTCTTCGGCAGTGCCGGGAAGGCTGTGCGCCCTCACCACGATCCCCCTGGAGCGCAGCTCAGCGACTATTTTCTCTCCGCGGTACTCCTTTTTTGCCTGCGTGCGCGATTTGAGTCTCCCCGCGCCGTGCACGGCGCTCCCGAATGTTTCCGCCATGCCCTTTTCAGTACCTCTCAGGATGAACGAGCATGTTCCCATCGTCCCGCCGACGAGCACCGGCTGCCCCACACTCCTGTATACCGCGGGGATCTCCATGCTCCCCGCGGCGAATGCCCTCGTGGCGCCCTTACGGTGGATGAGGAGCCGCTTATTCTTCCCGTCGACCATGTGCGTTTCAAACTTGGCAGTATTGTGCCCCACGTCGTAGAGCATGCGGATGAGAGCGTGATCGATGCCGAACACCCTGCTGAAACACCCTCTCGTCAAATGCGCGAGCGCCTGGCGGTTGGCGAATGCGCAGTTGATGCCGCAAAACATGGCCGAGATGTATTCCTGCCCCTCAGGGCTCTCGATCGGCGCCCCCACGAGCTCCTGCTCGCGGATGGGGATATTATATTTCTGGCTCGCCCGCTTCAGCTTGACGAGGTAGTCGGTGCCGATCTGGTGGCCGAGCGCCCGGCTCCCGCAGTGGATTGAGACCACCACTGAGTCCTTCTCGAGCCCGTAGACCTGCGCCGTCGCCTCATCATAAATTTCGTCCACGTATTGAACCTCGAGATAGTGATTGCCTGAGCCGAGGGTACCGACCTGACGGAACTGTCGCTCTTTTGCCTTGTCGCTCACGTTTTCGGGCTTCGCTCCCGCGATGCATCCGTTCTCCTCAATGTATTCGAGATCAGCCTCAATGCCGTACCCGCGTTTGACAGGGAATCGAGCGCCTGTGCGCAGCACGTCTTCTATCTCGCGTTTGTTCAGCCTGAAATCGCCTTCCGATCCAAGGCCCGCGGGGATGCCCCGGTAGAGCGCATCGGCGAGCTCGGTTTTTTTCGTTTCCACCGCAGCTCTGGCGAGGGGAACGATCAGGGTGCGCACACCGCAGTTGCAGTCGAAGCCCACGCCGGCGACGGTAACGATGCCCTCCGTGATATCGAATGCGCCGACTCCGCCGATGGGGAAGCCGTAGCCGGGGTGGATGTCAGCCATGGCGAGTGAGTATTTCTGGATGCCGGGCAGACAGGCGACATTCTTTACCTGGAGGAGCGCGTTCCACTCTCGTGCCTTGGGCTGATCGGCCATGAGCTGGTCGATGATCGCGCGGTCGGCGTAGATTCTTCCGGGCACACGCATCTCATCCGTCCGCGGGATTTCCCACAGGAACTCCGAAACCTGCCGCACCTCGATACTCATTTTAGGTTCTCCCGATCGACGTGATGTGAGAATTTTGCCGCGGATGAGCGCAGATGATCGCAGATTGTAAAAACAGCTTAATGTGTAAGGTAGTAAGCCTAAAGGCCACTTTAAACTCTTGCCCTTTAACTTTAAACTGTAGGTCAAATCCGCGTTTATCCGCGTGAATCCGCGGCCAACTATGATCCGTGTTTATCTGTGTCCATCTGTGGCTATAATTTTGTCCTGCGGTATCCTGTTTCAGATAATTCCGCACGCAGCCTTGATTGCCTTCTCCAGTTCCGTGGGCTCGTCGGAGCCGATGCCGTAGCGCCTGCCGTTCTTCATCGTGACCTCGACCGCGGAAAAACCGGAGACGCGGAACAGCCAGCGGCGGGGCATCCACCTGACACCCCACCCTCGGTACCAGGGATAGCGCACCGTACGGCACGAAGCTATTTCTGAAAGTAGGATTGTCTTCCTGATGAGGCCGTGCCCAAACCGAACTCTCAGCGCCCCACCGCTGATTTCCACGGTGAGGCTGTGCATGAGAAGGAGCACGATGGCAAGCATGAAGCATACGAGCAGGGCAGCTCTGTTGTATCCTAATAATGCCATGAGCAGAACGATGATCGTGATCCCGGTCACCAGTATAATGCGTAAGAGACGTCCCGGCTGTGTGTGACGATATATTATATTCGCCATTTCCTCACCTCCCTACTTGTTTACCTCGGTACGCTGATTAGCCAGCAACTAGAAACTAATGACTAGCGACTGCTTTTTTACATGTCCAGAACGCACCGGACCGTCCACCGCCCGGCTTTACGTTCGACCTTGAGCCCCAGGTAGGATGCCGCTTTGACCTCATGGCCGAGTGTGGCGCCCACGCGTTCCGGCTCCACGCCGCTCGCCGCTGCCGTAAGCATGTAGCCGCCGTGAGCTCCTGGGGTGATGCCATGTACACGGCAGTCGGTAAAGATGAGCACGTGGAGGCCCTGCTGGGCGAGCAGCTCGTTGAGGAACTCCACAAGGAGTTCCTCATGAGTGGCCGCTCCGGCTTCAATCTCGATGGATTTCTCCGGCGCTACAGTCCTCGCATTGACCATCAGGCCGAACATGGCCCTGGCGGCCTCAGCGAAGGCCTCTTCCAACGTCGCCCCCGTTGCTTCTATTGCCGCGTCGCCGATATGCTCGAGATACCTATAGGACATAGCAATGCCAAAATCCAAACTTCAGACATCAAAATAAATCCCAACTTCCAGATTCAGACATTGTTTCGGGGTGGTCCCTCTTGGGATTTTGGGCTTTGATCTTGTTTTGGATTTTGCAGTTTGAGGTTTGAAATTCACTGTGCGCGTCTCCACTCAAATGACCTTCGATGTATCTCGCAGGGGCCGTGTTCATTGAGGGCGCGGATATGCTCGGCGGTGCCGTATCCCTTATGGCGTACGAAACCATACTGGGGGTACTGTCTGTCGTAGTGGAGCATGAGGTTGTCACGGTAGACCTTGGCAACGATGGATGCGGCAGCGATTGAAAAGATTTTTCCGTCACCTCCCGCGATTGCCTCCTGGGGGATGCCGATTCCCGGTATCGTCCTGCTGTCAACCAGCACGCGCTGGACCTTCATCTTCAGATCGAGGATGGCGAGCCGCATCGCCTCGAGCGTCGCCCTGAAGATATTGATCCGGTCTATCTCTCCTGCATCAACCAGCCCGATCCCCACGCTGAGGGCTTCCCTCCTGATTGCTCCGTCCAGCTGTACCCTTCGGCCATGGCTGAGCTCCTTGGAATCCCTGATGCCTTCGAGAAAGGTGCCTCGAGGGAAGACCACTGCCGCGGCGACCACCGGCCCGGCGAATGGTCCGACCCCGACCTCATCAACGCCGGCGATGTAGCTCACCCCTTTCTCCCACAGTGATTGTTCATGGGCGAGCAGCGCGGCGAGGCGGCTCCTCTCGCGCTCGCGCCGGGCGGTTCGTTTTTTTAAGACGGAGGCAATCCGGCGCACCCCTGCGCGGGAATCGGCTTCGAGGATGGCGAGCTCATCCGCCGGGGGCAAATCATCCCTGCTGAGCATCTCTCGCAGTTCTTTAACTGTCATATGTGATGTATCACACATTGTGCTCATCTGCTGCTTAATCCTTACTCCTTAGTGCTTACCACTTGTTCTCACGCTCCGAATTTGGTCAGTTTCCGCGCGTGCGCGAGCAGAATCGGCATGAGGTGGGTCGATGGTCTCAGTCCAAAGGAGCCGGCCGCGCCACTCTTCTCGGTGAAGCGCGCCCCGCTGCTCACGCGGCAGTAGGGCGAATGCAGGAGGAGCGGCACGGGATGCCAGCTGTGCATCGCGAGCACGCACGGCGTCGAGTGATCGGCAGTGATGGCGAGGACATCGGGTTTGAGCCTGAGCAGTTCAGGTACGATGCCGTCCATCTCCTCGATCGCCTCCACCTTCGCCGCGAAGTTGCCGTCCTCTCCCCGCGTGTCGGTCTTCTTGTAGTGCAGGTAGAAGAAATCATAACCGGCGAAGTTGCCGGCGAGCATCCCGAGATCCTCAGCGGTGCTCCCGGTGTGCGGGGCGACCGTCATCCCCACGAGGCGGGCGAGGCCGCGGTACATCGGATACTGTGCCACGGCGAACGCGTTCACGCCGTACCGCTCCGCCATCGTCGGGAGAGGTTCGTATTTGGCGAAGCCGCGGAGGAGCACCATGTTCCCGCGCTTCTCTGCCGTGAGAATTGCGGCGGCCTGCTCGATGAGGTCGTTAAACAGCGCTGCCGTTTTTTCAGCCTCTTTGGTAAACGCGCGCGCGGGGAGCGCGGGCACGCCGAGTTCTTGCGGGTCAGTGTCGTGGATATCGCCTGAGAGCCCGTCGCCGCGGAGCACGATGAGCCCCCGGTACTCCTTCACGGTTTCGATGAAGAGCTCAACGCCCTTTCGCGGCCTGATCCCCTGCCGCAGCTTCTTCACAAGGCGCTGGTTCTCTTCGGTGCTGAGGCGTCCCGCGCGGCGGTCCACGAGCTTCCCTTCCTTGTCCGCCGTTGCGAAATTGAAGCGCGCGGCGACATCCCTCGCCGTGAGGGGGAAATCAATCCCCAATCCCTCGAGCATCCCCCGGCCGATATTATATTTGATTGGATCATAGCCGAAGAGCGCGAGGTGCGCCGGCCCGCTGCCCGGCGTGATCCCGGGCCCCACGGGCTCCAGGAGGCCGCATGAGGATATGCGCGCGAGGGCGTCCAGGTTGGGTGTGCGCGCCGCCTCGAGCTCGGTGGGCCCCCCCGGCTCCATCGGCAGCCCGCCGAGGCCGTCGGCGACGAGCAGCACTATTTTATGCGCGCTTTTTTCCTGCAATCCCTTTATCACTCCTATCAGTTCCTCGCCCATTCGCATCCTCCTTGCGGAAGTATATGTCGCCAGCCTTTTTTGAATTCTAACATATTCTTTCCCGGGGCGTAAACATCTTCTGCCGGGGATGGGTAATCGGACAGTTATAGGGGGTAGCCGCAGATTTACGCGGATGAACGCTGATACACCTTTATGAGATCCGCGTGTATCTGCGTGTATCCGCGGCAAGAAACCTTGACCACTCAAACAATCCTTTTTATCTGCGGCAATTCATTGCTGGATCCACCCTGTAAGTGACCCATAGCGTGGATGGATATATTCCTGTTGGATATATTCCTTGCATGCCGGGGACGGTTCTTTTATACTACCGCCTCACACAAATGCGCCGGAGGCTGCGAGATGACCATGCTGAAAGACAGATTGGATGAGCGGTGTTTCGAGAAGCTCCGGAAGATAGATAATCCTGCCCTCCATCAGTTTGTCGAAACCTTTCTGGACCTCTGCAACCCCGCACAAGTTTTTATCAGTGAAGACAGTCCCGCTGATATCCGCTACATCCGCGAATCAGCAGTGCGAAACGGGGAGGAGACGCCCCTCGCGCTAAAGGGCCATACCTTCCACTTCGACAACTACAACGACCAGGGGCGAGACAAGAAGAACACGGGAATTCTTGTCCCGGCGGGAGTGACCCTCGGCGAGGCGATTGAGACCAAGCCGCGCGATATGGCCCTGAAGGATATCCACGATATTCTCAGGAACATCATGCAGGGCAAAGAGGCATACGTCTGCTTCTTCACCCTGGGCCCGCCCGATTCCATTTTTTCCATCCCGTGCGTTCAGATCACCGATTCGAGCTACGTCGCCCACAGTGAGACCATTCTCTACAGGCCGGGATACCGAGAGTTTATTCGGCAGGGGTCGACGGCGCGGTTCTTCAAATTTTTGCATTCCCAGGGCGAACTCGACGAGCGCATGACCTGCAAGAATCTCGATATGCGGCGCATCTATATAGATATCATGGATAACATCGTTTACAGCGTGAACACACAGTACGGCGGCAACACGATCGGGCTCAAAAAGCTGGCGATGCGCCTCGCAATCCACAGAGGATCAAAGGAGGGGTGGCTGACGGAGCACATGCTCATCATGGGGGTTCATGGACCAAAGAGGCGCAAAACATATTTCCTCGGCGCGTTCCCGTCGCTCTGCGGCAAGACATCCACCGCCATGCTCGAGGGCGAGTCGATCGTCGGCGATGATATCGCCTATCTCCGGAAGAAAGATGGCGAGGTGCGCGCGGTCAACGTGGAGAAGGGGATGTTCGGCATCATCCAGGGCGTGAACTCTAAGGATGACCCGAGCCAGTGGAGGGCGCTGCACGCTCCGGGGGAGCTGATATTCTCCAACGTCCTGGTGAGCCCCGAGAAGAAGGTGTACTGGATCGGGAAAGACGGGGAAGTTCCTCCCCGCGGGGTGAATCACTCTGGCGACTGGCGGCTCGGAAAGAAGGATGCTGCGGGGAAGGAAATCCCGCCCTCACACCCGAACGCGCGGTTCACCCTCTCACTGGAGACGCTTGATAATGTTGACCCGGCGTTGCACGACCCTGAGGGTGTCGTCGTGGGGGCGATCGTGTACGGCGGCAGGGATTCTGACACCTGCGTCCCTGTGGAGGAGTCATTCGACTGGGTGCACGGGATAATCACAAAAGGCGCCGCGCTCGAATCGGAGACCACCGCCGCGACGCTCGGGAAGGAAGGGGTGCGCGAGTTCAATCCGATGTCAAATCTGGATTTCCTCTCCATCCCGATCGGAAAATATATCCGGACAAACCTCGACTTCAGCTCTGGCCTGAAAACCCCTCCCCTGATCTTCTCCGTGAATTATTTTATAAAGGGGAAGGATGGGAAATTCCTCAATGAGAAGACGGATAAGCGGGTCTGGTACAAGTGGATGGAGCTGCGCGTGCGTGGTGACGTGGAGGCGATCCGCACCCCCACCGGCCTGATCCCGGGGTATGAGGATCTGAAGAAGCTGTTTGCGCAGGTGCTCAAAGAGGAGTATGCCGAAAAGGACTACGCGGCGCAGTTCACGGTGCGGCTCCCTGAGAATCTCGCCAAGATCGATCGGATAGAAAAGATTTACAGGACGGTCGTGCAGGACACGCCGGAGATGCTCTTCACCGTTTTGAGAGAACAGCGTGAGCGCCTGCTCCAGGCGCGAAATAAGTTCGGAGAGTATATCACGCCAGATAAATTTTAATCGTACTGTGTCACGCCCCTGGCTTTAAGTTCAAAATCCAGACTTCAAATTTCAAAACAAATCCCAGATCTAAATCTCCGACGCACAAGACTCCTATATCATTTTCGGTTTTTGCTGGATTTTGTATTATGAATGTGGGATTTGTTTGGGATTTTGGATTTGGGATTTATTTTTCTATTCCCTTTCTCCCCTTTACCCCGCGGCGATAGTAATGCTTCACTTCCCTCATCTCCGTGACGAGGTCGGCGCGCTTCGCGAGCTCAGGGGGAGCAGAGCGGCCGGTGATGACGAGCTCGACGTGCGGCGGTTTTAGATTGGCGAGCCTCACGAGTTCTGACGCGGGGAATAATCCAAGGTGCGCGGCGATGGCCGCCTCGTCGAGTATGACAAGGCCGTATGTGCCCTTGAGGATAGCCGCCTCACATTCCTTAAGCCCGCGGTATGCCGCCGCAATATCCGTGGGTCGTGGTTTTCCGCGAATAAAGCAGCCCCGACCATACCTCTTGGTCGTTATCCTGCCCCTGTGTTTCTCAAGTGCCCTGTCCTCGCAATAGGGCCTGCCCTTGATGAACCGGGCGATGAACACTCGCATCCCGGCGCCGGCTGCCCTGAGCGCGAGGCCGAGGGCTGCGGTCGTCTTGCCTTTCCCGTCACCGGTATAGAGTTGGACGTAACCTTTCATTCGAGGGCCATATATAGGGATGAGAAGCTAAACGGCGTATCTTATTAATTTCCTGGCAGTGAGTTGTATGCAAATTCACGCCGGCAGGAATATCGGCCTATTCCTTGCGGGACAGCTGGTTATATGCAACGTCTGTGTCAATGGATGATCACTATTTCTTTGTCGAGGTAATCGGGGATCGCATTTGCGATTGTCGGGCGCCTACCCGCCGGCACCAGCTCCCCAATGATGGTGTACGTGCCTGCGGCTCCGGGCGGAATGGCAGTCAGGGAGAGGAGTCTTCTCGAGTACGGCTGTTTGAGCCCCGGAACGTTCAACGCGAGCGGGTGCATCCCCGGGCGGAGCGATGACGGGTTTCTGAGGTTGAATGAGAATTTCTTTCCACCGGGCGCCAGGATGACGGCCCACGCGTCGAACGCTCCTCCAACGGGTTTCACCGTCACGTCAACGGTAAATGGTGCGCCTATCGCTGGGGAGTTGCTGCTCGGGATGATATCGAGCGAGGGCGGACGCTCACTGATGCACCGGAGGCCTCCCCCTGCGCCGAAGTAAGCCAGAGAGCTCAGGAATATCCTCTTGTCATTTCCGAGCGCAATATTAGAACTCAATGCTAAGCCGCTGTCCCCCGTGTAGGTCCACATGAGTGTCCCGTTCGAATTGAGTGCGTAGAGCATTCCGCCGAGACCGCCTGCATATCCGACGTCATTTGCGCCCACGACCGGGGACGCGATGAGCGGATTCATTGTATCGAAGCTCCAGGCAAGCGCGCCGCTCGGAGTCAGGCAATAAAAATTGCTATCGCCCGAAGCCGCGTAAATCTTTCCAGCGCCCGTGAGCGCAGGGGAGGAATCCGTAAAGAAGGGTCCTGATGACACGCGATAACTCCATACAAGCGAGCCGACAGAGGCGAAGGCATACAGCATATTATCTTCGCTCGCGATGTAAGCCCTGCCGTCGCCCGCAAGCGCAGGCGAAGAGCTGACGTTATAACTGGTTACGTAACTCCATGAGAGTGCCCCGTTCGGTGAGATGGCGTAGAAGTTATTGTCTTCAGAACCGCAATATACCCGTCCGTCACTTCCCAGTGCCGGAGATGAATCTATGTAATCAGCGGTTTTGTAGCTCCATACGAGGGAGCCGGACGATGTGAGAGAGAATAGGTTGTTCGTATCGGAACCGATATAGACCGCGCCGTCTGGTCCAATCGCGGGGGAACTGCTGCTCAGGTCTGTGGCATCGTAGCTCCAGGCGAGCGATCCAGCGGGCGTGAAGCTGAAGAATCGGGAGAGGGAGCCGACATACACGCTCCCATCAATTCCGAGGGCGGCTGATTCCACGATGTGATCATCAGTCATGTAGCTCCAGGCGCTAGCCCCGCGAGAAGTGAGACAGTAGAGCTTGTTGTCAAAGGTACCCACATAGACATTGCCGTTGCTCGATACGGCTGCTGTCGAATAAATACCGCCGATAGGAATCGACCCCGATGTGGAAGGATTGAAGCTCCAGATGAGGCCGGGAACCGATGGACCGGAGAGCGTAGTTGCAGCGGTGTGTGCGGAGTCATGGCGAAACATGGGCCAGGGATGCGATGATTGCGCAATACCTGCGCTGGTGAGTGAAAGTACAAGCAGCAGAACAAAGGCGGATAAGATGATCCTTCTCATAGCGGGCCCTCCTTATAGGGCGATGGGATTTGAGAGGTGTGACCATCACCACCCTTTTGAATGATAGCATGCTGAGAATACATGGTGCAAGGTTTATTTTTGTAATGCCTCAGTTACGAAAGGGTGTTCAGTGCACTTGTCATCCCTGTCCCGCTAAGCGGGAGGGATCCAGCATAAAACCTGGACTCCTGCTTTCGCAGGAGTGACACACTCAATAATATACCCTACCATAACTGACCCATTACTTATTTTTTCCAGAAATGGCGGGTAATGTAGGGGCCGCGTGAGCCACGCGGCAAGCTTGATACTTACCCGCCTTTGGCGAGGGGGGAGGAGAATGTACCGCACCCACACAGCATGGAAGAAAACCATTTATCAACCGGGCTGAATATATTTTTAAGCCCCCCCCGCGCTCACTGGATCGTGAAGAGGTTAGAGTTCTCCACCGGCAGGTCGGTGCGGACGAATCCATCCCCCTTGTAGATGAAGGCGGTTGCGAAGACGTAGTTGCCCGCGAAGCCCGCCGCGCTGGGCGCGAGGATGGTGAGCGACCCCGCGATGGGGACGGGCGGGAACGCGACGTTGCTGAACGTCGGCTTTTCCACTTTGCCCTTGTACACATACACCTTCTTCATGTTTTTCCCGAAGAGATAGACGGTCCCCCCGCCCAGCGCATCGCTCACAGTGGAGGCGGCGTCAGCAACGAGCGGGTTCTTGATCGCCGCGATATATACGTCCACGCGGCGCCCCTGATAGTTCCATATGCTGAAGTCGCACGCATAGGCGAGCGTGACCGGGCCCCCGGGGACCACGCTCGCGGGAGTCACCGCGAGGTTGATGTAATTGGGGATTGGGGTGCTGGTCGGTGTGGGCGTTGGCGGGCCCTCGAACACGTAAAGCGAGTTGTCGAAGGACCCCACGTATACCCTCCCATCCGAACCTATGGCCGAAGAAGAATAATCTATCGCGCCCGCGGCCGCGTAACTCCACACGAGCGCGCCCCCGGAGGTGAGTGCGTATACACGGTTGTCCCAGGATCCGGCATAGAGCATACCATCGGCATCCAGAGCCGGTGAGGAATGTACGGCGTCCCCGGTCCGATAACTCCAATCGAGAGAGCCCGTTGGTGAGAATGCGCAAAGTGCGTTGGCGCCTGATCCCGCGTAGATCCGCCCGTCGGAATAAACGGCCGGAGAAGATCTCACCTGGCCGCCAGTACTGTAGCTCCACGAGAGAAGGCCGGTCGAACCTAAAGCATAGAGACGGTCGTCCCAAGAGCCCACATACACACTCCCGTTCGAGTTTATTGCCGGAGAGGAGAATATATCTTTTGCAGTTTCGTAACTCCATGAGAGCTTGCCGTCCGTGGTGAGGGCATACAGTCTATTATCATCGGAGCCCACATGGATCCGGCCGTCCGCAGCTAAGGCGGGAGAGGAATCGAAATAGTCTCCGGCGCCGTAGCTCCATGAGAGCACGCCTGCAGAAGTGAAAGCGTAAAATCTATAGTCTTCGGACCCCACATAGATCGTGCCATCGAGACCCATAACGGGCGAGGAAACGAAATAGTCCGCGGCACGATAGCTCCATACAAGGACGCCCGCCGGGGAGAACGCATAGAGTCTGTGATCATTGGATCCCACATAGAGCGTGCCGTCAGAGGATATTAAGGCAGGGCAATACACCTGCGAACCGGCCATATAGCTCCAGGCAATGGCTCCCGTGGAAGTCAGAGCGTAGAATTCAGAATCTCCGGACCCGGCGTAGACAGTACCGTCGGAACCGATGGCAACGGAGCATTCCACACGCCATCCGGTTTGATAGCTCCACGCAAGAATGCCCGACGTGGAGGCCCTGAACGCACCTATACCCGTGCGCCGTATGTTCTGACGGAACATCGGCCAGGCGGAATCGGCGGGCTGGCAAGGGGCGTGCCCTGCACAGAGGGCAAAAACAACAGAAATCATTACGACGAGCCATTTCATGATGTGACCTCCTATTGAAGGACAAAATGTTGATTTAGCTGACGCATCTACAACCCACGAGCCCACAATCTCCTACCCTAGTATCTGCATATTCTACCATCTTTACCAACCAGCTCGTATGGTTTTATACCGTACTCATTGGAGCGCGAAGAGATTCGAGCAAACTGTAGAGCAAACTGTAGGGGCGGGTTCGAAACCCGCCCCTACGAATGAAGGTTTTCCCCTCACTGGATCGTGAACAGATTGGAGTTCTCCACCGGCAGGTTGTTGGCCCGTTCCACCTCGTAGGTGGAATGGGTTTATTGGATGGTGAACTTCGAGCTCGCTTCCAGGAACGCGTCAGCGCGGCCGTGGATCGGCTTTGTAGGATCGAAGAACGCGGCGAGCAGTATCAGTTCACGACCGCCGGCTTCTTGTTAAACATAATCACGTACGGTGTGGTCGGGGTGAGATCCGACGGCTTCTTCACCGGCGGCATCCTGCCCGCGTCAACCACCACGGCGTAGAAGGTGATCGTCTTCCCCTTCATTGACGCGGGGATCTTGACCGACGGGCGAATTGTCTTGGAGTAGGGCGCGTCGCGCTTGGGAACTTTCCTGTAGAGCGGCTTGAGCCCCTTCTTGATCTTTCCGCTCAGGTAGATCGTGTAGATCCCCGCGGGGGTGTCGGCGAACACATAGAAGTCGAACGGCCTGGTGATGTTCTCATTCAACGAGATGCCGACCGTGAACGGCTGTCGTGCCGTCAGCGGGCCCGGATCGATGACCAGCGGCGGTATGGGCGTGGCAGTTGGCGCCCCCGTCGCAGACGGGGTAGCCGAAGGTGCCGGAGCCGTAGGCGTAGGTGTCGACGTAGGAGACATCTGGGATGTAGGAGACATCTGGGCCGTCGGTGTGCTCGTCGGGGTATTGGTCGGCGTGGCGGTTGGTGTAATCGTCGGTGTCTCCGTCGGCGTCGACGTTATGGTGGGCGTCTGTGTTGATGTCGGCGTCTCTGTAGTAGTTGCTGTGGGAGTTGCGGTATATTCCTGTGTGATGCAATAAAGGCTCCTATCATCAGAGCCAACATATACCCTCTCATCGCTTCCCAGCGCAGGAGAGGAATATACCCAATTCGCAGCCCGATAGCTCCAGCTCAGCGCGCCGTTCGAGTTAAACGCATAGAGATTCTGATCCCTAGAACCGATATACATACTCCCGTCACTCCCCAGCGCAGGAGAGGAATATGCATAATCTCCGGTCAGATAGCTCCAGTTGAGTGTACTGTTAGAATTAATCGCGTAGAATCTATAGTCATTCGAGCCGAAATATATCCTCCCGTCACTCCCCAGCGCGGGGGATGAATCTATATAGCCACCGGCCCGATAGCTCCAATTGAGCGCCCCATTCGAATCAAACGCATAGAGTCTAAAATCCTGAGAGCCGATATATATCCTCCCGTCGCTCCCCACTGCGGGAGAGGAATCCACCATATCCGCGGTCATATAGCTCCATTTGAGTGCGCCGCTTGAGTTGAACGCGAAGAGATTCTTGTCAGAAGAGCCAGAGCCGATATACACCCCCCCCTCACCTCCCAGTCCCAGCGCAGGAGAGGAGTCGACACCCCATGTGCTAATTCCGGTCAGATAGCTCCAGTTCAGCGCGCCGTTCGAGTTAACGGCGTAGAGATTCTTATCCCAAGAGCCGATATACGCACTCCCGTCACTCCCCAGCGCGGGGGATGAATCCACATAACTCCCCGTCAAATAGCTCCAGTTGAGCGTGCCGTTAGAACTAACCGCGTAGAGAGCCCGAGAGCCGACATACACCCTCCCATCACTCCCAAGCGCGGGAGAGGAATACACTTCAGACACGGTCAGATAGCTCCAGTGGAGCGCGCCGTTAGAGTTAAATGAGTACAAAGTCTTATCAGGGCTGCCAGCGCCGACATATACACTCCCATCTCTTCCCAGCGAAGGAGAGGACTCCACAAAACCCCCGGTCAGATAGCTCCAGTTGAGATTGGGTATTGATATCCCGGTATAAGTGCTCCGCCCAGTGTGCTGTGCATTATACCGGAACATCGGCCATGGGGAAGAGGCGGGCTGGGCGAAGCTCGTGTGAAGCGATACCAGGATGAGGACGGAAGACAGGCACAATGTTCTTCTCATGGGTTATCCTTTTATTTCGTTTGAGCCAACTTAACCGTTTGAGACGTGTGAACCGGGTGAACTGTTTAACCCGTGTGATTCGTGTGAGCAGTATCAGTTCACGACCGCCGGCTTCTTGTTAAACATAATTACGTACGGTGTGGTCGGGGTGAGATCCGACGGCTTCTTCACCGGCGGCATCCTGCCCGCGTCAACCACCACGGCGTAGAAGGTGATCGTCTTCCCCTTCATTGATGCCGGGATCTTGACGGACGGGCGAATTGTCTTGGAGTAGGGCGCGTCGCGCTTGGGAACTTTCCTGTAGAGCGGTTTGAGCCCCTTCTTGATCTTTCCGCTCAGGTAGATCGTGTAGATCCCCGCGGGGGTGTCGGCGAACACATAGAAGTCGAATGGCCTGGTGATGTTCTCATTCAACGAGATGCCGACCGTGAACGGCTGTCGTGCCGTCAGCGGGCCCGGATCGATGACCAGCGGCGGTATGGGCGTGGCAGTTGGCGCCCCCGTCGCAGACGGGGTAG
>Ga0315291_10003269_pt1 | contig 20992 bp, 8 predicted proteins | sample YL17G12_20_MG_FD_203070 | JGI IMG/M metagenome (GOLD analysis project Ga0315291, IMG submission 203070) | Sediment microbial communities from Yellowstone Lake, YNP, Wyoming, USA - YL17G12_20 | ecosystem: Environmental > Aquatic > Freshwater > Lake > Sediment | place: USA: Wyoming | collected...
ACTCTAATATCGCATGATGTATTTGCATTAAGGCCGTATATAGAGTTTGTTTGCAGAGAGCGATTTGATGGAAGAAACAAGCTTAATAATTTATCGCCTGCGCAAGAGGCAACAATTAATTACATAAAACAAACTGCTGGGTTTAATGATTTGCAATGGATACAGAAAGTATATGACGGTGTTGGTAAAATAAATGAAGCCTCTCAATTTATAAAAATTCTTAATATTCTAAGATCAATGATGGATCAGTTAAAAAAAGCACAGGATAAAATAGGAAATTGTCAGGGCAAAACATTATGGGTACCAATTCCTAGTGAATCTGGCCCAGAACTTGGATCAACTACTAGACCATTAATACCAAATGATCCTAATAACACTGAACAAGATAAAAACTTAATTAATTTATATTATAAACAGCAGGCTAATCAAATTACAGCTGGGTCATTAAAAAAAACCGATACAGATCTTGGCAATTATTCTTTTAATCAAAATGAAATTAATCCGGTGCATAGCGAAGCAATTGGTGATAATGTCTCTGATCAATTAGACTTTCTTTCTAAACAGCGAGACGCAGTATGTCAGCTAGCAAATGATAGTTTACAAACTATAGAAGTTATAATGGGAGAGTTTAGTGGGCTAGGGCTTTGTGATATTGTTGTTATTATGGGGGCATTCTGGTTAATAGATAAAGCGGATTTAATCGGTCTTTTGGACAAAGATGCTTATGATAGAATGAAGGTTATTCCGGAATTAAAAGAAGATCCATCAATTTCCATTAGATCAGATATAAATGCGTCTTTAACTAATTTTGAGAAAAAAGTTCATGAGTTATACGAACTTGCAGATAAATTGACCTTTTATACGCTGGACAGCAACCAGCAATTACAATCTAGCGGCTAGCCTCTAATAATTTGACATAATATTGCGTAATTGGAGAGTATAATGTCATTTGATTTGAAGGTAAAAAACGGCGATTTGATGCTAAATAAAGGCGATTTGCAAACTGTTATCAATAGTGAGAAGTTATTGCAAGATTTATTAAAAATAGCATTAACTACGGCCGGAAGCAATCCCATGCATCCCTGGTACGGCTCTTATATATCAAGGAGCCTAGTTGGAACAGGGCTACCTACAGACATAGTATTTCAGTTGGGGCAAACTCAATTACAAAACGCCATCGAAATACTAAAGTCATTACAAGAGGCCCAGGTACACTCATTCCAAAAAATGAGCCCAGATGAACAAATTGGGTCTATTCTCGATATAAGTATTAATAGAAATACAAAAGATCTAAGGCTTTTTGATGTAATAATTAAAGTTATAAGTCGTGGATTAAAACCGATAACAACGGCTTTCCAAGTTTCAACAATCTAGGAAAAACATGGCTAATATACGATCAATAAACGAAATTATTCAAAGCCTAATCGATTATTTGAAAGTTGCTCAGCCAGAACTTGATACAAAGCCTGGGACAGTGGCTAGAGATTTGCTGGTTGACGCTCCCTCTAATGTGGTTGCTCTTTTATATGAAGAGTTATCTGCTATTTCAAACCAACAATCATTTAGGCTTGTAGCAGGATCTGATTTAGATAAATTAGCGAAAAATTTTGGATTAATCAGAAAATCCTCAACACCAGCAAGCGGGGTTGCGCTATTAACTTTTTCTTCTATAAATGCGCCAATAAATATAAATAAAGGTGATTCGGTAGTGGCGTCAAATGGGTTTTCGTATGTGATTCAAAATGGTTTAAGTGTATCTCCATCGCTAATTAATTTTTATAAGTCTGTCGCATCAAAGTTCAAAAATGATTTGGATTTTGTGGGCATAAAAGATGCGTTAGCGGTAGAAGTTACCGTTAAGTCGTCGACTTCAGGCGTAACTGGAAATCTTGGCAAATATTCTCTTGTAAGAACAAATATTGCCGGAGTATCAAATGTTACCAATACAAGTTCTTTTTCCGGTGGCAATGAGGGAGAATCAGATTCGGCGTTCAGAGATAGGGTATTATCTGCATTTAGCGGATCAAGCATTGGTACGGCATTAGGCTATCAAAATACTGCGCTATCAACTACAGGTGTGACAGATGCTTTTGTAGTTGAGCCTGGCGATACTTTAATGACAAGAGATGGTTCCGTTGTATCAGTTGCTGAGGATGGTACGCGAACGGTTATTACAGAGGGTACTGGCGGTAAAGTGGATGTTGTAGTTTTAGGATCATCACTAACAGAAAATATCGATAGTTTTATTTATCAAGATAAGAGCAACAAGAATGATCCGACAGATACAAAAAATATATTTGTTCTTGGTCAAATATCCGGCGATGAAAATAAGACTATTAATCGTAAACGAATTGATAATATAAAAGCAGGAACATTACCTGCCCAGCCAGTTCAAGAAATGTTAGAGGTAACTGGCTCTTTAAGCGGGTCTAATTTTGTGGCAAAAACAACAGATTCTTTTGGCAGGATACATGGCAATTTTGAATTACTAAAAGACACTGGATTATATGGTGGTTGCCCATGGGGATTTGACAGTTTTCATTGGGTAAATAATAAGGTCGATGGGTTTTCCGAAGATCGTATAAAGGGCCAATATAATGGGCAGGATGCGCTTACATTCACGGACGTTTTACAAATATCAGGGTCACAACAAAATACTTCAATAACCAATGAAAATAGCTTGGTTACATCAGACAGATCAGTAATACAGTTATTACATACGCCGGTATCTAGCGTTACGAGAGTTTTTAATGTAAATACCGGAGAAAGGTATGTTGTCAGCAATCAAAACCCAGATTCAACAGGCGCAACTAATACAACTGGTAGAGTTAAAATATCTGGAAACACATTACCAACATCTAGTGATGTACTACAAGTTGATTATACGTGGGTTGTTTCTTATGATGCATATTCTGATTATGATGGAATTCTTGGAACAAATAATTTGAGGGATGTAAATGATAGCATTGATTGGGGGTATTCATCTCTAATTCGCACGGAAACAATAAAATTTACAAGAAATGTATCTAACACGTATTTTGTTGGCACCGTATCTCATCCAATTAGTTCGGTTGTAAGCGTAAATCAAAGCAATATAATATCTGGAGTTGTTACAGAGGTATTATCTGGCGTATTTGCTGGGCGTTACTCAGTTATATTAAGCGATTTAGTTACAGAAATAATGTCTATTAATAAAATTAAACTTCATAATTCATCAATCGAATTATATTCAACTGCAGAGAGTAATGGGTCTTATAGTTCCATTTCAGTTGTAGTGGGAATAAATGTAAGATATATTACTACTATCATTTTGCCCACTGACACATCTGCGGCAGTTGGACAAAGGGTAGGTGTTTTTGTTGACACTGTTGATGTTTTCAATATATCTGGCGCAAATGGTAATTTTAATAGTGCACAGATAACAATACCAGAATCAAATATTTTGTCTACAGCAAATAATATTCTTTTGGAGACAAATTATATTGCTAATATTGCGTCCATGTTAAGCGTAACAGTTCCATTTTTTCCTGTAAGCAGAATTGGCAATGGTTATTTACTTAATAAGAATACGGGGTTTAGTAATAACTTTATAACAAACACATCAAGAAAAGAAGTTTTGGTGGTTCAATTAAACTTAAGCAGCCAGTTATATATTGAATTAAACGCTACAAATATTGATAATCTTATTACTGGCGACATGGTTATATCTGTTATTAGAATAGTTGACGGCAAAGAATTATGGAACTCCGACAACACGGGCACTATAACTGCAAACATTACAAATAATAACTATCAACTAATATTATCGGGGTTTAATACGCCAGCAACAGGAGATCGTGTATTGGTTGTATATTATGCTATCGATACAAGAAGATTTCAACCATTTTCATTTGATAACAGCATTATTAAAACATCAATATCAAATATTGCAACTGATTTTGTAAATAATCAATTTTATTTGCCTATACAGACGTTTACATCACAAGCGTCTCTTAATTTTAAAATATTAGAACCGAACAGTGATGTATTATCTGGGTCTGGGTCTGATGGTTATGTTATATCTTTTGTATCAACAGCTACATTTGGCTCGGCATCAATAGATTTTAGTACAATACCAAATATATTGTCAAAGAAAATTAAGATATACGGGTCATCATTTACTGATAATAATGGGATATTTGATATTATCTCGTATAACACAACCAATAACAGCATTAATATTGGGATTATATTAAATAATATAGCTAAACGACAAGTTTCAGTATTAAGATTGGCCGATGGGCAAGATCTATGGACATCTTTTGGCAGCATAAACACATCGTTAAATAAATTATATTTTCCAATATCAACAAGCGCCGTTTCCGGAGACAGGGTTTTGATATTATACACAAATGCAAGAAATTTAAAGCAGGCATCTACTAAAGCGGCAATTTCAGTATCAGACCAAACTGTTAATTCTGGCGTAATGACAGTAAATGGTACAACTATGACAAAGGCTGCTGATGTAGTATTTACGGCAACTGCAAATAGTCTAAAACAAAGCGTTCTAGAGGCCGCCCGGAAAGCATTAAAACTAAATTCGTCATCAACAATTCCGAATAATATAAAGCTAGTTAAAATCGCCAAATTAGAAAAGGTTAATACCGTCTCTGCAAATAGCGATGAAATACTTTCAGTTGTTTCCTTGTATGACATTCATGGAACATATATAAAAGATAATTCATTATTTTTAGATACATTTATAGAGAACTTATCATTTGGAGACTTTGATTTTCAATTACCACGAACTTCAAATAATTTAAGCTCTCAGCCACAAATAGGTGATAAATTAAGAATTACTTTTTATTATTCAACAACCGATGATTATGAGAACTTATTATTTACCCGCAACGGGACTCTTTATACAAATAAAAACTTTGCATTAATTAACAGGTGCTTTATTGCATCAGGATTTACATTATCACAATCAACAAGAATTACGATTAATACTTTTAATCAACCTATTTCAGGATCAAGATATAAAGTAAATTATAGTTATACCGCGCCAAAACAAAATGAAAGAATAACTATAAGGTATAATTATAATAAAACAATTTTAGATGCAACATTTAATATAGAAAATAGCCGCCCAATAAATGCTGATGTAATTGTTCGTCAAGCAAAAGAAATATTTGTAGATTTAACTATGAATATTGTAATTTCGGATATAAAGAAATCTTCCGCTGATTTAGTAATACAAAACTTAAAAGATAAATTAATTGCAGCTTTAACCGTTAATACTTTGGGTACTATAATTGATTCATCTGATTTAATTAATACGGCTTATTCAGTGGACGGTATAGACAGAGTAAGAATACTGTATTTTAATAAAAATGGAAGTGTTGGTCAGGTACTTAGTATTACATCACAAAAAGACGAATATTTTTCACCAAATAATGTCGTAGTAAATCAAGAGACGCGTTAAAATGGATAATCTAAGAGTAATATCTATAAATGTGATTGATAGCGTGACCATAGCTATTAAGTTTACGCACGAGTTAGACACGATTTTAAAATCTTCTAATTTTTTAATTGAGGCAGATGCAATTAATGTACCATCTCCGCAAGTGTTAAAAGTTTCAATAATTGGAGATACTGCTACCCTTACTACACAGCCATTAACTCAATTTTCCGCATATTTTATTGAGTTTTTATCAACATCTGGCGCGGTATTTCGATCAAAACATGGTGACGCTATTATGCCAAATGACGGTGTAACCAATAAGCAGTTGTTTATTGGTGCGCCTGACCCAGCAAATCCATTAAGAGATTTTTTAAGAAACTATCTGCGCGCAGGCATTTATAATATTGATGATGACACAACAAATATAAGTAAAATTATTAATGTTATGTCAATTGTTTTGGCAAAAGCGCTTTATGATATTCGCCAAGTAAAGAATGAAAATTATTTATCATTTACGGTAACAGATGAAAGAAAAATTAGAGGAACCGGACCATTTGATAGGTTAGATGAAGAGTGCGCGTACGAAATATTAAGGGTTGGTAAAGCAAAATCAAGCGCATCCGCAAACGACCTATTAAGTTTTGCATCATTTCCGTTTTACCCAATAACTCTTCAAAAAATAATTAATAATGAAACTTTAACGCCTGATTCCGATAATGTTATTGGCAAGTTCAATATTAATAACCTAATACTTAATTTATCAAAAAATCCGATTACAAGAATAACAAAAATAACATTTATTCAAAATGATATAATTGCAATATATGAATATGATATTACAACATTAGGATATCGTATTTTAGATTCAAGATATGATCCAGAGTTTGGTTTCACTTATTTGCAGCTGGATAATAATCAAATAAAATTAAATGATGATGTTTTATCTGATCCTAATTTTCTGCTTAATAAAATAATTCAAGTACAAGTTCAATATGAATATAAACACAAGGGAAGGGTAATTGGAACCGACTCAGTTTTAGTGTCAACTATAAATAATGCTACCAGAGAGGTTTTGCCTCCTATAATTAATGTTTTTAATTTAGATCATGCGCCAATTGTTAACCAAAATGGAGTCGTGCCTACTTTAGAAGGAATATCTTTTATTGATGCTAACGTTTTAACTTCGACACAAAAACATACTGCATTTATCACGGAAATACCATTTAGCTTTCATTCAATGCCGGCTCGTCCAGGAGAATATTCAGTTGATTATGGCTCAGGAACAGTTTACGTGTATGGATCTGATGTCTCTAACAATGGAACTGGGCCTTATCCTCCATTAGCCACTTATAAATATAAGCTTACATATGTTAATGAACTGGATTACGTATATGATGAGGGTCTTGTAGATTTAGTTGCTTTGCCTTACGGAAATTTACTGAATAACTCTGGCACAATTAATTTTAATTATGAAGAGGTTTTAGTTCCAGAAAGTGATTATAGTTCCAGACCACATGTAGAGCATCTGAATGAAAGAATAAACAATAATTTACTTGCCTTAAATATATTAAGAACAAAAAACTCTCCAATTACAAATGTGTTTCGTATTTATAATGAATCTACTGGAGAAATATATAATTTATCACGATGGGCTGATGACAAAGTGTATTTTACATATATTAACGCTCCAAATGTAATTGGTGTAGTGTCAGAAAGAGCGTCATTTGCAAACCAAATTAACGAAATGCTTTTTGTTGATTCTAATTTAATAAATATCGGATCAATAAAAGTATTTAAAATATTACTTGATAATGCCAGACTAATATCTTCAACAGAAGATTCTCTTGGGTCTTCCATTAATTCTAGTTTCTCTTTTAATAATAATGCCGTATTTATTACTGAAAAATGGTTTGATAGAGACGTAACGGAAACATCAAATATAAATCGCTTAACTGAAATAGGCGAATATATGATTGATTATCAGAACGGAATATTATATTGCGCCGTTTCAAATATACAAGGAACAGATATTGGCGGAGTAAGCTATAAATTAGATGAAATTGCCCCAGTTAATCCGCATGTTATAACTGTTGATGATATTTATTATCAAGTAAGCGTATTAGCAAACAAAAATAAAACTTTTGAATATACGTCTTTTACAGATGGAAAAATAATACCGTCCAGCCTTGATTATTCAGACGAAACGCATAAGTTTAATAATATCGCGTACCCATATCAAGTTTCAAATAATGTAATTGGAACGTTTTCTAATTTAAGTTTTGTTCCTGGCGTTACATCTACAATAAAACTAATAAATGGTATTTTTGAATATAATGATTTACAAAATAATAAAACGCCATATAATTTTGTTACAGGCTCAGTATTTAATAACACGACAATTACTATATCTTCACCAACAAATGTAAAATATGATGTTGTAGAGTATGATGGTTTCAATTATTTTGTTCATATCCCAGAGTCATTTTCATATTTATCTCCAAATATAACATTTACAATTTCAATTATTAGACAGTCTGATTCCGCTCAATTATGGAATGGGTCAGGTGTAATTGTCACTGGAAGTAATGTAAAATTAATATTACCAGGAATAAATACTCCAATTGCCGGAGATACCGTAATTATAACATATTCAATATCAATTAATAATCTTTCAAGGGTTATAGTTAATTATAATAGAGGCGATTATTATATCGACTATTCATACTTAGCTGATGAAATATTGGTTAGCTATGAATATGGCGAGAGCGTTATAGATTTTAGACAAAGCAATGCGTTATCTATCAATCAAGAGTATTATGTTTCATATAAAGTCGGGGCCCTAAGAGACGCTTTATTAAAAAACTTCGGAACTTTAATTGATGTTCCGGAGCTTTCTAATTTTGATATAGGCTTGGACCGAGAGAGATATCGTGATGCATTAAGTGCCGGCCTTGAGTCATTTATTCAGGGGCCAACAATTGGGTCTCTGAAAAATATCGGACAAAAGATTTCTCATATACAACCAGAAATTATTGAATCTGCATTTGAAAACTGGTCATTGGGAAATAGTAAACTAACACCAAGATCAATTGAAACAGCTGGAGAATTTAAATTAGTTTCTGCAAAGCATGGAAATGGAGCGCTAATTAATAACATTGATCAAAGCGTAACATTACCAGTAAACTCTAATTTGAGGATAGAGGCCGGATCTTTTGAATCTTGGTTAATTCCTGAATGGGACGGAATTGATAATAATGCAAAATTAACATTTACAATTAAAAAAAATAATGTGTCAATAAAACCATCTAAAGTGTTTCTTGGAGCTTTAGAATTACACCCGATATTCGACAACGGCGCATTTTCAATAAATAAGTCGGATGTATTATTGGGTACTCCAAATAAAAATAAAGATGGCGTATTTATTTATTATGACAAAGATATATCAGGAAAGTTTAATCGATGGTATGTTGATGTTATTGATGGTTATACAGACGGCTATTTAGACGGTTATGCAATAGATTATTTAATTAAAATAAATACATCAGGCGTATTTTATGACGTGAAGTCTAGAACATATCCGCAGCCATCAAATTTAACAAAAACAACAACTAATAGTGCCCTAACAATAAAAGTAAATGGCGGAATTAATTCTAACTGCGGCATGTCCTTTATATCTGAAGAAGAGCATTATCTATTAGATTTTGGCAAGGGTGTCAATAAAAACCGATTATCATTATTCAAGGACGCTAGCGGATATTTTAATTTTAGAGTATATGATAAGTTTAAGGTTCCATATAGTGTTAGCGCCGACATTTCATCTTGGAAAGCTTATGAAAAACATCACATATCGGCTTCTTGGAAATTGAATACAAAAGATAACAGAGACGAATTACATTTATTCATTGATGGATTTGAAGTTCCAAATATAATTAGATATGGGAATCGTCTTGATCCATATCTTCATGAAAAATTCAGAACTATTAATCCTGATGAGATTATTGGGTTAACTAACAGAGATATTGTTGGGTCAGTAGATTTAATAACTACAGCAGGGTCAAATATAGTTAGCTCTTCAATTAATTTTAGCAATTTCAATATATTTGCCGGAGACGTACTATATATTGATGAAGCTGGGTTTTCTACATCTGGATACGTTATAACTGTTGTTGGTGGTAATACATTAACTCTTTCATCAATAATGCCGGTCACTATTACAGGCGGAAGTTTTTCTGTAAATAAAACTAGTTTTAGTATAGTGTCAGAAATAGATGTTTATCCTAATATTGCAGTTTTTAGAATCCCGCCTATTGTTGATGGCTATGATTTAACTACAACTATTAATTCTGACGTTGTTGGGTCGTCTGTTAATTTTATCACGGCAGGCGTTCAATCGGGATATTCAATACATATAGACGGTTATAATTTTGCAAAAACATATACAATTTTAAGTGTTAGCGCAAATTCTCTAATTATTAATAATGAAATCGATGCAACATATACCGGGTTAAGCTTCAGCGTATATTCAAATACGGAAAATGAAATACCTGGTTTACGAGCTGTAAGTCCATCATATTCCATTTCTAAAGATGGGTACTATAATAATATAATTACTTTTACAAATAATATATATTCTAGGGATCTAATTCTAATAAAAACTTTAGGGTTAAATAATCGTAGGGTTAGGCGCAAGTATTATGTTTGGGGAGATAATCAAGAAAGTATAATTAGAACAAGGTTGCCTGCACCTATTTCATTAGACGAAACAAATATATTTAAGATTATTGTTCCAGAAATATCAATTGGCCCGGCAAACTCTACATTAATTTTAGGGGAGTTTAATTCAGTAAATATACCTGGTTCAAGCGCTTCAAATTCTCAAGACGGAAGAACATTGGCCGTAGAAATATCTGGCGTTAATGCAGATTTTTCATCACCAGTTCAAGTTCAAATTACTGGACAAGTTTCTATATATACAATTACTGAAACTTTAACATTTTCTGATTATGGAATAAAAGACACGCTTAATAAGTTTATCTCGGTAGACTACATTAAGGTAATATGTAAACCTATCAATGTTATAAAAAATTGCGTTAATGTAGAAATAAAAGAAAAATATACTATGTTAAGGGCCGAAGGTAGCGCATCAGTTCCAAAACTACGATATGCTTATAATATTTTGGCAGGATCTACTCTTCAAAACGATGGGTATGGTGTTCGTGATGAAAATCAATTTTTTAGTAGCTTAGTTGTTGGAAATTATCTTGTTATTAGCTCTCCCGCGCCAGTTGCAGGTTTCTATAAAATAACTGGGGTTTCTACTGACTTTAAATCATTATCAATTGAGTCAACTCCGCCGGCCTTTCCATTACCACTGTCAACGTTTACTAACGGATCATATGAAGTATTAAATATTTCAGATTATAGGAATGGCCTGCAGAATGGGTTGTTTTTATTTCAACAAGATTTATTGGTTGGCCAAGAGTTTCTTTTAACTCAGGGATGGTATGAATTTGATTATTATTCATATTTAATTGCCAAGATGGATCCGGTTTTTGGAAATATGTCGCTAGGATCTGATTTTAATACTACTCGCCACATCAATGGTGTTATAAATGATGTTAAAATAACTTCTAATATGATGACAGATACTAGAATTGGCGAACAGATACCGTCTAATCAGCGATCTATTACAAAAGATTATAATTCGTTGAAATCATTAAAGAAAGATATAAATACTTTAGTTCTAGCTAGTTTTGATAGCTTCCCGTTTATTAATACAGCTGATCATTATACCGGGTTTGAGGACAAGCCATTTTTTCAAACATCTAATTCTATTAATGATAACTTCGAAAAAAGCGTCTGTATTACAAATAGCCCCATAGTATTGGATAATGACGGCATTCTGGATTCAAAAAAAGAAGGAACTATTGAGTTCTGGGTTAATCCAATATATGATACGGCAAATGATCCTCATGATAGGCATTATTTTGATGCAAGTTCGGCAATAATGGAAGAGGTTATTAGCGAAAATTATGCGTCTGTAAAAGTATCAGGCAATGTGTCTAAAATTTTAAGTGTAAAACTAGCCTCAAATCCAAAAATTGATTATTTTGCAGGCGGGTCTGTTGATTTAGATACTGGCGGGGCTATTTCCGAGCCACAAAATAGTATAAACTCTGGAACTGTTAAAGTTTCAAAGGACATTTTTCAAGTAATTAGTGTAAAAATAGCAAACGATCCTTCTAAAAAAGAATATGCATTGAATAGTGTAATTGGTAATGATAAAAGAACAATATATTTGGGACAATCTCTGCCATTCGCCGTGTTATCGTTAATAGTTATTTATAAGCCGTCCCAAAAAAGCATAGAAACAATTAATACACAAATAATAAATCTAAATAAGAGGCTTCCAAATCATAAAACTAAAGTTGTAGTTCATTATATACCAAAAGGAACTCAGGGAGATAGAATATTCATAAATAAAGATAAATATGGGTTGCTTAATTTTGTCGTAATAGCATCAAATATTGAGTATGCCATTAATGTTCCGGTTTATTGGGCAAAGGGAACTTGGCATAGGGTTCAAGCAAATTATAAGTTTAATAATGTGCAAGGAAACGATGAAATCCGACTGTTTGTTGATGGATATGAGCGCGGAAATGCGTTATATGGAGACAATTTATTATATGGAACTCCAATAAATTACGGCGCTTCGTTTGCTGGTAATACTGCTATATCTGCATCTATTAAATTTAAAGATCCAATTAATCAAATTATTATTGGCGCCGATTATTCAGGGGTCAATACAGCCTACGCTTTATTTGATAACTATAGAATAAGTAATATTTCAAGACCAGTGTATGCGCCATTCGGAGAAGCACTAGATATTAATTTTAATAAAAATACAAACGTGGTTTTCCCGGTAACTAAAGATTTGTATACAACATACCTGCTTAATTTTGAAACAATTTTTACTAAAACAACCGATTTCGTCGTATTAAAGAATAAAAAATCTGGTATATTTGACTTTTCTATGAATGTATTTGACTCTCTCGGTATAATTAATAATAGTGATAAAATTAAAGAAATATTAGAGGCGCTTGTTAAGAGACTTAAGCCGGCCAATTCACGGGCATTTATAAGGTATATTGTATAGGACAAAATGACAACTCGAAAACAAGTATCCGACATACAAAACATTTTTTTCGATTCAGAGCAAGTTGATGATGCTGATTTAACTCAAGAACAGGCTTTTAATAATACTATTCATAGTAGCACATTGAGCAACCACATTGGTCAAGGTGTTCTATTAGAAACTTTAGAACGGGCATTATTATTTGATTCATCATTAGTATCTGGGTTGCTTGATGGCGCAAATATACAAGCTCAATCTCAGCCAAGTGACACTAATTTTGGTAATCAGCTTGATATCGAACTCACTAATTCGCTTGCTTCCGGCAAAAGGCACGTTAAATTATGTGTAATTGGCCTTAATTTTGAAGGTAGTTTGCAATATGAACGATTTATATTTAAGAAGAATGAAAAATTAATTAGTAAAAAACATTTTACTCAAATATTAACACTTCTCTTTAATGATTTTGTTGGCCCTGCTGGAGAATCTTTTAATCTTGGCGGCAAATTAGTTATCCATGAGGCAAAACCAATGGCGCTGTCTCGTGATTGCATTATGTCATCACAAGATATTGAACCAAATCTATTTTTTCGAGATTTCTTCGTAACAACAGCCGCATCATTATCAGGCCTGTTATCAGCGGCATTACCATTATACAATATTGATAACCTTAATATTAAAACTGGCGGAACCTACCAATCATTATTAAAAGATGATGTAAGCTCACAAGTTGGCCAAAAATTCCTCGCAACAACAAACAATATACAAAAAATAACACTTCTATTATCAGTAGAAAATCTTGAGCCTGGTTTTGAAACTGATTTGGCCTGGACTGGCGACATAATAATTAGTGTTTATCCACTTCAAACATCTATAGATTGTCCAACTGATATTGCGCCAAATCTCGAAATAGACTTCTCGCCATCTAATATTCCGTTAGCACAAATAAGTTATAATTATGGCTCGCTTCAAGGTCGTGGAATTATTTTAGATAGTGTTCCGCAGCCGGTAGATTTTATTTTTAGTGATACACCAATTGCATCCGGAAATGTTATTAAAAATACTTATTACGCAACAACTATTAAGCGGTCTGGTTCAGCTAATAAGTGTAATATTTTAATTAGTTCCGGTGTAAGTAATTCAAATGATAATAGGCTTACGTTGTTTTCCGGAAATCTATGGGTTGATTTACCAGAAACAGATCTTTGGTATCAGGTGTGGACTGATTCAGCAAAAGCGGCAGATGGACAGGCGTATGAAAATGGAAATGGTATTATTATTCCAAAAACGGCCGTAAATAAATTAACAGGAATAACCGAAGATTTATCGTTTGGCAATTTTCAATTTGTTGGCAATGATATATTTCGTGGAGTTATAACATCCGTAACTGAACAAAGTGCACCAATTCAAGACCAGCGAACTGGGAACCCCGTTAATTCTCGCCAGCAGTTTGTTCCGCAGATAAGTCTATTAAATTCTCTTGATATAGCAAATCTTGAAAATGTCGGCGAGCCCCTTTCATTAGGCGTAATTGCTGATAAAAATAAAAAAGTATTCGATACCTCAAATATTATAATTAATTCAAGGCTTCACACTTTCTCTATGATGCATGATCGCCTTTTAATTAGAATATTCGACGATCCATCAGATGCACGACACGATACTGATGTTAGTAGCTTAGCTTCATATCTCCTTAATGGCGATTTGATTGGCGCTAAAATAGTAACAAATGCAAATAATCCCACTACTTTTTATCGAGTAGCCGATGCACAACTATGTTCTATGATTGTTGGCGATGTAGACAATAATGGTGTTGTTGATGAAAATGATATAGCTGAACTGAATAAACTTGTTGGAAATAGCCTAAATATTGCGCCACCATTAAATACATCAATTATTACAGATACTGTTACAACAACATTTACGAACGGTTATACTACATATGAAGCTCCGTTTACTACAGCTTCGGCTTTAACATTTGAGCTTGTTAATAAAACCACAAACTTAATTTATACGTCTGCTACTGATGGTATTATTGTTTCAAATCCATCCGATCCATCATTAGGGCAATTTACAAGTTCATTAATACAGTTTTCATTGGTGCCAAATATAGGTAATTATAATCTTGTAATTTATAGTCTTGATCCAGCAAATAATGGTGGTTTTATAATAGATGCTCTGGATACGCTTACAGATGTATTAACTATTCGCAAAACAATTTTATCTCAGGAAACCTTCTTGCGAATAATGCGAGCAGATCTTGATGGTGATGGCTATATATCTTCTAATGATGGCTATATACTAACTAATTATATCAACAAACTTCCATTTCAGCCAGGTTTCACCTATCCTTTCCCAGGAACAAACCCATATACAAATATTGGAACAAGATTTAATGTAATTGAGCTGCGTTTAGAAGAATTTGTTGATAGAACTGATGATTATACTACTGCAACAATTGGCCGAGATGGTTATATACACGTAGTTCAAGATGTTTTTATTGGGGACGGGTACTTTGCAATACATAATTTCTTGACATCACCTGTCCCCATTACAATCACTAAACAGTTTTTTTGGGAAGAGCAATTTGTCGTTAGCGGCGGAGATCCAAGGCCCGTACCGTCTATATTTTCATCACAAAGTGGATTTAATAAGTTTGATTGTTTAAGGCAGGGAGAAATATGTAATCTTTTCCCAACTCCACTACCGTTTGATCCCGGCGTAGTTGATTTCTTTGTTCCAAATAATGTTGTTATTGGTGATGGTGGAGAAATACATAGACCAGATGGATATTTTTATAAGGTAGATTTTGAAGTTGGAACAATTATCTTAGAAATACCAGATGGGTTATTTAATTCAGAAAAAACCATCAATTTAATGTCTGATTTTATTTCAGACTACAATGATACAGGGTTAACTAGAACAGGCTTTCCGTCTATGCGTTTCGCTGACTGTTCATTTGTTCAGTCAGATGCATTAGCCAAGGATCAGTTAAGGTTCTCTGTAGCCGTTCAATCATTCTCTCCAAATACAAATGGGCTTGATATTGATGGCTATGAGGGAGTAATTGTTGATGGTAAACTCGGAGTCGCTATAGATTATTCTACCGGATTGTTAACTCTTAATTTTACAAACTTATACCAGGACGCTATATTGCCAACCTTAACAACAAAGGTTCAGGTAAATGTGTTTTTAAAGAAAGGCGGATTTAATAACCAAACATTATTCGTCAATTCATCAAAAATGCAAAATATGCTTGAATTAATTAGCGTGTTCAGTGGGGCAAACGTCGGTGGCCCATCTGCTTTAGTAGAACTTGGTGATGATGTATCTGGAATATTACCAATACTTCATGGCGGTACTGGACTAAATGCCGCAGGCTTGCCAGGAACTGTTTTAATGAGTTCAGGGGGCTCTCTAAGCTATCAATTCATCTATAACCTTCCAGGCGTCATTGCTTTCTCTACGGGCATTCCTGACGCAAATAAGATGCCAAAGCTAGATGGTTATGGTTTACTAGATCCAAGTTTCTATTACAAGAACCCGGTATACATTCATGGGTTTGCCGGATACTTTGAGAATGATAATTCAGCTTACCTTCCTTTTGGGGCATTCTCATTTAGGTTTGATAATTATATATTGCAAGGAATTAAAGACATTAAGCTTGAGGCAATATTACAGGTGCTTACAAGTGGTACCGCCGAAATTAAATTATATAATATTACTACGGCGTCATATGTCTCACTGACTGGCATGACAACTACAAATACGTCTTTAACTTTCCTTCAGTCGCAAGATTTAAAGACATTATTGTCTACAGGGGCAACTAACTACATTTATGAATTGCAATTAACGCTTACCCCGACTTTTGCAGCTAATCCAGCCATTTGTGAAATGTGTCGACTAGTTATTACATATAATAACCCGGCAGCGGCACCTCCCACATCAAATAGTTTTAATTTCTGGCCAACACCTCCATAATATCATCTTGCGAGCCGATATATAATGGTTATCTTCTACAAAACAGAGGTTAACCATATGTCATTTATTAAAAAATTATTCGCATTGCCAACTCCTTCGCAACTAGGAAAAAGCCCAAGAGATTCTCTGCCATTAAAACAGCCTAATAAAAAAATATCTAGCATTGAAAAGAATGTTTTTTCATGGGAAGATTATGACAAAGAAATAAAACAAAAATATCCCGTAAAATATTTTATTCACAATGTTGCACTTGTATTTATTCACCGCAATATATTTTTTCATATTAGAAACGCCTATACATATATAAGTTGTCATATTTTTACAAATAGGCGACATCATTATTTAGATCTGCGTCAACCAAAAACTGAGTCATGTGATGATTATAAATATGGGTATTTAGATTCAGACACAAAAATGTTATTTGCTCTGTTTAATATTTTAGAATTATTTGTAAAAAATGAATTGCCAATATTATATTTGCCAACTGAAGAAGAATGCAGCGCTAAACAAGATTTTGGACAATCTAACGCACAACAACGACATTTACATCTAGAAATCCAAGCATTACATACATGGTGGACATCAGAACGAAAACTTGATGATATGAATCGGCAACGACTTCTAAATACTTGGCATGATCTATTATCAGATAAATCTCACTCTGAAAAACAAATCAAAAAAGCTTGGTCAGATCTTAATGCCGCAGATAAAGCATTTCAAATAAAAGAAGATAAAATGATCGCTAGACTATTAAAGATCCGCAAAGGAATGTGGACTTAATGTTTTTTCATAAATGCCATATTTTCTATCACTCCTTAAATTAAAATTATTATCGCTAAATATGTATTTGCATGCCGCTTTTGCTTTTGATCCATTAAACGACAAAGTATAAAGCGGCTTCTTTCCAAAATGATTAACCATATTAGTTCTTACATATAATTTCCTTTTTGGTAATTCAATTTTTGAACAAATATAATCATTTAAAGTATTTAAAAAATCCTCTGAACATGAGTAAAAAGAAAGTCTGAATAAATCGTCTTTGCTATTAATCGATAAGCATCCGTCGGTCGCTAAATATCCGGAAATAAACGCTGGCATAAATATATCATCTAATATCGGGAAAATTAATTTATCACTTTTATTATTTTTTAATCCAAATAATTCAAATAACTCTTCACATATTTTTCTGCTGTAAATAACTCCGCGATAGTATATTTCATTTTTTATTTTAGAAACCTTGAACTTATCTCCAAAAACTAATTTGGCCTTTTCTAATATATCTAAATCTCCTGAAGTGATATTAACATAATCTTGCCTAATACTTATGGATCCGTCCCCGTAAATTATTCCTAATAAAAAAGCCTTTCCTTTTGACATTTTTTTAAATGAAAATAATGTTGATAGTTTTAATGTTTCTGATCCGTCTCTAATATTAACTCCGTTTTTTAATATTATGGCCCTAATAGTTTCTGAACAAACTCCAAATAATTTTCCAATTTTGTCCATTGATATTTTTTTAATAGAGTATAAGTTAATTGCTTCGACCGCCTGCTCATTTGTTAATTTTAATGACCTTACCATTTTTGATCCCTTCTGTTCACGCAAAGATATATATCGTCTGAGGGCCGTTTTATGAAAATACTATTACAACAATTTCTTGGCAAAAATCATTCGTGGTCGGTAGTTGGAAGAAACATCGCCAATACTTTAATAAACAAAGGTCATGATGTTCACCTCTTTTCAACAAATGGAACATCTTATATTCCACCTGAACTACGAAAACACTTAATTGGATATGTCGAAGAAAATCAACCTCAAAATGTCTTCGGACGATTACCTGACTCAAACTATGATTGTCAAATAAATTATACCGCTCTAAAAAACTTCCAAAATTATCTTTCTCGTGGTACCAAAAATCGATTCGGTATTTGGTGTTATGAATTTGCTGGAAAAAATTCATTACCAACCGGCTTCGCAAAAAATTATAAATATTGTGATAAACTACTTCCACCATCACAATTTGCAAAACGAGTATTCCTGGAAAGTAAAATACCTGAATCAGCAATGGAAGTTGTGCCACATGGTTTTGATGCCGCTAAGTTTATTGATCAATCTCGCCCGAAATATGATCTTGGTACAAATAAACGATTCAAAATACTTGCAAATATAGCTCAACCACATATTAGAAAGAACTTAGAAGGTATATTTGAAGCTTATGGTAATGCATTCACCAGTAAAGATGATGTATGCCTCGTGTTAAAGGTTGTCGATAAGCCCGCTACAATTAATTTTGAGGTTTCTTTTAAAGATTTGTATAATGAATTTGGATCGAAGTTCAAAAATCATGGCCAGGTTAAAGTTATATCAGAGTTCGTGGATGATATCGATACCGTCTACCGCTCCTGCGATGCCCTTCTAAGCCTTTCAAGATCTGAATGCTTCCACTTCCCATCTCTTGAAGCGCTGGCCTCTCAGAACATCGTTATAGCCAGTAATTGGGGTGGGCAACTTGACTTCTTGGATAACAACAACTCTCTTCTTGTTTCAGGTACAGAAGTTTTGGCCCCAGCACGTGCATTATATTGGGAGCAAAAAAATGGAACGTATTATTTCCAACCAAATATCGATGATGCAGTTGAAAAATTACGATTCGCTTATAACAATACCGATGAATTAAAAAATAAATTCTCCGAAAACTCAAAGAAAGTTGTCGCAGAACACTCTTGGGATAAAATTGTTGATAAAATTATGGCGTTGTGCAAATAAAATTAATTTAATCGCGAGTTGACTTGCTATAATACATAATTAGAATGTGTGTATGATTTGTGGAAAGGTATTTCTTAACCGATAATTATATTTTTATATAAGCCGACATCATAAAGAAATATTATAAATTAATCATAAAACAATGACAATATAAAGTAATGAAAAAGAAATTATCAATCTGTATACCGGTTTTTAATAAATGGAATTTTACAAAGGCCTGTCTTGATGACCTTTCAAAATTACCTAATGATCATGAGATTATCGTTATTGATAATTGTAGTAATGACGAAACCGAATCTTGTCTTAAAAATTCTACAGAAATAGTTTATCACCGAAACCAAACTAATACCGGGTTTAGTAAAGCCTGCAATAAAGCTTACAGCCTAAGCTCTGCCGATAATGTTTTGTTTTTGAACAATGACATTAGAGTGAAAGCTGATAAAGAAACGTGGACGAAAAAGATAATTAAATTGTGTGATTATGCTATCGTTGGGCCTACTATGGGACAATTAGATAAACAGTTTAATTTCATTCAAGAGGCTAATAGAGCTTTGCCGGGAATGTCTTATATGTCCGGGTGGTGTATTGCGTCGTCAAAAGAAATATGGAAAAAGTTATTTATTTCTGACGGTGAGGTTTTTAGCGAGGAATTTGGAATCGCTTACTTTGAGGATACTGATCTTTCTTTCCGGGCCAAAGAGCTGGACATCCCGTTTCATATAGTGGAAATACCCGTCGTGCATTTCGGTAGAGTGACGAGTAAACAACTGAATACTCATCAACTATATTCAAATGCCAGAAGTATCTTCGTTAAGAAGTGGGAAAAACGAATTAAAAAATAATCAACCCTCTAATTACCAAAGGAGACCGCTTATCTGATTCAAAAGAACCGGATACTTGCGAACATTTTATTATGAATCTATTTACAAAAATCATGTTGTTTGTCGTTGCTACATTTGCACTTATGATGGCCTCGTTTATTGTCTATAAGCAAATTGAAATAGGAAATCGTCAGCAGGCTATTGAAAAACAAATAGTTGCCCAAAAAGAACTTGCAGATAATATTATGAGGTCAATGTCTCAATATGCTACAAAAGGTGATATTGAAAAGTTTGCGAAAGATCAAAACGTTAATCTTGAAGCAATTAAAAAAGACCTAGATAGTCTTAATGCATCTGTGACGGCCATTAATGAAGTTGTCGTTGTAAGCAGAGGACAATCTAAAACAGGGGTTGGATCGACTTCTACAAACCCAAACCCAAATCCAAGGCCGATTGATCCTGCCAACCCAGATCCATTTGGTTATCAAAAGGATCGCCAAGAATTAGCGTTGTCAGAGCAATTTGAAAATGTAAACGTGCCATTTGGAAAGGTTGGATTTAGTGCCTGGGAAAAATCACCATGGGACTATACTGTATATCCGCGGCAATATAATTTAACTAATGTCATAGGAACCGACGAAAATCAAAGGCATTACGTATATAATAAATTCGCTGTTAAAGTTGGCGAGAAAAATTATGATATTAAAATTAATCAAGCTCAAACATTAGAAGAGTACCCTGAAGCAAAGTTTAGTTGGTGGAATCCCAAGTTACATCTAACAATAGGAGGAGGGCTTGGCGTATCGAGCCTATCAATAAAGGGCGATGCTGCCATAGGAGTTACTATTG
>Ga0315291_10003270_pt1 | contig 20983 bp, 19 predicted proteins | sample YL17G12_20_MG_FD_203070 | JGI IMG/M metagenome (GOLD analysis project Ga0315291, IMG submission 203070) | Sediment microbial communities from Yellowstone Lake, YNP, Wyoming, USA - YL17G12_20 | ecosystem: Environmental > Aquatic > Freshwater > Lake > Sediment | place: USA: Wyoming | collected...
CGTTCTCGTTGTCCTGGGTCCACTGCTGGCCGACGATCTTGGCGGCTTTGACGCCGGTCTCCTGTTCACAGCGTTCGACGCCGCTGCGGACCTCGGTGATATAGGGATGCGGCATCATGCCGTACCAAGCGATGGGCTCGACGCTTTCGGCTTTGCGCGTGAGCTTGACCACGACGACCAGGACCGCCAGCAAAATCACGATTCCGACGATGATGATCTTTTTCATTATCTGGTCCTTCCTGTTCCGCACGCCTCTGGCGGCGGCACCGGTCCACGTCCGGGGATGCCGGGGAAGCCGCCGAATTTGTTATTATAACACGATAACAAGCCGCCATAGGACATAATTCCCGGGCCCGGCCCGGGCGATAACGCCTCGCACCGGCTGCCTGGATTTCTTTTTGACCCAGAATGCAACCAGGTCAGGAACGGTCGTTCGGAGCCGTTCCGCCATCCGCGAACATCGATATGGAAGGCCCTCCCGCGTTCGGTGGCGAATTCGACAGTCCCTCTCCCGGAGTCTCTGACCGGGACCGGTTTTCCGTCGCTCATGACCTGGATAGGGACTCCGGCCCTAAGGCGGCAGGGTTTCCCGAGACCCGAACGGATCGAGGCGCTCTCCAGTCTTCCGTCTTTCCAGGCGAGGTCCACCTCAAAACCGCCGCGGGCCCGGAGACCGCAGGCGGACCCGGTCGGCCAAGCCTTCGGCAGGGCGGGCAAAAGGCAGACCTCTCCGGCGTGGGACTGTAAGAGCATCTCGGCGATCGCGGCCGACATCCCGAAGTTCCCATCAACCTGGAAGGGAGGAGCGGAATCGAAGAGATTGGGATAGGTCCCCCCCTTGGCCGGGAAGGCTGATGAAATCTCCACGGGTACAAGCTGGTTCCGGAGGAGCGCGTAGGCGTGGTCACCATCAAGAAGTCTCGCCCACAAGGCCGCCTTCCAGGCAAGAGACCAGCCCATGCCGCCGTCGCCGCGTTGGACGAGAGATGTCCGTGAACGGCTCGAAACACTCGGCCAGGTTGCCGACGTCCGCAGGCCAATAGTTCATCTCCAGGTTGATGTTGGTGGTAAATTTGCTTCCCCAGGCCGGGTTCATGGTTTCGTTCCAAAGCCCTTGGAGGTTGGCCGGCTGGTCGCCGGGTCTGGAGCTCGAAATGAGGAGGTAGCGGCCGAACTGAAAGACGAGGACCGCAAGCTGCGGGTCGTCCGCTTTGGAGAAGGCCTTTACCCGCTCGTCGGTGGGAAGGCCTTCGGCTTCGCTCCGGCCGAGATCGATCCGGACGCGGCGAAAAAGCCGTCGGAGCTGGCGGTCTGGCACGCTGGGACGGGCGGCGGCCGGCAATTAGGAGAAGACGGTCACGGGGATTCCCCTTTTCCCGGCCTCTTCGGCCATCCGCAGGAGGTCGGCCCTAAGCCCCGGGCTCAGGTCGTAAGCGGCATGCCCGCGGGCGAGGGTATAGAGCTGGACGGCTGCCGGCTTGATTCTCACCAGTCTCTCGACCCAGCCCGCCGTGTTGGCCTCGTCCATGTTCCCGTCCGTGCCGGCAGCGAAAAGAGACTGGACCATGACGGGGACCTCTCCGGAAAGCGTCCGCAATCCCTCCTCGATCGCTTCGAGGTCAAGGCCGGGGCCGGGACGGTTGTAGCGCCTGAACGTGTCTTCGGTTCCGCAGTCGAGCTTCATGATGCTCGCGTCAAGCCGGACGAGGGCGGCGCGGATCTCCGGGTCTCCGACCCGGGCCGAATTCGAGAGCACGGCCGTCCGCATCCCCGCGCCGTAGCGGTTTCGAAGGGTGATAACGCGGTCGACCATTTCCGGGAAATCCGGATGGAGGGTTGGCTCGCCGTTCCCCGAAAACGTGATATACGCCGGCAACGCCGGAAGGCTCTCGAGGGCGCAGCTCAACGCCTTCTCGACATCGCCGGGCGTGGGCAGCTCGATCTCGCCGCGAGCCAGGCGAACGACCGGTCTCGGCGTCCGTCCGTACTGGCAGTAGACGCAGTCGAGAGGGCACCGCTTCTCGTTTCCAGGAAAAAGATTGATCCCCAGGGAATCCCCCAGACGCCTGGACCGGACCGGACCGTAGGTCAATCCTTTTTTTAGCTCCAGGATCATCGGCCCGGCCTCCCGCCCGCACGGCCGAACTTGGCGCTTAGTGCCTTGCCCAGCCGGCTGACTCCCTCCCTGATTTCCTCCTCGTCGGTGCGGGCGATGCAAAGCCGGAAATACTCCGAGGCCGTGCCGCCGGAGAAATAATTCTGGCCGGCTGAAACCGTCACTCCGTAGGGTTGAAGGAAGACGTCGAGTTCTGCCCGGGTCATGCGCCTCGGCATGCGGACCCAGAGGGTGTAGCCTCCGGGCGGCTCGGTCCAGGTCACGGCGCCCGGGAAGGTCTTGGCCATCGTCCGGAGCGTCAAGGCCAGACGTTTGCGATAGGCCCGGTGCAGCCTCCGAAGATGTCTATCGTAGTGCCCCTCGTGGCAGAAGTGGTACATGAAGACCTGGGCCAGGTGGTTGGAGGTCAGGTCGGCGTAGCGCTTGACGGCCGTAACCCTCTGGACACATTCGTGGTCGGCGGCGATCCAGCCGATCCGTAAGCCGGGGAAGAGGGCTTTGGAAAACGTCCCGACGTAGATGACGATGTTACGTTCGTCCATGGATTTTATGGGCAGGTCGACCTTGCCGTAGTACTTCATATCCTCCTCGAAGCCGTCTTCGATGATGGGCACGCTCCGGGCGCTGCAGAGGGAAAGCAGCCTGGCCCGGTGCTCATGGCCGGTCGTGATCCCGGTCGGATTTTGGAAATTGGGCATGGTGTAGACGAAGGCAACCTTCTCTTTATCGAGAATTTTTTCCAGACGGTCGAGGTCCATGCCGTCGTCTCGCATAGGGACAGGAGCCACGGGCACCCCGCTTATTCGAAGAAGGGGAATCATCAGGGCATAGGTGGGGGCCTCGATGACGGCCTTCGTCCCGGGACGCCCGAGCGACCGGATGAGAAGATCGAGGGCCTGCTGGGCGCCGTTCGTGACAAGGATATCATTCCCCGTCACGGAGATGCCGTGAAGCCGCATCCTTCCGGCCAAATGGTCACGAAGCGGGCCGTATCCCTGATAGGAGCCGTACTCAAAGGGCTCGTGGGCATGGCTCCAGAGAGACCGGCTGAAAGTCCGGTGGATTTGGGCGAGGGGAAAGAGCCGCGGATCCGGGTCCAGTTGGGAGAAGCTGATCGCGTCCCGTCGCTGCTTTATCCCGAAGGGCGTCTCGGGTGAGGGGCCCCTAAATATCCGGAAGACTTCTTCGGTCTCGGAGCGCACCAGATGCTTCCAATCGAGCGAACACTTAGAGTTGGAGATTCCGGCCTCTCCCCCGCTTCTTTTCTGGACGATCGTGTAGGAGCCGGGACGGCTCCGGAGGTAGCCCATGGCCTGAAGCTCAGCGTAGGCTTCCGTAACAGTCGTCCGGTTGACCCCGACCTGGGACGCGAGACGCCGGCTCGAGGGGAGCGGGCGGCCGGCCTCCAGGATGCCGGAATCGATGAGCGAGCGGATGCCTTCGATAACCTGCCTGTAGAGGGGTTCGGGCTTATTCCTATCGATCGTAAGAAGCATGGCATTTTCCTCCAGGTATAGGATGCGACCATTGTCTCATATAATTGGTCAACCGCAACAGCCAATTCATTATAAATAATTCCCATCCAATTATTTTCTCTATTGACAGCACCTGGTTTCCCTGTTAAATTTATCGACAAAAAGGGGATTTATCATTCCGTCGTTGGACCTTATGATTTTCATATCCAAGCCAACATACGCGGCGACCAGTGTTTCAAGAAGCTTAGGGAGGGCGTCTTTTTATATGAATTCTCTCCTGCAAGATATTAAGAAGGAGGAACAAATGAAAAAATTAGTGCTTCAATTTGCCGTCATTATGCCCATAGCTGTCCTGCTTTGCCTGAGCTTAAGCTGCCAAAAAAGGGCTAAGAGTGGAATCGCTGAAGAGGAAGTAAGGGCCATAGGAGACTGGTATTTGAAAGCCCGAAATGAGGCTAACCTGGCCTTGCTTGACAAAATCTATTCTCCCGAAGTTGTCGTACACGATCCCAGCCAGTCCGAAAGCATCGTCGGCCTCGAGGCGTTGAAAAACCAATACAAGGGCACTCACACCGCTATTCCTGATGTCAAATTTTCGCTGGATGATCTCTACGTCAAAGGGGATAAGATGGTCTGGGTTTTTACGATGTCAGGGACAATCACAGGTGCGATCCAAACTCCTTATGGTGCACTTCCGCCCACAGGAAAAACATTCCGGTTCTCCGGTGTCGCCATAGATCGGATATCCGAGGGAAAGATCGCGGAAGAATGGGTTTATTTCAATGTGCTCGACCTTATTCAGCCCATGGGATTTACGCTGACTCCGCCGCAGCCTCCTCAGCCTGAGAAGAAGTAGAGCGGCCTGCGGCTTCGCTCTGGTCCGCGCCGGACTTTGAACTTTGAACCCGGATTGCCGCCAGTCACCGTTGCCCCCGGCCGCTTGTCGAAAAAGGATATATTTATTATCCAGGGAATTCTATAGTCAACCCGTACGTAGCTAATGAAGGAGGATTCCATGATTCATATTCGTCACTCAATCGTGCTTTTGTTGTTTATAATTTTCGCGTTTTTATTTTGTTTTGCCTTGTTATTCTCCTCCCCGTCCGGCCAGGACAAGCCCGTTTCCCCCGTCGAAACGATTACGGCCGAATCCATTCGCCATCATGTCTATTTTCTGGCCTCGGACGCGCTCGAAGGACGATATACCGGTTCAAAAGGATATCAAATCGCCGCCCAGTACGGCGAGAGCCAGTTCCGAGCCGCCGGCCTCAAGCCGATCGTCAAGCAAGGCGAACAATTCGCCTACCTGCAGCCGGTTCCGGTGGTAAGACGGGCCTCCAAGGCCGAGCCCGAGCTCGTGGTCAGGACGCCGAAAGGCGAAACCAAGTTCCTCCATGCCAAGGACTTCCGCTGGCTCGACGGCGAAATCCTCAGCTGCGAGAACAAGCCGTTGCCGGTCGTTTTCGTTGGCTACGGCATCCATGAGCCCGCCGCCGGTTGGGACGATTTCAAAGGATTGGACGTCAGAAACAAGGTCATGATCATGCTGCAGGGCGCTCCGATGAAAAACGGCAAGCCCGTTCTCCCTGAAGCCCTCCACAAGAAGTACGCGTCCGAGTCGTCCTGGCAGGTGAAATTGCCTGCGATGTTTGAGATGCCGGCCGCCGGAATCCTGGTACCGGCCAGCGAATCCATGCTCAAAGCATGGGACCAAATCCCGATGCAGACGAACGCTCCGCAAATCTCTCTCAACGACCGGAACGCCGATGCGTGGAACATCCTCTCTATCTTTGCCGCCAAGCCCGAGATCGTCCAGGCGCTTCTTGCCGGACAGAAGCAAGCCCTGCCCAAACCCAACGCCAAGGACACCTCGAAAGTCAAAGGATTCGACCTCAACGGCGTTACCCTTTTCTTGACTACGTCATTCCAAGACGAGGAGGTCCCCACGTGGAATGTCGTAGGCTTGGTCGATGGCACGGATCCCGTCCTCAAGAACGAATATGTCGCCGTCTCCGCCCACCTCGACCACCTGTCACCCAGGAAGGATGAAATCATGAACGGCGCGGACGACAACGCCAGCGGCTGCGCCGGGCTTATGGAGGTCGCCGAGGCGGTGGCCCAAAAGCCGTTCAAGCGGTCGGTTGTTTTCATCCTCTTCGCCGGGGAGGAAAAGATGGTCCTGGGATCCCGGTATTTTATCAGCGCCTGCCCGGTTGCGCGCGATAAAATCATAGCCGACATCAACCTGGACATGATCGGCCGGACGGATAAGGAGAGTGAAGCGGACCGGGCTTTATACGCCCTCGACGCGGACAATGTCCGGCCCGAATTCAAGAAGCTGATCATGGAAGTCAACGACCGGACCATCCGCTGGCCGCTCAAGTATGACCGTCAGCCGAAAGCCGGCAGCGACAATCTCGTTTTCAATATAATGAACAAAACCCCCGGCGTTTTCTTCTGGTCCGGCCCCCATGCCGACTATCACCGGTCCACGGACGATGCGGACAAAATCGACTACGAAAAAGCCGAGAAGATCTCCCGCCTGGGCTACGAGCTCACCAAGGAGCTGGCTTCGGGTGCAGGATTTTAAATCCTAAACGGGTTCTCAGCTTATCCGATCAATTCTGAAGAAAATATCGACCTTCAAAATCAATGGATCGACTCTAAATCAGTTATCAGAAGCTCCCATTTCCCCGCTTCACGGTTCTGGATGAGCTCATAGAGTTTTTCTTGGCTTACGGTATAAAGATCGTAACGTAAAACGCCCCGCTGCGGCCGTCTGGAGGTCAAGGGAAGGTAAAGCCTCCTGAGGATGCGGGCCTTCCTGGTCAAGAACGAGCATCTCTGTTTTGTTGTCCTTTTTCGAATAAGTCGTGGCATAGATCTTACCGTCCGAAACGCAATATTGATGTAGCCGGGCGCGATCCGGAACCTCTTCGACATCTGTCATCAAAGACCATATTGCTGTTGACAAATTGAAATCATGCAATTATAATTGATGCTATGGCAAACATTATTATAGCAACTAATAAATCCGGGCGCCGAAAACTGATCCACGCCCAGGCGCTGGATCAGATCGTCAACTATCTGGTCTACCGGAGCGCCCGCATCCTCCGTTACAAATTTCAGAAGGACATGCAGGCGGTGGGATTGGACATGACCCAGGAGCAATATTTTATCCTGTTCCAACTATGGCAGAAGGACGGTCCGTATCAGGCGGAACTGGCGGATGATTTTTTGGGAGACTCACCCAACATTACGCGTATCCTGGACGGCATGGAGCGGAAAAAAATGGTCGAGCGCAGAGGTGATCCGGGGGACCGGCGGAAATTCCGCATTTACCTCGCCCCCGAGGGGCGCCGAATCCACCGGCTTTATCTGAAGCATGCTTCCAGGGCGCGCCTGGAGGATTACAGCGGCCTCGACGATAATGACCTTTTGGAGCTGAAGCGCATCCTGAAAAGGATTGAGAACAATATCATGAGGAGTCGGTGACAAATGAATCCATCCAAATCGTCGGTTCTCATTTTATCGGTCTTGGGGACGGTGATATGCTCCGCCTGCTCGGCGGATGCTCAAAGTTTGCTGAGCAGAAAGGAAAAACAGGAAGCTGTGCGGACAATCGCCGAGGCTTACGAACGGCATTACGTTTTTCCAGACATGGGAAAGAAGATGGCGGACCTCGTTCGCGGCAAGATGGAAGCGGGTCAATACGATGCGTTCAAGGACGGCCGCGAGCTGGGGCAGCAAATCACCCGGGACTTTCAGGCTCTCTGTCAGGACCGGCACGTGGTTGTGGCCTACACGCCCGAAAGGATCCTCAAGCGGAAAAAGAAAGATCCCCGGGTACTCGCCGACGAGGAATTGGAATCCTCAAGGCGCGAGAATTTCGGTTTCAGAGAACTCCGCATCATGAACGGAAACGTAGGATACCTGAAAATATCCTCATTTGAGGGTTCTCCGGAGGCTCTGGCCGTGGCGGCCGCGGCCATGCGGTTTCTGTCCAATTGCGACGCCATCATCTTGGACCTGCGCTTCAACCCGGGCGGCGATTCGGCCATGGTTCAATTTCTGGCCTCTTATTTCCTGGGCGAGGAGCCCGTCCTGCTCGATGAGTTTCATTACCGTCGCGAGGGCAAGATCACACAGCTTTGGAGCCTGCCTTATGTCCCGGGGAAGAAGCCTGTTCAGGCAGATCTATATATCCTGACGGACAGTTTCACTTTTTCGGCGGCCGAGGGGTTGGCCTATGATCTGCAGGCCCTCAAAAAAACCGTCATCGCCGGAACGCCTTCAGCCGGAGGCGCCCATGTAACGGAAATCCATACGGTTCTGGACAGATTCACGCTGTATATTCCCGTGGCGTTTTTAAAAAATCCAGTTACGGGGACCAATTTCCAGGGGAAAGGTGTTCAGCCCGATATTAAAGTATCCGGCGAAACCGCCGTTCAGCAAATCCAGCTTCATGCGCTCGAGAAAAGAATCGAAAAATCGTCCGATCCGGAGCGGAAGGCAGAATTGGAGCGTATCTGCCGGGAAATCCGAAATAGCCTGGCTGCCGCAAATCACTCATAGCGCAGCCATTCGGCGGGGTTGACCCGGGCGGTCTTTAGCACCTGATAGCTCACGGTGGCCAGGGCGATGGTGGACAATTTTCATCCGGGTCAGGCAAATGTTACAATGCTGCTGGCTAAATTGCCGGATTATAAAAATTAAACGACGTTTTGTTTTGAACGATGGTCGATATTTTTCTTGTTAAACTAGCCCTCTCCTTCCTTGTGGGAGGCGCCTGGGTTGCCGTCGCGACTTTAATCGCTGATAAATACGGAACGAAGATGGGCGGTATCATCATCGGCCTTCCCTCGACGTTGCTCGTCTCGCTCTTCTTTATCGGCTGGACCCAGTCTTCCGCCGTGGCCGTTGAAGCGACTACGATTGTACCAGCGATCGGAGCTGTCAACGCATTGTTTCTGGTTGCTTATATCGCCCTGGTTAGAGCCAACTTCTGGCTGGCGTTAGGAAGCTCAGCGCTTCTGTGGGCTGTGGGTTCCTTAGGCCTGGTTCTTGTGAGGTTTAACAATTTTCCTCTTTCATTGATTATCTACGTCGTTGTGGTGATTATTTCCTATTTCATCATCGAAAAAGGAATTCGGGTAAGGTCAGAATCGGCCCGGAAGATGACCCACACGGTAGGCACCTTGCTCTTCCGGGGACTCTTGAGCGGCGCGATAATCTCCCTGGCGGTGGTCATAGGGAAAATGGGCGGGCCGCTGTTGGGAGGCATGTTCGCCATGTTTCCGGCCATGTTTTTGGGGACCCTGTTGATCACCCACTTCTCTCATGGCCCGTCGTTTTCCTCCGCGGTGATGAAAACGGCGCTTCTCAGTGCGGTGAGTGTAGTTTTTTATGCGGTGCTGGTGCGGTATACCTACATCCCGCTTGGATTGTGGTGGGGCACACTCGTCTCCGTCCTTATCTCTTTTTGCTCTGCTTATTTCATCCATGTCCTCGTAATCAAGAGGATTTCTTGAATATCTGCTCTGGCAGTTTAATGGTCTCGGGCTGTCCTTGACAGCTTCCAAACCGCAATTTATGCTTGTTTACGGCCGCAGGAAGGCTTATCGAGGGGCTTGAGTGTAGGCGCTGATGTCCCACTCGCCCCAGCGGCGGACGATCCTCTTGTCGCGGATCACGATGATCTCGATCCCAGTGATGAGAGTTTTCCGGTTGGTGGGTCCAAGTCCCAAGAAAAGCGCCCGGTTCGTTCCCCATGAATGCCAGCGCACCGCCACCAGCCCTGTTTTGTCGTCGATAACCAATTCGTCGACTTCGGTCCGAAGGTCCGGGAAGGCTCTGATCAGCTCGGCCAGGCCTGCGGCAAAGGCCTGTTTGGAAGCGGCCCGGCCGGAGGGTGAAAGGTCCTCAAAGTCGTCGGCGTGCAACCTGTCAAAGAGATCCCAGTCCACCGGCGCAGACCAGAGCGAAATCCACTGCCGGGCGATCGATTCAAGCTCGGAACGGACCGGGACATGATCCATGGTTTTCATGACATTTATGGTACCCGACTTAGGCTAATATTACCATATTTGTGAATGAATTATATGCCGATCGGCAGCGGCAAATAGGACCTCTCACAACGGCTTGGCCGGCTCGCAGATGTCGATAATAAACTTTCCCTGGGGATGCTCGCGGGGATCGTTGAGATAGACCTCGTAGCACATCCTGTCGTCGGGCTGGTAGCCGCTCTCTGGGAACCAGCCGCCCATAAGCGCCTGCCAGGCGTCCCCGAACTCGCTCTTGTCGATCTCGAAGCGGGCCACGGCAAAGAGCCCGCCGGGAATGGTCATCTTTCCGATCTCCCCGCCGACTGCCGTCCCCTCGGGGATGGTGACACAAACGCTCGAGCGTAGCTTGTCGGCCTCGGTGATGTCGGGATTGTCATGATAAACCGCCAGGAGCTTTGTTCCCGGGCCGCCCAGGAGCCGCCGAGGCCCCGCCCAGGCCATGAGCTTGAAGAACGCCGTATCGAGGTGCTGATAAGGTCCGATGTGCCGGACATAGGCTACGTGGAGCTCGGGAAGCTCCTTGACCTCGGCTTGAAATCGCTTCTTATCCATCTTCGCATACCTCCGTGTCTCATGAATTCGATCCGTTGGATCGAACCCATCATAACGAACGGAGGGGCCCGGTTCTTTGCCGCCCTTGCGGAAAGGTTGACGTTCCTTGCGATTCGCTTTGCTGTCCTTGCTCCGGGAGGGGCGGCCGCGCCTTCGCCACTCGCTGGCGCTCATGCCGAAGCGCTCCCTGAAAGCCCGGGCAAAAACCGCCGGGCCGGAAAAACCGCAATCCAGGGCAACCACGATGACCGGTGTCGCCGAATCGTCCACGAGCCTGGCCGCGGCCCGCTCGAGCCGGACGCGGCGTATGAAATCGCTCAGGGTTTCGCCGGCCAAGGCGTGGAAGATGCGGTGGAAGTGGAACTTGGAGAAGTTCGCGACCCGGGCCAGTTCTTCGAGACCGATATCCCGGCCCAGGTTGCGCTCGATGTAGTCCATAACCCGGTTGATCCGCGCGACGTACTCCGCGCGCAGGGCTTTTTTCCGGGCGTCGCCTTCCATCGGCGATATTGTATAACTTCGCTTCATCCGATGAAAGGGGTGCACGCGGCCCTCCTCAGGAGGAGAGGTTTATCGCCAAATGCGGGGATTCGCCATCCCTCAGGAATAGCGATTTTTTATTTATAGCGGAGAGAAGACCTTCGTATCGCAGCCGGGGGCCTCGATCCGGATATCCCAGTTCTTCCAGCCCTTCCACGTCTTATCGGCCTGGGTCATCGATAATACGGCCTCGACCGAGCCTTGCCTCGGGATTAGATCCACCGTTCCCTCCGCAAAAACGTCCCCGCCCTGGTCTTCCGGATTCGCCAGCTGGACCTTGACCTCTTTGGCATCCTGGGAGCCCAGATTCATGATGTAAAGACGGAAGGCATAGGGATGAACCCTCTTGTGGGGATCGGCGAAGCTGCGGTCGGGCTTGCTCCATGACGCCGAAGTCACCAGCATCGGACGCTCATGAACGGCGAGGGGCCGTCACACAACGGTCTTCTTACCCGCCTTTCTGTCCGCGTATTGCTCTTCGATCCAAGCGTAGGTCTTCCTCAGACCGTCCCGAAGCGATGTGGAGGGCTCCCAGCCGAGGATCCGCTTGATCATGGTATTGTCGCTGTTGCGGCCGCCGACTCCCTTGGGGGCGGAGAGGTCGTAGCGACGCTCGAGCTTGACCCCGGCGATCCCCTCGATGATGGTCACGAGGTCGTCGACCGAGACGAGCTCGCTCGAGCCGAGGTTGATAGGTGTGGCGATGAGGTCCTCGCAGCGCGTGATCCTGTCGATGCCCTTGACGCAGTCATCAATGAACATGAAACTCCGGGTCCGGGTGCCGTCGCCCCAGATCTCGATCCAGTTCCGCCCCTTGTCCTTGGCCTCGATGACCTTGCGGCAGAGGGCCGCGGGCGCTTTTTCCCGGCCGCCGTCCCAGGTTCCATGAGGTCCGTAGACATTGTGAAACCTGGCGATGAACGTCTTCAGGCCCCGCTCCGCCCAGTACTCCTGACAGAACATCTCGGACATGAGCTTTTCCCAGCCGTAGCCCCTCTCGGCCATGGCGGGATAGGCATCGGACTCCTTGAGGGCCCGCACGTCAGGGCTCTTCTGGAGGTCGGTGTTGTAAGCACAGGCCGAGGACGAGAAGAAATACATCTCTGCGCCCGCCCGGTAAGCCGCCTCGATCATGTGCGTATTGATGAGGATGCTGCGGAGGCATTCGATCCGGAACCTCTCGATGAATCCCATCCCGCCCATGTCGGCGGCGAGATTGTAGACCTCGACGGCCCCCTCGGCGGCCCGTTCGCAGTTCTTCCGCTCGCTCAACTCAAGGCACAGGCACTCGACCCCGGGCACACGCTGGTACCACTCGGGCAGGGGCTTCTTGTCCACGGCCCGGATCCGGGTGAACCCCCGCTCGTGTAAAGACCGGATCAACGACCCGCCGATAAAACCTCCGGCGCCCGTGACGACGATCAGATCATCTTTGGCCGCCGTGCGGCCAGCTTTTTCCATTTTAGACATACGTTACTCCCCTTTCCTTATCTCCGAGCTTTCCACATCGGACGGCCGCCCTTTCGCGGTCGCCTAGGAGATCTCGACGTAATACTTGTTGATGTATTTTTCCTGGACCTTGAACGACCAATGGATGTCGCGGATGTAGCCGACGGCGTCCTGGCGCTTCTTTGTCCGGATGAGGTTCGTGAGCTGCTGGTGTTCGCCGATCGAGGCCTCTTCCCATTCCTTGATGAATCCCGTTTTGCGGGGGAAGTCGTACAGCCTCTTTTTCATTTGGTTGACGATCTTGGCCAGGCTCGCGTTGCCGGACAGGTTCAGGTAGGTCTCGTGGTATTTCAGGTTCTTTTCATAATAGAGGTCGAAATCACCGTCGTCGATGGCCTTTTTCATTCCCTCGTTCATCTTCTCCATGAACCTGAGGTCCGACTCATGGAAGTGCTCGAAAGCGGAAAGAAGGGCCTGGCTCTCCAGCGCCCCGATGATCTCGTAGTAGTTCCTGATGTCCTGAAGGGTCAGGACGTTGACGACGACTTTCCGGCGGGGAAGGATGGTGACGAAATCCTCCATCTCCAGCTGGAGCAGGGCGTCCCTGAGGGGGGTCTTGCTGACGCCCAGCTTTTTCGAGGTTTCCTCCATGTCGATCACCGACCCCGGCTTTAGGTCTCCCTTTCGCATCTGCTCGCGCAAATACTCGTAGACTTGTTCCTTTAGGGATTTGATGTTCAATAGAGTCTTGGTATCCATCCGTCGGCGTCCTCCTTTCTCCCGGAGATAGGCCTGTCATGCTGAGAATATAAAATATCAGATTTCAAGTCAACAAAAAAACGATCGGCTGGAATATCCTTCCTCCTTCTCCCGGCTCTGGGCGGCCGGGACCACGGTCCCTATTCAAAGACCGTCGGAGCTGACCAGAAGTATTTGACATCATATATCAGCAGTGATAATTAAATCGAGGATCTTTCGAAAAGCAAGCCGCAAGGATGGTCAAGATGAAACAAAAACGCTCAGTCTTTATTTTCGGACTTTTGTTCTTAGCTGTTTTGGCGGTCCGGCCCGGGCATTCGGATGACACCCTGTTCGCCTCGGCCAAGGTCGGCCCCAAGGTGGAGATCCAGGCTTTCCCCTTCAGCCTGAAGAACGTGCGCCTGCTCGACGGCCCCTTCAAGCAGGCCATGGAACACGACCTCAAGTACATGCTCAGCCTCGAGCCGGACCGCCTCCTCCAGATGTTCCGCCAGACGGCAGGACTTCCGACCTCGGCCAAGCCTTACGGGGGCTGGGAAGATCCCTTGGGTCGGGCACCCTCGGGCGAGCTGCGCGGCCACTCCATCGGCCACTACCTCTCGGCCTGCGCCTTCATGTTCGCGACCACCGGCGACGCGAAGATCAGGGCCAACGCCGATTACGTCGTGGCGGAACTCGCCAAGTGCCAGACTGCCCTCGGCCCGAGCGGCTTTCTCAGCGCCTACCCCGAAGAGTTTTTCGATCGCGTCTTCTCCGTCCGCCGCGTCTGGGCGCCCTTTTACACGCTCCACAAGATCATGGCCGGGCTCGTCGACTGGCATGAATACGGCGCGAGCACCCAGGCCCTGGATATCGCTGAGAGCATTGCCCGCTGGGTCAAGTCGAGGGCGGACAAATCCGACGAAAACCACATGGAGATCGTCCTCAACCACACGGAACAGGGCGGGATGAACGAGGTCCTGACAAACCTCTATTCCATCACCGGGAAGCCGGAGTACCTCGCCCTTGCTCGGCGCTTCGACGAGAGCCACTACACGGTCCCCCTCTCCGAGCACCGCGACCAGCTCAAGGGCGAGCACGTCAACTCCTTTATCCCCAACGTCATCGGCGCGGCCCGGGAGTATGAGATGACCGGTGACCCCGGCCTTTGCGCGATCGCCGAATATTTTTGGAAGCAGGTCACCGGCACCCGTTCCTACGTCACGGGCGGCACGAGCAACGGTGAGAGTTGGCAGGCCGACCCGTACATCATCTCGACAGAGCTGGGAAAGGACAGCCACGAGTCATGCTGCACGTACAACATGCTCAAACTGACTCGCCACCTCTTCAGCTGGGAGCCGAAGGCGGAGTACGCGGACTACTATGAACGAGCCCTCTTCAACGGCATCCTGCCGACCCAGGAGCCGGCGACGGCCATGATGATGTATTACGTTCCCATGATGCCGGGTATGTTCAAGACCTTCATGACTCCGTTCGACTCCTTCTGGTGCTGCACGGGGACGGGCATGGAGAACCACGCCAAGTACGGCGACAGCATTTACTTCCATGACCGGGACAGCGTTTTCGTCAATCTCTTTATCGCCTCCGAGCTCAAATGGCCTGAGAGAGGCTTCGGCCTCCGCCAGGAAACGAAATTCCCCGAGGAAGGACTTACGACACTCATCGTGACGGCCGCGAAACCGGGGGAGATAGCCCTGCGCATCCGGATCCCCTGGTGGGTCGGGAAGGGTGGGTCGGTAATGATCAACGGCCGGAAGATCGATGCTTTCGCCGCCCCGTCGAGCTACTTTATTCTGAAACGCACCTGGAAGAAAGGCGACAGGATCGAAGTCGGTCTTCCCATGAAGCTACGCCTCGAACGGACTCCGGACAACGTCAACATCGCCTCCGTCCTCTATGGCCCGATCGTTTTGGCCGGCCAGTTGGGACCGGTCAGCTTGCCCGAAGACAAGATCTTCGGCCCCTATGGACCGGAGGGCGACCCCATTGCCGTTCCCAAGCTGGCGGTCAAGGACGCGGATCCCTCCACCTGGATCAAGCCCGTCGCGGGCAAGCCCCTGACCTTCCGGACGGAGGGCGTCGGAGTGCCGGAGGACGTCACCCTCGTGCCTTTCTACAAGCTGTTCGGCCAGCGATACACAGTCTATTGGGAGTTCACCCCGACGTCTAAGAAAAAATAGGTGGCGTCCCCAGCCGGACAACCCGCTCAGACCAGCTCGAATCGGGCCAGACAGAAGCTATCGCCCTTCATCAGGGTTTTGAGCAACTCGCCCTTCATTTTGGGGTTAAAGGCCTTGGCCTGGGCATCAACAGAGGAGCATTCCAGAGCATAGCCGAGGTCGGCGGCATTCGCTTCGCGCCAGAGTATGGCCGGCAGGCATTGTGTGACTTTCTCTTGGTAGATTTTGTCCGAGCTCTCGACAACTTCGTAGGCGAAGGCCTTGTTGAATGGCGCCGCGGCCATCATGCCGTCGATCAACCCAGCGAAATCCTTCATGTCTCTCTTGGGCAAGTCTTTCGCCACAGCGGAGATCATTTGGGATGCGTTCTCGGCGGAAGCTTTTGTCAGTTCCTGGACCAGCTTGTCTCGCCCGAAGTCCCTGGCCAGGATTTGCAGAACCGGGATAGACATGCCGTAGAAAACGCGGTACATCTCTTCGGTCGTTATCCCCGGATTCTCGGAGAACTTATTCTCCTGACCGGGCCCCGCGAACAGGCCTTTGCATCCCAGACAGGCTAATGCCCCCGCAGGAACGGTCCTGGTGAGAAACTGCCTGCGGCTTGAAATGCGGATTATTTTGGACATCTAATCCCCTCCTTTTTAGGCAATAAAGCCGAACCCTTCTCGGGGCTCCCTTATATCGCCCCTCATAATATGGGTTGGGGAAGGGAGGATGTCAATGTTATTGTGAAAGGCTTGAGCAACTCCCCTTATGATGAGGGCAGGTCTATAGGGAGAGAGATGAACGTCTCCGGCCGAAAGAATTGGAAAGAGGCCGGAGAACACGGCGGGACACGCATCAGAGATGAAGCGCTTGACGGACGGACGGGAAGAGATCGATCTGGGTGTGAGGCAGGAACAAGGCTCCTGTATATTCATTCATATAGCTCGGGTCCGTATTCAATTCAATGTAGGTCATCTTTTTGGCGATGTCCATCACGAGCCGTCTGTTCTCATCGGAAAGGCAGATGAGATAGGCGCCGAGAAGTGACGTGTTTCCAAGGTATGAGAACTTGTTCCGCTCGAGGTCCGGAAGGAGCCCGACGAGGATGGCGTTTTCGATGTCCAGGCTCTGGCCGAATCCCCCGGCGATGTAGAACGCGTCAATCTCGTCAAAGGCCAGTCCCGCCTTTTTGAGCAGGAGGAGACAGGCGGAGAATATGGCGGCCTTGGTCCGGATGAGGTTGGCGATGTCCCGCTCGGTGATGACGAGGTCCTTGCCCCAGAACGTGTTCTTTCCCTCTTCGACCAGGAAGGCCGGGCCCTCGGCATCGTGAAGAAGGCGTTCTCCCGTTTTCGGCGGGTTGAATTTTCCCTGGCGGTCCACAAATCCATGGACAAACAGTTCGGCCAGCAGGTCGATCAGCCCGGAACCGCACAGACCTTTGGGCCTTGTGTTCCCGATGACCTGATAGACGGCCCGTCCGGACACGTCGAGTTTGATCTTTTCGATGGCCCCCTCGGCGGCGGGCATCCCGCACCGGATCCCGCTTCCCTCAAAGGCCGGGCCGGCCGAACAGGCGCAGGTCATGAGCCATTCCCGGTTGCCGACGACCAGCTCGCCGTTCGTCCCGGCATCGATGAACAACGAGATCTTCTCAGGATCCCGATAGAGGGGTGTGAAGAGGAGCCCGGCCGTGATGTCGCCTCCCACATAACTCCCGACCGCGGGGGCCAGGTGGACCCTGGCCGCGGGATTCGTTTTCAGCCCCAAATCACGGGCCAAAAAAAAGGGAAGCTCATTGAAGGTGGGGACATAGGGTTCTTCCCGGATGAAGCGGGGATCGAGGTCCAGGAAAAGATGGACCATGGTCGTGTTCCCGGAAAAAGAGGCGTAGTAAATGTCCCGGGTGGAGACCTGGGCGGTCTGCGCCGCTTCATCGATGAGATGATTGACGGCCCCGATGATGAGGTCGTGAAGTTCCTTCAAGGGACCGGGCTTCCGGGCATATTGGATTCGCGAAATGACGTCCTCCCCGCGGGCCAGCTGAGGGTTCAAGGTCGAGGATGTCCCCAGGATCTCACCGTTTTCAAGGTCGATAACATGGAGGACGACGGTGGTCGTCCCGAGGTCACAGGCGAGGCCGCAGATCCTTTTCCCCGGAGCGCCCGGCTCCACGTCGAGGACCGTCCAGGTGTCACCGGACCGGAAAAGGACGGCGGTCATCCTTCCGTCCTTTTCGCGGACGGCATGGGCCAGTTTTTGCAACGCCGAATATTCGCAGTTCAATTCCCGGGCCGGTCTCTTTTTGCCAAGCTCCCGCTCAAAACGCCGAAGGTCGCTTTCATTATTCTCCAGCGAGGGAGGGGGGATATCCACCTCCACTTTTTCTATGGGAGGATCGATCTTGGATGTTCCGGAAATGTCGTTTTTATGCTCTTCCAAGAAGCGGGAGGAGACGATCGTCCCGATGGAAACCTCCTGGAATTGGGGGAGGCCGACGGTCAAATCGTCCTGGACCCCGGTCAGACAGGATAGGACATATCCCTCTTTAATGAGCCGCGCCGGCAGGGAGGCCGAAGACCTGGTTTCATATCGTCCCTTCGTGATCTGAACGAGGCATTTCCCGCAGGTCCCTTTGCCTCCACAGGAGGTCTTCAGCGGGAGGCCGGCCGTCTTTGCGGCATCCAAGATGGTTGACCGCGGGGGCACGGAAACCACGGCATCAAAAGGGAGAAACCGGACTTTGAAGCCCTCTTTTTTTGTCCGCATCTTTGGCCGGGACATTTTCCTATCTAGGTCAAGCTCACGTTCTTGACAAAGCTCTGGATATCCGAAGCTTCCTGGGGCCCGACGATGACCTCCCACCCCGCCAGATGCTCCTCCAGGTCTCCGCTGATCTGGGCCACGAAGCCGGGGATGACGATCTTGCGGGTTTTGACGTCCTCTTCGAGCTTGATGTCCTTGATGAACTTGGCGATCTTCTGCCCGCCGAACTTCCCCGCCGCCCAGGAGGTGAGGACGGACTGGCCCTCGGTATCGACGACCAGGAGGTGGGCGGAAATCCCCGAGTTCTCGATCTCCCCGGAAACGATGAAATAGGTCAGGGAGAAATTCGTGGTCACGAACACGGGCGAATCCGGGGTCGGCTCTCCGACGGGATAGACCTTGGCATCCACCTGGATGGGCTTTTGAGTGTCGGTATAGATATTCTGTCGAAGAGTCAGGAGCGCGTACAGAAGGGCCCGATCATAATCCGGCAGAACGATGATCGAGGCGTATTTGCATAAGAGGAGGGAGGCGCAGGCGAGCCGCTCGTGGGGCCCTTGGCCGTGGAGGAGCGCCAAGATGGGATATCCGAAGGGCTTGAAATTCTTTTTGAGGGCGCTGCGCCGGAGGATGGTGTTCTGCTGCCATTGTGTTCCGAGGTCGTCGGATTCGAGATGCAGGATGAGATTGTTGAGGCCTGAGGCCCTCGCCTTTTCCGCTTGTTTTTCCAGATCTTGAAAGGTTCGGGCCGTCACGATCAGGCTCGCATGGCAGGCTTTGGCCAAGGCGATATCGGGGTCGGATATTTCTTTCCGAAGGAAGATGGCCGGCCGGTCGCCCTTCAGCTGTTCCACGGCCTCCTGAAGGGCCTTTTCCTCCGGGCAATCCAGAATGATCCCCTTCCCCGAGCGCTCCTTCACAAGCCGGAGGGCCCGGAGAAGATCCTCCGGACTCCCGGAATCGTGGGTCACGAAGAAAAGATCGGGCCTGAGCTTTTCGCCCACCCGCTCCACTTGAACGTTTTCCAGGTCCTGGACTTTTCTTGCGAGCGCCTCTTCCCCCGCCGAAGTCCGGAGCTCAATAGCGATCCCCGCGGGATGAAAAAAGGTTTTTTCATGGCGGAACATGACCGTCTCGTTCCCAACGGCAAGGGGGTGGATGTTTCCTATCTGAACCAGCCGGATGGGCGGTTCGCTCGCCGCTCCCAGGACTTCTTTGGCCTGTTCGGAGGCGTGGGGGCATTCCCTGAGTTCGGCTTTTTTCTGGGCCAGTTTCATGGCAAAAGCCATGCACGTGGGGACACCGCAGTCACCGCAATTCGTCTTGGGGAGAAGCTTGAAGATCTCCAATCCGGAAAGGGCCATGGTCATTCTCCTCCGCCCGTGGCGCGCATCTGGCGGATCTTCTTTTTGACCACGGCCACGGCCTTGGGATGATGCATGATCAGGAGCTCCGCTCCGGCGGCCAGGAGGCTCATGGCCGTGGCGATCTCCCAATAAGCGCCCCGCGCTTCTTCGCTCCCCCACTGCGGGTAATCCTTCTCCGGTACCCGCGCCTCCTTCACTCTGGAGCATTCGTATCCGGGGTTCACCAGCATGGGAAAGGACAGCATCGGGTCTCCCGACAAGCCGTCGATCCGGATCCTTTCCATGATCGAGTAGGTGTATTCCAGGCCATAGCCCAGGGCCCCCGTCAAGGGGTCCATAACGATCTTATCCTGGGGAAAATTCATGTCCTTGAGGAGAATGTTGAGCTGTTTGGCCAGGTTCACGTCGATGGGGCTCTGGGCCGCCAGGGTATGCTTATATGCGATCGAGGCCGCGGCGATGGTCTTGTAATTGTCTTTTTCCACATAGTTGATGAGGCAATTCTCGCCGGCCGCCGCCTCGCAGACCTTTTTCATGACCTCGTTCGTCTTGGCGAAATGGCTGTGTCCGGTCACGATGATGGGGACCGTCACGGACCGGAGGACTTGTTTGACGAGCTCCACGGCCTCCTCAGCGCTCTTGTTCCCTTTTTCGGGATGCGTCCCCTCCAGGCGGACGCTGATGAGTTCGGCCCCGTATTCGCCGACGCATTTCCGGGCCATTTCCCAGGGTCTATCGATAACATCCTGGAATTCTTCCAGAAGCGAGCGCGGGTACTTGGCCGGAACTTTGTCAAAGACTTCCATAGCGACGGCCGGCGGATGGGGATGCTCGCCCTCGAAAAAATGGAACGGGAGGGCCGTGCTCCCGCCGATCGTGACCGTGTGGGAGCGGGTGCCTCCCTGCTCGGGCGTGGCTCCGATGGTCACTTCCGCCACTTTTCCCGGGTTTCTTTCTCTCGGGATCTCAAAGCTCATGGCCTGACCTCTCGGGATTTTTCGTCATTCGTCAAGTCCTTCAGGAGACGATGGATGGTCCGATAGACCGGGGAGTCCGTCGGGATGTCCCAGATCGAGTTTCCTTCCTGATCCATCCTCAGCAAATGGTCGTCCTCGGGGACCGAAGCGACGTGATCCAACCCGGTCTCCCGGATCAAGGAGCCGACGGATCCGGGAAGAGGGCCGCGGACCCGGTTCAGGATAAGGAATTTTTTGCCGACCCGGGAATCCAGTTCTTTCAAGAGACAGCTGATCCTGGCCGCCGCCCGGATCCCCCGGGGGGATGGGTCGGAAACGATGAGCAGGTCATCGATCCTCTGGGTCGTGCGGCGGCTCAGGTGTTCCAGGCCGGCCTCGTTGTCAATAACGACGTGAGCATAGTTGGCGCTCAGGGTATTCATGATGTCGCGAAGGAGATTGTTGGCGTAGCAATAGCAGCCCGGACCCTCCGGCCGACCCATGGCGATGAGGTCGAAGCGGGGGGTCTCGACAAGGCCGGCATGGATCTTGTATTCCAGAAACTGGGGCTTGGTCATTCCTCCCGGCAGGCCGCTCACCCGGTCCTTCATTTCTTCCCGGATGTTCCCGATCGTCTCGTTCAGGCTGACGCCCAAGACATCATTCAGATTGACGTTCGAATCGGCATCGACGGCGAGAATGGATCTCGTGTCAAGTTCGCTCAAGCAGCGGACGATCATGGCGGCGACGGTCGTTTTCCCCGTCCCTCCTTT
>Ga0315291_10003272_pt1 | contig 20974 bp, 17 predicted proteins | sample YL17G12_20_MG_FD_203070 | JGI IMG/M metagenome (GOLD analysis project Ga0315291, IMG submission 203070) | Sediment microbial communities from Yellowstone Lake, YNP, Wyoming, USA - YL17G12_20 | ecosystem: Environmental > Aquatic > Freshwater > Lake > Sediment | place: USA: Wyoming | collected...
CTCGCGTATGCAATAGAACTCGTGAATTACTATACGAGGCGGAACCATATTGCGTATCTATCGCATAGAAAAAAACGATTAGCCGCACTTAATGCGGTTAAAAAACATTCGCTGTAGTAATATTTGATTTGGGATAATAGAAAAACAAGAACCGAACATAATGGTTTAATCCATTCGTTCCAAACCAAAGGGAAGGCAGGGGTCTAAGTAATGAAAGGATATTCTGGCGGGCTGCTCCGGATCAATCTTTCCGAGAGAAAAGTGTCAAGGGAAGACATATCAGAAGAAATGCAATTAGATTTTCTGGGAGGCAGGGGATTTGCTGTAAAATTGCTATGGGACGAGGTGAGAAGGGTAGATCCTTTCTCAGAGGAGAACAAGGTCATTTTTTCTACAGGACCTCTGACAGGACAAGCTATTCCCAATTCAGGGAAGATGGTTATTGCCTCAAAGAGTCCCCTTACCGGCGGTTATGGAGATGGGAACATTGGGACGATGGCATCTCTGCATCTACGAAAAGCAGGATACGATGTCCTTGTCATAGAAGGAAAATCCGAGGAACCTTGTTACTTAATAATCGAAGATGACAAAGTAAGCATCCTCAACGCACAAACCTTATGGGGTAAAAGTACCTTTGAAGTACAAGATATTCTGGAGGAAAAGCACGGGAAAAATATCGGGATCCTTCTCATCGGCAAAGGCGGTGAAAACCTGGTTCGGTTTGCCACCGTGATTTCCCAGAAGGGGCGTGCTGGAGGTCGGCCTGGCATAGGGGCAGTAATAGGATCCAAAAAATTGAAGGCAGTCGTGATAAAAGGAAGCGGGACGATTCCGAACTTCGATAATAATAAGCTTAAGGAGCTGGCAAAGAAAGGGTATTCAGAAATCAAGGAGAAAAAGAGTTATGATTTTTGGATCAGACAAGGAACCATGCAGGCCGTTGACTGGTGCAATGAGAATGCCTGTCTTCCGACGTATAATTTCAGAGAGGGAGTTTTTGACTTTTATAAAGAATTAAATGGAGAGACACTCGAACGTATTAAGATAGGTCGCAGGGGTTGCCCGATGTGCAATATGCAATGTGGAAATATTGTGAACGATTGGAACAACCGACCGTCCGAACTGGATTACGAAAATGTGGGGATGCTAGGATCCAATCTTGGCATGAAAGACCTGCGGCAGGTAGCAGTCCTAAATAGAATGGCCGACGAATTGGGATTAGACACGATCTCTCTCGGAAGCTGCCTTGGATTTGCTATGGAGGCTTCGGAAAGAGGGTTAATACCGGAAAAAATTGGATGGGGGGATTTCCAAAAGATCCAGAACCTAATTGTGGATACGGCAAACCAAGAAGGGCTAGGAAAAGTCATTTCGCAGGGAGTTCGGGCCGCTTCGGAGGTGGTCGGAAAGGATTCTTATAGGTGGGCCATGCATGTAAAGGGATTGGAGATTTCTGCCTATAACTGCCATGTCAATCCGGCAATGGCCCTTTCATATGCAACATGTCCCGTCGGAGCGGCACACAAAGATGCCTGGATTATTGGATGGGAGATATCCACGGATCGTTTTTCTTATGGCAAAGAAAAGGTTGAAAAGCTTATAGAACTCCAAAGAGTCCGGGGAGGCATCTTGGAGTGTTTAACAATCTGTCGTCTCCCGTTTGTTGAGTTAGATTTTGGCTATCACAAGATCCCCGAGTATATGGAGGCAATCACTGGGAATCGTTTTGACTGGGATGATTCCTGTAAGAAAATCGGTGACCGGGTTTACAATCTCATACGATGCTACTGGATAAGAGAAAACAGCCAATTTAACCGGAAGTGGGATTATCCGCCCGATCGATGGTTCGATGAGCCGCAGTCCCAGGGAAAGTTAAAAGGGATTACACTCGACAGGGAAAAATATAATCAAATGCTTTCATGGTACTATGAACTTCGGGGATGGAATCAGAATGGGATACCTACGGAAGAGACTTTGATAAACATAGGACTGAGAAAAGTTTTCCAGGAAATGATGAATCAAAATGGCTGAGTTCAGGTTCCTGGGCTATCTATCGGAAATTGCTGGAGCTCAGATAAGACAAATCCCTCTTGAAAAGCCCACAAGATTGAGGGACATTTTGGCTCCGCCCTTTCCCGAGAAGAATATCATCTTCCTCATAGACCAGAAAGTGGGGAATCTGGATAGTATCATTGAAGATAATAATTCAGTTGTTATCATGCCGATTTTATCTGGGGGGTGACATCCTTTCCGCTTATGGATGCTGGATATCCTAAGCTGATTCGGATTATCGTTGTTTCCTGGAGACCGGGAGTTTGAGCTTGGTTCCGAATGCCTCATGATCAAGGCGGGTTTGAGGGGCGATATGGTCGACTACGTTGGCGCATTGGATTTGGGAACGACTAGCAACCGGTTCATTCTCTTCGACCATGACGGCAATATCGTGACTTCGTATCAGAAAGAGCACCGCCAAATCTTTCCTCGGCCAGGCTGGGTCGAACACGATCCGCTTGAAATCTGGCAGACCACGCAAGATGTAATTAAGGGTGGTTTGAACAAGTCGGGTATTTCGAGGTCAGATATCATCGCACTCGGAATCACAAATCAGCGGGAAACCACTGTGATATGGGACCGGCATACAGGAAAGCCTTATTATAACGCAATCGTCTGGCAATGCACCCGCACGGATGAGATTTGCCGCCGATTGGTCGCCACTGAGGGGCAGGATCGATTTCGTGAGAAAACCGGGTTGCCAATTACCACATATTTTTCAGGTCCCAAAATTCGGTGGATCCTGGATGAGGTGTCCGAAGCACGCGCGGCCGCAGACAGGGGCGATGCGATGTTCGGTACGATTGATAGCTGGATCATTTGGTGGCTTACCGGTGGGCCACAGGGAGGCGCCCACATCACCGATGTAACCAACGCAAGCCGTACGATGCTGATGAATTTGGATACACTCGACTGGGACAGTGACATTCTGGCTGTTCTTGACATTCCCCGCCAGATCTTGCCCGTTATTGTTCCGTCCATCGACCGCGAGATTTGGGGCCACACAAGGGCGGATGGACCCTTTGGGGCCACTATCCCGGTCTGTGGTGCGCTTGGCGATCAACAGGCCGCGCTGGTCGGCCAAACATGCTTTTCAGTCGGTGAGGCAAAAAATACTTATGGAACCGGCTGTTTTTTGCTTTTAAACACCGGCACCACCCCGGTACTGTCACGGAATGGGCTTTTGACAACCGTGGGTTATCAGATTCGAGGGGAAAAACCGGTTTTCTGCCTGGAAGGCTCCATCGCCGTCGCCGGTGCATTGGTTCAGTGGATTCGTGATAATTTGGGGCTCATCGGAAGCGCACCGGAAATTGAGGCGCTAGCCTGCAGCGTGCCGGATAACGGGGGCGTTTATATTGTTCCGGCGTTCTCCGGTCTTTTCGCCCCCTACTGGAAGTCGGATGCCAGAGGAGTCATAATCGGCTTGACTCGTTTCGTGGACAAGGGGCATATTGCCCGTGCCGTTCTTGAGGCGAGCGCATACCAGACGCGCGACATTGTGGAAGCCATGAATCAGGACTCTGGCGTCGCGTTGAAGCGCCTCAAGGTCGACGGCGGCATGGTCCAAAACAAGCTGCTCATGCAGTTGCAGGCCGACATCTTAAACGTGCCTGTTATCCGGCCAACGGTGATCGAGACGACGGCGTTGGGTGCCGCCTATGCCGCCGGTCTTGCCGTTGGATACTGGTCAAGCATGGAAGAGTTGCGACAAAACTGGTCCGCCGATAGGGTCTGGAATCCTCGCATGAGCGACGCCGACCGTGAAAATACTTACCGGAAGTGGCAGAAGGCCGTCGAACGGACCTTTAACTGGGTAGACTAATCATGGCAGGGGATCCTTCAAGTCTATAAAAACACTCATGAATGCCGACAGGATCAGGAGTGAACCATGATTGATTACATCACTCCATCCATGTCAAAAAGGATTGAGGGAAAGCATTTCTCCTTCCCGTACACTTGAAATCGTACAGCACCTGCTGCGAAAGGAGGTGAAGCGTTAAAAACAACATCTTAAACAAAAGACCAATGACTTAGTAGTCAGCCCTGAACCAGATTGTGAGCAATAGAGCAATGATTTTCTGAATCGTGACATTGTCTTAGAAGCATGTTCGGTGTAAATGGCTTCATCCGGCAAGACACCCAAATAAGAAAGGAGAAAGACACGATGAAAAAGAATTTAGCCTTAGGTCTGATTTTAATAATTGTTCTAACAGTCAGTGTATCCGTTGGACATTCAGAGCCTAATGTCTTGAGGGTCCTCGCACAGGGAAGTTACGCCCAACCCGTACTGGTTCAGAAATTCAAGGATGAAACGGGAATAAAGGTGGAGATGACGATCAGCAACAATGAGGAGATCATTTCCAAACTGCGGGCAACGAGAGGCGGAGAATATGATCTCGCCATGCCGAGCGTGGACAGAATATCTGCGGTTGCAAAGCAGTATGGAATCTATCAACCAATCGATTATGCGAAAGTTGACGGGAACCAGATTGAGCCGAATATCCTCGCCACCGCAAAGAAATACACCCTATTGGGGGAGCGATCCTATGCCGTCCCCTATGTCTACGGAACGCTGGGGCTTATCGTCAACAAAGCGAAGGCTCCCGGCGCAAAAGACTACAAGGATATGCTTGATCCCCAGTACAAGAATCGTATCAGCTATCAGCTGAGGAGACCCACGCTCATGGCGCTGGGATTTTCCTTCGGATACAACCCGTTCGATTTGTACGGGAACCGGGAAGCTTATCAGAAGTTCCTAGACCATATGGAAAAGGTGTTGATTGAAGGGAAACCGATTGTGAGGAATTACTGGGAGAGCAGTGATGCTCTGATTGAGCTCTTTCGGACGGGAGAGGTCTGGCTCGGCCTAGGCTGGGAAAAAATGGCCTGGAAGCTTCATGAGGAGAATGCGGACATCGATTACGTGGCTGCAACGAGCGGTCCCCTCGTTTGGCTCGACACGTTCGCCCTTCCTTCCAAATCCCAAAACCTGGACGCCGCTTATAAATGGATTAATTTCTGTTTAAGGCCGGAAAATGCGGCGACCCTGAGTAGTATCACAAAATATAATACCGCCTCGAAGGATGCAGCGAAGTCCAAGAACATGGACCCTGTCGTTTTCGAAAACTTTAAAAGGTGTTTTCCGCCAGCCGTCATGGCCAACTTGCATTGGTTCCCCACGGTTCCCCCGGGATTGGAGGAAATGGAAGGTAAAACGCTGGACAAAGTACGGGCCTCGAGATGAGAAAATGGCCCGCTATGCCGGCAGGACTTCGCTGTCGGCATAGCGACGCCGAAGGCAAAGGGGAGCGATTTCGAAGATGGAGATAGACTTATCCGTCAAACAAGTAACGAAAACGTTCGGTCATTTCAAGGCGGTGGCCGGAGTTTCTTTTGAAGTGGAAAAGGGGAAATTCTTCTCCATCCTTGGCCCTTCGGGTTGCGGAAAGACCACCTTGCTCAGAATGATCGCCGGCTTCTATGAGTCCTCTTCCGGAAGCATTGAGATAAGAGGAAAAGACATGGCGGGCGTTGAGCCCAACAAAAGGCCGGTCAAACTTGTTTTTCAGCATCTGGCGCTTTTCCCGATGATGGATGTGAAGGAAAATATTGCTTTTGGTTTGAAACGGAGGGGTGAAAGGGGAAAAGAGGTCTATAAAAAAGTAGAACATATGCTTGAGAGGGTAGGACTTCCGGGTTTTGGTAATAAAAGGATAAACCAGCTTTCCGGCGGACAGATGCAAAGAGTAGCAATCGCCAGATGCCTCATCCTCGAACCTGTGGTGCTTCTTCTCGATGAGCCCTTGGGCGCGCTTGACTTAAAACTTCGAGAACACATGAAGGTGGAGTTAAAAAAGCTGCAGGCCCAAGTCGGAACAACGTTCGTTTACATCACCCATGACCAGTCGGAAGCCATGATCATGTCCGATTACGTAGCGGTGATGAATCAAGGCAAATTTGAGCAGATCGATACGCCTCAGAACCTCTATCACCATCCCGCGACTTCCTTTGTCGCCCAATTTGTCGGGGAAAACAACAAGTTCGTTGGTCGGCTGGATAAAAATGCTTTCGGGCAATGGGTCCTCTGCCTCGAGGAAGGATTAAGGCTCCCGGTGGACAACATTTCGGGCCATTCCGTCGGTGAAAGGATCGAAATGTTTGTTCGACCGGAGGCGATGATCATCAATCCGGAGGCGAAGATGAAGGAGATGAGTCTTCTTGATGTTGTCATAAAGGCAATTCTCTTCGACGGAGGGAACAGTCGGGTTCTCGTGGTCATTGACGGATCGACAAAGGAACTCATTTTAAGGCTGCCGCAAAACGACGTTTCGAAGATCAAGGTGAAGGATCGAATGAGAATCGGATGGGACCCGAGACGATCGACCTGCTTTGAAAGTGCCGGAGTCAAGACGTATGATGAACTCTAAAAAGGCGAGGGTGAGGTGGGGCTTTGTCTTATTTTTTATTCCGGTCTTTCTCTGGCTCTTTCTTCTCTTTATCCTGCCTCATTTGGAACTGCTCAGGATGTCCTTCGTCGGCACGGACTATTACGGGAGATCAGGCTTTACGCTCGATAATTATGCCGCCTTCTTCAAAGAACCCGTCTACTGGCTGACCTTTGTCAGGACGGCGGGCTACTCGATTGTCATTACCCTGATCGTATTGGTGATCGCCCTTCCTGTCGCCTTCTACATCACCAAGGTGATTGGCGTAAGAACGAAGGGCCTCCTTACGCTCCTCATTATCGTCCCTTTCTGGGTAAGTGTTCTTATACGGGTTTATGGGTGGATGATCATTCTCAGAGAGAGCGGGATCGTCAATCAGATGCTCGTCGGGATAGGATTGTTGAAAGTTCCGAGGGAAATGCTTTACACCGACGCTTCCCTCATCGTGGCGCTCGTCCATACCAACCTCCTTTTTATGTTGCTGCCGATCATGGGCGTGATGGACGGTCTGGATGACTCGCTCATCGAAGCCGCAAGCAATCTTGGGGCCACCAAACTGGTCATCTGGTGGAAGATCATCATACCTCATTGCATGACCGGAATCATGTCGGGCTCCATTATCGTGTTCATGCTGGTGGCGGGCAGTTATATTACTCCATCTCTGATGGGAGGCAAAAACTCTCTCTGGTTCACACAGCAGATCTACAACCAATTTATTATTGCTTTTAACTGGAACCAGGGGGCTGCATTTGGATTCCTGCTGTTGCTGATCTCTTCCGCGATCGTCTGGCTGTCCCTGAAGATAACCGGACAGAGACTCAGTGAGGTCGTCAAATGATCCGGACATTGTCCAACAGCAAAACCTACAAGATTGGATATAGCGTCTTTGTCGTCGCCTATTTTGTCTTTCTTTTTGCTCCTATTGTCATCGTGTGTCTATTGGCGTTCAACAACTCAAATTTTCCATCCCTTCCGTGGTATGGGTTTACGCTGGACTGGTTTATCAGCAAGGGGCCGAAGAGGATCGGCGTCTTTTATCACGCGATGAACTTGCGGGCCATACTGACGTCCCTGAGGGTGGCTCTCGGAGTCTCCCTCCTTTCCACCTTTGTCGGTACCTGCGCCGCGTTTCTCTTCGCGCAGGAGGAATTCAGGTTCAAGAAGGTTTTCTACCTCCTCATGTTGGCCCCGATGGTCGTCCCTGGCGTCATCCTCGGGATATCAAATCTCTCTTTTGCGAACGCGCTGGGGGGTTTTCTCGAAAATAAGTTCGGCATTGATATACGGATCTTGAGTCCCGGGCTCCCGCTCGTCGTGCTTGGGCAATCGAGTTTCATTACTACGTTTGTCGCCCTCGTCGTCCTCGCGAAGCTCAAGAAGTTTGATAGGAGCCTTGAAGAGGCTGCATATAACCTTGGGGCGAACCGGCTTCAAGTCGTTTTTTTTATAACCTTGAGATACTTAAGGCCGTCTATAATAGGAGGTGCAGTGGTGGCTTTTCTGTTATCCTTTGAAAATTTTAATACCACACTATTTCTGATTGGATCAACACCGACTTTGCCTATAGCTCTTTTTGCACAAATAAGAGATGGGGGTTCCCCAGTTGTAAACGCCGTGTCATTTCTCCTGGTTATGGGCATGACAATCTTTTCTCTGGTAAACCTCTATTGTTCCCGGGCGACAGAACATCAATGAAATAGTAGCCAACAAATTATAATATTGTTGGATCTAAATGTTAATCGAAGATGAGGGATCACCGAAGTTGGAAAAGAGTATGAGGCGACTAAGAGTAAGACAAAAAATCCACTCGAAAGGTGAAAGGAGAGAAAAATGACCAATGAAATCATTACGTTTCGCACTGCGGGCTCAGTTTTTTTCGGTAATAATGCAATAAAACAACTCGGAAAGATAATCGAACAAATCCGAGCTAAACGGATTCTGGTAATTACGGATAAAGGGATTGTGCAATGCGGGCTTATTAACCGGCTTAAGGAATGTCTTGCTCAGGTTGATTATTCCATGTATGACGATATTGATCATACGCCAAGTTTTGAGACAATTAGGAAATGCACTAGGGTTGTGAAGGAAGGCAAGTTTGATCTTTTGATTGGGTTTGGAGGCGGTAGTGCGATGGATGCAGCGAAGGCTGTCTCTATCATGGCTACTAATGACGGTAAGATCGAGACCTACTTGGGGTTTGATAAAGTTCGGGTGCCCGGGCTTCGAAAAATTCTGATTACCACGACGTCTGGCACGGGAAGCGAAGTGACAATCTTTTCTATGCTTGGCCAGAGAGACACCCCTCCTTATTTAATTGATGGGATTTTCGATAAGTACTGCCTCCCCGATTACGCAATAATTGACCCAACATTAACACTTGGGATGCCTCCATCTCTGACTGCGAATACGGGGATTGATGCCTTATCCCATGCCGCCGAATGTTATGTGAATATCAAAAGCAGCTTTCATAACAAGCCCCTTGCCTTGGAAGCTGTCAAACTAACCTGTCAAAACCTGGAAAGAGCAACGGCCGACGGATCTGATCTGGAAGCGAGATATAATATGTCAGCTGGAAGCCTTTTGGCAGGAATGGCATTTAACCAAACCGGCTCCGGGATCGGTCATGGATTGGGAGAAGCATTCCAGGTTGAATACGATATCCAACATGGGACAGCCATAGGTATCGTATTGCCTCACGTTATGTTATTCAACTTGACAGAAAAACCTTCTTTATATGCTGAGTTAGCAAGGGCGATGGGGATTGCCGGGGAAGGGCTTTCCGAAAGCGATCTTGCAAAGAAATCAGCTGAGAGGGTTAGCGAGATTATTGATCATATCGGGCTGCCCAAAAGACTTTCAGAAGTAGGCATCCCTGAAAAAGACTTGGAGAAGATCGCAAAAACAGCGTTGGATCTTTCTCCGAGTTTATTCAAGAAAAATCTGCGGCCTGTCACTGAAAAGGATGTACTGCATCTGTTAATGGAGGCTTACTGAATTGATAGAACTTGAAAATAATCCTGACAACTTACGAGAATTTTATGTTAACGATTATGTCCATTTCAACTTTTCAATTCTTAGAAATCGCAGCATGATATTGGTTAACCTCCTTACCCTAACAAACAGGAGGCCCAATGGCTCCTAAATTTATTCATGAGCCTGCCCGCGAGACATCGGTATTATTCGATGCTGATGTTTTGATTGCCGGTGGAGGCCCTGCAGGTATCCTCGCTGCAATTTCGGCGTCAAAAAATGGGGTGAGAACCGCGTTAATAGAGGAAAATTCATTTTTTGGGGGGGTGGCTGCAATTGGTTTGGGAATGCCGATCAACAATACCGCTCCAGGCGGGATCGAGCATGGCGGGCTGACTTCCGATTTCGTTCGGCAACTATGCCAGCCAGGTCCGGACGAGGCCCTTGTGAATGAGACGCGAATATGGGGGAAACATATCTGGCATGATCCTGAATTACTCAAGACGAAAGCCCTTCAATTTTTAATGGAGTGTGGTGTAAGGGTTATCCTGAATTCCAGAGTTGTGGGTGGAATTGTTGAAAGGATATAATCTTTCTGAAGAGTGAGACAAAAATGGGATAAAAAGGTGCTCGTTGGAGGAAGAAAGGGAGGTAAGATGCTATACTGCGACCCATCCGGGATAGACACGCTGAAGGTAAAGGAGGTGATGCTTTCAATTCTGGTAACTAAGTGAAGATCCAAGTTCCCTAACAGCATAAACTAAATAAGGAGGTGCGCTATGTTTAAACAGATTTTAAGAAGTATTTCAGTGTCTTTGATTTTAGTGGTTTGCCTTGGAACCGCAGATGCTGCCCAGTTGACCTTTGGCACCATGTACGAACCTTCAATAGACCCTCACTTCTTGTATCTGTCACACAACGCGGCGTATGCCAGGCACGTTTTTGGCGGACTTACGGATCGCGACGAAAATGCCCGCATTATTCCTGCAATTGCCACCTCGTGGAAGAATCTGGATGCAACAAACTGGGAGTTTAAACTTCGCAAAGGGGTTAAATTCCATGATGGGTCGAATGTTACCGCCGAAGACTTTGTTTTTTCAGTGAACCGAATACCTAAAGTACCGAATAATCCGGCCAGTTATGTCATGAATGTAGAAATGATAGCCGACATGACAATTAAGGACCCATACACTATCATCATTAGGACTAAAGAACCCTATCCTTTGCTCCCCAACCGACTTTCGGATGTAGCCATAGTCTCAAAAAGACTGGTCCAAGATGCAACTACTGCAGATTTCACATCGGGTAAAGTTGCAATTGGCACAGGCCCGTACAAGTTCGTCGAGTATATTCCCGGAGATCGCTATGTGATCAAGCGCAATGAAAATTACTGGGGGAAAAAACCTGAATTTGAAAAAGTCACGTTTAAGATAATTTCCAACAACGCAGCGAGAGTTGCTGCCCTCCTCGGTGGAGATGTTGACATGATAGACGTCGTTCAACCCGCTGATGTACCGACCTTGGAGAAAAGAGGGTTTTGGGTTTTCAAGAGACCCTCAAGCCGGGTCATTTTCTTAACTATTGACAGCAGTCGAGATCAGTCACCCTACGTGACAGACAACGAGGGTCAACCGTTACGTACAAACCCTCTCAAGGATGTGCGGGTGCGAAAAGCCTTTTCCATGGCGATCAACCGCGATGCTATTGTAGACCGAATTATGGATGGACTTGCGGAGAAAAACAGCCAGCTGATACCGAGAGGATGGTACAGTTACAACCCCGAGATAAAAGTAGAGAAATATGATCCTGAGCGCGCCAAGGAGCTTCTATCCTCGGCAGGATATCCTAATGGCTTTGGATTAACAATCCATGGCCCCAGTGATCGCTATGTGAATGATCAGAAGATCATCCAAGCCATCGCTCAATTGCTCTCATCTATCGGAATAAAAATGAAAGTAGAAACCATGCCTCCGGGCGTGTATTTTGGGCGTTTGAATAAACGTGAGTTCAGCTTGGCCATGCTTGGATGGGAAAACAGTATGACCGGTTCATCGATGATGTGCCTAAACGCAGCGTTTCGCACCTATGATAAGGACAAAGGAGTCGGCACATGGAACTCTGGCGGATACTCCAACCCTGAATTTGATAGTGCTATGGACCAGGCTACAAGCACTTTTGATGGGAAGAAATGTGAGGAATTGCTAATGAAAGCTATGAAGATCCTAATGGATGACCAGGGAGCCATTCCTCTCCACACCCAATTCACCATCCTGGGAGCACGAAAAGGAATTGATTATACTCCCCGGGCTGATGAGCACTTTTACGCCGTCTACGCAAGACCTAAGAAGTGATGCAGGAGCAAATAGAGGCTCGGTGGGTAAACTTGAAGCTTGGATGGACAAGCAGATTGGCGAAATTGTAGGCCTTATTTTCTCATGTAACGTCTTGCGCCAATTTAAGAAAAGTGCCATCATGCATTCACGAAAGGTATCCTTTCCCTCAATGGGTAGAGACTGAAAAAACGATGCCAAAATCTGCCACAGGTCATTGCGCAAGTGAATGGCTATGAGAGATTTATTGTCAAAGAAGCACAGGAGATTGATATTCATAAGCACTCACCGAGGTGAAATTGCAGGCGAGGCTGCCCTCGCCTGCGGGCATCCCTTAGCGGTCAATCTAGATTGCTTTTCGCCGGGACCGCCTACAAACTCTTATCTACTCGGGCAGCCCCACGAGGTAGTCAAACCACACGTTGCAGCCCCCACGTCAGAATCTTTATGGAGAATGGCGCAGATGGCTACAGATGCGGTCATGGAGGCCTGTGAAGACCGTCCCCCTCTGGCAGGGCTGCTCAACTCCGAGGCGTCCTCTCATCCTCGATGAAGCCGCCTTTGTCAGTAGACGAGGTGTGTACGGCGGGAACGGCTAACAGACTATTGGCTAGAGGAACAATATGACGATATTTCTTATTCGGCGCCTGATGCAATGCTTCGTTGTGCTCCTTATCATGTCCATTCTTGTCTTTGCAGGTGTATTTGCTATTGGTAATCCGGTCGACGTGCTCATTAACCCAGAAGCTACCCAAGCTGAAAAAGAAAGGACAATCCAGAAACTCGGGTTGGATCGACCATTGTGGGAACAGTATTTTGTATTTCTTAAGAATGCTCTTCAGGGTGAACTGGGCAACTCATTTGTACACAATAGGCCGGCAATAAAATTGATAGTAGAGCGGCTACCTGCAACATTTGAATTGGCCACGTGTTCCATGCTGATTGCAGTGCTCGTCGGAATTCCACTAGGTATTTGGGCTGGCTTGAGACCATCCACAGCTTTTGGTAGGAGCATTATGTCTGGTTCTATTTTTTGCTTCAGTCTGCCAACCTTCTGGGTTGGGTTGATGATGATCCTGATATTTGCCGTTCAGCTTAACTGGTTACCCACTACGGGCCGCGGTGAGACAGTGGGATTGCTGGGCATAAGTGTCAGCTTCCTGACGTTGAATGGTCTCAAACACCTGATTATGCCAGCCATTAACCTTGGGCTCTACCCTCTCGCCTTGGTCATCCGCCTTACATGTTCTGGAGTGCAAGAAACACTGCCTCTTGACTTTATAAAATTCGCCAGGGTAAAAGGGCTCAAAACTCGTCGTGTAATTCTTGTTCACGTGCTGAAAAACATCCTCATCCCCGTTGTTACGGTGATTGGTCTTCAGTTTGCCGTTATACTTGCGTTTGCGGTGGTTACTGAAAGTGTCTTCGCCTGGCCCGGAATGGGGAAATTGATTATTGACTCCATCATTTTGCTGGACCGCCCTGTGATTGTAGCGTACCTGCTGGTTACAGTACTGGTTTTCATGATAATTAATCTGGTCGTCGATATTCTCTACTCGGTATTGGATCCACGAGTGCGACTCGGAGGTCTCTAACAATGGCGAGTGCTATAGCGGAAACTCCGTTTCACAGGCATGTCTCAGATTTTATGGAAAGCAAGGTGGCAGTGTGCTCGTTTTTTGTTCTTTGTTTGGTCATAACGATTGCGCTTTTTGGGCCGTGGCTCTCTCCACAAAATCCCTACGATTTAGCTCAGATTAATATCCTTGACGCAAAACTTCCCCCCGGTTCGGAGGGTATAAGTGGCAGGACCTATTGGCTCGGTACCGATGCTCAGGGCCGGGACTTATTAAGTGCCATTTTGTACGGCCTCCGGATCAGTCTGGTTGTAGGAGTGACGAGCGGGTCTCTCGCACTAGCTGTGGGGGCACTCTTGGGTATTATAGGAGCGCAAGTAGGAGGCAAGGTCGATGCATTAATCATGCGAACCGTAGATCTCTTCCTAGGGTTTCCCAGCTTTCTTATCGCGTTAATCCTCTTGGCCGTGTTAGGCCGTGGTGTGGAAAAGGTAATTATTGCCCTATTGATGAGTCAATGGGCAAATTTCGCACGGATAGCCCGCGGGACGGCAGTTGTCGAGCGAGAGAAGGAATACATCGACGCGGTAAGGTGCCTTGCACTGCCACGCAGGCGGATTGTATTTCGTCATTTGCTCCCGAACTGCCTCCCGCCGCTGATTGTGGTGGCAACTGTAAATGTTGCGTTTGCAATTACTCTGGAGGCTTCCCTCTCATTTCTTGGTGTCGGTTTACCGATCACTGAACCCTCACTGGGGCTACTGATTTCCAACGGGTACGAGTATATTCTAAGCGGCAAATATTGGATCAGCTTTTTCCCGGGCTTAGCGCTTCTTATCCCCATTGCCAGCATAAACTTGGTAGCTGATCAATTAAGAAATGTATTGAATCCGAGGCTGCAAAGATGAGCGTACAGGACAAGACTCTGGTGGTTGAAGACCTTAAGACATACTTCTTTACCAAGGTAGGCACAGTCAAAGCGGTTGACGGGGTAAGCTTCTCGATTGCCCCTGGTAAGATAATGGGTTTGGTCGGCGAGTCGGGGTCTGGGAAGTCTGTGACCGGGCTTTCTATCGTGGCGCTTGTTGATGAGCCTGGAAAGGTAGTTGCGGGGCGTATAATATTTCGCGGTCAGGATCTTGTGGGTCTTTCTGAAGAGCAAATGCGCCAGATTCGGGGAGTGAACATTTCTATGATATTTCAGGATGTGATGATGACACTCAATCCAGTACTACGCATCGACACTCAGATGATAGAGGCTCTCAAGGCGCACAATAAGATCGCTCATCACAAAGCAGTTGAGCTTGCGGCAACAGCCTTGTATCAGGTGGGCATCCCTTCTCCCATGGAGCGCCTCAAAGCATATCCACATCAATTCTCCGGTGGCATGCGGCAGCGGGTGGTCATCGCTATAGCCATGCTGAACGAGCCTGAACTCATAATCGCGGATGAGCCGACCACCGCACTTGACGTGACGATTCAGGCTCAGATCCTGTATGAGACACAGAAACTGTGCAGAGAAAGGGGCACTGCCCTAATCTGGATAACGCACGATCTCACAGTGATAGCTGGCCTTGCAGACTACGTGTGCGTGATGTACGCAGGCAAGATCGTGGAGCAAGGGGGAGTCAATGAAATACTCGATAGGCCATTGCACCCCTACACAGTTGGCCTTATTCGGTCTGTGCCAAGCCGCCATACTCGTGGCCAACCATTATATCAGATTCCGGGCATGGCGCCATCTCTTCTTAATTTACCACCGGGCTGTGCATTTTATGAGCGCTGTGCACGTGCAGATCAGGCTTGTTTAGAAGAGCCTTACGACACCGAACCTGTTGAAGGCCATATTGTGAACTGTTTTCATCCGCACGTCGAGAGTTATCCGTGAACACTGGTGAAAGGCCCCTTATAGAGTTACAGAGGATCTCAAAACGTTTCGTTAAAGAACTGGATTTTTCCGCTAAGATCGCAAGGAAATTTGGGGCTTCGGTGAGCGAGAGGACCTTACCCGCAGTTGACAGAGTTGATTTGTCTATCTCAAGAGGTGAGGTAGTAGGCCTTGTAGGGGAATCGGGGTGCGGGAAATCTACACTCGGGCGCATGATAGCAGGCCTGCTGACACCATCAGAAGGCTCAATTTTTTTCGAGGAAAAGGATCTATCTCAACTGAAAGGGCGGGAGGCAAAAGAAGCTGCTTTGAAGATTCAGATGATTTTTCAAGATCCTTTTGCGTCTCTTAACCCTCGCATGCGGGTTCGTGAGATTATTGGGGAAGCTCCAAAAATACACGGGCTTATCAAACCATCTGAGTTGGATGAATTCCTCGACGATCTGATGCGTCGCTGTGGCCTTGACCCGTCCTATAAGTTCCGTTATCCGCATCAGTTCTCTGGAGGTCAGCGGCAACGTATTGCAATTGCCCGGGCGTTGGCGGTGCGCCCGAAATTTATCGTGTGCGATGAAGTCGTATCGGCTCTCGACGTTTCCATTCAGGCACAAATCCTCAATCTCTTTATGGGACTTCAGAGTGATTTTGGCCTTACCACCCTCTTCATAAGTCACAACCTTGGGGTTGTTGAACACGTTAGTGATCGCGTAGCTATCATGTACCTTGGGCGTCTGGTCGAGCTGGCAGAGACGGAGGAGTTATTTGATAATCCCCTCCATCCCTATACCCAGGGACTATTGAGAGAAATACCCAGTTTTGACAAACGTCGTATTGAATTCGCTGCAATCAAAGGTGAAATTGCTTCGCCGCTTAATCCGCCTCCTGGATGTCATTTTCACCCCAGATGCCCGGTTGTAAATGATTATTGTCGGTCGAAACAGCCAGTCTTAGAAGAGGTTAAAGCCAATCACTTTGTGGCCTGCCATAGCCAATAGTTTTTGGAGAGGTATCACTATGAGAAATCAATACATTGACCCTTTTCTTACAGACTTCTACAACCAAGATCAAGCGCATTGTTAGTCTATATTATTAACTTTTTGACATAAGAGAGGTCACGAGAGAGGAGGTATATAAATGAACAGAGGATCTGATTTAACGGCTCAATGGGGCATTTCTAAAGACGCCACGGTGCTGCATGCCGATGCATGTATATGTGACATGACACTGCCTTGGGTTCCGGAAGCCGAAAACAAAGAAATTGCGCTTAAACGTTTTAGAGCGGCGGGTTTTACTTTCTTGAGTTTGAGTGTGGGTGTGGAGTCTTTAGGGATCGGGGGAACTTTGCACCATATGTCAAATGTCAAAGCAAAGATTCTAGCCGACCCCGAGAACTATGTCTTCGTGCATACAGTTAAAGACATACGGGAAGCGAAGAAAAGGGGCAAGCTTGCCCTCGGGTTTCACTTTCAAGGAACAGAGATGCTTGAAAGAGATACCAAACTGGTTCAGCTATTCTATGATTTGGGCATACGACACATGATTCTTGCATACAACCATAAAAACCGTGCAGCCGATGGCTGCCATGAACGGACCGATTCCGGTCTGAGTCGTTATGGTGTCGAACTTGTGTACGAAATGAACCATGTTGGAATGCTGCTTGATCTATCGCATACCGGGTATGTAAGCACTATGGAGGCCATGGAGATCTGTAAGGCGCCTATCATCTTTTCGCACTCAAATCCGTATGAAGTCAGACCACATCCACGAAACATTCGAGATGACCAGATAAGGGCCTGTGCGAAAACAGGAGGTATCATCGGTATTACTGGATTCGGCCATTTTATGAGAGATAATGACATCTCAGCTGAAAGTTTTTTTAGAAATATCGATTATGTGGCAAAATTGGTTGGTCCAGAGCACGTGGGAATGGGTCTTGACTTTGTTTATTACCCTGAGCAGTTCTACCGCGAGGTAATGGCTAATCCGGAGTGGTGGCCCGAAGAGTATCTTCAGAACTTGGATGGATTCAGATACTTTCCTCCAGAGGACCTTCCCCGGGTTACAGAAATACTCATGAAGCGTGGTTATTCAGAAACCGAAATTCGCGGAATTCTTGGGGAGAATTTCCTGCGGGTTGCCAACCAGGTTTGGAAGTAAGCCAACAAGAAGGAGTTTGCCTAAATCGGAAGTGCAAAAAACACTGAAGAAAGGAAGCGCACACCTGTAAAACTGGAATATGATGTTCGTGTGACAGGAGGCCTACCTTCGCACAGTGGGGAGCAGTGGCTACGGCCAGGGAGCCATTTTAGCGAAGAAGACTATTGATACGATTGACGGGTCACACGTCGCTTTTTGAGTGGGCGTCAGAGGTACCATTGTAAAACCTAGTGCGGGAAAGCCTTTTGGCATGACAAAGCTCGACTCAAATAGAGCAGTAGAGTGCCTCTAAGAGAGAGTTATACTGATCGAGTTAGTATACGAAGATAAGGCCTGCAACCGTGACAACATAGTCTGCATAGAATTTTAGCATCGAAAATTAGAGTTATTCGCAAGTTGGTGGAAAATCGGCAGTGTGGGGAACCTTAATAGTATCTCTACATGAGGATGATCTGATTTTCAGAATAGCTCCGGATCAAACCAACGCTCACTCTATATGGAGGATGGGACATGAAACAAATCGAAGAGTCGTCCAGAATGATCCCCGTCATGGCGGAGACGGATGTTCTAGTTGTGGGAAGCGGGCCGGGCGGTCTTGCCGCAGCCTTGGCGGCGGCGCGAGAGGGCGTAGATACGATGTTGGTGGAGAGATATGGATGTTTTGGAGGGAATATCACACAGGCGATGGTGGAGTCCATTGCGTGGTATCGGCACGAAGGGACGGTGGAATCTGAAGGAATTGGTGTCGAATTCGAGAAACGAGCCAGGGATGTGGGAGGAAGCCGAAAGGAACCGCAGTCCCTGAGCGAGGCGTTAGATGCGGACATGTTCAAGTATGTGGCGGACAAAATGGTAGAAGAATCGAATGTTATGCCCATTCTGCACTGCTTAGCTGTTGAAGTGGTGATGGAAGGCAAAGTCATCAGAGGAATCATCACGGAGAGCAAATCGGGGAGGCAGGCGATACTCGCAAAGAGGGTGATCGATGCAACGGGTGACGCAGATATAGCCTTCCATGCAGGTGCTCCCTACCACATGGACCCGAAAGAAAAGTTGCAGGGCCTGACAGTGAGCTTTGGGTGCAGCGGCGTAGATAGAGAGAAGTTCTTCGAATATGTCAGAGAACATCCCTCCAGCTTAAAGGATTGGGCAAAAGAAACAACGGGCAAGGAAGATAATTTATTCAGCACCTACCTTTCGGAACCATTTAAGAAGGCGAGGGAAGTTGGCGAGATTCCTGAAAATGTACTGAAGGGAGGATACTGGAGTAGCCTTACAGAGGCGGGAGAGGCTACCTACATGAACATAGTTTATGTATTGGGCATGGATCCGACAGACGTCAGAGACCTTACCAGGGCAGAGATAGAAGGCCGACAACAGGCGATGTGGGCATTAGCTGCATTGAAAAAGTACACGCCCGGCTTCGAGAACGCTAAGCTCAGGACCTTTGGTTCATCTGTCGGTGTGAGGGAATCGAGAAAGATAATCGGCGAATACAACCTCACTGGATACGACGTGAAAAATGAAGCTCGATTCGATGATTCAATCGGTATCTTTCCTGAATTCCTGGATATGTTTAGCTTAGTGATCATACCAACGACAGGGAGATATTTCCAAGTACCATATGGGATCATGGTTCCACAGAAGGTGGAAAATCTGCTTGTTGTGGGGCGCTGCGTTGCTGGAGATAAAATATCACACGCTGCTACCCGCCAAATGATGTGTTGTACGGTTACAGGCCAAGGGGCAGGAGTGGCGGCTGCTGTTTCCATTAAAGACAATGTGATATGTAGGGGGGTAGATATAAGGCGAGTCCAGAAGGCACTTAAAAAGCAGAGTGTGAGGGTAGATTGACAGCGAGGCTGTTAAAAACCTTAAATCATGGTTTCTGAGGCACCCAAGTAATTCATTTTACTGTTCGTGAATTTTCTAAAATCGCAACATTTGGTCTTTTTGGACACTCTCAGTAGCAATCTCCATTCTGTCTTAAAAAAAAGTTTTCAAGACGTGTATCAGGTATCAGTAGGAAGGAATAACCAAAGGACGAGGCGGAATTGACTTTTTAAATGTGACCGACGACATTGCAGCGGTTACAATTTCTGCCATGTACCTACTGTTTCCGGGGATCGGAAAAGTTACGATATGTTTTTCATTTATTGCATGTGGAAGGGATCAAAGTCCAGCCAGGTCGGAGGCTTGGAGAAGAGGCGAGTTGAGAACTGAAGCAGGGAGCGTTGGTTCCAAGTTTAATCGGTGAGGAGAATCATGATCTTCGTTGCTCGTTTATTAATCCATATGGTGGCCATTCTGATCATCTCTTATCTTTTTCCAAAGATGATCTGGGTAGATGGCGTGATGGCAGCTCTGGTCGCTGCCTTTCTCTTGGGGATCGTCAATGTCATCATCCGGCCCATTCTTGTCTTTCTTACCCTTCCTCTCACCGTGCTGACCCTTGGGCTCTTTCTTTTGGTCATCAATGGTTTAATGCTCTGGCTGGTGGCAGCTTTGGTAAAGGGATTTCACGTCAATGGTTTTTGGGGAGCAGTATTTGGCTCGATCTTGATCAGCATCGTGAGTTGGATCTTATCCCGATTCTTGCCCTCCTGAGAGGTTAATGAAAAATATCTATCTGCGGCGTTAACCCTGACTACCGCCTGCCTGCGGTAGGCAGGGCAGGAAGTAGAACAATATGATTTTTTGATAGACTGAGGGTTAAATAGATTCTTTGAGGTAGTACGTAGCTTAGAAAAACATATTGATTCATCTTTGTCAGCAAGGGGGGATTCATTCACCCCCCTTGCTCCATCTCCGTTCATTTCTTCTTCCAGAACAACAGGGATTCCGGCGGCTTGGGTTTGGGAAATACCTGAGGGGCCGGCCCCTTGAAGTCGGCCGGGTTCTTTTCCGGAATGGGTGGCCATAGGTCTGGAGGTATTACTGCACGATATTCAGAATCTTTAGTCTTCTCCTTAAACTCAGCTTTAATTGCAGCCAACTTCCCTTCGTCGGTCAGGAGGTCAATTGCAGTGGACCCCATGACCTTAACCGCATAAATCATTCCCTTCCATCCGATGGACATTCCATACTGCTCCATATTTGTTAGATGGTGGCCTGGTGTTCCAACAGCAGAGCAGGTTGCCGTCATGCCAATGAGGGGCGCTATATAACTCACATCACCTGTATCCGCTGATGCCTTCAAGATCTCAAACTCAGGTTCTTTGATGGAGCGATCTAATTTGCCCAGTGGTAAATTATATTTTTTTGCCAGAGATTTAACAAAATCCTCTTCCTCCGCTGTAAATGTCGGTGGGTTGACTGCCTTCATGTTTTCCAACATCAAGTCTGCACCTGCCTTGTTTGGTAATCGGTTAAAGAAGCCCCCAACAACCCGAAGGAAGACGTCCGTTCCGCTCCCGAGTGCACCAGCACGAAGGCAGTCATCACTTCCACCCTCGCGTGTTCGCAGATAATCGATATCCTTCATCGTTGGGCCTCGAAAAGCAAGTTTCATCTGTGTATAGTCAGGCACTACATTTACTGCCTGTCCGCCAT
>Ga0315291_10003277_pt1 | contig 20963 bp, 13 predicted proteins | sample YL17G12_20_MG_FD_203070 | JGI IMG/M metagenome (GOLD analysis project Ga0315291, IMG submission 203070) | Sediment microbial communities from Yellowstone Lake, YNP, Wyoming, USA - YL17G12_20 | ecosystem: Environmental > Aquatic > Freshwater > Lake > Sediment | place: USA: Wyoming | collected...
ACACCACCGTCGTTTCCATCATGGACAAGGGCGCCGGGTCGGTGGAGGTATCGGCGCGGCCGGCCTTGCCGAAGACCGAGACCACTTCCGGGAAAGATTTCAGAACCCGGTCCTCCAACTCCATCAGGCGCTGGGCCTCGGTGATGGAGATGCCGGGCAGGGTGGTGGGCATGTAGAGGATGACGCCCTCGTTGAGCGGCGGCATGAATTCCCGGCCCAGCTTGAAATAGACCGGGAAGGAGCCGGCCATGACCGCCACGGCCAGGAACATGACCAGCTGGGGATGCCGCAGCACCCAGCGGCAGGGGGTTTCGTAGAGCCAGAAGAGCACGCGGCTGACCGGATGTTTTTCCTCGGGATAATATTTGCCGACCAACAGGGCGTCGAGGATGCGGGAGAAGAACCGGGGCCGCAGGTGGAAGGGGTCCATGCGGGCGAAGAGCATGCGCACCGCGGGGTTAAGGGTAATGGCCAGAATCGAAGCCACGGCGATGGCTAAAGTTTTGGTATAAGCCAAGGGTTTGAACAGCCGGCCTTCCTGGTCCACCAGGGCGAAGACCGGCAGGAACGAAACCGCGATCACCAGCAGCGAGAAGAAGACCGACGACCCGACCTCCTGGAGGGCTTCCAACCGGACCTGGTGGAAATCGCCCCGGCGGCCGCCTTCCAGCCAGAGTTCCAATTTTTTATAAGCGTTCTCCATCTCCACGATGGCGCCGTCCACCAGGACGCCGATGGAGATGGCGATGCCCGAAAGGCTCATGATGTTGGAAGTGATGCCCATGAAATACATGGGGATGAAGGCCAGGAGCACGGCAATGGGGATGGTGGCAATGGGGATGGTGGCGGAGGGAATGTGCCACAGGAAAAACAGGATCACCCCGCTGACGATCAGCATCTCCAGCAGCAACTCTTCTTTGAGGTTGTCAATGGACTCTTGGATCAGCTCGGAACGGTCGTAGGTGGTGACGATTTCCACCCCCTCGGGCAAGGAAGCCTTGAGTTCCTCGAGCTTGGCCTTGACCCGCTCGATGGTGGCGAGCGCGTTCTCGCCGTGGCGCATGACCACGATCCCGCCCACGGTGTCGCCCCGGCCGTCGAGGTCGGCGATGCCGCGGCGGAGTTGGGGGCCGAGCGCGATCGTGGCCACGTCGCGGAGCAGCACGGGCGTGCCGGTCTCCGAGGCCTTGACCACCACCTGTTCCAGGTCCCCGGCGCTTTTGACGTAGCCCCGGCCGCGCACCATGTATTCGGTGCCGGCCCATTCGATCAGCCGGCCGCCCACCTCGTTGTTGCTTTTCCGGATCGCTTCCACCACTTCCAGCAGCGACAGCCGGTAGCTCTGCAGCAGGTTGGGATCAATGGTCACCTGGTATTGCTTCTGGAAGCCGCCGATCCCGGCCACCTCGGCCACGCCCGGCACGCTTTGCAAAGCGTAGCGCAGATACCAGTCCTGAAAGGTGCGGAGCTCGGCCAGGTTGTGGGTGCCGCTTTTATCCACGAGCGCATACTCGAAGACCCACCCCACCCCGGTGGCGTCCGGCCCGAGCTCGGTGGTCACGCCCTGGGGCAGGCTGCCCTGGATCTTGGAAAGGTATTCGAGGGTGCGGCTGCGGGCCCAATACATGTCGGTGCCGTCCTGGAAAATGACATAAACGTAAGAGAAGCCGAAGTCGCTGAAGCCGCGGATGGCCTTGACCCGGGGCGCGCCCAGGAGCGCGGTCACGATCGGGTAAGTGACCTGGTCTTCCATGATGTCCGGGCTGCGGTCCCAGCGCGAATAGACGATCACCTGGGTGTCGCTCAAGTCCGGGATCGCGTCCAGCGGGATGTGCTTCAAGACATACAAGGCATAAACCATCGCCGCGGCCGCCAGCATGATGACCAGGGCCCGGTTGTGGGCTGAAAAGGCGATGATCTTCCGAACCATGGCTTACTCCCGGGTCAAAGCCTGGAGCGCGGCCTTGAGCGAAGACTCGGAATCCACCAGGAAGTTGGCCGAAGTCACCACCCGATCGCCCTCGTTCAATCCGCTGAGCACCTGGAAATACCCGTCGCTGCGGGCGCCCACCGTGATCTCCTTCGGGATCAGCTGCTCGCCCTCGCCCGCGACAAAGGCAAAGGCGTGTTCGCCGGTTCGCATGACCGCCCCCTCGGGCACGGCCAGTTTTTCGCCCAGGTTGTAGAACAGGCGGGCGGTGGCGAACATCTCCGGCTTGAGCACCAGGCCGGGGTTGGGGATGTCCAGGCGGGCGCGCAGGGTCCGCGTTTGCGGATTGAGCGCCGGGTCGAGGAAGACGATGGTGCCGGCGAAGGTCTGGCCGGGCCGGTAAGGGAGGGTGATGACCGCGGGCATGCCCGCTTCGATGTAGGGCAGGTCGGGCTCGTAGATGTCGGCCAGGCCCCACACCTGGGAGAGGTCCGCGATCACCATCAAGGAATCGCCCAGCATGATCTTTTGGCCGGCCAGGACATTTTTTTCCAGCACGAAGCCGCTGGCCGGCGCGGACAGGGTCATGTTCTTCCGGATCTCGCCGGTCCGCTCGATCCGCCGGATCTCGGCATCGCTCAGGTCCATTAGCTTGAGCCGCCGGCGGGCCGCCGCCACCAACTCCTGGCCGCTCGAGGCCACGTTCGGAAACGGGCTTTGGGAAAGGTTCTTCGCCATCTTGATCGCGGCCAGAAGTTCCTCCTGGGTGGCCACCAGCTCCGGACTGTAAATCGCGAGCAAGGGCTGGCCCTTCGCCACCGCCTGCCCGGTCACGTTCACGTAGAGCTGGTCCACCCAGCCTTCCACCTTGGTCGTAACCCGATACAGCCGGGTCTCGTCCGGCACGATCCGGGCCGAGGTGCGGACCTCTTTTTGAAGGAAGCGGCGCTCCACCGTCCCCAAGGTCAGCCCCATGCGCCGCCGCGCCTCCGTGCTGATCTTTACCGGCGCCAGGCCCTTGGGCGCGGCCGCGCTTGACTCCCCCGCCTCGAACGGCGCCATCTCCATGCCCATGGAGTCCTTGCCGGGGTGGTCGCTGATCTCGCTGGCATTCATGGTCGAGCGGTACCTGATCTTCTTGCCCGGCGCCGGGCCGGCTGCCGGCGGTGCAGGCTTAAGCGCCGCGGCTTCCGCAGTGTCCGGGGTGAAGGCCACCAGCCGCATGCCGCAGATCGGGCAATCGCCGGGATGGTCCTGGACCACCTGGGGGTGCATGGGGCAGCGGTAAAGCTGTTTCGCGGCCGGAGAGGAAGCGGCCGGCTTTGGCCCGGTGAACGTGCGGACCGCCCAGACGCCGAGGACAACGAGCAGGATTGCGGCGGCCGCGATCAGGACCCCGTTCACCAGTTTCTTGCGAGAAAGTGGGGTGTTCATGGCTGCGTCTCATTTCGGGCCTTTTGGATCTCGGCCACCGGCCGGGCGGAAAGTTCATCCAGCCGGGCGATGGCGCGGCTGTAGTCCGCTTGCCGGCGGCGGAGTCGAATCTCCAGGTCGTAGAGGGTTTTTTGGCTGTCGAGCAAGGTCAGGAAATCCACCTTGTTCACCTGGTAACCGGCCATCGCTGATTTCAGGGAGTTCTCGGACTGGGGAATGATCCCGCCCTGGTAGAGTTGAATTTGCCGCCAGGCGCGCTCGGCCTGGGCATAGGTCGCGGCCACTTCTTCCCGCACCCGCAAGGCCCGGTCCTCCCGCTCATGCCGGCGCTCCTGGACCCGGGCCCGGCCTTCCGCCACCTGCTTGCTTTGTTTGCGAAAGGAGTAGATCGGCAGGTTGAAGCCCACGCTCCCCGAGACCAGGTCCGATTGTTCCACCCGGTTGCCGGCCATCGTGACATCTTCCCGAAAGCCGTAGCCGAGCATCACCGTGAAGTCGGGGTAATAGGACCGCTGCGCCAGCCTGGCCAGGGCCTGGCTTTCCGCCACCATCCGGTCGGCCTCGGCCAGCTCGGGGTTGGCGGCCGCCGCTTTCTCGGCCAGGGCTTTGGCGTCCGCAGGCAAGGGCTCCAGATCAAGCCGCCGGGCAGATTCAAGGGCCGCGCTCGGGTCTCGGCCTAAAAGCCGGTTGAGGTTCGCCGCGGCCATCTTCCGGTCCTGGGTCAGCATGATCTCCTGGTCCAAGAGCATGGAGAGTTCCACCTGGGCCTTGAGCACGTCCTGCTGCAACCCCTTGCCCACCGCATACAGGGCGCCGGCCACCTGGATGAACTGGCGGAGCAGTTCCTGGTTCTGACGGGTAACCTCCAGGGCATGGTCCAGGTAATAAAGCTCGGCATAGGCCTGGCGCACTTCACAAGTCACCTGGTTCTGGAGAGCCCGGAGCTTGGACTCGGCAGCATCGCGCTCGGCCTTTTTAGCTTCGGTGAGCAGCGGCCGCTTGCCCGGAAAGGGGAAAGCCTGGCTCACCTCCACGGTCTTCTGGGTCATGGGTTCCTGGTGAAAAGACCAACTGTCCACCGGCAGGCTCATCACGCCGAGCGTGAGCATCGGATCCGGGAGCGCCCCGGCCTGAGGCACCCGCTCTTTGGCCGCGGACCATTCTTCGGCCCGGGCCTTTAGCTCGGGGTTGTGAGCGAGGGCCTCCTGGATCAGGTCTTCCAGCCGGAGCTCCTGGGCTCGGACCGCGCCGGCCCATGCCAACGCCAGCCAACCACCGGCCAGTATCCCAAGCGCCTTTACCTTCGTGTTCACGGCTCTTCTCCTCTGCCGGGCTGGAAAAGCTCAGGGTTGCTTACCTGCAGTGCCTCCATGTTCCATGTGGCCCGGCTCCATCTTCTGCATCTGGGGCGGCGGAAGCTTCTTGGGCACCAGGGTCATCCCGCACTGGGGACACTTGCCCGGCTGGTCCGAAGTCACTTCCGGGTGCATGGGGCAGGTGTAAATAACTTTGCCTGCTTCGGCCTTTTTCGGCTGGGCCGAGGCAAAGGTCCGCAGGTAATTGACCAGGTTCCAGCGGTCCGCCTCGCTGTATTGCTTCTCATACGAAGGCATCGCCCCCTTGCCGGTGCTGATCCTCCAAAAGAACTCGCCGTCCGTCATCTCCGCCATCATCTTGGCGTCGGTGAAGTTGGCCGGCGGGGGATTGAGCATGGCCCCGGCCGGGCCTTTGCCGTCGCCTTTCTCGCCGTGGCAGGTGAAGCAGACCGTGGCAAAAATCTTCTTGCCGGCCGTGATGGATTCCGGCGTGGCCCTGACCGGGTTCTTCACTTTCTGGGCTTCGGGCGGCGCGCGCCACCCGCTCATCGGGCCATGAGCAGAAAGTGCGAAAGGCAAGGCCAGGCAAAGGCCGAGACCTAAACCCAGTCCGATGGTCTTAGGGGTCGGTTGCATGCTTTGATCTCCTGTGGGAATCCCGCCCCCGGCCAAATCGCTCGGACCGGAAGTAGGAGCTAGGGTTTCTCTACTTTCCCTTTTCCGGCTCGCGCTTGGCAAAGGTCCGGAGGTAGTTGACCAGGTTCCAGCGGTCGGTGTCGCTGAACTGGCTGTGGTAAGCCGGCATCCCCTTGCCGTCGCCGTGGGTGATCTTCCAGAACAGCTCGCCGTCGCTGATCTGGGCCATGCGCGCCTGGTCGGTGAAGCTGGACGGAGGCGGGTTCAGGGCTGACCAGTTCGCTCCCTTGCCATCGCCTTTCGCCCCATGGCACACGTAGCAGGTCTGCATATAGCTCTGCTTGCCTTGGCTAATGCTGTCCGACGTGGCTTTCACCGGGTTGGTCAGCTTCAGGGCCTCGGCCGGAGCGCGCCACGGGGCCGGAGCCGGGGCTGGAGCCAGGGCAACCGCGGGGGCCGGGGCCTCCGCCGCTGTCGTGGCTGGCGCCGGGGCCGGGGCCTCCGCCGGAGCCGGGGCTGGAGGGGTAGCGCTCGTGCATCGCATCAGGAGCGGAAGCATCAGGCAGAGCGTAATCCCCGCGAGTCCAAGGGTCGTGCTTTTCGTCTGGGTCATGGTTCGATTCTCCTTTTCTGGTTTGAGTTATTTCCTTCCGGCCCGCCTGCCAGCGCCCCGGTCCAACCGCCGGACCCGAGGACCGGCCCAGGGCCGATTAAGCGTGATTATAGATTCAAAAAAGCCGAAGCGCTATCTCGAAGCGCAAAAGGGAGGAGGGAGAATCAGATCCGGTAAGATCGGGTGAGGCAGAAGATAGATGCTCGAGGAAAGGGAAGCGAGGTAAGATTGGAGTTCGATGGAGAAAAACGATCAGCGGCACCCGGCGCCAGCCCGGGCACGGCCGGTAGAGAAGTCACCGGCTGAGGGTTGCTCTCCAGCCGGGCCGGAAGCTGTTCGTTGCCCGGATGGTGGCAATCGCATTGCCCGGCCCAGGCCGATGCCTGGGAATGATGGTGGCAACCGGCCGGCGCCGGATGACACGGCATCGCGCAGGCGGCCGAAGCATAAGCCGACACCCCCGGCAAAACCATGCCCAGAATCAAGACCACGGAAAGTATGGCTGCGGTTCGCTTCATCTCTTTATCAAGGTAAGGCGGCTTTCCTGGTTTGTCAACCGGCGGGCGAAAAAAGTTCCCCTTCTCTTGACTCATACCAATTTGCTTTCAAAAATCTAGCGCCTGATCCACCGGAGGTAGGGGCACGGCATGCCGTGCCCCTACTTTCTTTCTGATCCACCTTTCCCGAGTTGAATAATTGATTGCAAATTGGTATCAGGCATAGGAAAACGGGACGGCAAGGACTTCTCGGCGGACTCTGCTTGCTTTAGAGTCGAGGCGCGGCGGAGGAGGAATTGAGGAGGTTTTCCGGGTCGAGGTATCGTTTCCAGCCCTGGTAGATATCGCGGGCCGCGCTGGATTGCGCTGCTGCTGCGGGATGCAGGCGCAAGCCGGGAAAATGGCTGATCGCGGCCCGGGCATGGACCGCCGCTTCGATGACCTTTTTCCAAACTTCCTGATCCAGAGCGATCTCCGCTTCTTCTTCGCCCTTGGCCAAGAGGCTCAAGCGGATGCCCACACCTTCCCGGCCGAGGACAAAGAAGCTGGCAAAAAGCTCGGCCCGGGGTTCCACCGCCTGGCGGAGGGCTTGGACCAGAGGCATTAGGTCGGACCAGGTCGTGGCCATCTCCACCGCCAGGCGCCGTTGGTCCGCGCCCGGCCTGAGGAGATTCAGGGCGGTCCCTTCGCCCAGCTCTTCACCGCCCTGCTCGCGCGCCCGTTGAAAAGCCCGCTCAGCCTTGAACTGGATCAGCTCCGAGCGGGGCCCCTCGTAAGCCAGAATCAGCAGAGACCCGCGCGCTTCCTCCGGTTCCAATCGCCGGTTGGCGGCCAGGTGGCGGGTGAGACGTTCGTCCGCCAGCCAGGCCGCGGCCGGGTTCCATCCTTGTTGCGCCACCGCGCGCATGACTTCCAGCGCCGCCGGCAGGTCCGCGAAGCGAAAGCCGCGGCTCGCGTGCGCCGCCGGGATCGGGCGAATGGCGAGCACCGCGGCCGTAACCACCGCGATCCAGCCCTCGGCGCCGATCACCGCCTGATCCAGGTCCGGTCCCGCGGCTGAGCGCGGCGTGGCCCGGCTCTTGAAGACCGTCCCGTCCGGCAGCACCCCCTCCAGGCTCAGCACCAGGTCGGAGAGCCGTCCGGAAGGGCTTGGCCAAGGTCCCGCCGGCCGGCCCGCCAGCCAGCACCCGACCGTGGCTTGGGCCAGGTGGTCCGGGATCCGGCCCAAAGTCAGGCCCTTTTCCAGGAGCGCTTTCTCCAGGTTCTCGCCGACCATCCCGGCTTCCACCTCGCAGGTCAGGTCGGTCTTGTTGACATGGCGCAGCCGCGCCATCCGTTTGAGGTCCAGCGCGATCCAGCCTTCCCGGTCCTCCGCCCCTTCGCACCCGCACCCGACCGCGCCCACCTGGGCCACCGCGATCTTCTGCGAGCGGGCGAAGCGAAGGAGTTTCGCCACCTCCTCGGTCCGGTCCGGATACACCAGGGCCCGCGGCATTTTCCCGAGCCCGCCGGCGCCGGCCAGGGCGGCCAGGTCGGCCTCCTGGGTGGACACGTGGTCCTTGCCCACGATGTCATCCAGGTCAAACCGCCAGCTTTGCCACTCGGGCATGATGGTCCCCCTCTACAATCCCAGCTTGCCCGGGTTGAAAAGCCCGGCGGGATCCACCGCCTGCTTGAGCCCCTTGAGCATCGGCTGCGCCCCGCCTTCCTCCGCCTCCAGCCACTTGGCCTTGAGCAGCCCCACCCCGTGGTGATGGGTGATGGTCCCGCCAACCTCCACGCACGCATCCAGCGCACCCTTCCAGATCTGATCGTAACGCTTCAGCCGCTCCTCCAACGTCCTCCCCGACGCCCCGAAGGTGAAATAGATCGAGCAGCCCTGGGCGTAAGCGTGGGAAAAATGGGCCATGACAAAAGCATGGGGCGCGATCGCCTCCCGCATGGCCTGATAAAGGTTCTCCAGGTTGTCCCAGAGCGTGGCCACCTCGATGGTGTCCACGAACAGGCCCAAATCAAAGGCCACCGACATGGCGTAACTCACCTTGTAGCGCTTCTCCCACCAGTGCCGGGCCGGGCCTTCGCCCAGGTCCCGGCCGCCCAGGCGGGCGCCGATCTCCTGGGCGATCTGGAGCTCGAGCGCGGTGAGCTCCGGCTCGCCCTCAAAGGTCAGCACCATCTTGCACGGCCGCTTCTGGGAGAGATACCGGTTGAGCAGCCGGGGTTGCAGGAGATAAGGCACCAGCCGCCGCGGCCAGTAGCCGAACCGGTCCTTGCGCTCGCGATGCCGCCGCTCCTCGTGGCTGATCCGCTCCATGTCCGACTCGCTCGCGCCCGCCGGCCCCGCCTGTTCCATGGTCTTGGCCGTGCCCGAGAAAAAAGTGTCCACCGGGTCGTAGAGCCGGATCGCGGCCGGCCGCAGATCCGCCTGCAGCATCTCCCGGATGGCATTCAGGCCCCGGCCCAGTTCCGGGAACCGGAACGCCTGGAACCGCCGCGAAGCCGGATAAGGCCACACCCGCAAGGTGGCGCGGGTGATCACGCCCAGCGTGCCCTCGCTCCCGACAAACACCTGGTTCCAGTCCGGCCCGCACGGCGGATGGGGCGCGGTCAGGGTCTCGAGCAGACGGCCGTCGGGCAGCGCCACCTGCAGGCTCACCACCATGTCCTCGATCTTGCCGTATCTGGCGGAAAGCTGACCGGCCGAGCGCGCCGCCAGCCAGCCGCCCAAAGTCGAGCAGTAAAGGGAAGAAGGGAAATGGCCGAGGGTGAAGCCCTGGCGGTTGAGCTCGCGCTCCAAGGTCTCGCCCACGATCCCGGCCTCGGCCGTGACCAGGTTCGAGACCGGGTCCAGGTGCAGCACCTGGTCGAGCCGCTTGAGGTCGAGCACGAGCCCGCCCCGGCTCGCCGCCGCGCCGCCGGCCACGCCCGAGCCGCCGCCGTAAGGCGCGACCGGCAGGTGGTGCTTGGCCGCCTCCACCGTCACCGCCCGCACCTCTTCCACGCTCCCCGGCCAGACCACGAGCTGCGGCGGGTAGTCGAACTCGCCCGCCTCCATCTGCAGGGTGGTCCGGGGCCAGACGTCGCGGCTGTAGGCGAGGCGGTCGCCGGTCGTGAAGGAGACGTGATCCCGGCCCACGATCGCGGCAAAGGCTTCCAGCACCGCCGGCGACGGCGCCTCGCTCAGTTTGGCAAAAGAATTCGCCATTGAACACTGTGCACTTGGGTTGGATTATACCACAGTTGACCTCGCCCTGTCCCCTGGCTAGAATGGGCCATCATGGACGCCAAAACGAAATTGTGCATCATCATCGGGAATCCGATCGAGCACTCGCTCTCGCCGGCCATCCACAATGCCGCCTTCTCGGCGCTGGGCCTGAACTTTGCCTACACCGCGCACCGGGTGGAAGACGTGGAGGCCGCGGTCAAGGGCATCCGGGCGCTCGGGATCCGCGGCGCCTCGGTGACCATCCCGCATAAGCTTGCGGTCATCCCCTTCCTCGATGAGGTGGACCCGGTCGCAAGCTGGATCGGCTCGGTTAATACCATTGTGAATGAAGGCGGCCGGCTCACGGGCTCCAACACCGACGGCGAGGGCGCGATGAAAGCGCTCCGGGAGGCCGGGGTGAAGCTCCCGGGCAAGCGCGTGCTCATGATCGGCTCGGGCGGCGCGGCCCGGGCGGTCGGGTTTACCCTGGCCGCGAAAGCGAAGCTGGGATCGCTCACCATCCTCGGCATCATCGAGCCGGAGTTGAAGAAGCTGGCCGGCGACATCGCGGAGAAGACGCCGATCAAGGCAAAAGGCAGAAGGATGAAGGATGAAGTTTTGGCCGAGGAGATCCGGAAAGCCGATCTTCTGATCCAATGCTCTCCGGTCGGAATGCACCCCAAAGTGGATGAAACTCCAGTTCCTGCCAAGCTCCTCCGCAAAGACCTCATCGTCATGGACATCGTCTATAACCCCCGCGAGACCCGGCTCTTGCGCGAAGCTCGCGAAACCGGCGCTCAAACCATCCCCGGCCTGGAAATGTTCCTCAACCAGGCCGTGCTCCAGTTCGAAAAATGGACCGGGAAACCGGCGCCAACCGAAGTCATCCGAAGTGTTCTTGAAAAGAGTTTCTAAGCAAACAGGGAATTGACGTAGCGCGAAGATGAAGGGAGTCCAAGATGAGGCAAAAAAAGACTTTAGGTTTAATCGTCTTATTGGCCTTGGCCAGACTCCTGATCGGAGGGGAATGCGAATCCAAAGACGATATTTTCAATGCCGCCGCTAACGGGGACCTGGAGCGGGTCCAAACTTTTTACGCCAACGAACCTCTGGATATCAACAGCCAGGACAGCGACGGCCAAACGCCTCTCTCGCGGGCCGCAGAAAACGGGCACTTCGAAGTGGTCCAATGGCTGATCGAGCAAGGAGCGGACGTGAACCTGGCGGACAAGGAAGGCAAAGGTCCTCTGTCTTATGCCGCCGAGGAGGGCCAGCCCGAAACAGCAAAATTTTTCCTCGACCACGGGGCCTGGGTTAACCCGCCGGAAACTTGCCGGTGCCGGTCGCCGCTGCACTATGCCGCCGAGCAAGGTCGTGTCCCGATCATTCAATTACTTATAGAGCATGGAGCCCAGGTGGATGCCAAGGCCACTGCGGAGGGACTCCGGCCATTGCATCTCGCCGTTTGGAACGGTCATATAGAAGCGGCGGATGTTCTTCTCCAGCATGGAGCCGTTCAGGACGTTTTTACCCTGGCCGGCCTGGGTAAAATCGGGCCGCTCCAAAGGCTGCTCGATCAAGACTCCTCCCTGGCGAACATCAAGGACGAAGATGCAAATACCCCGCTTCATTACTGCGCCGGCAACGGCCGCCTGGAAGCCTGCCAGTTACTTGTTCAGAAGGGAGCAAACATTAACGGCCAAGGTGACTACTGCCAAAGACCTTTGGATCTGGCCATTGATCGAGGGTATGTCAACGTCAGCTTGTTCCTGTTGAAAAGCGGAGCGGAAATCTATCCAGGGAATGATTGCCGCCAGGATCCTCTTTATGATACCGCGCGAAAAGGCCAGGTGGCGGTAGTCAAGCTCCTGTTGGAAAAGGGCGCCAATGTGAGCCCGAGGGAGAAGGGTTGTTCCACTGCTTTGCATGGGGCAGCCGGAAGCGGCAACCTTGAGACCGTGAAGCTCCTAGTAGATCATGGGGCCAATGTTAACGCGAAAGATTCCAATGGTAATACTCCACTCCACGCGGCGGCCTCAAAAGGTAATCCTGATATTGTCCGCTTTCTCATTGCCCGAGGGGCCCGAGTGTCCGCCAAGAATGATCTTAAAGAGGAACCTTTGCACGAAGCGGCAGAGCAGGGCAACCCAGAAGTGGCCGCCTTGCTGATTGCGTATGGAGCGGATATCCAGGCCGGAGATACAGTGGGAGGCACTCCCTTGCACAATGCCGCAGGAGCAGGGAAAACCGGGATGGTGAAGCTGCTGCTGGCCCGAGGGGCTGACGTCAACGCCCGGGACAATTCCGGCAATACCCCCCTGCATAAAGCTGCCTCAGAGGGCAGCCTGGAAACGATCAAACTTCTTTTGGACCATGGCGCAAAGGTGACCGCAAAGAACAATGACGGCTCCACTCCTTTTCTCGAAGCCATTTCCAACGACCACTTCCCCGCGGCCAAGCTGCTTCTTGCCAACGGCAGCGACTTGAGGGAAGCAGATAATCATCAATTTTCGGCTTTACATCTCGCCTCATCCAATGGTGCCAACGAGGTGGTCGAATTCTTGATTAAAAACGGTGTTCAGATTGATCCGGGGGACGACGAGAAGGTGACGCCCCTGACTTGGGCAGCGTATGGGGGCCATCTGGAAACGATGCGCCTGCTCATCAAATCAGGCGCCGACGTGAACGGAAAGGAAGGGGCTTCCACCACCCCGCTTCATCAAGCCGCCGATCGCGGCTGGAAACAAATCGTAACGCTGCTCTTGTCCAACGGCGCGAAGGTGAACGCGCTCGATCAAGATAGAAATACTCCTCTTCACCTGGCCAGCGAAAGCGGCTTTATCGAGTCGGTGGAACTCTTAGTTGCTCATGGCGCCGATATCCAAGCTGCGGATACGACCGGCGACACCCCTTTGCTTCTGGCCGCGCAAAGCGGAAGGCGCACGGTGGTGAAGTTCCTGATTGAAAAGGGGGCGGAGGTCAACGTCCGGAACCATGAAGGTGTGACCCCTCTCCTTGCCGCCGCCGGGTCGGGCAATCCGGCGTGTGTCAAGCTCTTGCTCGAGAACGGAGCGGACATCAAGGTAAGGGACACAAATGGGCAAACTCCCCTCCATGCGGCGGCCTTGTCGGGGTCGGTGGAAATAGTTGATCTGCTGCTCAAGGCCGGGGCTGAGACCAAGGTCGCGAACAAAGAGGGCTTTACCTATTTGGCTTATTTGTCCTCCCACAAATCTCCAGAAGTGGCGGAATACATCCTCAAGAACGAGCTGTCCGACGGCACTCCCAATACACCCCTCCATTACGCCGCACAGAGTGGAGACCCCGAAGTAGTGCAATTCTGGCTGGAACAAAAAATCAACGTCAACGCCAGGGGGCCGCATCGGCGGACGCCTCTTCATCTTGCCGCCCTGGCCTGCGAGGTTGACGTGGCCAAGGTGCTTTTGGATAACGGGGCCAAGCCGAAGGCACGGGACATTTTATTGAAATCACCTGCTGAGCTTGCCGCAAAAAGCGCCAAGGAGCATCCAGTGGAAGAAGCATGCCAGGAAGGAAAAGAAGAGGAAGAAGCGTGCAAACGAGCCAAAGCCTGTCAAGAAGCGGAGACCTTTTTCCGCGAAGCGGCGCAAAAACATGATAAAGTTCCTAGCCCAGGGCGTTAGCCCTGGGAACAGAGGATAAAAAAACCGGATAGCCCTGCCAGGGCGGCCTAAAATCGAGGATTAGTCATGCCGCAATCGTTGTCCCAATTGATCGTGCACCTGGTTTCAGCACCAAGAACCGAGCGCCCTTGATTTCCGAGGCGATCCGGGAGGAATTGCACGCCTATTTAATCGGAGTCCTGCGGGAGCGAGAATGCCCATCGATCATGATCGGATCGGTGGAGGACCACATCCACATTTTGTTCGTGCTCTCCAAGAATATGCCGTTGAGCAAAATCGTAGGGGAGCTTAAGGCCGTGTCCTCGAAATGGATCAAATCGAAGGGCCATCCTTCCACGCCTTCCAATGGCAGAATGGCTACGGCGCGTTTTCGACGAGCAAATCGTCCGTGGAGGTGGTGCGGAGATATATTGCCAATCAGAAACAACACCATCGGAAAACGTCGTTCCAGGATGAATTGCGGAAATTTTTGGAAAAACATGAATTGGAATATGATGAACGGTATTTATGGGATTGATTGTGTCACCGTGTCGGGGCGGCGAATCACGTCCGGATGGGGCCGCACCATCGGTCCCAGGGCTCCCGCCCTGGGCTAATGAAGGCCGCCCCTACGGGGCTCGGAGGGTCCTAGCACCGAAGGTGCGACCTTCTGTAGCCCAGGGTGCCAACCCTGGGGCCTGGGAACGGGAATGGAAACGGGAAAACGGGGAAACGGGGTGAACAATGGCGGAATATGTATTAACCATTGACCAGGGCACCACCGGCAGCCGGGCGATGGTGTTGGATGCGGAGGCCAGGGAGCGGGGCCGGGCGTATTCGGAGTTCACCCAGATTTTTCCGCAGCCGGGCTGGGTGGAGCACGACCCGGAGGAGATCTGGCGGGTAACCGGGAAGGTGATCGCGGAGGCGGTGCAGAAGGCCGGCATCCAAACCCGGGAGCTTGCGGCCATCGGGATCACCAACCAGCGCGAGACCACGGTGGTCTGGGACCGGAAGACCGGGACGCCGGTGATGAACGCCATTGTCTGGCAGTGCCGGCGGACCGCGCCCCGCTGCGAGGAGCTGCGGCGAAAAAAAGGCATGGTGGAGAAGTTCCGGCGGAAGACCGGGCTGGTGATTGACGCCTATTTCTCCGGCACCAAGATCGAGTGGATCTTAAACTACGTGCCGGGCGCGAAGGAGCGGGCCAAAGCCGGCGAGCTCGCCTTCGGCACCATTGACACCTGGTTGATCTGGAAGCTCACGAACGGCCGCGCCCATGCGACCGACTACACCAACGCCAGCCGGACGCTGATTTTCAATATTGACAAGAAGCAGTGGGACACCGAGCTCCTGGACATCCTCGGCATCCCCCGGGCGATCTTGCCGGAGGTCAAGCCCAGCGCCGGGGTCTTCGGCCGGAGCGCTTGCGCGGTCTTGCCCGATGATATCCCCATCGCCGGGGTGGCCGGCGACCAGCAGGCCGCGCTCTTCGGCCAGGGCTGCATCGCGCCGGGCATGATCAAGAACACCTACGGCACCGGGAGCTTCGCTCTCGTTTACCTGGGCAACAAGAGCGTGCGCTCGAAGAGCGGGCTGGTCACCACGCTCTGCTGCTCGCCCGCGGGCGGGCCGGCTTATGCGCTGGAAGGCTCGATTTTCATCACCGGCGCGGCCATTCAGTGGCTGCGGGACGAGCTTAAGCTGATCCAAAGCGCGGCCGAGACCGACGCGATGGCAAGCTCGGTGCCGGACACCGGCGGGGTTTACCTGGTGCCGGCTTTCGTGGGCCTGGGCGCGCCTTACTGGGACGGGGCGGCCCGAGGCGCGGTGCTGGGGTTGACGCGCGGCTCAAACGCGGCGCAGCTGGTGCGGGCCACGCTTGAAGCAATAGCCTATCAGACCCGCGACCTCTTGCTGGCCATGGAGAAGGACTTGAAGGCGGCGAGGACCAAGATCGCGCTCAAGGACTTGCGAGTGGACGGCGGGGCCTGCCGGAACAATTTCCTGATGCAGTTCCAGGCGGACATTTTAGGCATTCCGGTGAACCGGCCGCGGATGGTGGAGACCACGGCCATGGGCGCGGCGTTTCTGGCCGGGATGGGCGCGGGCTTGTGGAAGGACGCGAAGACTTTTGAGCGGCTGCGGCAGGTGGACCGGGTGTTCCAGCCGGCCATGGCCAAGCCGCGGCGGGAAGAGTTATACCAGGGCTGGCTTCAAGCGGTCGAAAAAGTCCTCACGCCAAGGCGCAAAGACGCGAAGAGGAAGAAGTGAAACACAGAGAGCACAGAGAACCCAGAGAACTCGAAGCTAAAGAAGATAATCGGTAATGGCTTTTACAATTTTCTACTCTCGGTGTCCTCTGTGTGCTCTGTGTTTCAATCTTCTGCCTTGCGCCGGGCGCGGCCGCGTGGTATGCTGAAGTCAGTCGGGGCGTAGCGCAGCCTGGTAGCGCACCAGCTTTGGGAGCTGGCTGTCAGCGGTTCAAATCCGCTCGCCCCGACCAGTATAAAGAAAACTTATCATGAGTGATGATCAAATCAGCTTTGAAGAAAAAAGACCAAGCATGGAAAAGATCTTGGTTGTGGCCTTATCGCCCTTATTGGGGGAGTTCTGGGGGTCCTTCTTATAAATAGAAAAGAAGCTTTTGGATCTGGGCTTCCAGAACAAATCTGGAAAACTGGTTGTCGGGGAGGTTATCAATGGGAAGCGCTTTAAAGAAACAGGCGAAGAAAGCCATCGAGGAACTTTCCGCAGAGAAAATCCAGGTCGCCGTGGATTTCCTTGAATATCTCAAAGAGAAAGAAGAAATGGAAGCCACCCTGGAAATCCTCGCCTCCCATGAGCTTCGATCCCAAATCGAAGCGGCTGAGACGGCGATTAAAAAGGGCAAAGCTGAAGATTTCATCCCCTGGGAAAGAGTGAGGCGGAATGTATAAGCCCATCCTTTTCAAAAAGGCCGCCAACTATTATAAAAACTTGGACGTTAAGTCAGCGCAGAGAATAAATAAGGCGATCGAGAAAATGATCGGAAACCCGGTGGAGGGACCGCATATCAAGAGATTGAAGGGCCAACTCCAGGGGAAATACCGATACGCCGTCGGAGACCTCAGGATCGTTTATCGGGTTGACTCCGAAAAGAAAGCAATCTTGATCTTGGCCATCGGGCCAAGAGGAGATATTTATAAGTAGTCCCTCAGCCCCTCTTAGTTGCAGAGCAGTCTGGTCGCGCCTCTGCTTGGGGGAGAGGGTCGCGGGTTCAAATCCAGTCGCTCCGACCAGTTGTTGAATCACCCGGTAGGCAGGGGCAGGACAGGCCACATGGTGGAAGTAGTGCCGGTGGAGAGGCAGGGACCGGTGCTGGCGCAATCACGGCTGGCCTGCCTGAAGAGGATTCCGACCATCAACCTCACCGCCGGCTGCGCCCACGCCTGCCGCTATTGCTACACCCGGGGCTACAGCAGTTATCCGGGCGAAGGCAAGATCCTTCTCTATGCCAACACGCTTTCCCGCCTTAAAAAAGAACTTCCCCGCAAGCGGCAAAAACCCGAAGCCGTTTATTTCAGCTCTTCCAGCGACCTGTTCCAGCCGGTGCCGCAGGTGCGGGACCTCGCCTACGACGTGCTCGCCTTCCTGCTGGAGCAGGGAATCGGGGTCGCCTTCCTGACCAAGGGCGAGATCCCGGATCGCCATTTCGATCTGCTTGGCGCCCACGCCTCTCGCGTCCGCGGCCAGATCGGGCTGATCTCGCTCGATCCCGAGATCCAGCAGACCTTTGAGCCGCGCGCTGCTCCGCCTGGTCTCCGGCTGGAGCAAGCAAGGCGGCTTGCGCAAGCCGGGATCGAGACCCAGGTGCGGCTCGATCCGGTTTTGCCGGGACTCACCGACGATGAAGAGAGCTTGCAGTCGCTGTGCGCGGCGCTGGCCGACGCGGGGGTGAAGCAGATCGCGGTGAGCGCGCTGTTTCTGCGGCCGGCGATTGTGGGATCCCTGAAGCGGACCGCGGAAAACCGGGAATGGTCACTGGCCTTGCTCAAAGGATTCGAGCCGGCCGAGAAGATGCGGATCCAGGCCGAGAACTCGATGGTGCTGGCGCTGGGTCTGGAGGAGCGGGAAAAGATCTACGGCCGGATCCGGCGGATCGCGGAAGGGCAGGAGATCAAGGTGAAGGTCTGCGCCTGCAAGAACCCGGACCTGGCGACCGGGACCTGCTCCATTGTGGGGGACTGGTCCCGGTTGCCGGCCCAACCGCGCGCGCTGGCGCTCTTCGAAGAACCGGAGCCACCCTCTGACCCGCTTCCCGGAGATTACGGTCCGGTGCGGCCTGAATTGTTCGAAGTGGAGCGGATCGTGCTGGCCCAAGGGAGCCGGGCGAGCGCCGAGCGCCGGCGCTTCGTGGAAAAGATCTGTGCCCTTTACCCGCGCGCCGAGGTGGACGAGAGCGAGGAGGTGACCCACCACCAGGTGGACCTGGGCGAGGCGGATGCGCTTTTCCGCCATCGCCGGGGCAAACGCGCGCTGGTTTTCGGCGAGCACCGGAGCGCGGTGCGCTTAAGCGAGGAAGAGGGGAACACCTGCCCCAACTACTGGCATTTCTCGCCTTATAGCTTTTGCTTTTACGGTTGTCATTATTGCTACCTGGCCGGGACGCCGAGCTTCTGGCACTCGCCCGCGGTCCGCATCCACTTGAACCTGGCCGAGATCCTGCGCGACATGGATCGGGCCGCCACGCGCCTGGCCCGGCCCACGGCTTTTTACCTGGGCAAGCTCCAGGACGGCCTGGCCCTGGACCCGCTCACCGGCTACTCCACCGTGCTGGTGCCTTTCTTTGCCCGGCATGAATGGGCGCGGCAGGTGATCTTGACCAAGAGCGACGCGGTGGACCGGCTGCTCAAGCTGGACCACGCCGGCCGCACCATCCTGTCGTGGAGCCTCAACCCGCCGGAGGTCTCCGCGCTCTTCGAGGAAAACGTGCCCGCGGTGGAAGAGCGGGTGCGGGCGATGCGGAGGTGCGCGGAGAAAGGCTACCCGGTGCGGGCGGTGTTGATGCCCATCATTCCGGTCGAGAACTGGGAAGAAATCTACGCGCGGTTCCTTCAATCCCTGCTCGCGACCGTTCCGCTGCAACGTCTCACCCTGGGCGGGATCTGCAGCTATCGGAACGCCAAAGGCCTGATGGAGCGCAAGCTCGGCGCCGATAACGCGATCTCTGATTCCATAGAAAGAGAAGCTAAGCGTTCGGCCGACGGCCGGCTCCGCTACCCCGCTGAGCTGCGGACTCGCATCTACCGCTCCCTGCTCCAAGCGATCCGACCCCTCCGGCCCGACCTCGAAGTCTCCCTGTGCCTGGAAGAAGCCTTGGTCCGCCAAGCCGTTTCCGCCGAATTCCCGTTAAGCCGCTGCAACTGCGTCTGGTGAAGATTTCCCCTTAATTGACTAATTGAGGGTCTGATCCTGATCAGGCTCGATTCTGTTTGACAAATTTCAGGGTTGGTATAGAATCGTCCAAAACCGGGTTAGCTTTCTCGGAATCTTTCAACCCATAGCCTGATTGGAGGTTAATCTCATGAAGGCAGGCAAAATCCTCTTGATCCTCCCGGTGCTCCTCTTTCTGGCCGCGCTCCTCGCCTCCGGCCAATCCGTGCCCCAGCTCATCGCCTACCAGGGCCGGTTGACCAATGCTTCCGGCATTCCGCTGGACGGGGTGAGTGTGGATTTAACCTTCCGCTTCTACTCCGCGGAAACCGCCGGTGCCCTCTACCTCACAGTATCCCAACCCGGCGTCCAGGTCAGCAAAGGCGTTTACAACGTGCTCATCGGCTCGGGCGCGATCACTCCGGGGACCGAAACCACCTTGGCCGGGGTGTTCCAGAAGCATGGCGAGGTCTGGATGAGCGTGCAGGTAGGAACTGACCCGGAGATGACCCCGCGGTCATTGATCACCAGTGTGCCTTATGCCTTGCAAGCCCAATCGGTGCAATCCGTGGATGCTTCGGCTATCTATGCGGCTCTGGAGGCAGACCCGGATCATGATAGCGATGGAATCAAGAATTCTTTGATTGGCGGAAGCGATTGCAACGATAATGACCCGAATAACTGGATTTCCTGCGCCACGTGCGCGGATAACGACATGGACTTATGGTTTTCGGGTTGTGACGCCTATGTAACCCTTCCCGGCCCAGATTGTAATGATTGGGACCCAACTATTTATCCCGGGGCGCCTGAACTCTGCGACGGCTATGACAACCAGTGCCCGGGCGATCCAGGCTATGGAATCATTGATGAAGGATGTCCTCCTGGCTCCTGGCAAAAGATTGGATCCGATGTCCGGATCACGAATGATGTTAATAATAGATGGACTCCTTCCCTGGCCTGGACCAACTCCGAGTTCGGGGTGAGTTGGCAGGATGAACGCAACGGAAACGCTGAAATCTATTTTGCCCGGATCTCGGGCACCGGCGTCAAACAAGGAAGTGATGTCCGAATCACCAATGATCCAAATTATAGCGTTGAATCTTCTCTTGTCTGGACTGGTTCTGAATATGGAGTGAGCTGGTCTCATGACTGCGACGGAAACGGGGAAATCTATTTTGCCAGGATTTCGGCCGCCGGCGTCAAGCAGGGAAGTGATGTCCGGATCACGAATGCTGCCAGTTCTAGCGGGATTCCTTCCCTGGCCTGGACCAACTCCGAGTTCGGGGTGAGCTGGCAGGATGAACGCGACGGAAACGCTGAAATCTATTTTGCCCGCATCTCCTCGGCCGGGGCCAAGATCGGAGACGATGTCAGGATCACGAATGATGCCAATGATAGCCTTGCGCCTTCCCTGGCCTGGACCAATTCCGAGTTCGGGGTGAGCTGGGAGGGGATCTACTTTGCCCGCATCTCCTCAACCGGGGCCAAGATCGGAGACGATGTCAGGATCACGAATGGAGCTGCTCCTTCCCTGGTCTGGACCGGATCTGAGTATGGCGTGAGCTGGTCTGGGAACGAGATCTACTTTGGCCGGGTATCCTCGGCCGGGGCCAAGATTGGATCCGATGTCAGGATCACGAATGCTGCCAATTATAGAGCTGCTCCTTCCCTGGCCTGGACCAACTCCGAGTTCGGGGTGAGCTGGTTTGATGGCCGCGACGGAAACGCTGAAATCTATTTCGCGCGCATCTCCTCGGCAGGGGCCAAGATCGGAGACGATGTCAGGATCACGAATGCTGCCAATGATGGCATTACGCCTTCCCTGATCTGGACCGGCACTGAATACGGAGTGAGTTGGGGTGATAGCCGGGATGGAAACTATGAAATCTATTTTGCCCGGATCGGCTGGGTGCCGTAGCAGAGTCAGAGCCGCCGAAGCGGTCAAATAATTCAGCTTGGCCGAGGATAGGTTGATCCCCGAAAAGGCGTGATCCTGGACGCCCTGCCCCGGTAAGACCTTTACCAGAACCACCGCAAAGATTGGGGTCACACATGAAACTTAACTCAGTTATCTTCCAAGTGAAGCTCTGACCCCAGACGCCCCAGACGCCCGACATCGCGGCCGACGGAGAGGGAGGAGGCGATTGGGTCATTTCGCTGGCCTTCGGCGGCAAGGAGAATCATCTTGGCCCGGAGCACCTCATAATATGGCAACGTATATTTTTGGGCACGGCGCTCCAGTATGTTTCGCTCTTCGGGCGAGAGGTTGATTTGAA
>Ga0315291_10003278_pt1 | contig 20961 bp, 16 predicted proteins | sample YL17G12_20_MG_FD_203070 | JGI IMG/M metagenome (GOLD analysis project Ga0315291, IMG submission 203070) | Sediment microbial communities from Yellowstone Lake, YNP, Wyoming, USA - YL17G12_20 | ecosystem: Environmental > Aquatic > Freshwater > Lake > Sediment | place: USA: Wyoming | collected...
AACGGTGCTCGGGTAGTAGAAGCGCAGGCGGTGAGATCACGAATAGGAGATGGCCGCAGTGTATGGAAGGTGCCGCGCGCACTGAGAGTGATTCTGAGGGATTCGTTTTACCTCCTACATAACCTGAGCTTTTACACGAGACTCACCTCGCTCCTTCGGAGAAGGCACGATTTTGATTTTGTGTACGAGCGCTACTATCTCTATCAATTCGCGACCTCGATAGCTGCACGCAAATGGAGCATTCCACTGATACTTGAATTCAACGGTTCAATAGAAGAGTCGAACTTGACGGACGGTCTCGGTTTGAGGCCGTTAGCTGGTCTTGTAGAGAGAATGTTGACCAGGAGGGTAGACGCCGTAATAACCGTTTCAGGTGTGCTGAAGAAATATCTCGTTAACATGGGGCTCCCCCAAGAGAAAATCCACGTGATGCATAATGGTGTGAACCTTTCGAAGTTTCGTGTAGATACGCCTGGCGATGCGATTAGACAGAGGTTCGGTTTCTTGCCCGATGAGATCGTTGTCGGTTTTGTAGGAGGTTTCTCTGTGTGGCACGGGGCGCATCTCTTACTTGACGTGGCGCCTCTCGCGACGAGGGAAGACGAGAGAATTCGTTTCCTCATGGTGGGGGGGAGAGAAGGAAACCTTAGGTTCGAGGGTTTTCGTAATGCCGTTCGTGAGAAGGGGCTGGACGAGGTTTTTCGTCTTGCCGGAGAAGTCCCTAGAGAAAGTGTTCCAGAGTACATAGCCGCCATGGATATCGCCGTGATACCTTGGGCGACAGACTACGGCTCTCCCACAAAAACCTTTGAATACATGGGAATGGCGAAGGCACTCGTTGCTCCCAGGGTAGCAGCGCTTGAAGAAGTCCTGACTGATGAGGAAACGGCTCTGTTGGTTGCTACCTCAGACGTGCACGATATGGCCAGGGCTATCGTGCGTCTGGCTTGCGATCGTAATCTGCGTGAGAGGCTCGGCGCGAACGCAAGGAGGGCAGTTGAAGAGAAGTACAACTGGGACCGTAACGCGGCCATGACCCTGGAGATCGCAAACAGACTCAGCGGGGAGAGGAGAGGAAAGGGCTAGCGTGACCAAAGTCATGTATTTCAGCGACGCCCCCTACTTCGGCGGTGCGGAAAGGTATCTAGAGCTCCTCATCTCTGCGCTCAAAAGAGAGGCTTACGAGCCCTGTGTATTGACACCCGGAGGTGCAGGACTTAGGGGCTTCAGAGAACGACTTGGGAAAATGGGTATCGCTACACTTGACGTTTCTCTGAGTGGTCCTTACGATATCTCGGGATATATGGAGCTCGCGAGGATTATTAGAAAGTGGAAGCCCGATCTCTTGCACGTCAATCTTCCGGGAACCTACGACGCACAGGCAGGTCTCGTGACACTGGCAGCATGGCTTGCCAATTGCCGTTCCATCGTGACGACAGAGCATCTCGCAATGGTTGAGGGAACATGGAAGAGACGTCTCGCAAAGAGATTCAGCAATCTGTTCGTGAGAGCAGTAGTCTCGATCGCTCAGTCGAACTTGGAATTTCTCACTCGAACCAGTCGTGTTCCGCTGTCCCGGATCGTGGTGATTCACAACGGCGTCAATATTGCCGAGCTTGACAAAGCTGTCCCTTCGCACGTACGTTCCATACTTGGGCTAGATGCTTCGACTTTTGTTTTCGCGATCGTGGGGAGTCTCGTGGCGAGGAAGGGACACCGTTACCTCCTGAAAGCAATTACCAACCTCTGTATTGCAGGTTACGGGCAAGTCGCGCTCCTAATCGTTGGTGAAGGGGAAGAAGGTGTGTCGCTCAAGAGAGAATGCTCGGAGCTCGGTCTTGACGGAAAAGTCTTCTTTCTTGGCCAAAGGGATGACATCCAGAGTGTTATGCTTGATATAGACTGTCTGATAGTTCCTTCGACAATGGAAGGCATGCCGTTTGTAATTCTAGAAGCAATGGTGGCGTCTAAACCTGTTATTGCCAGTCGAATATACGGGATACCTGAAGTAATAGTTGAAGGAGAAACCGGTTTGCTGATCCCGCCTCGCGACGTCGACTCGCTCTGCGTGGCAATGCGGCGAATGGTCGAAGATCCAGCACTCTCTCGTAAAATGGGCGCGGCCGGAAGACGAAGGATCAAGGCGCATTTCTCCAGTGAGCGTATGGCGCGCGGGGTCGAACGCGTCTACGACGCGGTACTTTCTCGAGGCCCGATGCCTGCGATAGAATAGTCGAGTGAATTACACCTGATGAACCCCGTTGTTTGGGTCTGATTCCATGACAAGGATTCTGATTGTAAAACCGACGTTGCCCTATCCGCCAGACCAGGGAACCAAGATCGTCACCCTCAATCTACTGAAGCTGCTTTCGAAACAATTCGAGTTGACCCTGGTGTGTGGTCTGTTGAATAAGGACGATGAATCCAAGTCCGAGAGTCTCAAGGTTTACTGCAAGGATGTTTTCACTTTCCTTTTGCCCAACAGGAAAAGCCTCTTTCATTCCGCTTACTATAAGGCGCTCTATAAGACCAAAGCTTCCTTCACCGGTTTTCCTCTTGAGGCATACTACTGCAGTTCTCCCGAGCTTTCTCGGATTGTGGCGGACGTGACCCGCTCGTCAGAATACGACGTTGCTCTGTTCGAGTATTGGTTCACTGCAGACGCTGCACGTTTTGCAGAGGTGCCATGCAAGGCGCTTCTTGAGCACGACGTTGACTATCTCAGGTTCCAGAGGAAACTCGTCTTGACAAAGGGGTTCTGGAAAAGGCGCAGCATGGAGAAAACCCTGTCTGCTGTTAGAGCGAGGGAGGTGCGCGCCTATTCGGAGTTTGACAAAGTTCTCACGCTTTCCGGGACGGACAGTGTCCTTGTCGAGAAGATGGCCGGTATAAGAGCAGTGGCCGAGCACCTGCCGGTGATGGTGGATTGCTGGAAGTACGTCCCAAAGCTTGAAGGAAAGATTCCCTCCTCGATCGTCTTTCTCGGAGCCTTGGACGCCGACTTTAACGTCGACGCCTTGCATTTCTTCTGCGACCAAATATTGCCCGTGATTCGTTCCGAAGTCCCTGAAAGCAGACTCTTCATCGTTGGTCGTAAACCGCCGTCATCTATTCAAAAGCTTGCTGACGGGCATAGAGTCGTCCTTTCGGCAGACGTCCCCGACATCGCTCCATACGTCGCTCGTTGCATTGTTCAGGTTGTACCCCTGCGCTTCGGTGGCGGCGTGCGAATTAGAACCCTCGAGGGGATGGCAATGGGAATGCCAATAGTGAGCACTACGATCGGAGCGGATGGAATTGCCGCCGTACCTGGAAGGGATCTGCTCCTGGCAGACACACCACACGAGTTTGCAGCTAGAGTCTGCGAGATTCTGCGTAGTCCACTCCTGGGACGAAGACTTGGTGAGAGGGCGAGGGAGTTTGTGTTGGCGGAGCACAGCGAGAATGCGGTGCAGAAGGGCGTAATACAAATCTTCACTGGTCTGGCAGAACAAGCAGAACAGAAAAGAAGACACATAAGCCAGAGAGCCGGGGACATCGTCAGGTGAAAGTAACGCTGATAGGGCATTATCCTCCCCCTTACGGTGGCGTCGCCTCGTTGATGAAACAGATGGAGAGCGCCCTTTCTCTCAAAGGCTGCAGAATCGGCATATTCAATCTAGGCTCAGGACGCCCCATGGGGCAGAACGTCCTAAGCTTCAACACAAACAATAGAGTTCTCGAGTTCTTTCAGCTTTCCAGATCCTTCGCCCTTTCTGACACCGATATTTTTCACTACCTATCGGCAAGCTACAGGTCTTTCTGGCTCGGTGCAGTTTGCATAGTGTTGGCAAGACTTACAGGCCACAAAATTGTGGTTTCGTTTGTGGGTGGTGCCTTCAAAGATTTTATGACCGGACTCAACCCCATTGCACGACGTGTCGCCGAATCCGCTCTTGGCATGGCTCACGCAGTGGTGGCCTGTAATTCAGAGATTGAGGAGGTGCTGAAGCTTTTCTTGCCAAGTGGTCATGTCTCGCGGATGAGCAATTCCTTTCCGCCTTTGGCGGCGAATCCATCGAGTCTTCCACGGAACGTTGAGGACTTCGTATCTTCTCACACGCCTGTAATCTGTTCGACGGGGGCCGCGTGTTCGGAGTATGGCTTGAAGAGCGGTCTCGAAGCCTTGGGGATCCTGCGAAGGGAATATCCGAGAATCGGTCTCGTCCTTGTTCTGACGAGGTACGGAGATGCACTTTGCGAAAAGGAACTTTTCAGCACCATCGAGTCTCTCAAGTTGGGAGAGCATGTTCTAGTCGAAAGAGAGCTTCCTGATTTCATTTCGCTTCTAGAACGTTCCGATGTTCTGCTTAGAAGCGCTCTTGTCGACGGTGACTCCGTGTCTGTAAGGGAAGGTCTTTTTTATGGCCTGCCCACGGTTGCAAGTGACACGCCGTTTCGCCCCGAAGGAGCCATTCTGTTTCGCAAGGGAGACTCCGTCGATATGGCACAGAAGCTCAGACAGGCGCTTGAGAGAGAGGGGAAGCGCTCAGCTTCAAGGGCACAGAAGGAGAGCGAAGCCAACGTGGAAACTCTTCTGGGCATATACCGCACCGTCCTCGGGTCAGAACCGCCTATCAAACCATACGAGGGCCGCAATTCTGCCGACCGCAGGGCAGGCGCATGAAGTGGCGATTGGACTAGGTCTCCCGCGCCGTCCGGTATGGATGGCCTAACTCATTTACATATAATACGTTAAGTACCAATGGCGACGGTTTTTGGCCTCATGTCAAGTCGTTTTGTTGACGATAAGTATAAAGAAGTAGTAAGATTAGGGGATTGTGGCTGGTTGACTGAACTGGAGATTTGATGAAGGCCCTGGTAACTGGAGCCAACGGTTTCGCGGGATCTCACCTCGTTCGACTTTTGCTGACCGAAGGTTGGAACGTTTTAGGGATCACGAATGATATCAGGCTGAATCCCCACCTCAATACCACTTTAGACAATTTCACCCTTGAAGAGCTTGACATTTGTGATAGACGAAGGCTCGTCCCGCTTCTCAGGGAATTCGCGCCCGAGCACGTTTTTCATCTTGCTGCTGTCACGCTCAAGGACGTTAGCAGGGAGGCCGTTGAAGAGCTTTTCAGGGTGAACGTGCTGGGGACTCAGAATCTGTTCTTTTCGATACTTGAAGCTAAACTTGAGCCTTTCGTCTTAGTTACCGGATCTAGCGCAAGTTATGGATCGTCCCACTCTGCGGAGGACAAGCCTCTGACGGAAGAGAGCATCCTTTCTCCCGAGACCATTTACGGCGCCAGTAAGTTGGCCCAAGAGATGCTCGCCGCCTCTTTCGGCACGAGCACAGGACTCAAAGTTGTACGGACAAGAGCGTTCAACCACACAGGCCCTGGCGAGGGCTCTCGAATGGCCTGTTCCTCCTTCGCGAAACAGATCGCGGAATGCGAACTGGAAAAAGGCACCGTCATCAGGGTAGGAAACCTGAACTCGTATAGGGATTACTGTGATGTAAGAGACGTGGTTCGAGCTTATCTCTTGGTGGCTACGAGGTCTCGTGCTGGAGAGGTGTTCAACGTGTGTTCAGGAAACGCAGTGCGCATGCGGGCCATCGTTGAGCTACTGGTTTCGATATCAAACAAGAAGATCGGCGTCATTGAAGATTTGAGTAAGTTCAAACCCGCCGATGTGAGTTATCACAGGGGCGATTACTTGAAAATCAAGAACGAGCTTGGCTGGGAACCCAGGATTTCTCTGGAGACAACCCTGTCCGATCTGTTGAACTACTGGCGCGAAAGGCTGAGTGTGGACGGGACCAATCTGGGCAGCAGATCCACCGAAAGGAGAACGCTAGAATGAACTGGCAAGAGCAGAAGGTGCTCGTGACAGGCGCGGGAGGCTTCATAGGGAGTCATCTTGTCGAGAGACTCGTGTCGCTGAAAGCCACGGTGCGGGCGTTCGTCCGCTACAATTCCAAAGGCACTTGTGGACACATTGACAGTTTCGCGCCGCAAGTGAGAGAGAGAATCGAGATTATCGCGGGTGACCTGAGAGACCCCGAAGCCGTCAGAGCCGCCTCCAAGGACATAACGGTTATCTTTCATCTCGGAGCTCTTGTCGCCATTCCATACTCCTATGTGCATCCTGTCGAGGTCGTCCAGACAAACGTTCTGGGTACACTCAACGTGCTCTGCGCGGCCAGAGATTATGGAGTCAAGCAGGTCGTCCATACTTCCACAAGCGAGGTCTACGGGACTGCACGATACGTTCCGATTGACGAAAAACATCCACTCTGCGGCCAGTCACCTTACTCGGCAAGCAAGATCGGCGCAGATCAACTGGCGGAGAGTTTCTTCAGATCGTTTGAGCTCCCGGTTGCAGTCATACGGCCATTCAACACCTATGGGCCGAGGCAGTCGGCTAGAGCCGTTATCCCCTCCGTCATAACCCAGGTCATTTCGCGTGGCACGGTGTACGTGGGGGCCACGCACCCCACACGCGACCTGACGTACGTTGAAGACACCGTTGAGGCGTTCGTCAAGATTGCGGAGAATCCTGAAGCAATAGGGAAGGTCACGAATGTGGGTTCTGGGAAGGAGGCCACCATCAGGGAGCTCGTGGACAAGATTTGTTCCATCGTCGGCAAAGACGCAAAGGTAATCTTTGACCCTGCCAGGCTGAGGCCTCCCAGAAGCGAGGTCGAGAGATTGCTGGCAGACACAAGCCGCATGAAAGAGATAACCGGCTGGGAGCCATCTGTCTCCTTGGAAGATGGCTTGCGGAAAACGGTCGATTGGATATCGGACCATTTCACTCTGTATAAACCTGACGTGTACGCCATATAGACGTTCCGTCGATTACCGCGGAATAGCTCCGAGTGGCAACGCCAGAGGACCTACGGTCTGCACGGGTGATGCAGCGTGGAGAAGTAGGTAAGAGGTAAGGAATGATAGCTGTTGTAATGGCAGGTGGTCTGGGTTCGAGGATGAGACCCCTCACCTACACGATTCCGAAACCACTTCTACCCATAGGCGAGAAGCCGATACTCGAGATAATCCTCTCTCAAATGAGAAAGGCCGGCTTTTCCAAGGTGTTTATAACCACCGGCTATCAGGCAGAGCTCGTAAAATCGTACTTCGGGAACGGTTCACGTTTTGGTGTGGAGCTGGAGTACACGCACGAGTCCGAAATGCTCGGCACTGCGGGAGCGCTCTTCCTCTTGAAAGACATCATAAGCGAGCCCTTCTTGGTCATGAACTGTGACATTCTGACAAGGCTTGACCTTCGCGAGTTTTTTGACTCTCACATCGAGAGCCACGCGATAATGACCGTAGGTGCGACGTGCTACGAAGTCCAGGTCCCCTACGGGGTGCTTGAGGTCAGGGACGGTGCAGTGAAGACGATCGCGGAGAAGCCGAAGACTTCTCATCTCATCGTGGCAGGTATATATGCCATGAACCCCGAGGTTTTTGAAATAAAGAGATCGGGCAAGACTGACATACCCGAAGTAATAGATATCCTGATCTCACAGGGAAAGAGGGTGCTGGTGCGCGAAATCAAAGAGCCGTGGATTGATGTTGGAAAGTTGAGTGATTACGAGAGGGCAAACAACGAATTAAAGCTCTGGAACGATCTTTAGTGCTTCTGAGGAGGGGGAATGGAAAGAGTAATTCATGAGACTGCCAGGATAGACTCGAGCGCGAGTATTGGCTCCTATGTTGTGATAGGGGAAAGAGTCGTAGTGGGTCCAGGCTGCATTATCGGAAACGGGACCGTGATTCACGCGGATTCATTCATCGGTGCACACGTCAGAATTGACGACAATGCCGTGATTGGAAAACTCCCGATGCGGGGGGCCATAAGTATTCTCAAAGAAGGTGGGGAGCTCCCCCCGGCCAAAATAGGCGACGGATGCATCATCGGGACTTCCACGGTCATATACAGGGGTGCTGACATAGGTGCAAAAGTTCTCGTAGCCGACCTTGCGACGGTCAGAGAAAACGTCAAGATTGGAGAATGTACGATAATCGGCAGGGGCGTCACGATCGAGAACCTGTGCACGATAGGGAGCTATTGCAAGCTGGAAACCGAGAGCTACATAACCGCTTACTCCGTACTTGAAGATCGCGTGTTTATTGCGCCACAGGTTTCTACGTCGAACGATAATTTCGTCGGACGCACAAAAGAGAGGTTCAAGTACTTCAAAGGGGTCACGGTAAAGAGAGGAGGGAGAATAGGGACAGGGGCGGTGATTCTGCCTGGCAAGGTCATAGGAGAAGACGCCCTCGTCGCGGCGGGTTCGGTAGTAACACGCGATGTGCCTCCGAGGAAAATAGTGGTCGGTACACCCGCGAAAATATGGAAGGACGTTCCAGTAGAACAGTTGCTTGAGAATCAATAGCCCGGTGGATTCGTTTTCGACCGGCAGGCACCGCCCCATATTCACCTCAGGGCGTTTCGAAATGGAAATCGGCGGCTGAGCGGTTCGGAACGAGGAGACGTGTGACGCCAAAGTTCTAAGGGGAGGATTGAATGGACGTACCATTTCTGGATCTGAAACAGCAGTATCATTCTATAAAGAACGAGATCGACCAGGCAATAGCCGGCGTTCTTGATGGCTGCAATTTTATCATGGGTCAACCAGTCAAGGAGCTAGAGGAACGTATAGCGCAATATTCCGGTGTCAAGCACGGTGCGGCAGTAGCATCCGGCACCGACGCTCTCTACCTTTCCCTCAAGGCATGCGGAATCGGACCCGGCGACGAGGTGATCACGTCGTCCTACAGCTTCTTTGCATCAGCAGGGACCATCTGGAACGTGGGTGCCAAACCCGTTTTTGTGGACATAGATCCTGATACGTTCAACCTGGATGTCTCAAGGGTAAAAGAAAAGATCACTGGCAAAACAAAGGCATTGATGCCTGTTCATCTTTTCGGACAATGCGCCGACATGGAACCTCTGCTGGAGCTGGCCAAAGAATACGGTTTTGCGATCATAGAGGATGCTGCGCAGGCCATAGGTGCGACATATAAGGGGGAAAAGGCCGGATCGATTGGTACCGTGGGTTGCTTCAGCTTTTACCCAAGCAAGAACTTGGGCGCCTACGGTGACGGAGGGATGGTCGTCACTGATGATGCCTCTATCGCTGAGAAGATCAGGCTATTGCGTGTGCACGGGGCAAAGCCCAAGTACGTCCACAGAATCATCGGAATCAACAGTCGGCTTGATACCCTGCAGGCCGCAGTGCTCCTCGTGAAGTTCAGACATTTGGACAACTGGAGCGAAAAACGCAGACAAAACGCCGCCGTGTACGACGGCCTTTTCAAGAATACGGAGATTACAATTCCAAAGCTGGCACCAGGAAACGTCTCAATCTACAACCAGTACGTCGTGAGAGTTCCGAGGAGGGAGATCGTAAGGGAGTTCCTCAAGAAGAGAGGTATTGGTACCGACGTTTATTATCCGCTCCCCTTACCCCTTCAGGAGTGCTTCGGGGAGCTTGGGTATGTGAAGGGGCAACTCCCGCATGCCGAGAAGGCGTCTCTTGAGTCCATGGCAATTCCCATTTATCCGGAGCTCACTCTGGAGCAGCAGAAGTACGTGGTTTCTTCAATTGTGGAAGCACTCAAGGAAGCTTGATGAGGAGTCTGCGCTGGAAAATACAGAGAATGCGGATGATGGGTCTGGCTGAAATCGGCATTAGAACTAGCAGAGGGGCACGGAATCTCTTGGATCACGTGCTTCTTACCACGGGCCTCTCTCCGGGATCCCTGAGCCTTCAGATGCCTCGTGAGGGCGTGTCCGGGGGCTTCCCTTTCGAGGGAAGATTCTTCTTTGACCCACAGGACGCGCTTCTACGCGCACGGCTTGGTGCTCTTGCGTCCTGTTGTCTCAAGGAGGCGGATGACGCACTGGCCCATCGTGTGTCTATCCTGGGACGGAAGTACGACCTCGGCCCTGATATCGACTGGCATTATGACTACCGCCTCGGTCGGAGATGCCCAAACCGCTACAGCAGCTTCATAGATGTCAAGAATCCAGATTTTGAAGAGTCGATAAGGTGGGTGTGGTACCTCAATAGGCATAAGCACATCGGATCTCTGGGCCGGGCCTACTTCATCACGCAGAGAAAAGAATACGCCCAGGAGATTCTGCGTGAGCTCTGCGCCTGGATAGAACAGAATCCTCCGGGTTTGGGTGTGAACTGGACCGCTCCACTTGAGATAGCACTGAGACTTTTTTCATGGATGTGGGCGATCTTTCCTCTCCGGAATTTCCCCGGCGTCACTCCGTTGGTTCAAAATACTATTGTGCGTTCGATCATGCTTCAGATGAGACACATGTTCAGAAATCTGTCCACTGGCTCCTCGGCCAATAACCACCTTATCACGCAGGGGATGACGCTGTTGGTTGCCGGTACTTTGCTCTCGGATGCACCAGAGGTGAATAGATGGAGGGAAAGGGGGCTCTCCATTCTCTGGCAAGAGATTCTGGCACAGACTTACCCTGATGGTGTGAGCAAAGAGCTCTCGCTGCACTATCACTGCTTTGTATGCGAACTCTACGCAATCTCCCTGATCTTTGCAGAGAGAAACGGGATAGAGATTCCAGTCAAGGTCAAGGAGCGATTTGCAAAGATGTGTGATTTCTATCTCTGTATGGCTGGCGAAGATGGAAAGACGCCTGCCATAGGTGACTCGGATGACCAGACCGTGATGCTGCCCACGGACGAGAAAAGCTCTTTCGAAGGGCTCATGGCTTGTGCAAACTACATTACGGGGGAAAGCACTTTTGCCCAGACACTGGACAATATCCCATTGGAGGCAGCTTTTCTTATTGGCAATGAAGGTCTGTTGAGGCTTCAGGGCAAGATGCGAGCTGCATCTTGTGAGGAGACTGCTGCCACGAGAGCTGACAGGGATAAGCGCGGAGGCGTCAGTGGGTCAAGAGGATTTTCGGACGGCGGGTACTATCTCCTTGCGGACACAGGTGATGGGGTGGAGAGCCGGTGTGTCGTTGATTGTGGTGAGCTGGGACTGGAGAAAATTGCTGCGCATGGTCACGCAGACTGTCTTTCCGTCACGATGACTGTAAACGGAAAGGACGTCCTGATAGACCCCGGTACATTTACCTATCACAGTCAGCCCTCGTGGAGAGCCTATTTCAGGTCAACAAACGCTCACAACACAATTACGGTAGATGGGCTGAGCCAATCAGAAATGCTGGGGCCGTTTTTGTGGGGGTCCAGAGCCACCCCCAAGCTCGAAGACGTGGCGATGGAAACTGGGTTTGATATTGTGGCAGGTTCGCATGACGGATATCACCGGCTTTCTGACCCAGTCAAGCACAAGAGAGTGGTGGTTCTTGTCAAACCTGCTTTTCTCATAATAGTGGATTCATTGACGGCCAAGGGTCGGCATCAATACGAACAGAACTTTCATTTAGGCGATGAAACCTCTTTATGTGCCGAGGAGGGTCTTGTCAGGATCACGCCTGTGGACGCGGGTCTTGAATCACTCCTCTTTTCTCCTCTCGTCGCAAAAGGAATGAGCACGCTTCTTTCCGGTCAGGAAAAGCCTATCATGGGCTGGCGCTCGAGAATATTCTGGAAGAAAGAACCCTGCCGGTGTCTCTCGATAAAGGGAGAATTCAAGGGCTCTGTTCTTGTCGAAAGCTGCATACTGAGCGCTTCTTCGGGGCACTCCCGCGAGCAAACTGTCATATTCACAGACGCAAACCCCGTGGGACGAGTTTACAGTCTTATCAAGAGAAAGACCGCGCTTTTCTCTGAAATCTCGCTAATAAACTTGAGTAAGGGGCAGGCGGGCGAAAGATGTCTGGAATCGGACGCAACCTTTCTGTGTCTGCGCGAGTTTCCTGAAAGCGGAGCCCTGGAACTCTTCGGACGAAATGTGGGAAGGGTCTTGCGCAACGGCGAACCCATTCTTGAAGCTCCCAGAAAGTTCGACTTTATCAAGGTGAGGATTGAGAAAGAAACGATCAGATTCGAGGCCAGAGGTGCCGGGGCAGTTCTGGTGCGTGCGCAGCATTCCGTAAATGTTGTCTCGTCTATGCCGATCGCCGACTACAAGAGAGAAGGTGACTTCATAAGAATCTGTGCAGAGACATAGGGCAGACCGGGAACGTTGCTAACAGCGGAGAGACGGCACGTAAAGAAGACACGCGAAAAGCGAGAATCCGGAAAACAACGAAAGGACCGAACGCATAGGACACACAGAACACGTGAGCTCCATCGTAGACACACGCCAGGAATACCGGAGGAGTTGATGCAGGAGAAAGTGAGGATTGCGATTGCGGGAATGGGAGAAATGGGAATGGTTAGGGCGGTCATTGCAAAAGGTCTTTCCACGTACGATCTGGTATGTGTAATTGACCCACGCGGGACATTCGCTCGGCTTGCGGGAAAGCAGCTTGGCGTCAGCCATTACTCTAGCTATGAGAAGGCCGCTTCCGCAAAGGAGTTCGATGCGTTGATAATCTCGACGCCTCTCGTGTCCCACTATGATCTCGGAATGCAGGCGGTTCGAGACGGCAAACATGTTTTCTGTGAGAAACCGCTGGCAGGAGACTCCACGCGCGCCATACAAATGCACAGGGAAGCTAAGAAGCAAGGTGTGTGCACTCAGGTCGGATACAACTGGCGTTTCCACGTGACCTTCAGAAGGGCAAAAGAGATTCTCGAGAACGGTATCCTGGGTGAGCTCAAGTACGCGAGGCTAATGGTCTACAAGAGTGAGGTCACAAAACCAGAGGAAAAGAGCGAAAAGAAGAACAGGGAGGAACGTTTTGGATTTTACGGTGCACTTGCAGTTCACGGGCTTGACCTACTCCTGTGGTATGCCGGAAAGCCGAGCAGTCTTAGTGCAGAAACTACGCGTGTGTTTAGCTCTGAGCTTTCAGATCTGATTTCGGCAGTGTGCAGGTTCGACAAGGGAATCCACGGATTGATTGACCTGGGATGGAGTCATCACGGATTCGTTGAGAAGGACGAGCTGTCTATCTATCTCACTGGAACAGTGGGTTCCATGAGCGTGAACCCAGACTGCATAGAGATGTACTTGGAAAAAGCTTGCGGAGACTTTCCTTCCGGCGACTCCATCACCTATGCGTCAGAGATTCCGTATCACACCGAGTTTTGGTTTACACACAGGGGTTTGTCACACGAGATGGAGGCGTTTGCACACGCCGTTCTTCATAGTGCGAAAGCCAGTCCCTCTTGGTACGACGGCTACCTCGTGGACAGACTCGTTGACGCACTGGAAAAATCCGGCAAGAGCAGGACGACAATATCACCCGTGATTGAGGAGTCAGAATGAAACTACCAAAGGTAATGTTGGGCTCCAATCCCTTTCACGCTGTCTCTTACAGGAGCACCCAGGAGAGAAAGGAGTTCAGAAGACGTTTCTCCACGGTAGAAAGCATATACAAGGTCATGGAGCGCTCGGCGGAGATCGGGATCAAGGGTTTCCACTCTTATGCAAAAGACATGGAGATAAGGGCCATCATCAAGATGAGAGAAAAACTGGGCGACTCGATGACCGTAGTCTCCATCTTGCCCGACATCTATGGTGCAATGTCACGTCAGGCGGGTGCCGGTTCGCAGGACAAGAACCTGGCCAAAATCAAGATGCTGTTCAAGAACATGCCCGCTCTCATGTCGGCTGGCATGACAGGAAACCTGTCGCCGATGGTTGACTCTATTCTCAAGGCCGAGCTTGGCTTCGTAAAGGAAACCAAACCAAGCTTCGTCCTTCTTCACGGAACTCTCGCCGATATTGCATGTGTAACCGAGCAGAGAAAACTGTTGCTTCTTTTCAAGGAAAGGGTGCTCGACGCCGGAGCCGTTCCGGGGCTCACTACCCACAATCTTGGCACGACCTACAGGAAACTGAAGGAGATGAACATTCACTTTCCGGTGATAGAGGCACCCTTCAATCCTCAGGGTTTCATGATGCAACCATCAGTGGAGGCCTGTCTCAAGGTGAGGAGAGAAGCCGGCGACGTGCATTTCATAGGTAAGAAGATTCTGGCAGGGGGTTCCGGTGATCCGCGCAAGGGCCTCCTCTATGCTTACAGGGAAGCCGGTGTTCAATGCACGGTCATAGGTATAGGTAGCATCAGCGAAGCGGATGAAACGTTCGACGTCGCAAAGGAAATACTGGGGGAGGAGTTCTCCTATGAGTACGACATCGAGGCAAGCTGAGGCCTGAAGCCGCACTGAATCAGAGGAGCTTTGAAGATGGAAATCTCGGTCTTCGGACTTGGTTACGTCGGAACAGTCACGTCTGCCTGTCTCGCCAAGCTGGGTCACGTTGTCACAGGTGTGGACATAAACGAGTTCAAGGTCGACTGCCTTGCAAAAGGTAAGAGTCCTATTGTTGAAACCGGCATCGAGGCCCTCATACGTGAGATGAAGGCCGCCGGAAGACTCACGGCAACGTCGCTGGCAGAAGAGGCAATGAACACGTCGCGGGTCAGCGTAATTTGTGTGGGTACACCTTCTCGTGAGAACGGCTTCATGAACATAGGGTATGTTGAAAGGGTATGCAGAGACGTGGGCAAGGCCCTGGGTGCAGTCAATCATTTTCACGTGCTCATATTTAGGAGTACCATGCTGCCGGGTACGGTGGAAAATTACTTGATTCCACTACTGGAAGAGACTTCAGGCAGGACTGCGGGATCGGACTTCGGCGTATGTTACAACCCAGAGTTCCTCAGGGAAGGCAGCGCGGTCTCAGATTTCTTCAACCCTCCATACACGCTCTTGGGTGTAAACGACGAGAGAACTTCACGTATTGCCGAGGAGGTTTTTTCGTCTCTCAGCGCCCCGGTGGTCAAGACCACCTTCAAGGTCTCCGAGATGGTCAAGTACGTTGCCAACTGTTTTCACGCTCTCAAGGTTACGTTTGCAAACGAGATCGGAAACGTATGTAAACGTGAGGGAATGGATAGTCACGAAGTCATGAGGATCTTTTGTATGGACAGGAGACTCTCCATATCCGAACAGTACCTGGTGCCAGGCTTCGCCTTCGGAGGCTCGTGTTTACCAAAGGACGTCAGGGCACTCTTGGCCAAGTTCCGTGAGACAAAGATTGAAGCGCCCGTTATCGAGGCGATCTTGAAGAGCAACGATGCTCAGATACGGATTGCCCAGAAGATGATCGAGGATACACGCAAGAAGAAAATAGGAATACTGGGCGTTAGCTTCAAAGCAGGTACGGATGACTTGCGTGAAAGCCCGATTGTAAGGGTGATCGAAAGTCTTGTGGGCAAAGGGTATGCAATAAAGGTATACGACGAGAACGTTGAGCTTTCCAGGCTTCTCGGCGCAAATCGGCAGTTCGTGCAAGAAGAGGTGCCATATCTGCCCTCGATCATGTGTTTTTCGATGGACGAACTCCTCGATTTTGCCGAGGTCATAGTGGTAGCAAACAGAGGCGCAGGATTCGCCGACATAGGCAAAAAGCTGCGGAAGGATCAGGTCATAATAGACCTCGTACGGATTGTGAAGGACGGTTCGGAAACTACAGGCACTTACAAGGGAATAAGCTGGTGAGAGAGAGTTTCTCGTCTGAACGTGGCGTCACGACCGGAGAGCCATATCGCATCACTTTTCTTGCCTCCACCCTGGGGACAGGAGGGGCAGAAAGGATGATCCGTGAGTTCGCTCTGAGGCTGGACAGACGCAAATACCAAGTCTCGGTCGTGTGTCTGAACGAACGCGGTCAGATTGGCAAGGAGATTTCTTCCCACGGTATTCCTGTCATGAACGGAATAATGCGTTCGAGGTTCGATCCTTTGAGCCTGATCAGGCTGAGACGAACTCTGAGAACGCTCGCGACAGATCTCCTTTTTTGCCTGGAGCATCGCGATGCCGTCGCACTTGGTACGCTGGCATCGCTTAAGCTGGTGGGTAGGGTATTTGTGGCCGTGCACTCCACCAGGTTGTGGGGAGGTCAAAAGAGTCTGGGATTGACCACGCGTTGGTCTCTCAGATTTGTGGAAAGGGTTTTGGCCGTGGGAGAGAACCAGGCCTCCTATCTGGCTCGGGAGGAAGGAGTCGCGCGCGACAAAATAGCGGTGATCCCGAACGGGATTGATCTTTCTGAGATTGAAAGAATGCCTTCGCCCACAGAAGTGCGAAGCCTTATCGGTCTCGACCCTAGCAAGCTGGTCGTCGGAATAGTGGCAGCTCTGAGACCTGAGAAGAATCACGAGCTTTTTCTTGAGGCGGCCTCGGTCGTGGCAAAGGAGATAAAGGACGTCCATTTTGTGATCGTCGGAGGAGGACAAAGGAAACCTCAGCTCGAGAGTCTGGCTGTCAAACTTGGAATACGGGACAGCGTTCACTTCACGGGTCAGAGAGAGGATGGCAGAGTACTCGTCCGGGCATTTGACGTGGCCGTGCTTTGCTCGCATCCGGTCGTGGAGACTCTGCCGATCTTTCTGATGGAGGCCATGGCTCTCGGAAAACCAGTCGTGTCAACGAGAGTGGGCGACGTACCTTCTCTTGTAGAGGATGGAGCTACGGGTCTGCTGGTGCCCCCCGGCTCTTGCGAAGCACTATCCGTCGCCATGATACGACTTCTTGGAGACAAAGAGCTTCGCGCTGAAATGGGCAGAAGAGGCCATGAAAAAGTGGCGAGGGAGTTCACGCTTGAACGATCTGTGCAGTTGCTTGAGAGTCTCGTGGAGGGGCATTGAACGCCCTTTGCTGGAATTGAGGAGAACGTGAAACCCACTTCTGCTGTTATCGCTGTCACTTATAGATGCAATTCGCGTTGTGAGACTTGTGATATTTGGAAGAGAGATGCAACACCAGAGCTCAGACCCGCCGATTTCGGAAGACTCCCGGCCGGTCTGCGGAACATAAACATAAGTGGTGGTGAACCCTTTCTGAGAGATGATCTGGTAGAGATCATCGAAGTACTGCGTGAGAACTATCCGAACGCAAGCGTGGTAATCTCGACAAACGGTCTGATTCCTGATCGAATCGAGAAATATGTCAGAAAAATGGGTCGAGTCGGAGTGAGGGTTTCGATAGACGCGATCGGTACTCTCAACGACAAGGTCAGGGGTGTAAAAGGAGCCTTCACTCTTGCGACAGAGACGCTCGACCGCCTCCAGACGCTCGGACTCAAGGATCTGGGTATTTCTGCGACGATCAGCCGACACACCGCCGGAGACTTGAAAAAACTGAAGGAGATGGCTGACTCTCGTGGCATCGAGTTTGTCACAAGCCTCGTGCACAGTTCACCCACGTATTTCGGGGAGCATGAGGACGAGCTTCCTGTGAAGGGGAGTCCCGAAGGAGAGGTCATTCAGAAGGAGCTTATTTGGCTGAGAGATCGCGAGCTCTCCTCGACGAGACCAAAGGATTGGTTCAGGGCATATCTTACAGCCGGGATCGTGGAGCAACTGCAGGGGAAACGTAGAAGGATAAAATGCTACGCAGGCAGCTGTCTGTTCTTCATGGAGCCTGCAGGAGACGTCTATCCCTGCAACATATGGCCCGAGAGAATGGGCAACATACTTCTCCAGAGTTATGACGAAATGATGGCCAAATCAGGGAGAATACTGGCAGAGGTGGACGTCTGTCCGTTTCAGTGCTGGATGAGTTGCACGGTCGCACCCGTGATGAGGAAGAGACCTCTGAACCCGGCGCTTTGGGTAGCCCTGAGGAAGCTCGGGGTAAGTGATAGGCATGAAGATTCTTCAGATAAATAAGTTCTTCTTTCTAAAGGGAGGAGCGGAAAGGTATTTCTTCGAGCTGTCGGGGCTTCTTTCCTCAAGAGGTCACAAGATTATTCCGTTCTCAATGCGTGACCCAGCAAACGTGTCTTCGCCGTACGAGAACTACTTTGTGAGTAACGTGGTTCTGGATGGTTCTGGTTCGATCTTGCAGAGAATCAGGGCGGTCGCCAGGGTGATCTACTCCTTTGAGGCGCGCAGAAAGCTGGAGATGCTCATTCGTGATGAGAAACCGGACATTGCTCATCTACACAACATCGCACACCAGATTTCTCCTTCCATAATAGGTCTTCTCAAGAAGCATGGGATTCCTGTTGTTCAGACCCTACACGATTACAAGTTGGTTTGTCCTGCGTACTTGATGATAGCCAGAGGGCGTCTCTGTGACGCGTGCGTGGCCGGAAAGTACTACAATGTTCTTCTTAGAAGGTGCGCCCACAACTCTTTGCTTGCAAGCAGCGTGGCATGCGCCGAGATGTACGTACACAGGCTGGCGGGGACATTTTCGAAGGTGGATGCATTCCTGTGTCCGAGTGAGTTCATTATGGAGGTCATGAGACGCTCCGGCATTGAAACTCAGAAGCTCTTTCATCTTCCACACTTCATTGATCTGAGCCTTTATGAGCCGTCTTACAAGGGCACGGAGTATTTCATATACGCTGGCCGTCTGTCTGAGGAAAAGGGTCTCAACATACTCTTGGAGGCGAAGCGTCGCGTCAAGGGGTCAAAACTCCTGGTGGCGGGGGAAGGCGAACTTCGCGAGAAACTCGAGGTGGGTATTTCGAAAGAAAGTGACGTTTCGTTCATGGGATTCCTTCCCAGGGGGAGATTGGCGGAAGTCTGGAGAGACGCCGCTTTCACAGTCGTTCCCTCCGTGTGCTACGAGAACTTTCCATACGCGATTCTTGAGTCGTTTGCTTTTGGGAAGCCCGTAGTCGCAACACGAATAGGCGGAATGCCTGAATTGGTCAGAGACGGGGAGAACGGCTTTCTTGTAGAACCCGGAAATATCGAACAGTTGGCCGAGAAGATAGCATATCTGACCTCGAGGCCTGAGGAAGTCGTGAGAATGGGAAGGCTCGCTCGTCGAATTGCCGAAGAAAAGTATTCTTCTGACAGGCATTACGAGAGCATAATGAACCTCTACGAGAGGATGACAAGATGAAGATAGCCATGATAGGCCAAAAGGGAATTCCTGCAACTTACGGAGGCATCGAGCGCCACGTAGAAGAAGTGGGATCACGGTTGGCCAGTCGGGGACACGAGGTCAGCGTGTACTGTCGATTTTACTATACAAGACTCAAGGACAAGTATCGAGGCGTGAGGCTTCTGAGATTGCCGAGTGTAAAGACAAAACACTTCGATACTCCTACGCATTGTGCTATCTCCACGTTGGATTCCTTGTTCAGAGGTTACGACATTGTTCACTTCCATGCCCTAGGCCCTTCTCTGTTCAGTTTTATCCCGCGCATTTCGAGAGCCAAGACCGTGGTCACCGTGCACGGTCTTGACTGGCAGAGGGAAAAATGGGGACCGGCCGCGTCATGGATTCTGAAGAGGTGTGAGTATCCTGCAATCCATTTTCCTTCAAGAACAGTCGTGGTCTCGCGAACCCTTCAAGAGTACTTTCGAGACAAATACCGAGTTGAGACTACCGTCATCCCAAACGGAACGAACATTCCAGCTCCCAGGATGCTGTCCAAGCTCAAGAAGGTGGGGCTCGAGCCTGGCAGATATGTACTCTTTGTGGGAAGGCTCGTTCCGGAAAAGGGCTGCCACTACCTCATTGAGGCCTTTGAAAAGCTCGATACGAGTATGAAACTGGTGATTGCGGGAGGCTCAAGCTTTTCAAGCGAGTACGTGGAAGGTCTCAAGAAGCACGCCAGCGACAGGGTCATCTTCCTTGACTACGTTTATGCGGACACCCTCGAGGAGCTTTGGAGCAACGCGTTGCTGGTGGTACAGCCTTCTACGCTCGAAGGTCTCTCCATCTCTTTGCTGGAGGCTCTTAGCTTCGGAAGGTGCGTGCTCGTGAGCGACATACCCGAGAACCTTGAGGTCGTTGAGGACTGCGCCCCTTCCTTCAAGAGCAAGGACGTTGAGGATTTGAGAAGCAAGCTCGAGATGCTGATGAGTTCACCCGAGTTGCTCGCGGTCTACGAAAAGAAAGCCAAGCATCACATATTGAGCAAATTTACGTGGGAAGGAGTGACAAGCTCGCTGGAGCGGCTGTATCTTGAACTTCTCTCCAAATAGGTCGCTCCGGTCCGATGAGCTTATTTGTGTTGAAACTGTTGCCTCCCTGTGCTATAGAGGTTCAGAAATCTGGAAAATGGGGAGGGACGTTCCACGTATAAACTCTTTGCTATTGTATTGGCTGGTGGTAGGGGAGAAAGGTTCTGGCCGCTGAGCAGAGCTTCTTCTCCCAAACAGCTTCTTCCTATTGTTGGCCGAAAAAGCCCTCTGGAACAGACCGTTTTTAGAATTACTCCTTTTGTTCCACCCGAACGCATTCTCGTCGTGACGTCGAGGCATCTCGAAAAGGAGGTCGCGAAAAGGCTCAGCAGATTTAGAGGAATCACGATCGTCGGCGAGCCGGCTGGAAAGAATACGGCCCCTGCCATAGGGCTGGCTTCCAGCCTAATCTCGATGGTGGAACCCGATGCCGTGACACTTGTGTTGCCCTCGGACCACTTGGTCAAAGGGAAGACCAAGTTCATCTCTGACGTCAGGAGGGCCGTCCGAGCGGCGCAATCACGCAAGCTCGTGGTATTCGGCATCAAGCCTGATAGACCGGAAACAGGCTACGGCTACATAAAAACGGGTGGCCGCGCACAATCTCTCGGAAAGGGCATCTTCAACGTACGGAGCTTTGTGGAGAAGCCTGATCACGAAACCGCGGTGAAGCTGTGTCGTTCCGGGTCTCATTACTGGAACAGTGGTATGTTTATGTGGCGTGTGGACACCTTGCTGGCGGGAATCAGAAGACATCTTCCCTCGCTGGCTACTTCCCTTGAGACTTTCAGTTCGGGGTTCTCCAACCGCACACTTGGCCAAAGGCTCAAGCGATTCTATTCCGATGTTGAGGCCGTCTCCATTGACTACGGGCTCCTGGAGAAGTCAGACAGCATCGTGATGGTGAAAGCCAATTTCTCCTGGGACGATCTTGGCTCCTGGCTCTCTCTTGAAAGAATC
>Ga0315291_10003279_pt1 | contig 20957 bp, 19 predicted proteins | sample YL17G12_20_MG_FD_203070 | JGI IMG/M metagenome (GOLD analysis project Ga0315291, IMG submission 203070) | Sediment microbial communities from Yellowstone Lake, YNP, Wyoming, USA - YL17G12_20 | ecosystem: Environmental > Aquatic > Freshwater > Lake > Sediment | place: USA: Wyoming | collected...
GGAGCATGCGGGCCAAGAGCCAGATCCTGAAGATCATCGGCCCCGGTGAGATCCTCGGCGAGACAACGCTCTTCGACAAGGGAAGTCACAACGCCTACGCCAAGACGCTCGGCCCTGTGCTCGTGGGGTTCATCGAGAGGGGAGACTTCTTCTACTTCCTCGAGCGGCACCCCAAGACCGTCTTCCGTCTCTACGAGAAGCTCTCGGAGGAACTCAAGGCCTTCCAGAACAAGCTCGCCGAGCGCTCGTACTCCTCGAGCAAGGAGCGACTCGCGCGGCTGATCCTGCACTTGGGGAAGAGCGGAGTAGAGCTCTCCCGCGCCGAGCTCGCCGAGATGGCCGGAGTCTCCTCCAAGACGGCGATTCGGACTCTCTCCGAGCTCGAGAGCCGTGGAATCATCGCCATCGAAAGCCGCAAGATCCGGATCATCCGCGAAGACTACCTGCAGAAGATCATGGAGCCGTTCTCGGTCGACTTGAACGCGAACCTGATCATCTGACACTCCAGGAAGAACGTCTGCCGTCGGGGTGACCGATGTCCTTGGCTTTTGCCAGGACATTCACTATGTTCGCCTGGACGTTTGGGGCGATGGGTGCACAGTGCGAATGGCGTTCCAGGGCGGCTCATCATTGTCGAGCGGATTGAACCCAGTAGAGAGGGCGATCGTCGTTCTGGTCGCGTATGGGATCGCGATCCTAGCGGTTTTCCTCCTCCACAACTCGGGCTATCCCACGACCGAGCTGGTCTTCGCGGCTCCCGCCATCCCTCTGATCCTCGGCGCCCTGTCGCTCCGGCTGAAGGGCGGACTCCTCCTCGGGCTCGCCACCGGCCTGGTCGGAGATGCTCTCCTTCTTGCCGTGGAGGGCTCCACGGCTCCCGCCCTCCTCGCGGGGCTCTTGGCTATGGACCTCGGGCTGGGAGGGGGAATTGGCCTCATCAATCGGAAGAGGCGTCTCCGCCGCGACCGCTGGCGGGGCGCGCGGACCCTGAGAGAGCACTACGACGAGGAGATCCTCGAGAACTCGATGAACGCCATCCAGTTCATCGACCGTGAAGGGACCACGCTGAAACGGAACGAGATGTCGCGCACGACACTGGGGTACTCGACCAAACGAGCCCTTCAACTGTCGGAGTACGTGCACCCCGAAGACATGGACCTGATGAAGGTCGAGCTCTCGCGTCTGTTCGAGCGCGGTGAGCTGCGCGACGTGAAGCTTCGCTTCATCTCTCAGGCGCGGGACGTCATCCCCGTCGAGCTGAAGGGGACACGGGCGACGGAGCGGGTGGCCGTGCTCGAGGCCGCCGACCTGCGTCAACAGGTGGAGCTCGAGCGACGCCTGATGGAGACAGAGGCGCGCTACCGCTACCTGATCGAGGCGGCGATCGACACGCTCGACTCGGGAATCATCATCACCGACCACAAGCGGCAAGTCGTCTGGGCGAACGAGACGATCGGGCGCTTTTTCGGAATCGACCGCGAGCGACTGGTCGGCATCGACGCCCTGCGCGCCCTGTCTCGCTACGTCGGGGTCTTCGAGGACGCCGACGCCTTCGGTCGTGTGGTGGAGGAGGCCGTCGGAAACGGGAAGCGAGTCGACACCTACACGTGCCACGTCCGGCCGGGGCTGGGCCGAGAGGAGAGGGTCCTCGAGTACCGATCGATCCCGATCGAGACCGAACGGTACAAAGGAGGCCGCATCGACCACTACATCGACATTACGGAGATCAAGCGCCTGGAGGAGGGGCTGCGGGACAAGACGAAGCACCTCGAGCGGAGCAACGAGAAGCTGGAGGAGTTCTCGCACGTCGTCTCCCACGACCTGAAGGAACCCCTGCGCACGGTCGAAGCATTCAGCGGATTCCTCCTTGAAGACTACGCGGACCGGCTGGACGAGGAAGGCGTCAACTACCTGCACACCCTCAAGAAGACCTCGGCCCGCATGCGCGAACTGATCAACGACCTTCTCTCGCTCGCCAGCATCCACATGGACACGGCGTCCTTCGAGCGAGTCAACGTCAACAAGGTGCTCGAAGAGATCAAGGAGGACCTGCGGGTGCGCCTTCGAGGGGTCAGCCTCCAGGTGGATGAGGACCTTCCGGTGATCATGGGGAGCAAGACCCGCATCGGCGAACTCCTGAGCAACCTGATCGTCAACGCCATCAAGTACAACGACAAGGCGCTCCCCACGGTGCACGTCGGATGCCTTCCCGAGTCGCGCGACCGAGGGATGCACACGTTCTTTGTGCAGGACAACGGAATCGGGATCGAGTCTCGCTATCAAGAGAGGATCTTCGGGATATTTGAAAAACTGAACCCGAGAGAGGACTATGAAGGGACCGGTGTGGGCCTCGCGATCTGCAAGCGGATCGTGGAGGAGCACGGGGGGGAGATCTGGGTGGAATCGGAGGTTGGGAAAGGGAGCACGTTCTTCTTGACCATCCCCAAAGCCGCTGCCAAGAGAGAGGTGGAGTTCCATGCTTAACCCAGAGAAGATGAAAGTCCTCGTGGTCGAGGACAACCCCGACGACGTGACCATCATCAAGCGGGCGATGCGTAAGAGCGAAGTCAAGTGCGAACTGTACTTCGCCCGCGACGGAGAGGAGGCCCTGGACTTCCTGCACCGGGAGGGAGAGTTCGAGGACGTCCCTCGACCGGACCTCATCCTCCTCGACCTCAACCTGCCCAAGATCAACGGCCTCGAGGTCCTGGCCAAGGTCAAGGAGGACGAGCGCTTGCGTCGAATCCCCGTGATCGTGCTCACGATCTCCGAGCGAGAAGAAGACATGGTCAAGGCCTACGACAGCGGCGCGGCGAGCTACATGACCAAGCCGGTCGACTCCAAAGACTTCGAGCGCCTCATCGGGACGGTACAGGACTACTGGCGAATCGCGAAGATCCCTCCCGAGTAGCGCGGACAACGGACACCCTTCTCGCAGACCGGTGAGCCAACGGACGGTCGTCAAAGCCCCGCCTCGGCGGAACCGCCGCTCGCTCAACGAGCGCCCTGCGCCACTAGTCTTGTGTCAAGCTTGTGACAAGGAGCGCGACGGACGTCGGCGACAGGAAGCCGAGGAGGAAGAACGCGCGAAGTCCCGTGCAAACGGGAACGATCGCAGCCTCAGCGCAGGTCTCTCACCGTCCTGAGAGCCCGGTGAGCTCTGCGCGACGGCTTTCTCCTCGCCCAAGTCGCGTTTCCGCTCGACCGGGCAAGACTCCCAGCCGCGCGCTGTTCCGCAGACGCAGGTAGAGAGATGCGGTAGAACAGCCAACGGTTCTACCCCTGGGAAGGCGGGTTCAGGCAGCAGGCCCGCCTTCCCTAGCCCCCAGACCTCCTCTCAACGAGGAGGTCTGCTTCTTCATTCCATAAGGAAGGCGTAGATCTGAAGTGCTGCTCCCCGAGCCTGCGCTTGTTCCTCGGCGGAGAGGATCCTCCCGGAGAGAGAAGCCAGGGCCTGGACTGCTTCGAGGATCTCACTCGGCAGGTCCACGCGGGCCGACGGCCCCTCCCCGCCTAGAAGGATCTCTCTCAGGCCCAGGTCGATCCGCTCGATCGCCTCCTGGAGCAGGAGCGTGCGCGTGGCGAAGGCGGCGGAGAAGGACCAGCGGGGAAAGCCGGGCTCGAGGGCGCCAAGTGTCCCGGCAAAGACGTCCTGAAGCGCCGCGTTGAGTGCTTGGATCTCTGCGAAGAAGCCTCCCGCCGCGAGATCGGCGAGAAACGCGAGATCTGCACTCTGCATTGCCGAGATCGACTGGACGGCCTCGCGGTACTGGCCACAGAAGGAGAAGGCGTTCTCCCGCAGGTGAGCGAGGTAGGTCACCTCCTCCACCCGCTCGGAGTCGGTCTGGACGATGATCGCCATCTGGAGCGCCGCGAGGTCGACCGCCAGATGGTCGCAGGCCTCCTCGAGGCCCGGGGGGACGGTGACCTCCGTCCCGTGCAGAAGGTAGCCCGCATAGGCAGAGTAGAAGGTGTACAGGGGCGCAAACGCTGTGTACGCATCAGAGAACGCCGATCCCAACGAGGCCGGTGAGGCGAAGCCCGGCATCCCGGCCGCGAGCACGAGAATCCCCGTGACAAGAGACCACATATCCCGCACCATACGGCCATTCTAGACTTCATGGAACGCCGACTCAAGCGCTCCTCCTCCATGTGGCGTTCCACGCCCAAAGCAGGTACAATTACACGCTAGAGGGTCATTGAGCGACCCAGTGGTAGAGAGCAGCACAAGGAGGCAAGCGTGAAGTTGCAGAGAATTCTGGCATTGCTGGCTGTGCTCGTCCTGGGGATTTCCCTGGTGGGCATGGTTGGCGTAGCGAAGGACAAGGTCGCGGTTATCCTGGACGTGGGCGGACGCGGCGACCTCTCGTTCAACGACATGGGGTTCAAGGGAACGGATCAGGCCGCGAAGGACTTCAATCTGGATATGGTGGAGATTCAGAGCGCAACAGCCGCGGACTATCTCCCCAACATCCGAAACGCGGCCCGGACGGGCGAGTACAAGCTGATCATCTGTGTCGGGTTCCTCCTCGGTGACGCGCTTGCCCAGGCGTCGCAGGAGTTCCCGAAGCAGAACTTCGCCATCATCGACGTTGGGTACATCACTGGCCCGAACATCATGAACTACGTCTTCCGGGAGAACGAGCAGTCGGCCTTGGTCGGCGCCCTCGGCGGAATGCTCGCGGCGTCCCAGAACTACAACTACGTCGGCTGCGTCCTCGGGATTGAGATCCCGGTCCTCTATCACTTCGAGGCCGGGTACCGCTTCGGGATCACCTGGGGTCTGAAGAAGTACGCCGCGGTGACGAGCCATACGACAAACGTTGGGCTCCTCTACACCTACACCGGAACGTTCAGCGATGTCGCACTCGGCAAGTCCGCGACGGAGGCCCAGCTCGCCCAGGGCGCCGTCGCCGTCTACAACGTGGCCGGACCGCTTGGAGTAGGCGACCTCGAGGCGATCACCGAGAAGCACAAGGCAATCGGCACGACGACCGGAGCGCCCTACTACTTCGGAGTCGACGCGAACCAGGACTATCTGGGGAACGGCCGCTACGGAATCGCGAGCGGCATGAAGCGCGTCGATAATGCGTGCTACGCCGCCGTAAAGGCGGTCGTGGAGAATAAGTTCGCGGCCGGCGTGACGAGCCTCGGCCTCAAGGAAGGCGGGGTCGCAATCAGCGGCGCGCAGGACCTCCTCGACTTCATGGCATTCGGGATGGCCGGCGGGGCGCTCAAGGAGGCGGACGTCTACTCGACGATCGCCAACTGGGCGACGAACCGAGCGAACGTCCCGTACTGGATCTGGCAGGCCGTCGACGAGCTCCGGGCCGGGATCCTCGCCGGGACAGTCTCTGTCCCGACGGCGGACACCAAGCCCGAGATGGAAGCGGTGCGCGCGCAGTATCCCCTGACGCGCTAGCCTTTCATTGGCACATAGTTGACGAGACGGGAGAGGGGTGAACTCACCCCTCTCCCTTTTTCCCCGTTCGAAGAACCTGCAGCATCGGGGGTATTCATGAATGAAGCAGGTGAGACCCGAAAGAAGGCCGACAAGGACGGGTACTTCCTCCGCGCGGAAGGGATCACCAAGGTCTACTCCGATGGAACGGTCGCTCTGAAGAAGGTCACGCTCGAGATCCACCCCCACGAAATCCTCGGGCTCTTGGGCGAGAACGGGGCCGGGAAGACGACCTTGACGAAGATCTTGTCGGGCCTTCTTCCGCCAACGCAGGGACGTGTCATCTCGCCGCACGGCCCCGTGAAGTTCTCAAGTCCCCGCGAGGCCCTCGACTTCGGGATCGGGATGGTCCATCAGCACTTCGCCCTTGTCGGAACGTTCACCGCCGCAGAAAACGTGGCCCTGAGCCACCGCCGCCCATTCACTCGCCTCCACCTGGCGACCACGCGGAAACGCCTCGAGGAGATGATGGAAGAGAGTGGCCTCCGCGTCCCCTTGGACGTCCCGGTGGAGAAGCTCGCCGTGGGGGAACAGCAGCGCGTTGAGGTCCTCAAGGTCCTTTCGCGCGACGTCAACCTCCTGATCCTGGACGAGCCAACCTCGGTTCTGACCCCATTGGAAGTGGATGAGCTCTTTGTCCTCTTGCGACGGCTGAGGGAGGCGGGCAAGTCCATCATCCTCATCACCCACAAGCTGAAGGAAGTCGGTTCGGTTACTGATCGGATCGTCGTCCTGCGACACGGGGAGATGGCCGGCGACGTCAGGACGGCGGAGGCGACCTCGGAGCGCCTCGCCCGGCTGATGGTCGGCGAAACGGTCGAGCTCATTGGAAAGAAGGCCGTTGAACTCGCGGAGGGTGAGCCCGCCCGCGACGAGGGAGCCGTTCGCCAGACTGCGCAGCGTGCAGGAGCGAGCGTCCTCCATGTCGAGGGCCTCGCCGTGAAGGCGGACACGAGGGAGATCGCCGTGAAGGACCTCTCCTTTGACGTCTACGGAGGCGAGATCTTCGGGATCGCCGGCGTCGAGGGAAACGGCCAGAGCGAGCTCGTTGAGGCTCTCACGGGACTCCGGAAGCCAACGCAAGGCGTGGCCACCATCAATGGAACGGATGTCCTCGGCAAGGACCCGCGGGAGATCTACCGCCTGGGAGTCGCGCACGTCCCGGAGGACCGCTGGAAGCTTGGGCTTGTCCTCCCGTTCACGTTGGCCGAGAACGCGATTCTCGGGGTACAGCGGTGGAAGGAGTTCCGCGGGCCCCTGTCGTTCCTGCGCTGGCGAAAGATCAATCAGCACGTGCGCGAGTTGATGGATCGCTTCGGGATCCAGGCGACCGGGCCCGGCGCCCCGGCGAAGAGCCTCTCCGGAGGGAATCAGCAGAAGCTGATCGTCGGCCGCGAGCTGGCGAAGGATCCGGCGATCGTCATCGCCTCGCAGCCAACGCGAGGCCTCGACATCGGCGCGGCGCAGTACATTCGAAACCTCTTACTCGAGATGCGCGACAACGGCCGCGCGATCCTCCTCGTGTCGGCGGATCTCGACGAGGTTCTCGCTCTCTGCGATCGAATGGCCATCATGTATGAGGGTCGGTTCATGGTGGTGGTCAGGCCGGGAGAACTCGGCCGGGAGAAGATCGGCCTCTTGATGGGCGGAGTGGCGGCAAAGGAGGCAGCATGAGCGCAGACGCTCGAGCAGCCGGTTCCCGGTGGAGATCCCTCGGGCGACGGACCCTCACCGGTCTCAACCCGGCCCTGGAGTCGCTCCTCGCTGGCGCCGTGGGCCTTCTCGTGGGAGCTCTCCTGATGAAGATGTGGGGATACAGCCCCGTCAAGGCCTACGCCGCTCTCTTCCAAGGTGCGTACGGCGATCTCTACGGGTTCGCGAGCTCGCTCGCGCGAGGGACTCCCCTCATCCTCACGGCGCTCACGTTCTCTATCTGCGTTCGCGCCGGGATGTTCAACATCGGCGCAGAGGGCCAACTCATCGTGGGGGCCCTCGCCGCGGTGACCGTGGGCTACTTCACCCTCCCAGCCGCCCTGCACGTCATTGTGGCGCTCATCTTCGCCATGGTGGCCGGCGCAGCGTGGAGCATCGTTCCAGCACTTCTGAAGACTGCGCGAGGCGTGTCTGAGGTTATCTCGACCATCATGTTCAACTGGGTCTCGCACTTCTTGGCGTTCTACCTCGTGGCGAACATCCTCACGGACCCAATCCGCGGAGAGAAGACGATCAGCGTGCCGTTGAGCGCGCGCTTCCCTCTCCTCGTCCGCGGTACAGACCTCTCATACGGCCTTTTCGCCGCGGTCGCCTTCGCCGTCGTCATGTACTTCATCCTGTGGCACACGGTGACAGGCTACGAAGTGCGTGCGGCCGGCCTGAACCCAACGGCGGCCCGGTACGGGGGGATCAACAGCCGCCGGACGATGCTCCTCTCGTTCATCTTGGGCGGGATGGGTGCGGGCCTTGCCGGCGCGTGCATCGTCATGGGCGAACCCCCAACCTACGCCGTCTTCAGCGGGCTTGGCAACATCGCCGGCGTCGGGTTCGACGGGATGGCCGTTGCCATGGTCGGGAGGAATCACCCGATTGGGATCATCATCGCGGCCGTCTTCTTCGGTGGGCTGACCGCCGGGGGACGGATCATGCAGCTCACCGCGGGAGTCCCGCTCGAAATGGTGCGGGTGGTTGAGGGGATCATCGTCCTCGCAATGGCGGTCCCTGAGCTGGTACGCCTCTTCCGGTTCATCCGTAGCCAATTCAGGCGCGTTCTGGGAGGGCGATCCGCACAATGAAGTACTTCTGGGGCATCTTCTTCATCTCTCTCCACGCGATGGTTCCGTTGGTACTGACAGCCGTGGGCGAGATCATCGGGGAGACTGCAGGCCTATTCAACATCGGCCTCGAGGGAATCCTACTCACGTGCGCTTTCATGGGCGTCGTGGGGGCGAAGATGGGTGGACCCGCCGCGGGGCTCCTCATCGGCATGGGGATTGGCGGCCTCATCGGCCTCATCTTCTCGATCATCAACACCTACTGGAAAGGGAACCAGATGATCACCGGGATTGGGGTCAACCTGTTCGCGCTCGGATTCGTCGCCTTCGGCCTGATCATGCTGGGCTCGCCGGGATTCCAGGCGGTCCCCGCTTCGGGGAGGCTCGCGCCGATCCAGACCCCGGTAGGGAGTCTCAGCCCGATCATCTTCGTCGCGCTCGTCGTTCCGTTCCTCGCCCACTGGTTCCTGAAACGGACAAGGGCTGGCCTGATCCTGAAGGCTGCCGGGGAGACACCGGAGGCAGCGGACGTGGCAGGGATCAATGTGAACCTTGTTCGACTCCTCGCCACGACGTTCGGCGGAGTCCTCGCTGGGCTGGGCGGGGCCTACATCAGCGTGTCGTGGATCGGATCGGTCACGAAGGAAATCTCGGCCGGTAGAGGGTTCATCGCCCTCGCAACGGTGGTATTCAGCGGACTGAATCCTCTCTTGGGCCTCCTGGGGGGGTTCATCTTCGGCTTCTTCGAGAGCCTGGCGACCTGGATCCGCAATCTCCCTGGATCGAAGGCCATTCCCTGGCAGTTCATCGCCATGATCCCCTACGTGGTCACGCTCTTGGTCGTGGCCGGAGTGGTCGGCCGGGTCCGCTTCCCGAAGGCCTTGGGAGAGCCGTACAAACGCGAGTAGCTCCGGTTGACAGGAGAGCGGCGAAGGGTCTATGATGGTTAACGTATCTCACATTGGGGGGTGCAGCATGAAGAACCGTGCTACAAGGCGTTTGGTCGTGGCGATGGTCGCTCTGGCCGTGGTGGGGCTGGTGACGGGCGGCGTGCTCGGGCAGGAACTCGGCACGAAAGGGAAACCGATCCAGATGCTCTTCCCACCGTCGACGAACACGTCGGTCATTCAGGATTCCGCGAACGCCATCGTGGACTTCGTCTTCCAGGAAACCGGGTTGTACGTCGTGCCGAAGGTCGCCTCGGATTACGCGGCTCTGGTCGAGGCCTTCCGCACCGCGCAGGGCGACGTCGTCGGGATTCCGACGACGTCCCAGTACCTTGAGATCTTCAAGCAGACGAACGGCGGGGTCTACCCCGTGATGGCCGCGGTCCGAAACGGTTACACGTTCTACTTCTCAAGCTTCTACGCCCTGCGCTCCAAGGGGTACACGTCGATCCAAGACCTGGCCGGGAGGATCTGGATCTACAATGACGTCGGGTCCGCGTCGGGGTACAAGTACCCGAAGGTCGCGCTGAATGAAGCGGGCATCAAGCCGGCGAGCGTCGTCGAGACCGGCGGCCACACGGCGTCGATGGTCGCTCTCCTGCAGGGACAGGGAGACTTCTGCACCTCCTACGGCTCCCCACCCCTTGCTCCGCAGTGCCTGAAGGACCAGGGGATCATGTGGGACTGGGGCGACGACCCGGAGCTGATGGTCTGGGATCGGTGGAACAACACGCTCGTCCGCGACGCGATCCGCTGGCGGTGTGAGGACCTGCGCTTCTCCGTCCTGAAGGACTACCCGGACGCCTTCACGAAGGTGGGAATCGCTGCAGTGGTTGGGCCGATCCCGAACGACTGCATGGCCTTCGTCTCGAACTTCCCGGCGGACGTACGGGACAAGCTCGTCGCGGCACTGGTGAAGCACATCTCGACGCCCGCGGGGTTCGCCGTCTGGAACAACGCCAAGTTCTACCAGTGGTCCGGCATGCAGCCGGTCACGGACGAGTACTACGACATCGCCCGCAAGGCTCTGGGATACGAAGTCCCGAAGAGATAAGCTGAGGGACATCGCTCGTGGCGTTCACGCGGGGAGAGAGGACGACCTCTTCTCTCCCCGTTTCTCTGGAAGGTAGGCATGGCTGACGCACATCTCGTCATCGAGCATCTCACGAAGGTTTACGAGCGAGGCGAAGTCCTCGCCTTGCGCGACGTCTCGATCGCCATCCGCCGCGGCGAGTTCGCGGTACTGATCGGCCTCTCCGGCTCGGGGAAGTCGACCTTGCTGCGTTGCGTCAACCGCCTGATCGAGCCGACCTCGGGAAGGATCCTCCTCGACGGCGCGGACATCACCCACGCGAAGGGCGCGGAGCTCCGGCAGATTCGCCGCCGCATCGGGATGGTCTTCCAGCACTTCAACCTCGTGAAGCGCTCGCCCGTCCTGACGAACGTCCTGGCCGGCCGCCTGGGCTACGCCCCTCCGGCCGGGACCCTCTTGGGCCGCTTCCCAAAGAGCGACCTCGAGAGAGCGCGGGAGTGCCTCGAGCGGGTAGGGCTTCTGGACAAGATGTACGTCCGCGCGGACGAACTCTCGGGAGGCCAGCAACAACGCGTCGGGATCGCGCGTGCCCTGATGCAGGAGCCGGAGATCCTCCTCGCGGACGAGCCGGTCTCCGCCCTCGACCCGGCGACCTCCAACTCCGTCCTCCAGTACCTGGAGCAGATGAACAAGAGGGATGGGGTGACGGTGATCTGTGCCCTGCACTTCCTTTCGCTCGCTCGGAGGTACGGGACGCGGATCGTTGCCCTGAAGGATGGACAGGTCGTGTTCGAGGGCCTTCCTGCGGAGATCGACGAGGTTCGATTCAAGGAGATCTACGGCGAGGACGCAGAAGAGGTGGAGATCCGCTAGGTGAGGCCGCGGTTGAGACTTCTTGACAGATCGCTCGGCGCGCTCGCGAGGGACTGGGCTCTTCCGCGGTTCAGGCTCCCCAAGAGTCCGTTCATCGCCCTGGCGACCGATTGGGCTCTTCTGCTCTACTTCTCCTACTGCGTCTTCTTCCTGGTCAACTACTGGTACCGGGCGATCGCCCCGGTGTCCCCCGTCTACCAGGTCCCCTATCCGACCTACGGCTACGTCATCACCGTGGGGGCGACCTTCCTGCTGGCCCTTCTGTGGGGCAACCTCGGAACCTCGGTGGGGGGAAAGGCGCTGGGGCTCGTTCTCCTGGGTCCGACTGGGACGAGGGCCTCCCTCGGCTTGCGCCTCAAGCACCTCGGGGTGGATCTCCTCTCCTGGCTTGGCACCTTTTCTGGGGCCGGGATTCTCTGTCTCCCGGCCGCGCTGCTCGGCTCCCTCGCCTACAGCCTCGCCCACCGTCACGGGATCTCCCTCGTCCCCGGGGTCTCGGCCGCTCCCTGGGGAGGCTGGTCTGTGTCCGCGGGAAGCGGGGTCGCGGCCGCTCTAGTGATCCTCGCGGTCGCGTGCCTCTCGTGGGTTGCGGCGAACGCAATCCTCGGCACTCTCTGGCCTGCCCGGAGAAGAAAGGAACCCTGGCGGGACCGTGTCGTGGGCGCGCGGGCCGTGCCGGCGGCAGATCTGGACGTCGTTGGCCCGGGGCGCCGTTGGTGGCAGTCGAGTTGGGCCTTGTTCGTTCTCCTGCTCGTCCTCCTCACGGTCTACGTCGGATCCCTGGCCACCCAGATCAGCCTGAAGGTCCTCGTCAACCGCGCGTCGAGCACCGGATACCTCTGGAAGTGGCTCGTGACCCCGGACTTCCGCTACTTCACCGCGCAGGACCCGGCCCTCCTGCAGTCGATCATGGGAGCCCTCATCGAGACCGTCTACATGGCGCTCATGGCGACGGCGTTCGGGGTCATCTTGGCGTTCCCCCTGTCCTTCCTCGGAGCACGGAACATCATGGCCCGCGGCCCGCTCGGTTGGCTGGTCTACACGCTCACGCGGGGGGTGTTCAATATCGTGCGGTCGATCGAGACGATCGTCTGGGCGTTAGTCTTCGCCGTGTGGGTCAAGTTCGGCCCGTTCGCCGGCGTCCTCGCCCTAGTCGTGCACACGATCGCCGCTCTGGGGAAGCTCTACTCGGAGCAGGTGGAGGCGATCGATCCAGGCCCCTTGGAGGCGATCGCGGCGAGCGGAGCCCGACGCTGGCAGGTGGTCCGCTACGGCGTGATCCCTCAGGTCATTCCGTCCTTCCTGGCGTTCACCCTGTATCGCTGGGACATCAACGTCCGCATGTCGACGGTGGTGGGCCTCGTCGGAGGCGGCGGGATCGGGCGGATGCTCTTCTACTACAAGAACGAGATCCGCTGGCGTGAGGTGGGGGCCGTCGTCGCCGTGATCGTGGCCGTGGTATGGCTGATGGACTACGTGAGCGGCCGCGTTCGGGAGAGGATCACGTAGGATGGACAGCGACCTCCACAGCCCGTCTTTCGCTCCCAGGCCGCGCCTTCTCGCTGGGCTCCAGCGCCTACTCCTCGAAGTCGGCGTCTTCCTGTCCGATGCCCTCCTTGCTTTCTACCTCTGGGTGATCGGATCCTACTGCTACAGCCGGATAGCCTTCGGGGAAGGAACGTACTTCCTCGTCCCGGGGTGGGTGCTGCTCCTCTGCGTCGTGGAGGGGGCTCTCCTGTGGGAGACGTTTGGGACGTCCTTGGCCATGAGGGTCTCCGGCGTCACGCTCGCCGCGCGCGACGGCTGCCCGGCTCGCCTGGCCGGCCGACTGCTTCGGCTCGTGACGTGGCACGTCTCGTTTCTGCCTGTCGTCGGTTTGGCTGCGAGCCTGCAAGACCCTGACCACCGCATGTGGCACGACCGCTGGAGCGGCACGTGCCTGACGAGGGTTGAGAAGACGCCGCGCCGCATCCGGTGGTACCGGACGAGTTGGGGCCTGGCCACGCTCCTCACTTTCGCCCTGACGCTCGTCGCAGGATTCCTCATCACGAAGATCGACCTGCACGCCCTCCTCACCGGAGCCCCCAACACGGCCATCGTCTGGAAGCGCCTGCTGCGGCCGGACTGGTCGATCCTCTCAAACGGGCTGGGCCTGCTGATCGTCACCCTGTTCATGGCGCTGATGGCGACTCTGTTCGGGATCGCGGTCTCGGCACCCCTGAGCTTCTTGGCGGCGAGGAACCTCATGCGCGGCGCAGTGGGGCGGTCGGTCTACACCGTCGTTCGCGTGGTGCTGAGCATCATCCGCTCGATCGAGCCGATCGTCTGGGCGATCATCTTCGTGGTGTGGGTGCGGCTGGGGGCTTTCCCTGGCGTGCTCGCTCTCTTCGTCCACTCGATCGCCGACCTCACCAAGCTCTACTCCGAGCGGCTCGAATCGATTGACCCGGGGCCTGTTGAGGCGATCACGGCCACCGGGGCGAACCGAATCCAGGTCATCCGGTACGGAATCGTCCCCCAGATCATCAACCCCTACCTCTCCTTTACGCTGTACCGCTGGGACATCAACGTCCGCATGGCCACGATCATCGGCGTCGTCGGTGGAGGCGGAATCGGGCAGAATCTGTTCGACTACATCCGCCAGTGGGAGTGGGAGCAAGCGGGGCTCCTGATGCTTCTCATCGTCGTCGCCGTCTGGGCGATCGACTACCTATCGAGCCGCCTGCGTGCGAGGCTCGAGTAGGTGACGGCATCAACCAACTCCCAGCCGCACGGCAAGGGCGGAGTGTCCTCGCTCACGTCACCCAAGTTACGTCGCGCGGAGGGAAATCGCAACGCGACAGATCGCGCCGAACGCTGGGCCGCCTTGGGGCTCACGGCCAGAGTCCGAGACTCCTCTGGCGTGCCCGAAGCGAACCCTGGAGGTCGTCGCCGCGCGGGGGACCCTGGATCCGCGATCCTCGCTCAAGAGGATCCTTCCGGCAGGCGGCGTCCTCCAGGTGCAGGGGCAGCGCCCACGCCACCGCTCCGCCAGACAGCCTAGGTGAGAGAGAACCAGGCGAAGGTAATGGCGCTCGCCGCCTTGGGCCCGACGAGGGTGATCTGAAGAGTTCCTCCGGCAGCCACGGCAATGTCAACGGCCGCCAAACCGCCACCCCAGTTGCGGACGGCCTTTACCTCTCCCCCTCCGAACGCGATGACGTCGGACACCTTGAGGGTGAAGGCCGTTGAGATCGCCAAGACGAAAGTCGTCTGAGCGCGACCGGTGTTGTTGTCGAAAAGGTAGACCGCGCCTGTCTCAGTGGCGATGACTCTCGCTGTCACGTTGAGCTTCGTCTGCGCGAGCCCCACCACTCCGATCAGCACGACGAGAAGACCGACTGCCCACAGCCTCTTCCTCATTGCCGCACCTCCTCCTCTTCCCGCAAACAAGTCTGCCCCGACACGCCCAGATCGAAGCCCACGGACAGGGCGAGCAGGAGCCTATCCCGCACACACTCTATCACATTCGACACGCCCGCTGTCAAGTGCGATCGCCGAGGTGACTGAGGCAGGACCAGATCTGGTCAATCGCGTGGCTTGTCGGTCGACTTCGTTTCCCGTCGATGGGAAGGAGGGAAGGCAGCGCTCCCTCGATGAGGCCCGTAGGTCGGAATGGCCGAGACAGGGTCTTATCATCTTCTCGTCGTTTAAGCGATCGACGGACCGTGAGCAGGCTGTACGGGGCGCAGGGTGACACTTGTGATCGGGACTACCGGCGTGAGGTGAGGCGCTCGAGGTACTCCTGGATGTCCTCCAGGCCGTAGGTCGTCTTCAGAGCCTCGTTGTCCTCAAGCCAGGCGTCCTTGATCGTGTCGTCGCGCCGGATCTCGACGTCGTCGATTCCCAGGCTCGACACCATCTGCCGGGCTTCCTCCTCGATCTGGCGATCCTTCACCCGAAAGAGAAACCGCGGAAAGCTGGGCATGCCGTCGCACCTCCTCATCCCAAGTATACGCGGGGTCGCCGCGAGCGGAGGGGCGTCTTCGCCTCTTCGGGCCACTCGATTGGACGAAACAGGACAAGCCTCCTAGAATCCGGCCGATGAAGACGGTCGACCTTATCCGAAAGAAGCGCGACGGGGGGACGCTCTCCCGTGAGGAGATCGAGCAGTTCGTCGGCGGCTACGTCCGCGGCGAGATCCCCGACTATCAGATCTCAGCTCTCCTGATGGCCATCTTCTTTCGGGGGATGGACGACGAGGAGACCGCCACGCTGACCGACGTCATGGCGCACTCGGGCACCCTCCTCGACCTCTCGAACGTCTCCGGGTTCCCGGTGGACAAGCACTCGACCGGCGGGGTGGGAGATAAGACGACGCTCGTCCTGATCCCGCTCCTGGCCGCCGCGGGGCTCGTCGTCGCCAAGCTATCGGGCCGAGCCCTCGGCCATACCGGCGGGACGATTGACAAGCTCGAGTCGATCCCCGGCTTCCGCACCGACCTCTCTCGCGAGCAGTTCCTCGCGCTCGTCGAACGGTCAGGCCTCGCCCTCGCCGACCACACCGCGGACATGGTCCCTGCCGACCGTCTCCTGTACGAACTGCGCGACGTCACTTCCACGGTCGACTCCTTGCCCCTGATCGTCGCCTCGATCATGTCGAAGAAGATCGCCGGCGGGGCGAGGGGGATCGTGCTCGACGTCAAGACCGGATCTGGAGCGTTCCTCCCCAAGCTCGAGGACTCGCGGCGGCTCGCCCGCTCGCTCGTCTCGATTGGAACTCGCCTCGGGCGGAAGACGTCCGCGTTCATCACGGACATGTCCCAACCGCTGGGCTACCGGGTGGGCAACGCCCTCGAAGTGAGAGAGGCGATCGAGACCCTCCAGGGCAGGGGCCCGCAGGACCTCGAGACCCTCTGCTGCGAGCTCGGAGCGGAACTCCTCCTCTTCGCGGGGAAGGCGACCGACCGCGCGGGCGCCGTCTCGAGCCTTCGGCGCTTGCTGCACGACGACCGGGCGCTTCACAAGTTCCAGGAGATGGTCCAGAACCAGGGAGGAAACCCCGCCGTCGTGGACGATCCGTCGCTACTGCCCACGGCGGAGAAGGCGATCCGCCTCGAGGCTCCGCACTCCGGAACCGTAGCGCGGGTCGACGCCCTCCCTGTGGGCCGGGCCGCGAACCTCCTTGGCGCCGGTCGCTTCGTCAAGGAGGACCGGATCGACAAGGCGGTTGGGGTCGAGCTTGTGCGCAAGGTCGGGGATCGCGTCACGAGGGGGGAGCCGCTCGCCTTCTTGCACGCAAACGACGAGACGAACCTTCCTCAGGCCATGGCGCTGGTCGAGGGCGCATACACGGTCGGCGATGGACCGGTCACTCCGCCCGTCCTGATCGTGGAGCGCGTCGCCGCCACATCTTCGGGCCGCTAGAGCGAAAAGGGCTCCGGGAGCAGGGCACGAATCGTCGTCCTCACGAACTCTCCCTTCGGGTTCCCCATGAGGATCTCGATGTCGGGAGCGTGTTCGAAGAGGACCTGGCGGCAGGCCCCGCAGGGGCGACAGTGGTCGCCGCCGCAGGCGACCGCGATCTTGACGAAGTCGCGCTTTCCCTCGGAGACCGCCTTGAACAGGGCGACGCGCTCCGCGCACAAGGAGAGCCCGTTCACAGCGTTCTCCACGTTCACGCCCGTGACAACCGTCCCGTCCGCGCACAGGAGGGCCGCTCCGACCGGAAACCGGGAGTACGGGCAGTACGCCCGCTTCCGCGCCTCGATCGCAAGATCCACCAGTTCTTGATCGTCCATCAGAATCGAACCACCAGTCCCAGCGTCCATCCCCAATCCGCCACCTCGATTCCCCACCACCCCGTCGTCTGCACGAGGGGGAGGTAGACCCGCCCGTCGAGGGCGAGCCGGAAGAACGGCGGCCCGAGCTCGAATCCGACCATGCCGTGCACGCCAACAGACGACCATGTGAATCCCCCCAGGTGAAGGGCATCGACGGCAGCGGAGATCCGGTCCTCATAGTCGGGCGGGACCTCGTAGGCGACGGCCGGGGTGATCTCCCCTTCCATCAGGTCGAGCCCCAGGCCAAGGTTGACCCCAAGGAAAACGAGGTCGAAGCGCTTGAGGACCTCGGCTGACACGAGATAGGTCGAGAAGAACAGGTCGGCCGTGACCGCGCCCTGGAATCCCGGCTCGCTCCACTCCTGATCGATCAGAGGCTGCGGGATCCCGGCGCCAAGGAGGTCCGCGATCCCCCGCACGAGGCCGTCGTTCAGAATCCCCGCCGAGAGGCGAACCGTGTCGATGACGTCGAACGGGAGCGAGATCTCGAGAGCCCCCCCGAGGAGAGGAACTGGGAGAATCGTCGGAAAGTCAGCCAGCGCGGCCTCGACGTCGGCCAGGATGCCGGCTGCGTCTTCCTCGGGGACCTCGAGCGCCGCCAGGACGTCCGCGGCCACGCCGGGAGCCTTGGCGACCGCTCTGGAGAGGTCAATCAGGTAGAACGGACTCCCTACGCTGATCCCCGTGGCGGACGCGAGAGAGGAGACTGAGAAGACGACGAACGCAACGAGAATCCCGCGCAGAGAGCGCCCGATCATCGCCTGTCCCACCCCTCCCACTCACGGCGCTTCAACTCGGCCCGCTTGATCTTCCCGCTCATCGTCTTGGGGAGTTCGGTCACGAACTCGATCGCCCGCGGATACTTGTACGGCGCCGTCACGCGCTTCACGTGATCCTGTAGCTCCTTAACGAGCGCCTCGGACGGCGTGTAGCCTTTGGCGAGGACGATGAAGGCCTTGACGATCTCGCCCCGCTCGCGATGCGGCGAGGCGACGGCCGCGGCCTCGACGACGGCCGGGTGGCTCACCAAGGCGTCCTCGACCTCGAACGGGCCGATGCGGTACCCGGAAGTCAGGATGACGTCGTCGGCCCGCCCCTCGAAGAAGAGGTAGCCCTCGTCGTCCATCCGCGCGAGGTCTCCCGTCCGGTACCAGCCTTCGGAGAACGCTTCCCGGTCGAGCTCGGGCGCCTTCCAGTACCCGTCGAAGATCGCGGGATTCCCCGGGCGCACGGCGATTTCGCCGACCTCGCCCTTGTTCACCGGGTTCCCCTTCTCGTCAATCAGGGTCGCGCCCGGGCCGGGGGTGGGCTTTCCCATCGCGCCGGGCTTCACCGCGATCCCCGGGTAGTTGCAGACGAGGCAGACGCTCTCGGTCTGGCCGTACCCGTCGCGGATCGTCACCCCGAACGCACGCTTGAACGCCTCGATCGGCTCTACGTTCAGGGGCTCCCCCGCGGAGAGGGCATCCTTCAGCACGAGCTTGTAGCGCGCCATGTCGGGGACCTGAGCGAAGAGGCGGTACTCCGTCGGGGTCGCGCAAAGCTTCGTGATCCGGTACTTCTCCAAGAGCTCGAGGTAGCGCTCGGCCTCGAAGCGCCCGTTGTACAGAAGCTGGCTCGCCCCGGTGGTCAAGCCAGCCCCGAACGGGCTCCAGTACCACTTGGCCCAGCCTGGGGCGGTCGTCGCCCACAGGATGTCGTTGGCTGCGGCGTCCCACCAGTAGCGGGCGGTGACCCGGTTGTGGCAGAACATCCAGTGCTGCTTGTGCACGACGGGCTTGGGGTTCCCGGTCGTCCCTGAGGTGAAGTTGACCGTCATCGGGTCTTCCGCGCCGATCTTCACCTTGGCGGCCTTTCCCGAGCTCTCCTTCAAGAGCCTCTCGAAGCTCTGCCAACCGGGGCGCTCGCCGCCGATGAGGATGAGGGTGGAGAGAGGAGTCCCTTCTCGGGCCTCTTCGACTGCCGCGGCCGTGGACGGGTCTGCGACGATCACCTTGGCCCCGCTCGCCTGCGCGCGGTAGGCGATCTCCTTCGGTTTCAGCATCTCGGAACAGGGGACGGCAACCCCGCCGGCACAGAAGGTCCCCAACTGCGCCACGTACGCCTCGGGAACCCGTGGCAGGACGTGCAGGATCGGGTCACCTTTCTTCACGCCGAGCTTCTGGAGCGCCCCGCCGAAGCGACGGGCGCCGTCGACGAGCTCGCCGAACGTGAGCCGACGGGTCTTCTTCTCCCCGTCCTCCCAGAAGATGGCGACCTTGTTCGGGTCCTTCTTCGCGTGGCCTTCGACGACGTCGACGATGTTGTAGTCGGCTGGGATGTCCCAAACGAACGCTTTGACTTCCCTCTCGTAGTCCTGCGAGCTGTAGCGCATCTTTCTCGATCACCCTGTTCCAGTTTTGAATTGTGGCGTGCGAGTTTATAGCATATCGCGAAGTCTCGCTGCAAACGGGGAGGAAGATGAAAGCCTGTGTGGTCTTGAATCCCAATGCCTCCAAACGCCTGATCGCGAAGGGCGTCGCTTCCCTTCCGGTCGTCAGGGAGGGCCTTTCTTCGGGAACGGTGGTCATCACCCTGGGAACGACGAACGCGTTCGTCGCCGAGGAGCTCACGGGAAAGCCGGTCGACCGAAGCCTCTTCGCTGCGGGGTTCGTCGACGATCGCTGGAACGTGAACGCCCAGATCTCCCGGGCGCGAGAGATCGTCCTGCGACGAGGCGAGCCGGTCGAAGTCCAGGAAGAGGAGCTCCTTCGCTCGCTCGGGAGAGGAGACGTGGTGATCAAGGGAGGGAACGCCCTCGACCCGTGGGGGACGGTCGGGGTCCTCCTCGCCAACTCCGCCGGCGGCACGGTCGGCCGCTACCTCTCTCGCGCCCTGGCCCGCGGAGTGGACATCGTCATCCCGATCGGACTCGAGAAGACCATCCACGCCGCGGTCGCCGACGTGGCCCAGGAGTTGGGAAGCGGCAGGCTCGACCTCTCCATGGGCCTTCCGTGCGGGATGCAGCCGCTCGTCGGCCACGTCGTGACCGAGATCGACGCCCTGGAAACCCTCTTTGCGGTCGAGGCCATGCAGATCGCCGCCGGCGGAATCGGCCGAGGCGCTGGGAGCGTCTCCCTTCTCATCCGGGGAGAGGCGGCCGCCGTGCAGGCGGCCTTCGCCCTGGTCGCCTCACTCCAGCACGAGCCGGAGGTTCGCCTCGAAGGAAGCGCATGACCGACTCCTACCTTTCGATCCGCGCCCCCGCTTCTGCCCGAATCACCCGCGAGCGGTCGCGTTTCGTCGGCCTCCTCTTTCCCGGGCGCAACGAGGAGGAAGTCTCAAGGATCCTGGAGAGGGTCCGAAAAGAGCACCACGACGCGTCGCACCGCCCGTTTGCGTACCGACTCTTTCGAGACGCCTCCGTCCTCGTGCGAGCCGAGGACGCCGGCGAACCCAAGGGAACGGCCGGTGCTCCGATCTTGAGGGAGCTCGAGGCGGCGGGACTCTTCGACCTGGTGGCTGTCGTCGTTCGCTACTTCGGCGGCGTCAAGCTCGGCCGGGGCGGGCTCGCGCGCGCGTACGCCAACGCCACCCACGAGGCGATTGCTTCGGCCGCCCTCGTCGAGACCCGTCGCGACGTACGGGTTGCCGTCCGTTTCCCTCCCGAGCTTGGCTCAGGCGTGATGGGACTCGTCCGTCGCCACGCGACGGCGGTCGAGGCGGTCGACTACACTCAGGGAGGAAGGCTCCTCGTCCTCCTCCCGCCGAGCCGTCTGGCCCGCTTCGCGGCGGAGCTCGCCGAGGTGACGGGAGCGCGAGCCCATTGCGAGGAGGAACCGTGATTGACTCCATTAGCGGACGCGTCTCACGCCTGGGCGGGGACCAGCTTGTGATCGATACGGGCGGAATCGCCTATCGCGTCTTCTGTCCCACTCGGGTCGTGGCAGCCTGTCGCCCCGGGGAGGAGGTCGTCACCTACACCCACCTCTTGATACGGGATGACGCGATGCACCTCTTCGGGTTTCCCAGCTTCGAGGAGCGGGAGGTCTTCCGCCTTCTCCTCAGCGTGAG
>Ga0315291_10003280_pt1 | contig 20957 bp, 12 predicted proteins | sample YL17G12_20_MG_FD_203070 | JGI IMG/M metagenome (GOLD analysis project Ga0315291, IMG submission 203070) | Sediment microbial communities from Yellowstone Lake, YNP, Wyoming, USA - YL17G12_20 | ecosystem: Environmental > Aquatic > Freshwater > Lake > Sediment | place: USA: Wyoming | collected...
TGGCGCATTATATCCTTCCTCCAATCCTCCTTGCCGCCATCCTCTATGCGACCTTGCCGCCGATGCACAGACGCCTGATGCCGCATGGGGGAATACCTCTTCGGGGGGTGGAGGAAAGGGCGGCTCCTGTTGAGCCCCATCTCTCCAGCCGGTTGGTTGTTTACGCAGCCATAATTGCAGTTCTGCTTATGTCCACCCTTGCGCTTATGAACTGGCTGCAGAGACATTTTCGGGGGAAGAATCCACCGAAGTTTATTGAGATGAAGGGTATTGTCAGGAAGGTGAGACATTTTGTTGAGGATATATTGATACGTCCCCGGCGAAGGCGCCCATCTTCCCCACGGGAGAGCATCATTCATGATTACAACCGTTTTTGTGAAGAGATGGGGCATGTTGGGCTGGAGCGCGCCATTTCACAAACGCCGCAGGAATATACCCGCACGCTCCAACCCGCCGTTTCCGCCAGATGGAACAATCTCCTCGATGTGACATCAGCCTTTGAAAATGTCATGTATGGCGATGAAAATGTGGATGAGGCTTATGCCGCATGGTTCAGAGGGGAGGTTGATTCCCTTCTAAAAATCTTTGCGGAATAAAAGTAATTCACCCGCCCTGAGCGTTTTGCGGACATCTTTCAGGTTTGGACCGCCAACATAAATTCTTCCCTTTGGCTCCGTGTCCGAAACACGCATCAACATCCAACACCCGTTCTGCAGGTAGAATTTAACGCCGTCTTTCAGGTCAATACTGACAACGCGTGTTCCCGCAAGCCTTCCCGGCGGCTCATTCCGCAGGACAGCAAGGTTTCTCCTCAATTTCTCCTGCTCAAAGACTTTATCGATACGCAGATATTCCACAGGATGAAAGCGCCGCGCCATGTCCCTGACCATTTCCGAAAGAGACATTTTTTTGGCTGCCATCATTTCAAGAACGAGAAGCCCTGAAAGGAGACCATCACGTTCGGGGATGTGATTCTTGTAACACACCCCGCCGCTTTCTTCGCCGCCCACAAGGATATCCCTTTCCAGCGCCACCTCGCAGATGTTTCCGAAGCCAACTGGCACTTCATAACACCGGCGTCCAAGCGAAGCGCAGACCTCGTCAAAAAGATTGTCCGTGGAAGTCGTCCGCACGGCATCGCCCTTTTTCCGGCGCGAGTGAGTGAGATATTCATACAGGAGCGGCATCAGATAGTGAAGGGTGACAAATCGTCCACTGGAGTCCACAATTCCAATGCGGTCGGCATCGCCGTCTGTGGCAAGTCCCACATCGCACCCTTCACGACGGACAAGTTTCGCCAGAGGCTTAAGGAGCGGCGGTGCGGGCTCGGGAAGGTCATAATCAAAAAGGGGATTACGTTCCGTCCTTATGGAAACAATGCGTATGCTTGTGTTTTTTAAGAGTTGCTCAAAGAGGTTGCCGCCGGTTGAATGCATGGAATCCACAGCCACTTTGAGACGCGCCTTTTTCAGAAGCGAAAAGTCAGCATAACTCCTGAGGGCGTTAAGATAGGGGGTCAGAAAATCTTTCATGCGAATGGGAGGCGCATAGACAGGTGCGGCGTTTGAGGCGTGTTTGAGCCTTTTCAGAAGACGTGACATCTCAACCGTGAATTCCGGCATGACAGGCCCGCCATAATGGGCTTTGAACTTGATGCCGTTATAAAAGTGGGGATTGTGGCTGGCGGTAATCATGATGCCGAGGATGCAGCCCCGCCCTGCAGCCGCAAAGGAGAGGGCAGGCGTGGGGATGGGTCGGTCGCTTAATGCCGCATGAATGCCCGCAACGATGAGTTCATCATAAACCGCACGTGCAAAAAATTCCGACATGAAACGGCAGTCATAACCAATAACTACCGTTTTATTGAGAGACCCACGGTTTTTCAAAAGGTGAGCCACCGCTTGCGCCACACGACGGACATTTTCAAACGTGAATGTCTCTCCTATGACGCCTCTCCAGCCATCTGTTCCGAAATAAATTGAATCCACCGTGTTATCTCCCATCATTTCATGGTCAATGCCCAAGGAGGCGGCGACCGGCTAATTTCATAACCCGGAAGGGTGGTGATGTCCAGTGTTCCAGCCTGAAATGCGTCTTGAGACATGGATTGAAACTTTCCTTGAAGCGGGCGATGGCTGGTATGTTGCCCCCGATAAAATCCAGCTCTCGCACCGAAATTCCAGAGAGGTGTTGTGCAAGGTCCCAGATGAGAAGAGAACTGGTGCCAATAGAGAGATATTCAGGGTCATTAACGACAATCAGGTAATACGCCCGCCGCTCATCCCGGACACAAACGATGGCGGAAACAAGACGGCCATGAGAATTCCTCGCCCCCACGATAACGCGCTGATTTTCCAACTCGCCGGCTTCAATAATTGCACCCACAAGGGATTTTGGAATAGGGTTCAGGTCACCCTTTTTTGTGAGGGTTTTCCGGAGCAGGTCAAATATCTCTTCCGCCCCGCATTCCATAATGCCATGCTGCAGATTTGCCCCACCAGCCTTTTTTATTGCCTGGCGGACACTGCCATCAAAGCCGTTCCAGAGTTTGTCAGTGTCTGAGACATCAAGACAATACGTATAGCGTGCGTGAGCCTTCCAGCCGCGCTGTAAAAATGGACGCACATCCGTGAGGGCAACATTATTGATAAGGTCAATCTGGACATACTTTTTTTCGAGAAATTGTGCAAGGTTGGTCAAGACTTCATGCTCCGCTGAAAGGCGCTCCGAAATTTTTGTGCTCGCCGCGGGCGCAAGAAGAAAACCCAGATAGGGCGACAGGAGGGCATTCAGAGCGACCTTCCTTCCGAGCTGTTTTTTTTCCGTCAGGACAACGCCCCCGGCAAGTCTATCTCTCCGGAAGACGGCGAAAATCCGCTGGATGAAGGATGTCCCGCGCTCCAGAATCTTTTTCCAGGCAAAGGTGGCGAAAAGGGAGCCCTGAGGAGAGACCCGAACAAAATCGTCCCACTCCGCAGAACGCTCAGCCTTAATCTCCTCAATGTGCAAATCAGTCATTTCCATCTATTCCATCGGGTCAGTCCAGTTCATATTCCTTGCGCCAGTCCTCCTCCTCCACAAGTTCCGGCTGGTCTTTCTTATCGAGCATGAAATTGCCGAGGAAGAGGTAATCCATGCGTGTGCGCATAAAGCAGAGGTAAGCATCCTCCGGCGTGCAGACAATCGGCTCACCGCGGACATTATAAGAGGTGTTGATGATAACGGCACAGCCGGTCTTTTCCTCAAAAGCCTTGATGAGGGCGTGGAAGCGGGGATTGGTCTCGCGACTGACCGTTTGCAGACGTGCAGAGTTATCCACATGTGTGATTGCCGGGATGCCCGAGCGCATGACCTTTAATTTATCAAAACCGCTTAATTTTTTCTCATTCTCTTCCGGCATGCGGAGCAATTCCTTTTTCACTTGCGCCACGAGGAGCATGTAAGGGCTGGGATGTTCGGTCTCAAAATAATCGGAGACTTTTTCCTCCAGCACGGAGGGGGCAAACGGGCGGAAACTTTCGCGGAATTTGATTTTGAGATTCATGGTGGATTGCATCTCGGCGGAACGGGCATCTCCGAGGATACTGCGATTACCGAGGGCGCGGGGTCCAAATTCCATGCGCCCCTGAAACCAGCCAATCACCTTTTCAGATGCCATGAGGTCGGCGGCGGTGCGAATCAAACTATCATCATCGAGCTCCTTATAGAGTATTTTTTCGCCCCTGAGAAACTGCCCGATGTAATTATTGGAAAATTCCGGACCGAGGAAGGAGCCCTGCTGAAAATCGTTTTTATCATCGGCATTTCGGGGATTATCGAGGTGTTGATGCCAGATGAGAAGTGCGGCGCCCAGCGAACCGCCAGCATCGCCGGCGGCGGGCTGAATCCAGACATCTTCAAACGGTCCCTCCTTGAGGATGCGTCCGTTCCCAACACAATTCAAAGCCACGCCGCCCGCAAGGCAGAGATATTTCGCGCCAGTTTCCTTGTGCAGGTATTGCGCCATGCGGAGCATGATTTCTTCGGTCACATCCTGCGCTGAACGGGCGATATCCATTTCACGCTGGGTCATCTTTGACTCCGGCTTGCGGGGAGGTCCTCCGAAAAGTTTGTCAAACCGTTCATTCGTCATTTTGAGTCCGGTGCAATAGTCAAAAAATTCCATATTCATCTGGAATGAGCCATCCTCTTTCAGGTTGATGATTTCACGGAGGATGACATCCTTGTATTTCGGCTCGCCATAAGGCGCCAGTCCCATCATCTTGTATTCGCCGGAGTTCACCCTGAATCCGGTAAAATAGGTGAAGGCTGAATAAAGAAGGCCAAGAGAATGGGGGAACTGGAGGTCGGCAAAAATGCGGATTTTATTTCCCTCCCCGATGCCGCAACTTGCCGTTGCCCACTCCCCAACCCCGTCAATGGTGAGGATTGCCGACTTTTGAAAAGGGGAGGGGAAAAAGGCGGAGGCGGCATGGGAGGCGTGATGTTCCGGAAAGAAAATTTTCGCATTCGGTCCAACAGTCTTCCGAATCAACTCCTTAATCCAGAGTTTCTGCTTGACCCACAGGGGTGCGGATTCAAGGAAGGATTTCAGACCGCGCGGCGCCATCCCGATATATGTCTCGAGCAGGCGCCAGAATTTAATGAACGGCTTGTCATAAAATGCCACGTAGTCAAGTTGTTCACTGGTGATGCCGCCAGCCTCCAGTGCGTACCGGATGGCATTTGCAGGGAATCCGGCATCGTGTTTTTTGCGCGTGAAGCGCTCTTCCTGCGCCGCGGCAACAATCCGTCCATCGCTCACCATACAGGCGGCGCTGTCATGATAGAAGGCGGAAATTCCAAGAATGTGTGTCATATGTTAATCTTCATTTCCGATACAATAATAAGCGATACTTAAACACCGAGACTCGGGGTGTCAAAGATTTTCCATCCATGGGATAACAGTCTTGACACGGCTTGATTTTTCGTCATGATGTTTATCATTAATTCAATATCAGTGGAAAGATTTTTCGCGTGAGAGAGCGGACAGCCATAAAAATAGACAGGACGTCCCCACTTCGCCTCATTGTTTTCCTGCTCTTATTCAATGTCGTTCTGAAAATTTCTCTTATCACTGCCAATCGCGCGGAATACACGGACGGCATACTCCAGATTCTCCTCTTTTCCGTTACCAGCAAACTTTATCCGCCACTTTTTACAATCCTTGTCATGATGCTGAAACCGGTCATCGGTGATGCAGAGATGTCGGGACGGCTCATTTCAGCATTGGCAAGCGCCCTCACGCTCATTCCCATTTTTTCTATTTCCATGCGTCTTTTTGACAAACGCACCGCATTTTACTCAGGACTGATTTACACTGTTTCTCCCATGGCATTGCGCTGGTCGACCCATGCCATGACAGACGCCCTTTTCACCCTCCTGTTTTTTCTTGCGGCGTGTGAGTGCTGGAAGACAAGCATTCAGGAGGGTGGGCAAAATGCAACCCATCTTACAAAGGCGACCATCCTGACCGTCCTCGCCACACTGACGCGCTATCAGGGCTTTCTGCTTTTTCCGATAGTGCTGTTTTTGTTGGTATCGTTTATAATAAGACGAAAAAAGATTCCCGTGTGGGCGATGATTTCTCAGGGACTGTGGATATTGCCGATTATCTGGATTGTCCTTTATGGTTTTCGGCATCCGGAGCAGTTTGTTGAACGCGCAGGAAGCACATGGCTGCAAACACTCCTGAATATTTTTCTACTCGTGGAGAGCTTTCTGGCATACAGTCCATATTTTCTGACCTTGCCGATATGTTTTGTATTTCTCGCCGGTGTGTTTTACGTGAAACGGCAGAGCGAAGGACATACAAAGTTCCTCATACTTTTCGGATATCTCCTCCTGTCGCTCCTGCTTCTCCAGTCCGCCTTCTCATCATTCCAGTCGCGATATATGCTGCCCCTCTTGCCCTTTGTTGCGGTTTTTGCGGGGTGGGGGTTGCGCATTATGGGTGAAATCTGGAAGAAAAAGCCCCTTATCTTTAACTTGCTGGTTACTGTGATTGTCCTGTATGGATTGGGATTCGGGATGGCATCCATATTTCTCCAGAGAGAGGCATTTGGTGATTTAAAGGATTCCGCCCTTTATTTGCGCGCCCTGAACCCGAAAGATACACCTGTTTTTTCCAATGAAAGTTACAAAGACCTCGGACCGGTGAAGATGCGGTACTGGTCGGGTTATCCAGTGCGTCCGTTCGAGCCTTCACAGATACACGAAAACAGCATTGTCTGTCTTTCGAGCGCCTACGGTGGGATGGGTGCATTTTATCCAGCCACACGGTGGCTGCGGGAACGTCACGGGGCGCGGCTGATTGCCCACTTTGAATCCACACTCGTGCCCCTCCTGCCTGATATTATGCAGGAGCCCTATACACATCAGAATCCGCTTGCCCTGACCTTCCGATACACCCCTCAGTATTTCCGCACGGAAATCTATCAGATACCAGCCACCGTTCCATCCGGCAAACCTGCGGGGATGTAGTGTCACATCGGGTAGATTAAATGATATTTACGAGGATGGCGACGGGTTCTTCATCCGTCAGGCGGGCGAGTTCAACATTGGCGAGAGATATGATATGGGCGGCGCTCATGAGCCCCGAAAGGTCAAGGATGCGCCCACGAAAGAGGATGAAAAAGCCGGGCACGGAGCGTCCGGCGTCGCCATAATCCGTGTGATGTTCAATGAAATTGCGGAGGACTTCTTCTATCCGGCTCTTGTCTGTGATTAGGGCAGCGCCACGTGAAATCTGAAGCCGTATGACACCCTCGCGGTCAATGACACGATACTGCGTTATATCCGATTTGAAAAGTCCCATCATCTTCTTCCGCACAGTGGTTATGCGATAGATGCACAGACCGCCAACCTCGCCCAGACGGGAGATGTCTTTTATCTCCTCCCGAACGGACTTTTGCACAATTGCCTCAATCTCATCCTCTTTCAGTGCGGGTTTTGAGAGGTCTCGTGTGCGGAATTCGGTGGAACCTGTGGCAACGGCGCGGAGGAGGTTTTTCTGCGGGTCAATCTCCACCTGAACTTCGATGGTCTCCGCCTGCGCCCCCATTTTCATAACCGCCTCCTCCGCCTCTTTGCGGATTTTCAAGATGTCCCTGTCCGTGGGATTAACAACGCTTTTTTCAATCATGTCCCGCACCATGGCGAGGGCGGCGCCAATGGCGGAGATGACAGGGGCGTTGGGAGCGATTTCAAAAGGGAGTCCCATCTTTTTTGCCGTGTATGGGACGAGTGCCATAGCGCCTCCGCCACCGCCGGACAGGGTGAGGAGATTGCGGTCAAGCTGATATTCATCAATCAAATCCTCAACGGCATTTGCCGCCCTGGGGAAGGATTTGTTGAGAAGTTGCTCGGCAACCTTTTCGGGCGAGGTTCCGAGTGTCCCGACAAGGACCTCAAACGAGTTGCGAATTGTCTCCATATTTCCCGCCGCCTGGTCTGTCGGCAGAATAATGCGCAGGAGATTTGAGGCGCAGGTAGGCGTTACGGTGAATGATTTGCCACCGGCGGAGATTTTGACATAATCTGCGGGGTCATCCTTGAGGGGCTGTATCAATTCCATGACAGGTTTTGCGCCCTTCGGGATATCGGTAAACGATGCATATCCAAGATTGGCAATGTGGGCGCTGCGCGGTCCGACATCAATGATTTTATTATTCCTGATGCGGGGGATGGACCCGCCGGCAATGCCCACGGTGCGCACATCAAGGGTGCGGAGAAAAAGCCTGTGCCCGCCCACTGTGGCAGTCTTTACAAGTGATTTGCCATTCTTGATGGCAGAGATGTCAGTGCTTGTTCCGCCCACCTCTATAAAGATGCCGTCCGTAATGCGGGCATACATCAGGGCGGCGGCAACACCCGCCGCAGGACCGGAAAGCATTGTCAGAATCGGGCGGCGCCTCATCTCATTGATATCCATGATGCCTCCATCCGAGCGCATAATCATGAGAGGCGCCTTGATGCCCGCCTCACGGACGCTCTGCTCGGTCATGTTGGCGGTCTCCATCATCTTGGGGAGCATACTGGCGTTGATGACGGCTGTCCGTGTCCTGATGCGCAGACCATACAGTTGTGAAATCTCATAAGTATTGGTTGCCATGATGCCATGCTCAATGCAGGTTGAAACTACGAGGTCTTCATTGGCGGGATTGTCCACACTGAATGCCTCACTGGCGACAAAGACCTTCGCCCCCTCGCCCTCTAACTCCCCGATGACCTTCAGGATGGTCTCCTTCTCGGGTGTTTCTGAGGTGTCAATGAACCTGTGGTAAGTTTTAAGGAAGCGCCCCGGCGCCAGTCCTATATCCCCGACATTGGTTTCGGAACGGGCTTTGGATTTTTCAATACCCCTTCCCATGCCGACGATGCCGACCGGCGCCACATCGCCTTCAAGGAGGGCGTTAGTTGCCTGCGTGGTGCTGTGGGCGATAAGGATAATCTCTTCAGGATTGATATTTCCCTCTTCGAGAAGCCGGTGAAGGGAATCAATAATGCCCCGCGCCACGCCCTCCTTAGCGGTATGGGTGGTGGGCACCATGACCTGTGCGATAAGGGAGAAGGCGGCGGTGTCGATTGCAACGGCGTGAGTGAATGTGCCACCAACATCTATTCCGACACGAATCTGGCGTCTAATTTCCATTTCATGTCTTTCAGTGATAAAAATATCGGTGAATTTTTTGCGAGTTTATAAAATATGTTTCAGGTTGGGTGCTTGAGGAATATTGTCAATCCTTATGTTTGTAGTCGAGGGAGAAACTGGCTGCCATGGCGATGCTTTTATTCCGCCGACCGGATTTGCTTCCGCAGGAATCGCGGATGGTCAGCGTGGGCTGAAGGATTTCACTTTCCACCTTTTCCCCTTTGATAAGGGCGAGGAGCTTCCGCGCAGCAAGGGAGCCAAGGTTATACTTGGGCTGTGCCACAGTTGTGAGGGGCACCTCAGCAATGCTGGCAAGGAAGAGGTCATCATAACCCATAACGGCGATGTCTGATGGCACGCCAAAGCCGGACTGACGGAGGGCGAAGCTGGCGCCGATGGCGATTATATCACCGGCGCAGAAAACTGCTGTCGGGCGCGGCTTTGTCTGGAGCATCAATCTCATGTTGTTGTAGCCAGCCTCCCAGTCGAATGTGGTCTCAATAATCAGGTTTTCATGGTAAGGGAGATTATATTTCTTGAGCGCCGAGCGATAGCCCTTAAGGCGGTCTCTGCTTATATGGAAGCAACAGGGACCGGCAAGGTGTCCGATGATTTTGTGCCCCGTGCGGATAAGATGTTCCGTTGCCAGAAACCCGCCCAGCACATTATCCACCGTGACCTCACAGATGCCCTTCACAGGTGGATGGCTCAGGATGGCAACGACGGGCATTTTCCGCTCAATAAAGTCCTGCCAGAGTTCCTTGTTCTCCTTGCATTCCACGGGGTCTGTGATAATCCCATCCACGCGCTTTTCGCGGAGTATGCGGAAATACTCACGCTCCCGTGCGGCATCATTATTTGTTGGGCAGAGGATGACGCTATAGGATTCGCCGGTCATAAGGTCTTCGATGCCCTGGATAATCTGGGGAAAAAATGAGGACATGATATCGGAGATGAGAAGTCCGATAACGTTTGTCTTTTTTTTAACCATGGCGCGGGCAATCAGATTGGGATGGTAGTGAAGTTTTTTTGCAAGGTCTGACACCTTTTTTCGCGTCTTTTCACTGACCCGTGGATTATTATTGAGCGCCATGGAGATAGTGGAAGGAGACACATTCAGCGCCTTAGCAAGGTCTTTTATTGTTATCATGTTCCATTCCATTATACTAGAAATTATACAAGTTGCGAACTCAGCGTGCTCTGCTTTAAATATTATTACCTGATGATTTTGGATAAAAACTCTCTTTTTGCAACAAGTTTCATGGGATTCATTTTGCTCCGGATATGTCAAGTTCGCTTTGTAGATTTCTAAGACGTCCCATATGATCTTCCAGAACCAGCGCCTGAATGAGTTCATCCAGGTCGCCCTCTATTATCTGGTTGAGTTTGTAAAGGGTGAGACCGATTCTATGGTCGGTCACACGATTCTGGGGGAAATTATATGTCCTTATGCGCTCACTGCGGTCTCCGGTTCCGACCTGCTGGCGACGGGAGGCGGATATCTCAGTCTGCTGGCGTTGAATCTCGCGGTCCAGCAGACGGGCACGCAACACCTTCAGCGCCCTTGCCTTGTTTTTGTGCTGGGATTTTTCATCCTGGCAGGTGACAACGAGACCGGATGGAATATGTGTGATGCGCACGGCAGAATCGGTGGTGTTCACACTCTGACCGCCGGGACCCGTTGAGCGGAAGACATCAATTCGCAGGTCATCCGGCTCTATCTCCACCTCCACCTCTTCAGCCTCCGGCAGGACAGCCACAGTGACGGCGGATGTGTGAATGCGACCGCTTGCCTCTGTTTCAGGAACGCGCTGGACACGATGCGTGCCACTTTCGAATTTCATCTGTCTGTAAATATTTTCTCCCAGGATGCTGAAGATGATTTCCTTGAAACCGCCGTGACCGGTTTCGTGCTGACTGATAATCTCTATCCGCCAGTTGCGCCTTTCTGCATAACGCGTATAGGCGCGGAAGAGGTCTGCGGCGAACAGGGCTGCCTCTTCGCCCCCCGTTCCCGCCCGTATCTCAAGCAGAATATCCTTTTCATCGTTCGGGTCTTTTGGTAAAAGAAGAATCTGGAGTTCCCGATTTCTTTTTTCCAGTTCAGCGCCGGTGGATTCCATTTCCGCCGCGGCAAGCGAGGCAATTTCCGTATCCGGGTCATTCTGCAATGCCTTTGCCTCTTCCAGTTTGGCAGATGTTTGTTTGTATCTGCCGTAAGCCTCCATAATCTTTCCCAGCTCGCTATGTCGCTTTGCGACCTGTTTGAGCGATTCAAAATTGGAGGTAACCTCAGGGGAGCTTAATTTCGACTCCGCCTCGGCGAATTGTTTTTCCAGTTCTTTCAGATAGGATTCCATTTCTATCATTGCCGTATCTCCATTGGGGGATTTCAATTCCAGTAAGGACGGGATGTATTATTTTTGCGCCGCTATTTCAGCGCATCTCCGGGGGCAAGGACGGTCAGGAATGGCGTCGTCTGCTCCGGTGTGATGGCAATGGCTGCCTTGAGGGAGGCGATGCTGACTTCCAGCTGCTCATCATCCGGCGGTTTGGTTGTGAGATACTGTGAGAGGAGTCCGGGATACACCAGTATTTTTGTGAGCAGATTATTTTTATGTCGTGAGCCAAATTTAATCACCTCGTAGGAAACGCCAGCCACAAGCGGCATGAAAAGGATGTGAGAGAAGATGATAATCACCTTGCGCAGAATGAATGGGAGCGTGGGGAAGGGGGGATAAATAAGCAGCAGGAGTTTCACAATGAAGGCAAACACGATGATACTGACAATGATGACAACGCCAAGAAAGGTTGTCCCGCAACGGGGGTGATGTGTGGTGTAAGGTCGCACATTTTCAAGCGTGAGGGGTTTTTCTTCCTCAAAGGCAAAGACCGCCTTGTGTTCCGCGCCATGATATTCAAACACCCTGCGTATGTCTTTTGAGAGGGATATGACCCAGATATAGGCAATGAGGATAGCGGCGCGGAAGAAACCGGCAATCATGTTGTAGGTAATGGGCGACCTGTCCTCTACCAGATGGCTCGGATTGTTCCTGGAAAAGGGTAAAAATCCAAGAAAATGTGTCAGGATATTTGGAATGACAACCGTCAAAACCATAGCGAAGGCAAGACTGAATGTTATCAATCCAACCATCCCCGCCACGCTTATCTGCCGTTTTTCTCCGGCGGCGCCAACCCCGGATTCCTTCCGGCTCTGTCCCGCGTCCTCCACTACAGCCGTCCGCTCTTCACCTGACCCTTTTTTCTCCTGTCCCTCCCATTCATTAATGGAGAAATCCAGTCCTTTCAGTCCAATGACGAGCATCTCAAGAAGGGTCGCCACCCCGCGCAGGAGTGGTAGACTTAGGATTTTGATGCGCTTGGTGAGAGGTTTGTAAGGTATGCTTTTAATCTTGATGGTTTTATCCTTTTTGCGAATGGCGATGGCATACCCCTGAGGACTTCGCATCATCACGCCCTCAATCACTGCCTGCCCGCCCATCTCAATCCTTTTTTCAACCTTTCCCAAAACAGCCTCCGTGAGCATTTGTTATTTGTTACAGGGACAAAGAGAAACATAGTCAAATCGCTCTGACAAATGTCAATTCAAAATCATGAGTTGACACAATGCCATTTAAGAGACTATAAATTTAAAAAATATCGGAATATATCCAGACATGATGATAATAACATATATTTATTTTTTACAGGGTTGATATGAAAATTCAAACTTTTTTTATTTACCTGATTTTTTCATGCCTTTTTGCACAAACCCTCTCAGGTTATGAGGTGAAAGACTTTTACAGGCAGGATGAGGATTATTCCATCACGGACAACTTGCGCAATCCGGGGATGATTGGACCCGTTGCCATGGGGGATGTGAATGGGGATGGGTATGATGATGTGATTCTGGGTGCGCCACGCGCCACGGCTGGGAGTAATGCAGATGCGGGCATTGTCTATATCCGGTTCGGGTTGAAGTTCGGTTCCGGTTTCGGATATATCCATGAGTCATCCTATGACCTCACCACAACGGGGAGCCAGTTTTCCGACCCCACCATGTCTTCGGTGAATCTGCCGGATGGGCATGGAAGGTTGGGCGGCATTCAGATTAATGGGGATGTGCCGGCTGGACGTTTTGGCTCAGCGGTGGCGGCGGGCGACTTTGATGGCGATGGCATTAAAGATATAGCCATCTGTGCATTCCGGAACCTCATTCCTGTGGGACCGGGTCGTGTGTATGTCCTTAAGGGGCGCACGGATATTGGCGGTCTTGTGACCATCTCCGATGAGATGGCAAACATGCGCTGTTTTTGTATTACCGGACGCATTGATGGCGACCGCTTTGGAGAAATCCTCTTTTTTACAGACATTGACCATGATGGCAGAGATGACCTTATTATCGGCACACCGGGAAGCGAGAATGGCGGCGTGGTGGATATCTTTTACGGCCGTCCCTTTTCCCCGTTCTTCACCCAGGGGGTGGATTCCCTCCCTCAGCCACACACAAAAATTGTTGCAGAGGGAGATGGTGATGCCCTCGGCTCCGCATTTGCCGCGGGCGACCTGACAGGTGATGGCATAGCCGACCTTTGTATCGGCGCACCCTTCCAATCCGGGTATGCCCGCAATGCGGGGAAGGCGTATCTTTTCGCTGGCGCCAGCCGCGACTTCCCGAATGGGAAACCCTTACCGCTGGGGACAGTTGACCTCGCTGTTGTCACAACTGCAGTTGAGATTCTTTCAAGGACTGAGAATGAACAGGTCGGAAGCGCCCTTGCTATCGGGGATTTCAATGGTGATGGATTGAATGACCTCGTCCTCGGCGCCCCGGGCTGGAAAAATTCACAGGCGACAAACCAAGGCGCCGCCTACATCCTTTATAACGATGGGACGCGTTTTCTTCGTACCAGCCGGCGGAGCATAGAGATAACAGAGGCGGAGACTCGTCTTCTCTCCAGTGTGACCGAGGAGCGCCTGGGGAGCCAACTTGCGTTTCTAAATTTTAACCAGCGTGCCGGCGATGACCTTGTGCTCAGCGCCCCACCTGCCACCCCTGAGGGTCGCTTTCTTGCAGGCAAGGCATGGATTATCCTGGGACGACGACCCTCAAATGCCTTGAAACAGTATATGTATAACATTGATTGGATTGACCTCGCCATCTATGCAATGGGGGAGGAGGGCGGGGATTATATGGGTACAAGCCTCGCTGTGGGGGATTTCAACGGGGATGGTATATCTGATGTCTTTTTCACCGGCAGTGGCACCAATTCAGCGGGACGTTCCGCCTGGGGGATTTTCGGTAGCAGTTCATACTACATCAATCACATCCCTGATGAGCTCTGGAACCGGTTTGAGTAGTCCGGTTATGTTAATGATTATTATTGCGGCTTGAGAATCTGGAGGGACTCGCTTGTCCTTATTTCTCCCGTATTCAGAGTAACCACCGCCTTACCAGACCCCAATGACCTGAATTTTCCATCCCTTTTGCCAATTGTGGCAATCCTCATCTCATTGACGCTCCATTCATAACTCATGGGGTCAGTCAGCGGAAAAACCCGGTTCACCTTTTTTGCGGGTATATCCAGAATGCCGGATGCTGTAAAGGCGATTTCTTCACCCACGCCCACCTGATTTTTGACGGGGTTTCTCTTGATTGCAAGGCGGGTGAAGATGGGTCTCAGGGAAAATGAGATGGCATTTTTCTGAACATTGAATTCCAGATAGTGGTAGCAATTACCATCGGTCAAGTTTTCCTCAAGCGGCGCTCCACCCCCGCCAGTCATAAAATAAGGGATGCCGTCCTTGACCTTCAGACTGAAACCGGCATGGTTTCCCGAAAGGACTAGCACATGTCGCCCCTTTTTTGCCTCCCGAAGGAGGAGTTTATGGAAGATCTCCGCCTCAATGGGATTCATCGATTCAGAAAGTCTATCCGTGGTTGTCCCCACCGGCGAGATATGGCACACAAATATAATCGTATCAGACTTTACGGATTTCAGGTTTTCCAGAAGCCATGACCATTGAGGTTCCCGGGGCTGCTGGTGTGAATCGGAGAGTGCGAAACTCCCGTTGACATTATCAAGAATAAAGACGCTGACCAATCCTGTGGTGAAATGATAGTGGGTGGGAAACATGACATTTGCATAGGTGAGGAGGTAAGGGTCGTTGATGGTCTCATAGCGCCCCAGGGCGCAATAATAGGGCTTTTCAAAGCGTTTTAATATCCCCCGGACATTACCCAGGTTCTCCCCCCTGCCGTCCACGCTGAGATTCCCGGTCGTAATGGTAAAATCACCGCCCCTCTTGTTTATGCCGGCAATAATACAGTTGCAGATATAAGACCCTATACCTGTCTGTTCATCCCTCGAGAGAAGACAGTTGCCAAAGGCAAAGAACCGCATCTGGGGTTTGCCGGAAAATTGTGGAGATGGGTCATATTGCAGCCAGGAGGGGAGTGAATCCCTGTCAAACAGATATGTCTCAGCATGGGGGCTGGCAGACGCATAAATGGTATCCAGTCTGTAAAGGAGGATATTTCCGGACGCCTGTTTGGCTGTATCAGGTTCGGAAATGGTGATATTTTTCAGGAGTATGGGAAAGGCGGCATCCTTTGGGATGTCAACCTCGAGATATCTCCAGTCTGACCAGTTTATATGGGCGGCAAATACTATCCGATAATCCAGCTCGAGGCTATCGCGAATCGTTGCACTGAGGCAGAGCCCTTTTCCATCCCCCCTGACCCATAGACCCGCCTGCCGGGGACTTCCGGGGATGCTGATGGTTCTATTGAGAGAGATGGATGCCGCCCCCTCGCCGGCTTTAAAGTCATACCGCAGCATTGAAACGGGGCGGGATGCCCCATCAACAGTTGCCATGATGATGTCGTGACCTCCAAGGATACGAGGTGAGCCGGTCTTGAAACGCCAGTCTCCGATGATAGAAAAATCGGTGAGCTTCTGGACATCCTTTCCCACAGCAAGGGGAATTTTCGCCTCAAGCCCGAGCGCACTTGCAGTAATGTAACCTCCGGCGCTTGCCTTGCCTGCGTGAAATCTCCCCGGCGCCGCAAAAGCGCCTGCTGACGGTGGCGCATTCCATTGGGATGCGGTGGCGGGGATTTCAACACTCTCGCCATCAGGGGTGACACCGGTCAACTCAAGACTGAGCTCTTCGTCGGGCAGGAGTTCGGCGCTCTCGATGTTGAGACGCAGGTATTTAAGCCTGTTAATAACCTGAAGCGGGATTTTTGCCTTTTTCCCTCCTGCCTCAAGTAAAATCGCCCCTTTACCCTCCACTATTCCGGCTGTGAACTGAGTTGCCTCGACCTCACCAAGATTTGCCGGTTTCACTTTGATATCCAGTGAGTTTGTCTCCAAGACATGGTTGAAGGCGTCAATAAGGGTGGCGGAAAGGGGGTAACTCTGACCGGCGATGGCTTTCAGGGATTCAGGCTGGGGGATGAGGCGGTCGGGTTTTCCTGCAGGCGCCTCAGATATGATAAAGAGCCCGCCCGGCGATGTATTTTCCATCGCGCCTGATGGGATATTGAAAGGCGTTGCGTCTTTTAAGCCATTTCTCCTTCCGGTCATTGTAACATAATCGCCCGAGTTCAGCAGGAGGGCATCACTGCAGCCAAGGAACTGGAAATATTCTGCGAACTGAGGCGGTGTCAGTCCGATGCTTATGTGAGGGGGTCTGGCATCAACGGTAACCATCACCAGGTTCCTGCCACTTTTCAGGATACCCACGCCGCTCAGGGCTGTCGGTGTGATTTTTCTGACAGGGGTGGCATTCTTTAACTCAGCCGGTATTTCATTATTTTTCACAAGGACTGGCGCGCTTGAGATGGCTTTGAATAAATCACCGGCTTGAAAGGAGCCGGCGGTGGAAACAGCCGGGAATGAGCAGGAGACGCCCACAATTGCATGGATGTTTGTTGCCATACCAGTCAACGTCTTCGCATCGGTTGCGAGTTGCTCGTGAGCCTTGAGGGTCTTCAGGAATAAGTCCTTTCTCGTAATGTCCACAAATAGGAGGTGAAAATTCAGGGGACCATTGATGGTCCAGACGACTGCATGGTGATGTGTGATGCCCGGCTGGATAAGTTCCACCTTTTCAAGTTCAGTATCCACTGCCTGGGGGAGATGAAATGTCTGCCCCGGATAATAGGTTTTGAGTCCGGCGCGGAAATCCGCTCCGCCATGAACCGGTGAGTGAGATGCAAGGTAGAGGAGCAGAAAAAGGATTGAGACAGGGAGTTTTTTCATATTTTTTTTCCCCCGACATGATGGATAGTTCCCGCTGGTGATGGAATGATTTTTATTTTCGTGATATCAATAGTCTGGGCAAAGTCCGGCGGATATGAAGGCATGACCTGGCGCGGGTTGAAGTGGATAAAGATATTTGTAGATTCAGCGTCTGTTGGCAGTTTTGGGAACGCGGGCTCTTTTTCTTCCAGCTGAATCAGCGCAAGGGCACGCATAACCCTGAAAAGATGAGATAGTCCCACGCCAAACGGCACACGTCCCGAGGCAGTCTCCAGTTGCACTTGAAATTCCCGCCCGATAAGATGGTTGGCAAGAGATGCGGCATAGATGACAGCCTGTTCAAAGGACTCGTAACAATCCGCCGGGATGGGCGGGGTGATGGCATTATTTAAAAGGAGTGTGACCTTCTTTTTTTCCTCCTTCTCAAATTCCCTCACCATGATTTTATTGGAGCGGGCTGAAACCTTCCAGTGAATGAAACGGGCGCTGTCCGCCGTTGTGTATTCCCGGAGACCATGAAGACTGTGTCCGGGTCCTTTGCGTCCGGACTCATATTCCCCGAGGTCAATGTTGGATGCCTCAAGGATGGGTTGGATATCAATGATTTGTGGATAAACAAGGATTTCCTGAGGCTGTTTTGTCAGGATGGCGCGCTCGAAAAATCCAAATGGAAACCGCGACACAACCCGGATACGGGATAGCATAAAGAGTCCCCGGCGGGGAAACTTGACCATGTATGAGGCGGTGCGCCCTGAACGTGGGGCAATGTGTGATAGATAACTCACACCAACCAGCTCCCCAGTATCCAGATAATCCATCACCCTGAGGGAGTGAGAGTGCATCACCCTTTTGTCATTTTTCACTTCAATCTGGATAACGGCATTCTCCAAGGCGCTTATGTGGCGGACCGCCAGCCTTTTGACCGTGATTTTCCTGAGTGTGCTGGTGGATAGAATGCCGGAGATAATGAAGAAGGAAAGCATCATGGACATGATGAGGTAAAGAAGATTGGTGCTTGTATTGATGGCGGCAAACCCGATGAAGAAGGTGATTATGACGAAGAGAATCCCTTCCAGGGTGATGCGGTATTCGCGTCTGACGCTGAACCAGCGTTTAACCAGCCGCCACAGTTTGCCGATGAATTTTTTTATCAAATGTGACATTTTTAATCCATGGGTTAATCATGTAAATACAAAACCAATCATGAATAATGTCTGATGTGAAATCAAACCAAAAACATTTCATGGGGTTACTAATTGTGACGCAAATCATAACCTTCAGCCATTTTGCACCTTTGACTGGATGAGTTCAAGGAAGGTTTCAAGGCGCAGGCGGGTGCGGGCATCGATTTGCCCCGGTGCGTCCCCTTCAAGGGTCAGGACAGGGATATCCAGCTCATGACGGAGGACGATGTCTTCTATTCCGCGGTGGCAAAATGCCTGAACGTAATGAATAAGCCCATGAGCTCGGCGGCGTTTGATTTCAACCGCTAAATCCTTCAGACGGGAAAAGACATCATAGGGATATGTGTATAGTAAATACTGCTCCACAAGGGATTCGCAGTCATAAGGCATGCTGAACTGACGTTGCATTTCGTTCAGGATAATCTCAGCCCCATGGTCGCTTAAGTATTGATAAAGGTTTGAAAAGATAGGAGGGACGCCTGCAAAGGCGAGCCGTATCTTTGGGCGCCCTGACGGACGTTTTTCCGCCTCCTCAAGGAAGGCATCAAGCCGCTTTTCAAAGACCTCCGGGTCGCCGCCAAAGTCGCTTGATGAGACAAGCCAGAGATGGTTTTCCCCGCCCGTTACCTGTCCGGTCTTCCATGTGAGGTCATCAAGACGCCTGAGTTTATCCCGCAGGGGGAGAAGGGCGCGGCGTTTTTCCTCCGCCGCTTCAAGGGTTGTGCCGAGGGCGGAAGATAGGCGGCGCATCTCAACTTCCAAGCGGGAGGCGTCCCTGTTATGGGGGAAATTAAATGTTATGATTGGGGGGGCGCCAGCCATAACTTGGAAGGTCTCAAGCATGGAAATCGTGTTGGAGCAGTCGCCCTCTGTGACAATTATGATGCGGTCAACGGGAGCGGTCATCATCACCGAACCATAAATTCCCTTTATCCATGAGCAGAGGTTTCGTGGATAGCCATCCATCTCCGCCCTGCGGATAAAATCCCCCGCATCGGCGCTTGACACAAAGATGTTGTTCAGGTCTATTGGGACATCTCCGGCGGCAAGAATGATTTCGACCGGAATTGTGGTTGTGAATCCAATGCGCTCCCTTTCCATATTTGACTTCCTCCGGCAACTGTATCAGATAAGCCCTCTGCGGCGTCGCAAGAACCATTCAAGGCACATGAGTAAGAAAAAGGCGATGAACCATCCGGGACCGGAGGTTGCCTCCTTTTCAATCCGGCTTCTTTCCATCCTGATGTCCCTTGGGAGGCGTTTTGCAATATCGCCCGCATTCAGGAGTGTGTAGTAGCCGCCGGAGGTCTCCTCTGCAATTGCGCGGAGGGTTGTTTCGTCAATGCTTAATGATTCCATCTCGCGCCAGGGACGCCCCACAAGGAATTTTAATGATTGTGTTTCGCTCTGATTTGTCATTGAGCCTTTCAAACTGACCTTATATGTGCCCTCATTTGTCAGATTGAAATGGGCAGTAAAATCATAAGCCCCATTTTTTATGAAATCAAGAGTCGTCTCAACATTTCCGCCATGTAAAAGGGTTCCTTCCATTTTCGGGATTTCTTCTCCGAGTCTGCCTTTATTCCATTGCACATGGAGGGTTGCGGCGCTCCCCGGTTCATAGGAAAACCTGTCCAGATGTGGTAGAAAGAGCGGGGCTGTTTTGTCATCAGCCATGTCCTGCTTTGCAACCCATCTTGCCCCCTGAAGATAAATCAAGTCGCCCGCACCCGGTTCATCCGTTTTTTTTCGTCGGAAGCTCAGACGCCAGAGGTCATCCGAGGCAAGAAAAAGGACACGTCCCTTACCATAAGGCTGGATGGCAAGGAAAATCCCGGTTTCTCCCGTTTTGCCTCGGCGGCGAAGCAGCACCTCCGCCCCAGCCTTCGCGCCGCCAACCGGATACCAGCGTTCAAGCCTGACTTCACTCAGGTTGGGTATTATTCCTTTAAGTATTTCATGAGTCTTGGCGTGTGGCTCGGCTTCAAGACTGAATTCCTCCTGTATAAGTGTTTTATTTGTGGTGGCAGGCTGAACGGGGAGGAGTTTTGTCAGAAGCGTCTGGGCGTATTCCCCCGAACATAGGATATGATATCCGCCGGTGATGATAAGCCCGCCGCCCCTGTCGCCAACGAATATCTCCAGCGCTGAGACCTGTTCATCGGAGAGGAATGCCCTTGGGATATCTCCGAGGATGATTACGTCAAATTTTGAGAGGGCGTCAGGGGAGATGGGAAAACCATCCTTGAGCGTCTCGCCCCCGGATTGTTGGAACGCCTGGTCTGCCGTTGTGCGAAGGAGGAAGGTTGGTTCAATAAACGGGTCCATTGTCAGGGTGCGCCTTAAAAATTTATACTCCCAGCGCAATGTCCCTTCCACATAGAGGACTTTGAGCCGGGCATCAGTAACTGGCAATGTAAAGTCGGCTTTGTTATTTTCCGGAATCTGGTCGCGCGGGTCTTTGAGAATCTCAAGGGAAAGTTGACTGAGACCCTTTTTACGCGGTGTAAATTCAAGCGAGACATCCTGTTCACGCTCCTCAGTGAAATTGTGGGTTTTATCCGCGAGAACATTTTCACCTTCCTTCAGCTGCACTGTGACCATTGCGCCGGTCATGCCCTGCTGGAGGAGTCCGAGCTTCAGGGTTGTGGGTTGATTCAGAATGGCAGTGGGATTTGCATCCACACGTAAAATGCCCACATCCGTGAGGGGAGAGTCGTCCGTGGATTTTCTGCCCACACCCACAGCATAAACGGGACAACCGAGCGATTTCGAGGCGGCAGGGGCTGAGTCGTTTGCAGTTGACCGTCC
>Ga0315291_10003282_pt1 | contig 20949 bp, 12 predicted proteins | sample YL17G12_20_MG_FD_203070 | JGI IMG/M metagenome (GOLD analysis project Ga0315291, IMG submission 203070) | Sediment microbial communities from Yellowstone Lake, YNP, Wyoming, USA - YL17G12_20 | ecosystem: Environmental > Aquatic > Freshwater > Lake > Sediment | place: USA: Wyoming | collected...
TGAATCGTAGACCTGCAGAGGAGGAGAGGGGAGGGGAGGAGGGGGGTCGGCGCGGCGCGCCGTCGGCAGCGAGCCCGTCTCCGCGCGCGTGCGCGCTCGCGGGTCGCCACGGTCGGACGCCGGCATGCCGCAGCGCGCACCAGCGCCTGCGCCGGCCGCCAGTCCCCCGCGGACTCACCACGCGCTCGATGCGGGCGAGCTCCGACTCGAGCTGCACCCGCCGCGCCTCCAGGAGCTCGGCGGCCGACATGAGAGAGGCGGGAGCGGCGGCGGCGGGAGCGCGGCGGGCGGGGAGTGTCGCAGTTCTCTCTTCACACGCCCCCTCCTCCTCGCCCCCCCTTGCCGCAGCACTGTTTAAACTTCTTGCCCGTCTGCGGGCACGGCGCGTTGCGCGCAGGGGCGTGGCCGACAAAGGGGCAGGGGCCCGACGGGCCGCGAGCGTGTGCCGGCACGCCGCCGCCGTCAGCCGCACGCGGCGCGGCCACGGCGCCCCCGCCCTCGCCCACGCGACCCACCGTGGCCTCCAGGTCGGCGAGGGACGTCGGCATGGGCTCGCCCGCCGCCTGGCGCCGCGCGAGCTCGCGCGTCGCGGCCGCGACACGCCGAAACTTGAACAAACAGTCTTCCACCGCCGCGACCGGCACGCCCGCCCGGGCGGCGACGTCCGCCACGTCGCCGGGCGTGATGGCGTCGGGGGACGCTTTTTGGGCGTCGGTCATGGCCTCGATGATTTTTTCATACTCCCTGAGCACCCCGCGCGCCCCCGCGCCGCCCGCGGCGGGCGTGCCGGCCGCGAAGCCGGTTAACGCGCCCAGCTGGCGCGTGCGCTTGAGGGTGGCGGCGTACGCGTCGAGCGTGAGGTCGCCGTCTGCTTTCTCGCCGCCCAGGGCCGGCGGCAGCCGGCGCTTGGCCCAGCCGGGCAGCCAGCTGCTTGATGACGGGCCACCAGGGCCCGCCGCGTCGGAGAATGCGCGCGAAGCGGCGCGGGCGAGGGCGCGCGCTGCGGGCTGCGCCCGCATCGGGGGCAGGCGCGCGGTGGCGGCGCGCCGGCGACCACGCCGCGCGCCGCCAGCTCAGATGGGAGCGGGACTGGGGCGGGAGAGAGTGAGCGCGCTGCGAGCGACCGCCGCTCCTCCCTCCTCTCGTCGTCTCGATCGAGAGAGAAGCGTTTTGCTCGCGGTGGGAGCTCACAACATCCCCCCGCGAAATCAATGATGAATGGCATGAATGGTGGGGGACAACGAAACCAGTGCGGGGGTGGCCGGGAGGGGCCATAAACTCTACGCGGCGGCGAGCGCGGGCGCCGGCTCGGCAACAACGAACGGCCGCAGCGACCGCCGCACCGCCTCGACCGTCACCCAGTACATCATGGAGGATGGCACCTTCTCCGCGAGTCTGGGCGCCATGCCCCGGAAAAAGGCGCGGTGGCCGCCGGACGCCGCCATCCCCTTGGCGACGCCGACAAACTGCGCCGCCGACGCGCGGGCCCCGGGACCCGGCGGCGGCAGCAGCTCCAGCCGGGTCTTGATGCAGTCCATGGGCATGGAGGCGACGACGGCCGCGGCGCCGGCGAGCGCGCCGACGGCGGCCGACGCGGCGCCGGGCGGGAGCCAGGACGGGGCGGCGTCGGCCCGGCGCGCCGCGGGCCGCAGCGCGCTGTAGGTTACGAGCTCGGCGACGTCGTAAGGCAGGGATTTGAGGACAAACGCGGGGAGGCCGCGGTAGAGTCCACGCACGCCGTCGGCCGCGAGCGCCGCGGCGGCCTGCGCGCCCAGGGAGCCACCGACGCCGGCCTGGGTGCGATGCCGGAAGAGCTCCAGCGGCGCCTCCATGAGCGAGGTGGCGACCGAGGAGGCCACGGCGCCGACGGTGGCGGCGCGCGACGCGGCGCCGGGGGCCGACGACGCTGCTGCGGCGCGGCGCGCGGCTTCGAACGAGACCAGGTACACCGCGCCCACGGCCGCCGCCGCGACCGCGGCGCCGCCACAGCCGCGATAGAGCGCAGCCAGGGCCGCGGGCGCGGGCGTGCCGGCGGGGATGAGCGCCGCGAGCGCGGCGCGCGGCGCGCAGTCGCCCGCCTGGCACACCACTTTCACGGTGTCGAGCGGGTAGAGGGCCGCGATCTGCACGATCTCGCCGACGGCGCCCGCGATCGCCTCGGCCGCGAGCGGGGAGAGGGTGAGGCTGGAGGGAGGGTGGGCGGGGGGTTGGTGGGCGAGGCCGCCGCCACGCGCCGCCGACGCTGCCGCCCCCCTCCGCGCTCACCGGGGCCGCCCTCCCGCACGCGCGCCTCCCGCCCGGCGCGCGACCGTCGGCCGCGCCCGGCGCGACACGGCGAGCGCGCCGCCGGCGGCGCATGCGCCGAGGCCGACGCCCGCTGCAAGCGCGGCCGTCGCGGGCACGCGCCGCCGCGGTGCGGCCCGCGCCGCGGCCGCGGGCGCCACGGCGAGCGCGGCTGTGGCCGGCGGGACCATGGCGGGACGCGCTGCGCGAGGAGCTGCGCCGAATGGGGGGTGTGCGGCGCAGCGGCGCGGCGGCGTGGCCGGCACCTCCACGCCGCTAACTCACCCACGCGGTTGCCCGTAACGGCAGGTGCGAGGCGGCCGGTGACAGACCCCTCCCCCCGTGCGCGCCGCACGCAGAGCCGAGTCCCTCCGGCGCATCAACCGCTGGCCGGCGGCGGCGGCGGCGGCGGCGGCGCGCTCGCACCCCCACATCCCCCGAGCTCGGCCCCCTTGGCCGCCATGCCCTGCAGCAGGTGGGAGATGGCAAGCGCGGCTGCGGCGTGCGCATCGGCCGGCTGGTCGGCCGGCGGCGGCGGCGGCGGCGCGTGCGCGGGCGCGGGCGCCGCCGCGGCCTCGTCCAGCCGCGCCTTCTTGGGCGCCGCGCCCGCGCGCGACGCCCACCCCGACGGCCCCGACCGGCGCGCCGGGGAAGCAGCGGGCGCCGCGCGCGGCCGCGGCGCGCGCGGCGCCCCCTCGCCCGCGTGCGCCGGGCACACCACGACCCCGTCCGCGGACAGCGCGCACCCGGCGGCCCGGGCGCAGGGCAGGTGGTACGACAAGCGACACGTGCGGGAGATGCAGCCCAGGGTCGCGCCCTTTGCGCCGCACGCGCGGCACTTGATCATGCGCCCGCGCCGGCACGCGTCCTCGACCGCCGCGAAGCGCCCGCCGTCGTCCAGGAAAACTTCCGGGGACCAGGCGGCGCACTGCTCGTGGCACCAGACGACGGAGATGGCCGACGCGCGCACGAGGATCAACGGGCCGAGCGCCCCCCCCATAGCCCGCTCCGCGCCCCGGTGCGACGCCTCGATGGAGCCGCCGTCCGGGGCGACGTCCGAGGGGCGGCCGCACATGGTGCAGGCGGCGTCGTGGGGGGGCGCGCGCGCCGCCGCGCGGCGCACGTAGTCGGCGTCGACCGCCGCGCGCCGTGCCTCCACCTTGGCCGCTTTTGCGGGGTCGGCGGGGAGTGGGTGCACGTACGAGGAGGATTGAGGGTGGTGAGCGGCGGTGGGGAGAGCGGCGGGCGCGGCCGGCGCGTGCGCGCGCGGCGCGGCGACCGCGGCCCCGCCCTTGGCCGGCTTGCGCGACGCGCCCGCCTGCGGCGCGAGCTCCCCCGCAAACAGGCGCCCGTCAAGCAACGCCGCCAGGCGCACGGTTCCGGCGTCCGTCGCGCGCCAGTGGACGACGGTGAGGCCGTCGCGCGCTGCGTCGGCGGGCTGCGCGCGCGGCGGCGCCGCGTGCGCCGGTGGCGCCGCCGCGGGCCCCGGCCCCGGCCCGCCGGCTTCACCGTCGCCGACAACGACGCCGCCCGCGCGCACGGCGAACGGGTCGACCGAGGTCGCGAGCCAGCCGGGTTTGCGGCGCGCGCGCGCGCTGTTGCCGTCGGCAGCAAGGGTCGGAGCGGCGGGCGCGGGCGGCGACGGCGGCGGCGGCGGACGCTTGGCGGGCGACGGCGGCTTGGCGGCCGGCGGCGGCAGAGGGGCGGCCGCCGGCGGCGCGGCGACCGGCGCCGCCGCCGCCGCCGCCGGCGGCGCGCCTTGCACCCCCGCCACCGGCCCCGGCGGGCCCGCCATCACCGCGGCACCGCCACCACCGCCCGTGCGCTCGGCCAGCCACTCCCCCAGCGTGACCCGGCGCGCGACCTCGCCGGGCGCGTGCGCCTCCCCGACGCCGCCCGCGACGCGCACGGTGGCGCGCCACTTTTTGGAAAAGGCGAGGCCGGCGTGCCGCTCAAAGGCGGCGGGCGCGATGAGCGGGGAGGGGGGGGGGGCGGCCGCGCACGCGGCGCACCCGCACGCGACCGTCGTCGTCGCGACGTCGAGCCAGCCTTTGACGCCGTTGCACAGGACGGGCAGGCGGCCGGTGGCGGCGGGGGAGGGGGAGGCGGGCGCAGGGACGGGGGCGCTCGGCGCCGCCGCGCCGCCACCACCCCCCGGCGACGACGCCCGCTGGGCCGCCTCCTTGATCTTTGCCGCCAGGGCGGCCACCATGGACGACGGCGACGCGGGGACGGCGGCGCCGGGGGCGGGCTCGTGCGGCGCGGGGTCGCAGTCCATCTGCCGGGGCCGGGGGGAGGGGGGGGTCGGACCGCGCCCAAATACCCCGTCACGAGATTCAGAGCGCCCATGCAACCCGCTGCCCGCGGCATCCGGGGCGCGAGCGTCGCTGGGGCGGGCGCGGGGGGGGCGGCCGCGCAGCGCCGGGCGCTCGCCAACGAGGCCGCCGTCCCGCCTCGCACCTGGCCCGCGACAACCGTGACGATGCGGGACGGCGCGCGGGACGAGGGCGGCGCCGCCGGGACGCGGGAGGCGGGCAGGGAGTGGCTACACGCGGCGCGCGCTGCGCTCCCCACTCCGCCGCCCCCTCCAATGCTCGCCGCCGCCACCCGGGCGGTCGCCTGCCGGGGCGTGCGCCACCTGGCGTCGGTCGGCGGCGACCAGATGGCGGCCATCAAGGCGCTGCGCGCCGCGTCCGCGGCGCCCATCGCCGACGTGCGCTCCGCGCTCGTTGAAGCGGGCTGGAACCAGGGTGTGTGAATGATATCGGGTGGTGTGGGGCAGCGAAGGGCGGCGCGCCGGCCAGGCCGCGTCGAGCGCACCCTTGCCTTTTCTTTCAGACGCCGCCTTTGACGCGCTGCGCAAGCGCGGCCTGGCCGCCGCCGCCAAAAAAGCGTCTCGCACCGCGGCGGAGGGCCTGGTGGCGGCGGCGGTGAGCGGGAGGAGGGGGGCGCTGGCGGAAGCAAATTGCGAGACTGACTTTGCCGCGCGGCACCCCGACTTCCTCGCGCTCGTGATGGCGGCCGCGGATGCGGCGCTCGAGTCACCCGCCCCGGTGCCTGTGGGCGGTGAGGTGGCGGCCAGTGGCGCCGACGCGGCGGCCGGCGTCGCGGCGACCGTCCGCGAAAACGTCGTCCTCCGCCGCGCCGCCCGCCTGGACGCGCCGCCCGGCGGCTTGTTGGGTCATTATGTGCACGCGCCGGCCGCTCCCGGCGCCGGGCGCATGGCGGCCGTCGTCGCGGTCGCGCCGCGCGCCGCGGGCGCGGCGCTCGACCACGCCGCCGCCGCCGCCTTTGCCCGGTCGCTGGCCATGCGCGTGGTGGCGGTCCGCCCCCTGGCCCTGGACGTCGCCTCGTTGCCGGCCGCCGCCGTGGCCGCCGAGACAGAGGTCGCGCGAGCGCGCGCCGCGGCGACCGGCAAGCCCGCGGCCGTCGTCGACCGCATCGCCGCCGGCCGCCTGGCGAAATGGCATGAAGAAGTGGTGCTGCTTAAGCAGCGCCTGGTCACGGACGAGGGCGGGGCGACGGTCGAGGCCGCGGCCAAGAGTGCGGGCGTCGCCGTCGCGGGGTTTTTGCGGCTGCAGGTGGGGGAAGGCGTCGAGAAGGCGACGGGCGGCGATTTTGCGGCCGAGGTGGCGGCCACGCTCAAGCAGGCGGGCAGCGCGTGAACGGTCGGCAGGCCATGTCTGTGGCCGGGAGTCGTTGGATCGGAGGCGTGAGAGGGGGCAGTGTCACAGTTCGAACAAAATGAGAGCGTCACGCGGCCTCCTCCCCTCCCTCGCCGCTCCCATGCGTGACGTCCAGCACGACCGCGCCGTACGCCTTGACAAATGAGGCTGTCGCGACGGCCAGCTTGAGGTCGACCTCGCCGCCGCCGAGCCAGAAATGAGGGCGGTCCGCGACCTCCGCCGACAGCACGACCGGCAGCCGCGTTGCACAACCGACCGGCGTCACCGCGTTGTGCTCGTACCCGGTCAACGCCGCGGACTCGGCCTCGGGCGCGAGGCGGAAGTTGACGGCCTTGGCGGGGACACGGCCGCCGGCCGACGCGAGGAGCCCTTTCTTCAGGCGCTCGGCGTCGAAGCGGGCGCAGTACTGGGCGACGACCAGGATGTGCTGGGACCGCAGGGGGTCGCCCGAGGGCAGGGAGAGGGACGGGGAAGGGCGGAACGCCGTGTTTTTGAGGCACAGCGTCTTGCAGAGGCCCTCGACGCTCTCCTCGCCCAACTCCGCAGCCCGCGACGGGAGCTCGCGGTCATAGTAGTCTGCACACACGCGCTTGAAGGCGTGCGGGACGGAGCGCGATTCCAGCTCGGCGGCGAGGCGCGCGCGGACGGGCGAGCCGTCGCCCGCGTCGGACGCCGGCATCGCCGCCCCCGCCGCCTGCGCGCGCGCGCCCGGCGCGGGGGCGCCGCCCTCCAGGGCGGCGAGGCGAGCCTCGATGGCGCCCCACCGGGACGCGAGCGCGTGCATCGGAGGGCGAGGGCGGGAGAGAGCGCGAGGTGTGTGCGCGGCGCGGCGCCGGCTCGTCGCTGCCGCCTTCGTCGCGCCCCGGCAGTGACACAACAAAGAAGCCCCCCCGCCCCCGCCTCCCATCACGCGCCATCATCCGCGACGACGATCGGCCGCCACGTCGTCCCCGTCGGCGAGTCCAAAAACGTAATCCCCTTGCCCTCGAAGCGCACCCGCACCGCGTCCGCGGCGGCGTAGTCCTTGGCTGCACGCGCCGCCGCGCGCTCAGCGATGCCGGCGGCGGCGTCGGCCTCGGTGAGGCTGGCGCGGCCGAGCGCGAGGGAGCGCAGGGTGTCGAGCGCGGCCGTGGGGTCGGCGGGGGCCAGGCCGAGCGCGTCCAGGACCGCGGTCGCCCCCGCGGCCGCGTTGGCGAGAAGCGGGATGCGGTCGGGGAGCTTTTTGCCGGCTTTCGTGGTCAGCAGCTCGTTGACCGCGGCGAGCGGCGCGGCGAGCGCTGCGAGCGCGGCCGGCGTGTTGACGTCGTCCGCGAGGCCGGCCAGGGCGGCGGACAGGGCGGCACCGCCGACGCCGGCGCCGGTGGAGACGTCGGCCTCGGCGGCGGCGGCGGCGGCGGCGGCGTCGCCTGCCGCAGAGATCGCCGCCCTCGCGTCGGCCAGCGTGCCATACACATAGTACAGCCGCGCCGCCGCCGCTTCCACCCCCCCGTGCATGAAATTGAGCGGGGACCGGTAGTGGGTGGAGAGCAAGAACAGGCGCAGCGGGGCGCCGCCGTAGCGCGCGACCGCGTCGCGCACAGTGAAAAAGTTGCCGAGCGATTTGGACATCTTCTCCGCGTCGACGTTGACGAAGCCGTAGTGGCACCAGTACCGCACGAAATCGACGCCGCCGGGCATGGCGGCTTTGTCGGCCGCGCAGCCGCAGGCGGCGGCTTGCGACTGCGCGATCTCGTTGTCGTGGTGGGGGTGGATGAGGTCCGCGCCGCCCGCATGGATGTCGACGACGGGCCCAAGCAGCGCCCTCGCCATCGCGGAGCACTCGATGTGCCACCCGGGGCGGCCGGGCCCCCAGGGCGAGGGCCACGAGGGTTCGCCAGGTTTGGCCGATTTCCAGAGCACAAAGTCAAACGCGCCCCGCTTGTCGCCGGAGACGGCGACCCTTTCCCCGGCCCGGTTGTCGTCCAGGGACCGGCGGGAGAGGCGACCGTAGCCGGGCAGGGTGTCGACGGCGAACAGGACGTCGCCGGAGGGCGCGGCGTAGCCGTGGCCCGCCGCCACGATGCGTTCAATCATGGCCACCATGTCGGGCACGTGCGCCGTGGCCCGGGGTTCGTGAGTGGGGGGGAGGCAGGCGAGGGACGCCATGTCGGCCGAGAATTCGGCCGCAAACCGCGCGGCGAGCGCGGCGGGGTCGACGCCTTGCTCCGCGGCCCTGGCAATGATCTTGTCGTCCACGTCCGTGAAGTTGCGCACGTATGTCACGGCGTGGCCCGCGCGGCGCAGGTAGCGGAGGAGGACGTCGGCGGAGCAGTAGACGCGGGCGTGGCCTGCCGGAGACGAGAGAACGGGGGGGGGGGGGGGTCGAGGGGGTCCATTCCCCCTTGACCGCGCATTGCGCCCGCCCACCACTCCTTTCCTCGTACCAATGTGCGAATAATCGTACACGGTCACGCCGCAGCAGTAGAGGCCGACGGAGGGGGCGCCGGCGCGCGGCTCGAAGGCGCGCTTGGACCGCGTCATCGTGTCGTACAGGACGAGCGGCGGCGCCACGCCCAGATGTGTCTGCGTGGCGGGCGCGGCCGCTGGCGAGGCCTCGGTCGCGCTCGCGGCCACCGCCCGCCTACGCGGCGGCGCGCCGCGCGCGGCGTCGGCGCGCCAGCGCGGGCCGGCCGCCGCCCGGGCGGCGGTGGGGCGTGCCGCCCGGCACGCGGCGCGCCAGGCGCGCGCGGGGGCGGTCGACCGCATCGCTGAGTGCGGCGGCGGGCACGGCGCGGCCGTGTGCACTCGAGCGGCCGCCGCACGGCCCCGCGACCGGCCAGCAGCGCCTTTGAAGCGCCTGTCTCACCAACTAGGCGCCGCGCACATCCCAACCACCGCCGATGGCGGCCGCGATGGGGGCGGGCGGACCGGCGGCCCAGGTCACCGTCCGCTTCGTGACGTCCCTGCCGGCCGAGCATCGGGTGGATGGGCACCCAGTGGTGAGGGAGAGGGGGGTGGGGCGATGGGGGGGTGCGGGCCGAGCCGCCGGCCGGCCGCCGACGGCTCCCCTTATGTCTCTCCTCCTTTCCAGGCCGTGCCCACCAACCTGGCCCGCTACGGCCTCTCCCAAGTGGTCAATCACCTGCTGGGCAATGGTGAGGGATGGGAGTGGGGTGCGCGGCCCCGGGGCGCGCGGACGCCGCTCACCTCCTCCCCTCCCTCCCTAGCCACCCCCACGCCCTACGACTTCCTGATCGACGGCGCCCTCGTGCGCGGCCCCCTGGACGCCGCCCTGCGGGCGCGCGGGACGTCGGCGGAATCGGTGGTGGAGTTGGAGTACATAATTGCGGTTGCGCCGCCTGCCCCCGCGCCGCCCTGCCCCGCCGACGACTGGGTCCTCGCCCTCGCACCCGCGCCCAGCGGCGGGTTGATCGCGGGCTGCGCGGACGGCGTGGTGCGGGCGTGGACAGGGGACGGGCTGCGCGCCGGCGACGGCGCGGCGGCGGTCGCCGCGCCGGCGCACGCGGGCGGCGCGGCCGCCGTCGCCTGCCTGCCGTCCGCCCGCCTGCTAATCTCAGCTGGCAGGGATGGCGTCGTGCGCGTGAGCACGCTTCCGGCGTGCGCGGGCGGCGAGAGCGACGCCGGTGCCGTCGCGGGCGTCGGCCGCGCGCACGCCGACAGCGTCGCGTCCCTCGCCGCCGCCCCCACCGCGCCCGCGTTTGCGTCCGGCGGTTGGGACGGCGTTGTGCGCCTGTGGGCGGTGGACGCGGATGCGCTGGCCGCGGGCGCCGGCGGCGGCGCGCCCAAAAAGCGGCGCGGTGCGGCGGCCGACGCCGCGGCGGCGGCCGAACCGGCCGCCCTCGCCCCCTCGTCCACCCTGGAGGGCCACTCTCAGGCGGTCACCGCCCTCGCTTGGCCCTCGGCCACGACCCTGGTCTCCGCCGGCCTCGACGGCGCCGCGCGGCGGTGGGACGCGGCGACGGGTGCCGCGCTCGACGTCCTCCACGCCGGCGCCGCCCTCCTCGCCGTCGCCGCCCCCCCGGGGTCGCCCGCTGTCGCCGCGTTTGGCGGCGCGGGCGGCGCGGTGCGGGTGTGGGACTCGCGGTCGCCCGCGGCGGGCGCCGCGCCCGGCGCGGCCGACCTCGGCACGCACGCCGCCTGGGTCTCCGCCGTCGCCTGGCACCCGTCCTCCATCCACCACCTCGCGTCCGCCTCGCACGATGGCTCGGTGCGCGTGTGGGATTGCCGGGCGAGGGGGGCGCCGCTCGCCGCGCTCGCGGCGCACGACGGGAAAGCGCTCGCGGTCGCCTGGGCGGACGACGGGTTGCTGACGAGCGGCGGTGAAGATGGGAAGGTGCGCGCGTGGTCGGTGGTGGGCGTCGTGTAGGCGTGAGGAAGAAGCGGCGGCGGTGGCTAGCGAGCGCGAGCCGGCGTTGCCTCCCCACTCTCTCGCTCGGGCCGTCGCGCCCCTCCCCCCAAATCAGGGGCCGCCCCAGCGACAGCGGGCGCCCCCCACGCTCCCCGGCGCGCACGCGGGCCCACCGCACGCGCAGCCGATGGCCACCGCGCCCGGCGCGGCGGCCAGCCTGCGCGCCCTGTGCCGGCGGCACGACGGCTTGGCGGACGAGCCGGCCGTGGCGGCGGCGCTGAAGAGCGAGGTATGAGGGGGTGGAGGTGGCGGGCGGCCGCCGCATGCGGCGCGCCGACGGCGGCCCGCCGCCGCCGGCTCCGCCCACCGCTTCCCATCATCCCTCCCTCCCCAGAGGGACGACGCCGCTCTGGACATTCTGGTCGAACTGGCGCTGCGGCCCGGCTTCGCCCCCAGCGTCGCGGGCGCCGCGCGCGGCGCCGCGCTCGTGGTCACGAGCGCGCTCGCTCGCCGCCCGCCGCCCGGCGCCGGCGCGGCGGCCGTCGCGGTCGCGCTCTCCCATTTCGCCCAGGTCGCGCCCCACACGAGCGGGTGAGAGAGAGAGATAGAGAGAAAGGGAGAGAGAGAGAGAGAGGCTTTGGGGGCGGGAGGTCGGCTTCGCCGGTCGCGCGCGCCGGCTCACGCCCCCTCCCACCTCCTTCCCTCTCTCTTCTCCCAGCATTGTGACCGACCACTTTCTGCATGCCCACCCCCCCGTCGCCCGCGCGCTGGCGACCGACCCCGGCGCCGGCGGCCCCGGCGCAGCGGCGCGCGCAGGCGCGGCGCTGCGCGCCCTGACCGCCTGCCCCGCGCTCGCCGCCTCCTGGGACGCGGGCCCCGTGCTCGCACTGGTGACTCACCCCGACCCGGCCGCCCGCTGGGCGGCGGCCGCGGTCGCGGGCGCGGCGTGCGGCCTCGACGATGGCGCGGCCGCCTCGCTCGCCGCGGCGGCCGACCCCGACCCCGCGTCCCGCCTCGCCGCCTCGCTCGCGTGGGAGGCGGAGGCCGGGGCGGCGGCGGCGGAGAGGGCGGCGGCGTGGCTGGTGAGCGCAGAAGGCGACGGCGACGGCGGCACCGACGCCGACACCCCGCCTCCGCCGCCCGGCCACGCCGACGTCGAGGGCGTCTGGCTCCCCCGCTCCCCCCACGCCGACGCAACGCCTCGCCCGCCCTCCACTTTCGTGCGCACGCCCGCCGCGTCCAGCGCGCTGCGCGCCGCCGCACTCGCGCTCGCCGACGCGCGCCCCCTCCTCCTCGCCGGACCGCCCGGCGCCGGCAAGTCGGCCCTCGCCGCCGAGCTGGCGGCCGCTGCCGGCGCGGCCGGGTCCGCGCTCGTGCTGCACGCGGGGGAGGCGGCCGACGCGCGCGGGTTGCTGGGGGCATACGTCGGCGCGGGCGAACCCGGCGCGTTTCGCTGGGCGCCCGGCCCGCTCGCCCTGGCCGTCACCGGCGGCCGCTGGTTTGTGCTGGAGGGCGCGCACGCCGCGCCTGCGGACGCGCTGGCCGCGCTCGCGCCGCTGCTCGACGGCGGGCCGCTGCCCGTCCCGGCGCGCGGCGCGGCGCTCACCCCGGCCCCGGGCTTTCGCCTCATTGCGACCGCGACCGAGGGCGCCGGCCCCGCGGTCGCCGGCCGGGGCGGCGTGCTCGAGTCGGGCGGGTGGGCGCGCGTGGGCGTGCCGGCGCCGGGGCGGGACGACGCGGGCGCCGTGCTCGCTGCGTCGCTTCCCCCGGCCCTTGCCGCCGACCTCGCGCCCGGCGGTCTCGACTGCCTGGCCATCGCGCGCGCGGTGGAAGGGCTCGACGAGCCTTCCGACGCTGCCGCCGCCGCTCTCGCCGCCGCGGGCCTCGCGCGCGGCGGCGCGCGGTCGGGCCGCCACCCCTCCCTGCGCGACGCCGTCCGCTGGGCCGCCCGCGTCGCGGCCCGCTGCCCGCCCGGCGCCGCGCCCGCAGGCGCGACACCCGGGCCGGGCCGCCTTCCGGCGTCGCTGCGGGAGCTGGCGGCGGCGGAAGCGGCCGACGTGTTCTGTTCGGCGCTCGCCGACCCCGCGGCCCGCGCCGCCGCCGCGACCGCCCACGCGTCCGTCTGGGGCCTCCCTCCCTCCTGGGCCCACGCTTGGGCGCACACCGCGTCGCCCGACGTGTGCGTGGGCGACGCGGCGGTGGTCGTCGGCCGCGCCACGCTTGCCGTCGCGCCGCGCTCGCGCGGCGCACTGCGCGCCGCGCGCGCAGGCGCGGCGCGCGCCGCGGGCGGGACCGCCACCTTCACCACCACGGGTGCGGCGAGGCGCGCGTTGGAGTCGATCGCGGCATCGCTGTCGGTGTCCGAGCCCGTCCTGCTCGTCGGCGAGACTGGCGCCGGCAAAACGTCGGCCGCCCAGTGGCTCGCCGCCCAGGCGGGCGCCCGCCTCGAGGTCGTCAACCTGTCCCAAGCGTCGGACGCGGCCGACCTGCTTGGCGGGTTTCGGCCGGTCGCCGGCGGCGGCGAGGTCGCCGCGCTGCTCGCCGACCTGGCCCCTCTCGTCGCCGCCACCTGGACCCGGGGCGACAACGGCGCCTTCATGGCGGCCGCGACGGCCGCTGCCGCCAAGGGGCGCTGGCCGCGCGTCGTGGCGGCGTGCCGGGCGGCGCTCAAAAAGGTAGGAGGGGGAGAGGGGGTCGGCGCGCGCTCCATCTCTCGGCCCTGATGCCCAAAACGTTTTAATTGCCGACGCTTCCGCGTCTGACGAACAAAATACAGACTACAATTCGCTGAGCCGAGAGATGGGCGGGAGAGGGGGGTGGTCGCGCCGCGGCGCACGCCGACCCTTTCCCCCGCCCTCTTCTCTTTCAGGTCGAGCCCGCCCTCGCCCCGCCCCCCCCTCCCGCACCCGGCACCCCCTCCCCCCGCAAGCGCGCCAAGCCGCTCCCCCCCGCGCTGGCCGCCCGGTGGGCCGCCTTCGCCGCGCGCGTCGACGCGGCCGACGCGGCGCCCGCGACCGGCGGCGGCTTCGCGTTTGCCGAGGGCGCGCTCGTGCGCGCCCTGACCAAGGGCTGGTGGCTCCTTCTCGACGAGGTCAACCTGGCCCCGCCCGACGTCCTGGAGCGGCTGGCGTCGTTGCTCGACGCCGGCGGCGCGGCCGGCGGCGGCGGCCTGCTCCTCGCCGAGCGCGGCGACGGCGCCCCCCTGGCCCGCCACCCCGACTTTCGCCTGCTCGCCGCCATGAACCCCGCGACCGATGCCGGCAAGCGCGACCTGCCGCCAGGCCTGCGGGACCGGTTTGCGGAGTTGGCGGTGGCGGAACCGGCGGCCGACGGCGACCTCCGCGCCGTCGCGGCCGCCGTCCTCGCGCCCGCCGGTCCCGCCGCCTCCCTCCCCCTGGACGCCGTCGTCGCCTTCTACCGGGACGCGCGGGCCGCGGCGGCCGACGGGCGCCTGGCCGACGGCGGCGGCGCCCCCCCCCCCTTCAACCTACGCACGCTCTGCCGCGCGCTCGAGTACGCCGCGGCAGCCTCGCGCGCGTACGGCCTGGCGCGTGCGCTGCGGGACGGGGTGGACGCCGCGTTTGGCGCGCCACTGGAGCCGGGGTCGCGCGTGGCGCTCGCCGCGCTCGCCGACGCGCGGCTGCCCCCCGCGCCGCGGGCCGGCCTGCCCGCCGAGCCGGCCCCGGTGGGCACCCACGTCGCGGTCGGCGACTACTGGCTCCCAAGAGGGCCGCACCAGCCGGTGCACGCGGGCGCGGCGGGCGCTGTCGGCGGGTTCGTCGTCACGCCGACCGTCGCCGCCTCCCTCTCCTCCCTCGCCCGCGCCCTGGCCCTGGGCCGGCACCCCGTCCTGCTGCAAGGGCCGACCGCGGCGGGGAAGACGTCGTTGGTGCTCCACCTGGCGGCCGCGACGGGGCACGCGCTCGCGCGCGTCAACAACCACGACGCGACCGACGTCGCCGACTACGTGGGCGGCCACCGTGCCGGACCCGACGGGGCGCTGGCGTTTGTGGACGGACCGTTGCTCCACGCGGTGCGCACGGGGTCGTGGATTCTGCTGGATGAATTGAATCTGGCCCCGTCCGCCGTACTTGAAGCCTTGAACCGCCTCCTGGATGGCAATCGCGAGCTGCACGTGCCCGAAACGGACGAAACGGTGCGCGCCCACCCTTCCTTCATGCTCTTTGCCACGCAAAACCCCGCCGGCGCGTATGGCGGCCGCAAACCGCTCTCGCGCGCGCTGCGGTCCCGCTTTCTGGAGGTCGACGTCGGCGGCCTGCCCGACGGCGAGCTGGCCGATGTCGTGGCGGCGCGGTGCGGGGTGCCGCCGTCGCACGCGGCGCGCCTCGTGGCGGTGCAGCGCGCGCTCGAGCGCTCGCGCGCGGGCGGCGACGCCTTTGCCGGTCGCCGCGCGCTCGTCACGCCGCGCGACCTGTTTCGGTGGGCCGACCGCGCCGCCGCCGCGCGCACGTCGGGCTTGCCCGACCTGGCGGCGGCCGGCTTTGCGCTGCTCGGCGAGCGCCTGCGGGACGCCGACGCGCGGCGCGCGGTCGCCGACACGATCACGACCATTGTGGGGGCGGCACCCGATATGGACGCGTTTGTGAGCGCGCGCGCGGCCGCGGGCGCGGAAGCTCTGGCCGCCGCGCTCGCGGCGGGCTCCGCTGCGGCCGGGCCCGGCGGCCCGCTCGCCGGCGCCGACCGCCTCGCCTGGACGCCCACCCTGGCCCGCGCGTACGCACTCACCGACGCCGCCCTCGACGCGGGCGAGCCCGTGCTGCTCGTGGGCGACACGGGGTCGGGCAAAACGACGGCCGCCGCGCTCGCGGCCGCGCTGCGGGGGCTGGACATTGTCACTGTCTCCTGCTCCCGCCACACGGAGGCCGCCGACTTTGTGGGGGGGTACCGGCCCGTGCGGTGAGTAAAAAGGGGTGGTGGGGTGGCCCTCGGCCGCCGCGCGCGCGGCCTCTTCTCGGGCGCCGACTATCCGCTCCCCGCCTCGACCGTGCGGGCGGCGGCTGAGTGCGCCCGCACAGTGACACCGCGCTTATCAGCTTGGGGCCCCGACGGCGCCGGGGGCCCTGAGTTAAAACACGTGGCAACAGATTGAGAGCAGGAGAGAGAATTCACCATTTCCCTTTTCTTTCCCATAGCGACCGCGACCGCACGGCGGCCGCCGCCATCGACGCCGCGGCCGCCGCGTTGGGGCACCCGCTGCTGGCCGCGCTGGGCGTCGCGGGCGGCGCGCCTGCCGGCGCGACTCCTTCCGCGGCCGCCGCGGCCGCCGCCACCGCCGTGGCCGCCGCGCGCGCCGCACTCGACGCCTTGCCGGCGCGCCAGCGCCCGACCGGCGCGGCAGCCGCCTTGGCCGAGGTCGAGGCGTCGGCCGCCGCGTCCGCGACTGCCGCCGCCGCGGCTTCCGCCCCCTTTGAATGGGCCGACGGCCCCCTCACTGCCGCCATGCGCGCCGGCGCCGCCCTTGTCATCGACGAGGTCAACCTCGCCGACGACGCCGCCCTGGAACGCCTCAACTCGGTGCTCGAACCCGGCCGCACCCTCACCCTCGCCGAGAGGGGGGGCGCTGGCGGCGTCGCGGGCGCGGAAGTCGTCGTCGCCGCCGCCGGGTTTCGCGTGCTGGCCACCATGAACCCCGGCGGCGACTACGGCAAGCGGGAACTGTCGCCCGCGCTCGCGAACCGCTTCACGACCGTGTGGGTGCCGCCGCCCGCCGACGAGGGCGAGCTGCGCCTCATGGTCGCCGCACGGTTGGCCGGCCCCGAGCCGCGCGCCACGCTCGCGCCCGCGCTCACCGCGTTTTGGGTCGGCCACGCGCGCCGCGCGCGCGCGCTCGGCGCGCCCGCGCCGCCCCTGCGCGACCTGCTGGCGTGTGCGCGCTTGGCGGACGATTTAGTCGCCGCCGGCGTCCCCCCGCCCTCCGCCCTGGCGCACGCCGCGCGCGCCGCGCTGCTCGACGGCGCGGCGGCGTGCGGCTCGGGCGGCGCGTCGCTCGCCGTCTCTGGCTCCGCCGCCCTGGACGCGCTGCTGGGCGACGCCGCGGCCGGCTCCAACGCGCCGCCCGCGCCGCCCGCGGCCGCCAGCGGCGCGTGGGGCGCGCCCCCCTTTATGCTCCCACTCGGCCCGCACGCCCCGCTCCACCCTCCGCGCTTCGACTTTGCCGCGCCCACCGTGGCCCGCAACGCATGGCGCCTGCTGCGCGCGACGGCCGCCGGGCGGCCGGTGCTGCTAGAAGGGCCGCCCGGCGTGGGCAAGACCGCGCTCGTCGGCGCGGTCGCGGCCGCGTGCCACCGCCGCCTCACCCGCATCAACCTCTCGGAGCAGACCGACATGGCGGATTTGCTGGGCGCGGACCTGCCGGTCCCCGCCGGCGAGGGCGGCGACCGCGGCCCCCGCTTTGCGTGGGCCGACGGCCCCCTCCTCGCCGCGCTCCGCGCCGGCGACTGGGTCCTCCTCGACGAACTCAACCTGGCCAACCAGACCGTGCTGGAGGGGCTCAACTCGGTGCTCGACCACCGGCGCGAGGTGTTTGTGCCGGAGGTGGGCGCGACGGTGCGCGCGGCGCCGGGCTTTGCCGTGTTCGCGGCCCAAAACGCGGCGGCCGACGGCGGCGGCCGGCGCTGCCTGCCGCGCTCGTTTGTGTCGCGCTTCACACGCGTGCACGCGGAAGCGTTGGGGGCCGAAGATTTGCGCGCGGTGGCGGCCGCGCTCTGCCCGCGTTTGCCGCGCGCAGTGGTCGCGCGAATGACGTCGGCCCTGCTCTCTTTGGCCGCTGCCGCCGCCCCCGGCGGCACGCTCACCGGCCCCGGCGGCCCGTGGGAGTTCAACCTGCGGGACCTGGTGCGGTGGTGCGACGCAGTCTCGGCGGTGGCCCACGGAGAGGGGCCCGACGACGAAAGGTGCGCTCGGCGGGGCGGTTGAGTGGGCTCCCTCCCTCTCCCTCCCTCCTCCCACCAACGCGCCCACACTCTCGGCCGCGCCTGCTGCCCCCCGTACTGCTAATGGCGGGGGGCGGCGGTGGCGCGCCCGCATTTGAGCGGCGCCAGATGCTCCGGAGCTTAAGGGCGGGCCGCTCGCGCCTCTTCTTCGCGCCTCCCTGCTTACCGCGTTCCACACAATCCTCCTTCTATAGGTCCATGCCGGACGAGCTCGCGGTGGCGGCGGCCGAGGCGGCGGCGCCCGCGCTGTTTGAAGCGCGGCTGCGCACGGCGGCCGACCGCCGCGCGGCGCGCGCCGCGCTCGAGGCCGGCTGGGGCGGCCCTCTTGCATCGGCCCCGCCCGCGCGCCCGCACCTGGCCCTTCTGGCCGGCGGCGACCTGCGCGTGGGCGGGACGAGGGCGCGGGCGGCTGGAGGGGGGGGCGCCGTTGCGCCGTGCGCGCGCGGCGCCCCCGGGGGCGGCCCCCTAACCCTCCTCCCCAGCCAACTCGCCCCATTTCACGCCCTGGTGGGAGCTCTTGCCTCTGGTTCCATGGCCTTGCTGGTGGGCGCGCGTGGGAGCGGCAAGACCGCGCTCGCGCGCGCCGCCGCCGCTGCCGCACGCGCCCCCCTCGTCGAGCTCTCCCTCGCCCCGTCGGCCGACACGTCCGACCTGCTGGGCGGATTTGAGCAGGTGGAGCCCGCGCGCGGGGTGGAGGCCGCGGTCGGGGCGGCGGCCGTCGCGGTCACCGCCGCTTCGGCGGCGGTCGCGGCGGCCGCGCCCGACTCGGGCGCAGCGGCCGCGGTTGAGTCGCTGCGTACCCTGGCCGACGCGCGCCGCGTCTCAGCCGGCGTCTCGGCGGACGCGGGCGCCGCGCGCGCGGCGCTCGCCGCCGCGCGCGCCGCGGCGGCCACCCTGGCCTCGCCGCCCGCCGACCTCACGTCCGCCATCAACGCGGCCGACGCCGCCATCGCCGCCGTCGACTCTGCGGCCGCCACGCCACGCTCGGCGGGCGATTTCGAGTGGGTCGACGGCGCGCTTACCGCCGCCGCTTCAACCGGCGCCTGGGTCCTGCTCGACGGCGCCAACCTCGCCCCCCCCGCCGTCCTGGACCGCCTCAATCCGCTCCTGGAGCGGGGCGGCACCCTAGTCCTGCACGAGGCCGGCGCCGTTGCACGGCGCGACGGGTCGGCGTCGCACCGGTCCGTCGCGCCCCACCCCCGCTTCCGCCTGCTGCTCGCGCTCGACCCCGCGTGTGGGGAAGTGTCGCGTGCCATGCGCAACCGGGGCGTGGAGGTGTGCCTGGCGCCGGACGCGGGGGCGGGAGGAGGGGCGGCGGCCGACGGCGCCTTTGCCGCCGCCCTGGCCGGCGTCCCTGGCCCCGCCCTGCCCGCCGCCATGCACGAGGCCGTGATCGCCACGGGCGCGACCGGCGCGCCCGCGCTGGCCGGCCTGCGCCGGTGGGCGCGGGGCGCGGCGGCGCTCGCGGCGCGCGGGTGGCCAGCCCGCGCCGCGCTGGGCGCGGCGTGGGAGCACGCGCTCGCCCCCCCCGAAGGCGGGGCGGCGCCGGCGCTCGACGCGGGCGCGGTGGCGGCGGCGGCGCTGGCCGGCGGCCCGCTGGCCGCGGCCCCGGCCGCGCCGCCGCCGTGGCGTGTCGCCCTCGGCGGCTCGCCCGCCGCCCGCGACGCGGCCCTGGTCGCTTCGTGCCTGGCCGCCGCCATTGCGACCGAGCTGGCGTGCGACGCCGACGCGGCGGGAGCGGCGGCGGTCGCGCTGCGCGCCGAGGGCGGCGGCGCGCTCGCGCGGCTCGTCCCCTCCGCCTGGCTCGCCGGCGCGCCCGCCCCCACCCCCTCCCTGGCCACCCTGGAATCCTCCCGCGCCCGACTGCGGTCCAGCTTGCTCCTGCTGGACGAGCGCGCGTCCGCCGACGACGCGGGCGAGCGCGCTGCGCGCGGGCGGGCGGCCGCCGCGGCTGCGCGCACTGTGCTCGCGAGGCTCGCCGACGCCGGCGCGCCCGGCGCGGCCGCAACGGCTGCGGCGCTGGCAGCGATTGTGGACGGATTCCTCGTCGACGCGGCGGGCGTGCTGAGCCGCGCCCGCGCCGCGCTCGACGCGGCGCGCGGCGCCGCCGCGCCGCTCGCGCGCGCGCAGCTCGCGGCCGCGACCCTGGACGCCGGCCGCGACCCCGACGTGCGGCTGGCGCTTCTGGCCCACGGGGATTCTGGGCGGGTCGCGCTCGCCACCCTGGACGCGGCGTCGGCCCGCGCGGCTGCCGCGCGCTCGGCCGCGCTCGACGCCGCCACCTCGACCGCCCTCCTCGCGCCCCCTCCCCCCGGCTCCCGCCAGTCCGCCCTGCAAGCGTCGGCCGCTGCGGTCGCTGCCAAGCGGGCGGGAGCGGCGGGCGACGGGCCGGCGGCGTGGCTGGTGCCCGCGCTCGCGGCGGTCGCGGCGGTCGAGGCGGCGGCTCTGGACGCGCCCGACGGGGCGTCCTGGCGGAGCGGCGAGCTGCCGGCCGCCCTGGCCGCCCTACGTCGCTCCAGGCGCGCCGTGTGGCGCGCGGCGCACGGCGGAACGGGCGCGCGCGCGGCGCGCTCTGCTCACGCAGCCTGCGCCGAGGCCGTCGCCGCCGCCTGGCTCGACCTCGAGGCGGCGGCTCTAAAGGTCGTCTCTTTGAGCGGCTTGCAGCGGGAATCGGCTGACCGCGTGACGGCAGCGGGCGACGGCCTGACGGCCGCGCTCGGCCTACCCGACGCGCGCGCCCCACCCCCCCGCCTCTGGGCGCGCGGCGGCCACCCCCTTGCGCCGCGCACGCCCGTCCTGGCGGCCGCGCTCGCCCGGGTGGTAGCCCTGGCGTCTGCGGCGGGCGCGGGCGCGGCGGGCGCGGCGGCCGCCGCGCGCGGCGACGCGCTCGCGGCCTCGTCGGCCGCCGCCACCGTCGCCGCTGCCCTCGCCGCCGCGGGCGTGCTGCCGCCATCGGCGCGTGCCGGCGGCGACTCCGCGCTGGCGGCGGGCGCCGCGCTCGCGGGCGACGCCGCGCTCGCGGCCGCGCTCGCGGGCGGCGGCGCGATTGTGTTCGCCGCCGCCTGCGCACCCCCCGACGCCGACGCGGACGCGGCCGCCGCTATCGTGCTGGATGGTCTGACCCGGACGGCGGCCGCGGCGGCTGAAGCGGCGGCCGACGCGGCGGCGAGCGGCGTCGCGCCCGACGTGGCAGCAGCCGCCGCGACCGCCGACGGCGACCCCTCCGCCCTCGCCCTGCCGCCCGCGCTCGCGTCCGACGCCCACTGTCGGTCACTTGGCGCGCGCAGTATGCAGTCGCGCGCGGCGGCGGCGGCCGACGCGGCGCTGCCGCTCTTGGCGACGGCGACCACCGGAGCGCCGCTGACCGCGGGCGCCTTGCGCGCCGCCGCGGCCGCTTCCGCCACCGCTGCCGCCCCTGGCACCGCCGCCCTGGCCCTGGCCCTGACCCAGCTTGCCGACGCGACCGAGGCCGGCGGTCCGGCGGGTCGAGAGCCCCCGCCCGCGTGCCGCGCCGCGCTCGCCGAAGCCTGGCTCGCCTGGCACGCCGTCGCCAACGCCGAGTCGCTAGCCGGCGCACCCCTGGCCGCTGCTGCCGCCTCTCGCGCAGCGGATGACGCGGGGCGGGGCGGCGGCGCGCCCGCGACGGCCGCGTCGGTGGCCGCGCTTGAGTTGCGGCTCG
>Ga0315291_10003283_pt1 | contig 20940 bp, 44 predicted proteins | sample YL17G12_20_MG_FD_203070 | JGI IMG/M metagenome (GOLD analysis project Ga0315291, IMG submission 203070) | Sediment microbial communities from Yellowstone Lake, YNP, Wyoming, USA - YL17G12_20 | ecosystem: Environmental > Aquatic > Freshwater > Lake > Sediment | place: USA: Wyoming | collected...
GAGTGGCTCCGGCTCGAAGAGGAGCGCCCCGTTGTGACCGAGCGGAAAAGGGAAGAGAAGGAAAAGGAGAAGAAGCGGAACGGTCGCAGCATGAACGGTGAGAAACTGACCTACCGAACAATGAACCGTTCCCAGATTGAGCATTTCCGCACGACCGCGCGCCATGCAACCGAGTGGTACGACGCGATGCACGGGGAGTGGCGGCCGATCGACGACGAGGCGCGCGCGTACTGCGACGCGATGCTCCGACGCGTTAGCAGCCCGAAGGGGAAGCCGGTTCTGCGATGAACGACGACCCATCGGCCCACCTGGATCCGGACCATACGCTAGTCGAAGCGAAGGTGCTGCCATGACGACAAAGAGACCGATGGGCACGATCGTCGGGAAGCTCGTCGCTACGTCGGACGAAGTAGAGATGCTCGCGCTGATGCTGCGGGAGGTTCGCCACGTCATGCGGACCGGCCAGCAGTTGTCGATCAGCGTCGATCCGTTCGTCGCAGGCGACGGCCTCCACCTCGGCTTCCATTACAACGGCGACGGCTGGACGCGGCCACTCGAAGGAAAGTTCAACCGCGCGCGCAAGCGCGCTCGGAGGGCGTGATGGCGAATGAGACCGCGTCCTCCGATCGCGAGGCTACCGAGATCGAGATGAACACGCAGGAAGGGCGAAGCGCGTTCGCCTTCCTGCGTTGGCTCAAAGACAACGACATCGGCGTAGGGCTTTGCAATCTTCACGAATCTCCTACTTCGCGCGTGATTGTCGATTCAGCAGGACAACGGACGCGCGTCTATTCGCTTCTGCAAGAACTGACGCCCATCGAGTGGGTAACGCTGATCGAGGAATGGGAGAATGACGACGGAGAAACCGATCCTGGAAGGGATGGTCTGCCGTGACGACCACTGACGACGCCATGCTCCGCCGGTTCGCGGAAATGTCCGACGACGAGCTGCGCCGCGTCGCCTACCAGCTGACGCTAGAGTCGCTGGTCGTGATGGACATGCTCTACCTACGCGCGCACCCAGATGCGCCGCGAGTGGGTCCGCTCGGTCCGCCGTGGGCTGGACTCAGGTCGGCAGGCGTGGTCGTGGGAAGGCGCCAGACCGAGTGCGGCTGTGTGATCCACTCCAGCGACGATCACCTCGTCGACGTAGCGGAGATGCTGGACGGACCGACAGCGCTCGTCGACGTCGACGACGTGGCCGCGTGGCGCGTCGCGGAGCTGCGCGTCTGCGGTGATCCGCTCGCGCGCGTCGAGCTACGCGAGGACGTAAGGGAGCCGGCGTCCTTCGGGTACGTCCCGCCGTCCGGCTCCAGGCACTACCAGATCGTCGTCGTGCGTGGTGACGGCGGAGAGGAGCGGTTTCTGTGAGCGTAAACATCGACGAGGCGGTGAAGAAGGCGTGCGAGGAGCCTACGCTCGTGAAGGCGCTCGCCTGGATCGCGATCTGGGAGAGCGAGCGCGTCGTACGGTACGTCGTCCAGCACCCGGAGCAGCCCTGGGACACGTGCTTCCAGCTCTGCTTCGAGCGCGTCCTCGAACGCTACACGACTCTATACGGAGCGATCCCGGCCTACGATCCGACGATCAAGGAGAAGGATCCGTATGAGATCTGCGCTGGCGAGTGCGACGCGCAGGCCCGAGGAGCCGAGGACACGATCAAAGAGGAGACGAAGCTCGGTCGACGAGGCCACCCGCACGTAACGAAGATAATGGGCGCGGCCGAGGCCTACCGCGAGATGGCGGAACATCTTCGCGCGCTCGGTCGATCTCGAAGAGCGGCCGCATCCGCGCCAGTTCGTCGCGCCGCGGTCTCCTACATCGAACGGTCCGACGGCCGGATCCTTTGCGTCTGGAACCGTCGGAGCGGCGGCTGGTCGCTGCCTGGCGGCATGGTCGAAGACGGCGAGACCATCGAACAGGCGCAGGAGCGCGAACTGCGCGAGGAGACCGGACTGGAGACCGAGTACCGCGAGCCGATGTTCGACGGACCGGTCGAGGGAAACGAGGAGGGGCGCGCGTCGCAGTGCCACGTCTTCGCGGTCTGCGCGCACGGCTTCTGGCGCGAGCGCGAGCCGGGCTGTCCGGTCACTTGGCTCACGCGCGAAGAGTTCCTGAAGTGGTCGAAGTTCTCGCGCTACTACGCGCGGGTGTTCGAGGCTTGTCCTTCGCGGCCGCGCGTCGACGAGAGGGGCGACTACGGCAACCCTCGCGTTGTGCCGATCGAGGAACCAGGCCAGGTAACGACGCCATCGACCAGCATGAGCAAGAGGCTCGACGGCCACGACTGGTACCTCTGCTGCGGCATATGGTGGTCGACGACGGCGACGTCGATCCCAGCTCCAGGCTACGGCGCGACCATGTGCGGCGAATGCGGCAAGTGCGGCAAGCCCGTGGGACTGCGACTGTTCGCCGACTCCGTGCGGAGGTCACCGTGAGCGATCGCGAGACAACCGGAACCGACGCGACGGTCTCGATCGAGCGCGCCCGTGAAGCCGTGGAGCGCGTACGTGACGCCTGCCAACAGGCGATCCTCGACCTCGGCGAGGCGGTCGTCGAGAACGACGAGAGCATGAGGCAGCTCAAGGTCGCGAGCGGGAGAGATCTCCTCGAAGGCTCCACGCTCCGCAACCTCGTCGCGCTCAACGAGACGCGCGTTCGTGTCTGTCTCGCGCGGTGTGTCGAGATTGCGCGCGGTCTGGCTAAGTTTGGACTCAGGGGGAGGAGCTGATGACAACGAAAACGATTGGACCCGCAGGACTCCGTACACCCAGAGGCTACAGGGGCGATCCGGACGCTAACCTATACGCCGGGCCGACCAAGCGCAGCGCGGACGTGAACGACTACACCGCGCTCGAAGCCGAGGTGGCGAAGGCCAGCGAAGAGAACACGAAGCTCCGAGTACAGCTCGACACCGTTCTCAAGCGCGAACGCGCGCTCCTCTGGCAGATCAAACGCCTAGAGGCGATCGCTGCGATCGATCCCGAGGAGATCCGGCTCTACATCGCGGTCCGCGAGACCCGTGCGACGGAGATCACGGTCAAGACGCCGCTGCCTGCGATCGACGCGGCGCTGGAGTGGCAGCGGCGCGCGGTGCAAGTCGCTGACCTGGTCGTCGACGCGATCACGGCGACGAGCGTTCCTGGGATCGGACGAGGTGGAGTATGACCGCGAGGGGACGCTGGAGGCGCAGCGTCACCATCCGACAGGAGGAGGACTGCAGGTGCGATCAGTGCGGAGCGCGGGGCCGATGCAAGCTCGTCCGGATCGACGAGACGCCGCTTGTCGGGCTCTGCGCCGCGTGCTGGGAGGATCTGATCGAGGCACACCGAGAGGCCTTCTCGCCGTGACCGCGGTAGTCGCAGCGCCGCTCAATAGAGTCCATCGGGTCCTCGATCCGACGACGGACGGCGCGCTCGCGCCCGAGGATCTGGAGCGCGTCCTCGACGAGGCGCACCGCGAGGGCTGGGATCTCGTCGCCTCGATCGACGGATTGTTCACAACCAAGGAACGCGCCGTCTCGACCCGGCGCACGCTGCTTATCCTGAGGAAATCGCTGAACTTCGTCGCCGGCGACCATTCGGCGACGGTCGAGCGCGTGGCGACGGGAGCGAGCGTCACAGACGTCGTCCGCTGCGCTGCCCATGCGTTCGGGGTTCGTCCGATCGACGTCCTGTCGAGGCCGTTCAAGAAGACGAGACACGTCACCAGGGCTCGCCAGGTCGCGGCCTACGTGCTGCGCACGACCGGACTGAGCTACCCTGAGATCGGAACCGCGCTCGCCGACATGGACCACACGAGCGCGATGAGCGCGTGCCGCAACGTCGAGCGCGAGCCGGAGATGCTGGCCGTCGCGCGGTTGATCATGCCGCTAGAGGAACAGAACGGCGCCGCCGAGGAGGACGAGTAGATGGCCGCGATTACGCACGTCCTCGACGAGAGCGCGAACCCGCCGAGCGCGATGGTCTGGCGAATGCTATGCGGGGAGTCCTGCTTCGCCTACGAGGACGGCACGCTCGACCCGGACCTTGACTTCTATGGCCTGAGAGAAGCAGCGAAGGCGACGTGTCCAGGATGCAGAGTGAGGGCTCTGCGCGAGGACCTGGAGAAGAGCCGCGTCAGGAAGGAGCCGACCGAACCATGACCGAGATGACGGAGAAGAAGAAAACCTGGGTGACGCGCTACGGCTCCCCTGAGACGCGGAAGCAGGTTGAGCACGACGAGGGCGACTGCGCCGCGTGCACAGCGGTCGGTAGACTCGATCGCGGAGACGTCATCTTCATCGAGGAAGAGGCGAACGGCACGACCGTCGTCCGCCGCGTGGAGGGCGTCGGACGGCTCCTCGGGATTACGTGCCTCTCCTGCCGTATCGTCTCGCGACAGGATGTCGACCGCGAGATCGCCCAGTACGCCACCGTCGAGAGCGTCGAGGGCGAGGGTCCCACCGGCATCCTCAACGGCATTTTCAAGATCGGCAGAATGATCCTCGACCCTGGCTACATGGCCTACGAGGCAGCCAAGCTCGGCGCTCGCTACGGCGCGGTCGTCTCGAAGCACGACCCGTGCACCGGATGCGGGCACGGCCGGCTGCTCCACAAGCGGCAGAACTACTCCGACCCCGAGGCGCGTACGCGCGACGAGGCGCTGTCGCCAACACAGTGTCGTCATGGCCACTACCCCAGCGGAGCATCGTGCGCCTGCGAGTGCTGGCGGGGCGTCGAGACGCCGGTTCCGAGCTTCGAGTCGATCGTGAAGGAAGATTCGCAATGACCGACCTCGATCAGAAGTGCGACATCTGCGGCGGAGAGAGCGGCGGTCGGTACGTCGGCGTCGCTTGCGTACCCGGCGCCCCAGTCTCGATCGCATGGTGCTCGGAGTGCCTGGCGCGCCACTGTGCGCCCGCGTGGCTCTTCGAGCACGACTTCATCCACGTCGCCGGCGGAGACCTGGAGGCGCTCGGTGAATGGGCGAGGCAGCGCGAGACGTGGGTCGACGGTCGCTATGTGACGTTCGACGAGTTCGTGAAGCGGATCACATCCGAGACGGTGGCGACGGAGATCGCGAAGCTCGACGAGGCGATGAGGGAAGAAGGGGAGATCGAGTGCGTCGACTGCGGATGCGATCTCGTCGTGAGCGGCGTTGAGACCCAGGCGGCCCCACGATGCGACACGTGTGAGGATCACTTCACGGAGAGATGCGGCGAGGACTGCCCCGTGATCTGCGACGTATGCAAGGAGCATCACTTCTTCAACCCCGATCCGTGTGACAACGAAGGGAGGAAATCAGAATGAAGGCGTATCTCGATCTGATGCAGAGGATCCTGACGACGGGGGAGCGGCGCGATGACCGCACGGGGACGGGCACGATCGGCCTCTTCGGCGAGCAGCTGAAGATCGATCTACAGGACGGTTTCCCGCTGCTAACTACGAAGCGCGTGCCGTTCAAGTCGGTCGTCGCGGAGCTGCTCTGGTTCCTGCGGGGCGACACCAGCGCGGCGTCGCTACGCGCGGACGGCTGTACGATCTGGGACGAGTGGGCGACGAAGGAGCAGTGCGCGCGGTTCGACCGTGAGGAGAACGACCTCGGTCCGATCTACGGATTCGCTTGGAGGCACTTCGGCGGCGACTACCAGACCGGCGGGATCACGTTCGATCCGGAGACCGGCGAGATCTCGCACGACCCGAAGCGACGACTCGCGGTGCAGGTCCTCAAGGGCGGCGTCGACCGCGGCTTCGATCAGATCGCCTGGCTCGTCGACGAGATCAGGAAGAACCCATACAGCCGGCGGCTCGTCGTCAGCGCGTGGAACCCGAGGGACGCGGCTGTAGTGGCGCTGCCACCGTGCCACACGCTCTTCCAGTGCTGCGTACAGGCGGCGAGGGCGACGGAGCCGTGCGACGCGTGCACGTCTCCGTCGAGCGGCCGCCACACCCACGAACCGAGGCTTCCGCGGCTGTCGCTCCACCTCTACATGCGCAGCGCCGACTACTTCCTCGGCGTGCCGTTCAACGTCGCGAGCTACGCGCTCCTGATCCACCTGCTGGCACGGTCGACGGGCTTACAGCCAGGGACGCTGACGGTCTCGTTCGGCGACGTGCACCTCTACAAGAACCACCTCGACCAGGCGGCCGAGCAGCTGTCACGCGAGCCTCGACCGCTCCCCTCGCTCCTCATTCAGGGAGACCACACGGAGGTCCCGAGGTCGATCCTCGACCCCGGGTGGAGGAAGGAGCACGTGTCGATCGTCGGCTACGACCCGCATCCTGCGATCAAGGCGGCGGTGTCGGTGTGAACGGGGATACCCGAGAGACACGCGATGGCTCTCGATCGTGACCTGGTCGACGAACGACGCCCCTACCCACGTGCGCCAGGCGCTCGCAGTCTACGATGCCCTGGTCGAGGCCGTGCGGCCCGAGATTCGAGACGCCTGGGAGCGCCTGACTTACAAGCAGGTGCTGGCCGTGCACGTGAGACTCGGCGACGCGGCCGAACGGCTGTGCGGCGACTGTCTAGAGCCCTCGCTCTCTTCAGGGACGACGGCCGAGTCCGAGGCTCGCGCCTGGATCGCCCGCGCGGTCGGAAGACCGAGGAATGGCGTTGTCGCGGAGACACGCGAGGAGTGCGTCGCGCTCGCCGTGGATCTGTGGCTTGTCCGACGCATCCAGTATGGGGTTTGTCGATGACGGAGCGTAGAAACACCAGCACGGAGGCGCTCGTCGCGCTCGTGCGCGCCGCGCGCCACATGATCGACTGCGACGATCGACCTGTGAGCGACCCCGGTCCCTGCGCTTTCTACTCGGGGGACGATCACTACGAGATCTTCAAGCGTCGGCTCCGGGAGGCAGAAGCGCACCTCGCTGAGCTGAAGAGGCGGCCGTCGTGACGACGCTTGCTGTCATCGGCGCGACCTCTCCCTGGCCAGCGAAGCGCTCGCGCAGGTCGGCCATCACGATGTCCGTCGCACCTCCAGAACCTGTGGTCTTCCACAAGATCGTCATGCCTGCGCACTACCGAAACGTCTGGGTGGAGTCGATCGTACTTGGACGCCTTCGGCTGCTAGAAGGAGACGATCCAGTCCCAGCCGAGGTATTCTCGTCTGAGTCGATCATGTGCGGTGTCGCTGCAGGAATGGTCATCCACCCCTACATCGGCCTCTCCATCTCGCTCCGACGCATGTCCTCGCTGAAGGACACGGTCAGAACCGTCAGCGTCCGCAGGACGAGGAGCGGGACACTGCGCGTCGCGATCCTCCAGCAGCGTGGAGTCAGCAGACGTGAACGTCTGAGGTTCTTTGTCTTCGTCGTTCCTATCGATCAAGAGCAATCGCCATGTCCACGCTGAAGCTGCGTAGTCCTCGCGTGGTCGGGTTGGAGCGCCGAATCATCCAGACGCACGCCGGCCGGGTCGAGATCGAGCGGTGGTACGTCACCCTGCGATTCGGATCCGTAGTCGAACAGCTCGCCGTTTCAGCTGAGACCGCGCGATGGATAAGGAAGGAGAAGTCCTCGTGAAGTACGTCGGTGAGAAGCCGAAGCGTCGAGGCCGATACCTCGTCCACTTCGAGAAGGTTGGGATCCTCTTCCGGCCGAAGTGGCTAGCGATCCGCTTCGACGAGGTCCGTCAGCAGTACGCGCTCTCCTACCACTCGCCGGAGCACCTCGTGCGCCACTACCCCTCGCTCAACGCCGCGAAGAACGCGGCCATCCGTCTTCAAGCCAAGTTCCACAAGCTCGACACCGACCTCGTCCTGCGGGAAGGACGCTTCCTCGGTCCCATTCCGATTCACGCGCCTCCTGAGAAGAACGATCATGACGACACGACTCGGAAGTGAGGCAAGCGTGGGTCCAGGGAAGAAGGACGACGACTACGTCGAGTACATCGACCATCTCTGGGACGAGGCCCATCAGCATGGCGACGTGTCCGACGAGGAGTACGAGAACCACTACACGCCAGGCGAGGACGAAGAAGAGGTAGACTGATGCTCCGCAAGATCATCTCCGGCGGTCAGTGTGGCGCCGACGTGGCTGCGCTGCGCGCCGCCAAGCGCGCCGGGCTGCAGACGGGCGGGACGATGCCGCGCGGTTGGGTGACGATTGACGGTCCCCGGCCGGGGTACGCGACCGAGTTTGGGCTCATCGAGCACCCTTTTAGCGCGAGCTACCCGCCGAGGACGCTCGCGAACGTGCTCGGGGCCGACGCGACGTTACGAATCGCGGCCGACTTCGAGTCGGCCGGGGAACGGTGCACGTGGGCCGCGATCGTGCGCGCGAGGAGCAGGCACCTCGACGTGCAGCTCGACGAGCTGGTCCCGGCGATCCGGCCCGAGGTCGTCGCGCAGTGGATCATCGACAAGTGGATCGCGACGCTCAACGTCGCTGGGAACTCCGAGCGCACGACGCTCGGCATCGAGCGCTTCGCGGAGAACTACCTCGACCAAGTCTTCGCGGCATTGAGGAAGAACTCATGATCGTGCGCTTCGTCGAGATGCGGAGCGGCGTCGAGCTGTGGCGCGAGGAGCGCTCGGCGATCTACTCAGCGTCGCGCTCCGTCGGCTACAACGTCGTCGTCCAGAAGGGCTCAAGGCGGCGTGCGGAGTGGTTTATCGCGAAGATCGAGCCGTGCGGTATCGACGGCGTCGAGACGGCGTTCGTCGAGCCCTCGAACAAGCTCGCGTTGCGAAGGAACATGCGACGCGCGGAGCGCGCGCTTGGCCTCAGGAAGTCCGTGTCGTGACCTTCTGGTTCAACTACGAATCCCGAGAGTGCGTGTTCTGCAAGCGGCGTATCTCTCGGTCGAACTGCGGTCGGCATGGAGCGGCGTGCTGGCCGAAGTACATCGCCGTGATGCTGGCGTTACTGCGCCTGGTGCCGGCGGAGTTCATGGAGTTCGCGGAGAAAACGCCGTAAGACTGCTCCATTGCGAGGAGTGCCTGTCTCGGCGCGGCGTGCTCGTACTCGTGTGGCCGAACGAGCGCGGCTGCCGTCGGTGCGGGCACGCACCGGTCATGCAGCTATCGTCGGCGGAGATCCGCCTCTGCCTCGGCGTGCTGGCGCGCTAGTCGCCACAGCAGTCCTCCCCTAGTCGCCGTCGTAGCTCCAACGACCGCACGCCCCGGCGGAGTCGCGCATCTTGTCGTAGTGGTCGTCGGCGCAGTGGTCCGAGCAGAACACCGAGGTCGAGGGCTGCTTGCACCATCGACAGGGACGCGGCTCGTGCGGAGATCGGCCGGCGGTAACGAGCGCCAACGCGACCGCTGTCTCCTCTCGGACGCGCACGAAGGCGTACGGCCCGACACCATCGTCGACGTCGTCGCAGTCGTCCCAGTCGCGAAGGTCAAGCGCGCGCATAGAAATCGTCCTTTCCTAGAAACAGATGTCGTCGTTGGCCTCGGCCGCCGCCTTGCGCTCGCGAGCCACGCGCGCCTGGTACGCCATCTCCTCGACGCGCAGGATCGCCACCTCGATCGGGTGCGCGAACTCGAACTGCGCCTGCTCGTGCCGGTGGTACTCCTCCTCCGACTCTCCCTCGCAGACGTAGCAGTCGCCGTCGAACATGCCGTCGTCCGACGAGATCTTGACGCCGGGGTGGCGCGGGCAGCGACGCGCGTCGCCGAACGACGCGCCAAGCTCGTCCTCGCGCGCCTCCTCCTCCGGCGAAAACCAGGGCGCGTCCTCGGGGAGGAACGGTCCGGCGTCGTCGCCGGGGTGATCGGCCACGTCGGTCGAGTCGAAGGAGCGGGGCTCACTCGCGCGAAACCGAGCGAAACCGCCCATCCAGATCGTCCGCTGGATCGAGACCTCGATCGGATGCGCGAACTCCCACTGCTCCTGCTCGTACGCCGCGTTCGCGTAGGTGTCGTTTCGCGCCGCGTTGATCTCGTAGGTGCGGTCGGTGTCCTCGCTGCTGTCGTCGCGGTCGATGCTGGTCATGCCGGTAGGACGCGCCAGCTAGCCCGGCATTCAATCGTTCCGCTGAATCCTGGAATCAGGTCTAAAACAGCACGTAGACTCGCATACTTACGAGATACGCAGACACGTTGAATACAAGGGAGACTTGGAGGGTCTATCCTGGTTGCACTACCGCCGTCGTTGAGAAAGAGGAAAAAATGTTCAAGCCTGGAGACCGAGTCGATTTCACGCACCCGAGCCGCGGGACGATCTCCGGCACGATCAAGAGCGTCAACAAGCGCACCGTCACGCTCGTCGACACGAGTGACGGCTCGCGCGGCTGGCGCGTGACGCCGCAGCAGCTCCGACCGGTCGGCAGCGCGCCCGCGGTCGTTCAGTACCCGACCGTCGCGTTCTCGCCCGGAGACACCGTCGAGGTGGCGATCCCGAACCCGTGGACGAAGTCGCCGACCCTGATCGGCGTCGTGACCCAGTTCACCCCAGGGCGCATCGAGGTCTACGCCCTCGGACACGCACTAATCGACGACGGCTCGCGTCTCAGCGCACACACGCGTCGGCCATACGCCGAGGTCCTCGCGGAGGTCCGCAGCGTCTACAACGGGCTCTCGCCGGAGAACCTCTTCGCGGACGGCGAGCGCTCGCGAAGCCAGGCGCAGAAGCTCGCGGCCGTCTACAACCGCGCGCTCCGCGCGCTCTTCGTCGAAGCGGGCCGTCGGATCTCCGAGGAGGAGGCGTACGGGCCCTGACGGTCGACGCTTGAGTCCGAGCCCGTCCGTAGCTACGATGCCGGGCATGACCGGCGCAGCACGTGAACAGGCGTCCGAGCTGCCCATCGCGCTCGGGTCCGAGGTCCCCGAGCCAGAGGTCGCGCCCGCGCGGAAGAAGAGTCGGCGCGGCTTCGCGTCGATGGACGCGGAGAAGCAGCGCGCGATCGCGTCGCTCGGCGGCAAGGCTGCGCACGAGAGGGGAACCGCGCATGAGTTTACGACCGAGGAGGCTCGCGAGGCCGGGCGCCTGGGCGGGAGGACCGCCCAGCAACGACGATCTGAACGGCGAACAGGGCGCTAGGCGGCCGTCGATGTCAGCAGAGCGATCGGGGGAGACCGGTCAGGGCGCGCAGCGCTACGCGATCCGCGTTGGAGGCGACCCGACGCGACCGCCGAGCGACCACCTCTACCTCGCGTACCGCGTGATCCAGCGCGAGAACGAGGTGCTCGCGACCGCGTCCCTCCGCGACGCGGCCGTCTTCGACGAGCCCGGCGCGCGCGCGCGCCTGGAGCTGGTGCGCTCGCTCCTCTCATCACAAGGCGGGATCCCGGAGGAGACCTGGGCAATCGAGATCGAGCTGCGCGTGCACGACGGCCGCCCGAAGTTCGTGCTCGGCTCGTCGAGCGGGGGAGGTTAGCGTCATGACTGGATCGACGCCTCGTCGAATCATCGATCCCGCCAAGGTCCAGACGCGCGGCGTCCTAGCTGGGTGTTACCGAGGCAGCCGAGCGAGCCTACTCCAGTGCCTCACGCACTCCGTCGAGGAAGGCGCCGACAAGACCCTCTGCCGAAGGATCAAGGAAGAGAACCTCGCCGACGAATACGGGGGAGACGCCAGCGCGCCGCCTACGTGCCCGGAGTGCCTGAGACGAGACCCGAGGTTCAGCGCCGAGCGAAACAGATCGAACGAGGAATCGAAACCGAAGAGCCCGCTAAAGCTCCGACGCGAATCGGTCCTCGCCGGTTCGCTCTGTGCATACATCCACGACGCGAGCGGCTACAGCATCGAGCCGAACGTTCCCTACATGGCGACGAAGAACCCGCGCGCCGAGGGCTACGTGATCCGCGCGGCCGACAAGCGAGTCGTCGGAGAGTCCGATACGCTACATGGAGCCAAAGTGAAGCTAGGGATGCTGCTGAAGAAATCGGGAAGCCACAACGCGCTCGTTCCACACAAGTCGACGCACACGGACCTGCCGCTCGACATGGACGACTACGTGCCGCACGGCGCCGGTCCACTGTCGAGCGCGCTACTCCGCGCGATCCACGCGGGCAGGCCGATCACGAAGATCGCGGGCTACAAGGTCTACGCGGTTGACGGCGCCGCGGTGCGCAACCTCGTCCACATCGACTTCACCACGGGCGGCAACCCCGGCCGATACTCGTACGTGCCAGAGGGCGAGGTCTGGGTCGAGCGCGTGCTCGAACCCTCGGACGCGGCTGCCTCGCTCCTGCACGAGCTGGTCGAGACGATCCTGATGCAAGAGGGCGGTCTTGACTACGACAAGGCCCACGAGGAGGCGAGCAACGTCGAGACGATGCTGCGCGCGCAGATGCGGTGGTCTCGGGGCGACGAGTCAACCCTTAGTCCTTTGCAGGCGGCCGACGTCGCCGCGAACTGGCTCTCGCGATGGCTGCGGGTGCGTCGTGCGGGATAGGAGAGCCCAGAGGCGAGGTCTCGCGTCGGGACCGCGGTCGATCCTGCGCGTGGTCCTCTCGATCGCAGCCGTCTACGCGACCTGCGCGCTGACGTACAGCTACGGTGAGCGCGCAGATCAGGAAGACCGTGACGAAGCTCGCGGCGGCCGCGACGATCACGCGCGGCCCGACGCCGTGCACGAGGCGAGGACTCCGTGAAAGTCCTTCTCCTCCAGATCGACGGAAAACTGCCAAACATCGCTCTGATGCGGATCGCGGCACACCACCGTGCGCTTGGCGACGAGCTAGAGCTGCGTCGCGTTCCGACTGCGACCTCGATCCATCGCGACCTCTTCGATCGATACGACCGCGTCTACGCCTCGGCCATCTTCGAGCGATCGCGACCGATCATCGAGCGCGTCAGGCAGGACGACAAGAAGATCTCGTGGGCGCGGTGGTGCAGTGCGCGCGGCCAGCCGCAGAACCTGGGGTCTGCGAGACAACTGCCACTGATCGGAGTGTCGTCGTGAACAGAGCTAGTCGACCGAGAGACGCAATCCTCGCGGCCCTTCGAGATGATCCAAAGGCTCGTACCTTCGCGGGTCGAATCCGCGTCGTCCGAACCATGCTCGGTGGAGCGTTCACGCTCGGCAAGCCGCTCGGCGCCGGATCCGGACGTGTCGTATTCGACCTCGGCGACGGCACCGTCCTAAAGATCGCCAAGAACCCGAAGGGCGTCTCCCAGAACGGAATGGAGACCGACGGGTTCATCCAGCAAGAGTACGATGACGTCATCGCGCCCGTGATCGACTCCGATCCGGACGACCTCTGGCTCGTAATGGCCAAGGCGAAGAAGGTCGGGACGAAGCGGTTCGAGCAGCTCACCGGCATCCCGTCTCGCAGAACCAGCTACGGCAGCAAACTCCCGGCACACTATCTGCTGCTGAGCGCGCTACGGATGTTGTGGGAGCGCGAGCACGGAGAGCAAGCGTCGGGATCGCTGCTCACCCAGGAAGAGGCAGAGCAGATCCTCTCCATGCCGTTCGCCGAGCGGCTCGTCTCGCTCATGCGCGACATGGACATGCCGCCCGGAGACTTCGGTCGCCTGTCGACCTACGGCGAGCTGAACGGCAGGCTCGTCCTCGTCGACTACGGTCTATCCAGCGGCGTGTGGGCGGAGCACTATAGCCGCAACCGCGCCAAGTACTGGGGCGCGGCGAGCGCGCCGCTCACGGGTGCGTCGTCGTGATCGCCGTCGTCAACCGAAGAGCGGGGGGAGGCCACACGTTCTCCCGAGCGCTGAACCGCGCGCTGAAGGGCGGGCGCGGCGTCTCGATCGAGACGATCGCGATGATCGAGTCGTTCGTCGAGAAGTACCTCGCGATGCTCGGCGAGCAGGATCTGCCGCGGCCTCAGATCGAGTTCCGCTCGAACATCGTGGCGGAATGGCTTGGACAGGACGTGTGGAGTTTGCGTAAACCCACCACGACGCTGCGTCTGCAGAAGTCGATCCTCGGCGACCCACGCACGCTAGAACGCGTCATCGCTCACGAGATGATCCACCACGTCGACTTCCTGCGCATGTCGGAGCCCGAGATCGAGATGCTCGTCGAGATGCGCAAATTGGGGCGTAAGACTTATCGCGACGCACACGGAGAGTCCTTCCTCGCGAAGGCCGCTCAGATCAATGTCGCGATGGGCGACGGATTCGTGACCAAGGTATCAGACGCGGAGTACGTAACGGCGAGGAACGTCAAGCCGTTCTTTCTGTTGATCGTTCCGCTCTCGACGACGAATGATAAGCTCGGCTGGGCCTGGGCGGCCCGACTGTCAGGCGATGGACAGACACGTGTGGCGAAGCAGCTCGCGCTCGGCGCGCGGCTCGTTCAGTCGACGAACGATCTTTGGCTCTACGGCGCGAAGATCAAGAAGTACGGAGGCGTCAGCGTCCCGAGGAAGCCGGAGGATCAGGCGGAGTTGCGTCGACTCTTCACCGAGGAGCCCGAGGTCGGTATCGCGGCCTCGTTTCGAGCGTGGGCCCAGACACAGATCGAGGCGCAGGTCGACGCGGCTGCTCGCGTGCTCTTTCCGGCACGATTCGGATGACCAAGCGCGAGATCGTCGACCGGATCCGCGAGATCGACGCGGCCGTCCGCGCGATCGACGAGGAGATCGAGGTCGTCCATCAGCGGCGCGTGATGCTCGACGAGGAGCGCGCGATGCTCCTGGAGCTGCTCGACGAGTGGCCGGACGGGGCGCAGACGCTCGCGGCGCTGCGCGGCGACTCCCCCGACAGCGAGCCGCCGATCACCGAACCGGGCACACCGAGGACGAAGTCGTCGCAGCGGATGGCCGCGGTAACGATGCCGCCGCCGACGGAGAATCCAGACGAATCGGACGATCCAAAGAGCTGACCGTGCGCGTCCTTCGCCACTCCGACAAGCAGATCTGTCCGATATGCCACCGTCGGTTCTTCTGCGACGACTGCGCCTTCTGCGAGGCGTGTCTCTTCTGCCCGCCTGACGTGACCGCCGAGGATCGCGAGTCGTTCGACCTGCCTCCAGCACCGGCGCCGCTCGGTCCGGAGCACGCCTGCCGAGAGTGCGGGGCCTACCAGGTACACGCCAGGACCTGCTCGATCACGAGGAAAGCCGTGGCGTCGTAGTACGTGCCTTGCACATCGAACGCTAGGCGCGCTAGGATTCAGTCCAATGGCTAACGGAACGAAGCGGCGAGGTTCCGGCTCCACTCCTGAACGTCACGCTGTCTCCACATCGAACTTCACGCTGCGCCTCGACGGAGACATGAAGGTGTTGATCGAGGAGATAGCGGCCGCGACGGACAGGACGCTCAGCGGGTTCGTCAAGCACGCGATCAAACGGACAATCGACGACTATGTCCGAAAGGGCATCCCGCTGCGGTCGAAACAGGCGGCGGAGGCGTACTGCATGATCTCGGAGCAGATCATGCTCCCTCGCGACTAGGAAATCCCCTCCCTTAGGACCAGTGACTGCCGGCGCCGTCGAATAACTTGCATTGCCTGCGACCGCATGTATACTGCGTGTAATGGCGAAGACCACGAAGCGACCCCATCATGGCACAACGACGCAAGTATCCTTCCGCATCCCGATTGACTGGCTCGCGCGAGCCGACGCGATCGCGAGGAAGCTCTCCGCGGAAGGAGCCCCGCCGGCGAGCCCGACCGACGCGCTAAGGCTCGCGCTCTCGCGCGGGTTCAAGGAGCTGGAGAAGGAGTTCAAGGTCGTCGAGACGCGCGGGAGTCGGTCGTGACGTTCCACGTGAGTACACTCGACTACTCCGCGCTTCCCGAGTGGGCGCGCGAGGGACTGCGGCTCTACGTTGAAGAGCACGTCGAGCCTGGCAGCGGCCTGCGCGCATGCCTGCAGAACGACCTGCGCGAGGCGATCGGCCGCGTTTGGCAGCGTACGCCGGAGAGTGCCCAGGACCTCTGCCTCGTGGTGAGCTGGCTCTACAACGAGGCGCCTGGTCCGTGCTGGGGCTCGAAGGATAAGGTCGTGGCGTGGCTCCTCGGAGCGAGGACGGTATAGCCGTGTACCGCCACGCCGCACGTCGCGCGCTCCGCGAGGAGCTTCTGACCGTCGTCGTACTCGTCGTGGTCGCGGCCGGAGTCCTGGTCGCGTTCCTCCTGATGAGCGAGCGCTGCGACGACCGACGCACGAACGCGGGAACGCACGTGCACACAGACGTGGGGATGCGCCCCACGGACGGGACCCCCCGCTCCTCGATCGGGCTACGCGAGGGGTCCCGTCCGTGGAGCGGAGACGGCGAGACGAAGGACGGCTCGCGATGCATGGAGGAGGTCACGCGGAACCTGATCGAGGTCTCATGCCCATGAAGCGCTCGCGAGACCTCGGGACGTTCGTCGCGGTGGCGCGCGCCGCGCGTACCGGCACGTTCGCGCGACGGAGCGAGCGCGACCTGGAGATCTCGTACGCCGAGGTCGAGGTCGAGCTGGTCGACGGCCTGGCCGGCGGCGGGGACATCCACGACCACCGTCTCGAAGAGAGCGTCTCCGCCGTCTACAGTCTCGGCCGATCGATCCGCTGGCGCGGCGGGTACACGGCGGCCGCGATTCACCGGACCCTCCGATCGCTTCTCGCGATGGGCGCGACCTTCCCCGACCAGGACCCGACGAACCTGGAGGGGATCGGTTCGCGACTGTTCCGGGCGTGCGTCGTTGCGGTCGAGTGCGACACGGAGGAGACGCACGGAACGGCGGGCGTGCACCGCGTGTTCGTGCGCCAGGTACTGTCGCTCGACGGAGCGGCGTCGAGGCGATGGACGATGGACGATGGAAGAGAGGGGAGGAACGCATGAGCGCGACGACTGAGATGATGATGCAGTTCGTCCGGCGCAACGAGGGAATGCTCATAATGGCAGCTGACGCCGCCTTACGCGTCGCTCCGGAGTCAAACGTCCAGCGCGTCATGGTGATGCTCGACATGAGCGAGGAGAGGTCGAGGTGCGTCGCCCAGGCCGGCATCGACGCCGGGGTCGTCCCGCCGATCGCCGTCTCCGGAGCCGCCGAGGCGATGCTGCTCGTGGTGACGGTAGACGCCGCCCGAGGCCTCGTCGAGATGACGTCAAGCATCCCGCTCGATCGATTCGACTCGGCGGTGAGTCAGTCGAGCGCGATGCGAGCCATGATGCTCGTCGTTCTCTCCTGTGACGCGACCTTCATCGGATGCGTTCCGCACGCGAGCGCGGAGATGGCGAAGGCCTAACCATGAACGAGGAAGCGTCGAGCGATGCGTCTGAGCTGCGCCGCTCCACCTGGTGCGGAGCGATCGAGCAGATCCAGCACCAGACGCTACTCGGTCCTACGATCGATTCAAGCTGCGTCATGCTCGACTGGCTCAGGGACGTACGCGACCTCATGGTCGTCGAGCTGTACGTCTGCATAGGCACAAGCTTTGGAACGGCCGAAGAGCTTAGACAAGTCAAGCTCGTCTACCTAGAGCGCGTAGGCGGGTTCACCCGTCACCCGCCCCGTCCGCTCAACGACGTGATCGATGATCTCTTCCGACGCGCGGAGGACTTCTCGCACTCGTTTCCCCACCCAGACGCGCGCTTCCTCGTCGTCGCGACAGCCATAGACTCGATCTCGATGAGGCGGATCGCCGCCGCGCCAAAGGAAGAGGACTGAGCGATGGCCGGGGTCAAGGGACAGTACGTACGTCACTACGATTCTTTGGGTCGTATGTACGTGACCCCGCGTGCGGGAGGTCAACGCGTACCTCGCGCTCTCTGGTACGAGGAGCGCGCGCAGATCGCGCGCGTCCGCAAGGAGGGCGCGAAGGCTGCGGAGCTGGGCGAGATCCCGGAGACGGGCGGACCCGGGATGCCGCCGTTCCCGCCGTCGATCGAGGGCGTAAGGGTGAGCGACGTGGGCGTGCCGGAGCGCGAGGTGTGGATCGACGAGGAAGGTGTTTCTTGGGACCTGCCGGAGCCCGTCCAGGGCGACGACGATACGTAAGGATCACGAAAGGAGGGCTGGTGATGAACGATGCGAAAACGACGGCGACGTCACCTCACGAGTCCCCTCGCGAGCTACGTCTCACGATGCGGATCTCGAACAATCGAATCCGTCAGCGACGTGAGGATCTGGGGTTTTCGAGTCGACATCGAGCCGCTGACGCCGCTGAGATCTCCTACCCGACCTGGTGCGGACTCGAATCGCTGAAGAGAAAGCCGTTCACCATTCATCGTCGCGGCGACAGAATTGGAAGAGTCGATTGGTCGCAGGTCGCGCTCAAGATGGCCAACTTCCTCAAGGTCACGCCGGACTGGCTCTGGCCAGAGGCGGTGCTCGCGGTCGTGCAGCCAACGGTTACCACGGAGATCGACGCGATCGATCTACGTCCAGCGCTCGTCGCTGTGCAGCTCTACCCTGAGCTACCGTCGCCGGAGCAGAACGTCGCCATAGTTGAAGACCTCTCGTTCCTCCAAGAGGCGTTGAAGAAGCTCACACCCATCGAAGAAAATGTGCTGCGACGACGCTTCGGACTCGACGAGGAGGCCAAGACGCTCGGTCAGATCGGAGATGACTTCGATCGAAGCCGAGAGGTGATCCGAAAAGTCGAGTCGCGCGCGATCCTTGCGCTCCGTAAGCAGTTCAGAGTTCAACACACGGAGCGCTATCTCGCGCCGCCGAATATGGTTCCAGTCGCGCGTCCCCGCAAGGCAAAGCCACTGCCGGCATGGAGGACGTGGAAAAGAGGGGAGACTCCGGACTGCTTCGAGTGCGGAAGTCTACTTCACGTACGACCAATCGAGGTTCCGAGCGAACCCGAAGAGCGCGAATCCGAGAAGAACGATCCATCGACGCCACCGACGCATTACTCGGCCCGTGGACGCGAGTACATTCGACTCGCACGCGGCCTGGTCGAGCAGATCCTGTACGACGAGCCCGAGCGGTGGTGGACGCTCTCCGAGATGGTGATCGAGATCGAGGGCAGCATTCCACCTGGCTTCGACGTCGAGGCACACGCCGCAGCCTACGCGCTCACCGAGATGGAGAGGAGCCACGGCGTGCGACTCGATCTCAGCCAGACGCCTGTCCGTTACCGAATAGGAATCCTCAACCATGATGGGAGAGATCGATGATCGGCCACGCTGCGACGCTGCTCGGAACGACGGCGATGGACCTCCTATGTGCCGCCCAGACTGTCATCGATCTCCTCCCGGAGACGATCGACGGTGAACTGGTGCGCTGTCATGAGGTTGCGCGCGTCGTAGCCGAGGCGCTTTCCTACCCTGAACGCGCGAAGTCAGGCAGGTTCGACGAGCTGGTCGTCGTCGACGGTAAGTTCGGCGTCCACGACCACTCATGGATCCAAACCAATCGAGACGACGGTCCTGGATACCTGATCCTCGACCCCTACGCGGTGGGGCGGATCCCGATGGTCCAGGTCCTCGACCTCGGCGTGATGACCCTGCCCTACCGTCGCGAGTCCGCGTGCGACCGGTGCGGCGCGCCAAACCCGTGGCTCTATCGAGAGGGACCGGCGCGCGACGATGTGAGACACGAGACCATCGCCGCGCTGCGCTCGTACCTGACATGGTTCAAGCCGAAGGGATGTGTCTGATGCTCTGGCAAGATCAGAAGAACGGGAAGCCCGAGGTGCTCTGGGACGATTGCCACGCTCGGCTGCCTGGGTTCTACTGCGGACGGCCGAGAGGCCACAACGGAGTGTGCTCGGCCTGCTCCTGCGCGAGGTGCGGCGGCGTCCTGGACGTCGATCCGGACCTGCGCGATCCGACGCACGCGGCGCACGTCTGCGACGAGCGACCGCACCCGTCGTCGCTGCGCGGCCGCGAGATCGCCCTATCGAGGTTCACAACAACCGACCGTATCGACCCGTGGGTCGTCGTTGGAGCGGTCGACGGTCGCAGCCCGCGGCACGACCCTTACTTCCTGTCGAGCGAGGCACCGGTTTTTCTCGGCTGCTTCGACGAGATCGACGTCTGGATCACGCGCGATCGCTTTCACGCGGTCGTCGAGGAAGGGACCGGGTTCGGCTGGCCGCGCGCGATGCACCGGAGTCCATCGCACTCGCATCGGTCATTCATGCTGCGGACGCTCCGCAACTTCACGCGTCGGGTGAGCGGAGAACCTCCGCGCGCCGTGACTCTACGCGGCCCGACGCTCGACCTGCTCGACGAGATCGAGAAGGCGATCGACGGCTGGATGGAGAGACATGGAACGCAGGAGGCACGGCCGTGACGACGACCCAGATCGTGATCAAGGAGGGGCGCTACTTCGCGCGCCAGTGGTTCTTCAGCGGCGTCCGCTTCGACTGGCTCTGCGCGCTCTGGCGCGACCTACCAGACGGCCTCTGGACCGTCCAGTACCGGTTCCGCTACGTCGTCGACGAGAAGGTCGGCCACGAGAGCGAGGACGAGAAGAGCTGGTGGACGGCAACGCTCCCGGCCGAGACAAAGGAGGTCGACGCGGAGACGCTGACACAGAAGCTCGCCGAACAGATCCGCGCGATGAAGTCTCACATGCAGGCGGCGAAGGGGGAGCCGCCCTGCTCGGAGTTGGAGTCGGTCCTGTTCCACAGTGCGAGCGTTGAGCGGAACTTCACGACCCTCACCAAGCAAAAGTGGACTCATGTGGTCACGACGCAGAGGGGAGGATCCGCGTGAACGCGAGCAAGAAGAAACGCACCACGTTCGAGACTCTCAAGCGCGAAGCTCGCGTCATGCGGAAAGCGATCGACATGAACGGCAGGATCGACGCGCTCCTCGCCGACCCGAAGAAGAACCCGATGCCGATCCCCGACGTGGCGGTGCCGATCGTGCTGTCGCTGGCCGCGCTGATCATCGGTGATGGTGAGGAGAGCGACACGATCCGTAGGTGCGCCGAGATTCGATTCGACAGGTGGTTCATCGAGACGGCGATCTCGCAGATCGGTGCAGCGACGATGAGGAAGACACACGGAAAGAAGGAGCACGCGAAGTGAGCGGCCTACACGTCGACTTCTTCAACGTCCGGATCGTACTCGGCGGACCGAAGCGATCCGAGGACGAGGCGCGTCGTCGGCTCGCGCAGGTGCTCTACGAGGGCATCGCCGAGGGTT
>Ga0315291_10003286_pt1 | contig 20933 bp, 12 predicted proteins | sample YL17G12_20_MG_FD_203070 | JGI IMG/M metagenome (GOLD analysis project Ga0315291, IMG submission 203070) | Sediment microbial communities from Yellowstone Lake, YNP, Wyoming, USA - YL17G12_20 | ecosystem: Environmental > Aquatic > Freshwater > Lake > Sediment | place: USA: Wyoming | collected...
GCGAATGTGTGAGATCGATATATTCCTTCTTCAAATCAAAGCCGACGGCATTTCTGTTTGCATCTTGTGCAGCAATAAGTGTTGTCCCGGCACCTAGAAATGGATCTAGAACCAATTCACCTTTATGAGTGAAAAGCTCAATGCATTTGCGAGGCAGTGCTATTGGAAATACCGCAGGGTGTAATTCTTTGTCTCTTATGTCCCTTTTTGTATAAAAAAACTCCCAAACAGCCACCTGATGCTGAAGCCAATCCTTGGCGCTAAGGCAATTTATATGATTGTGAGCACAATTGCAGATTCTAACATAAGATATGTCGAGAGGTTTTTTTACAGCAGTCGCCTTGATCGTTTTAATCATGGGTCGACTCTATATACTCTTTGCGTAGCATTCAAGTAAAAACATTGAACAAACCAGCGATATTTTCGCTCTTCATACGACTGTGGTCGTGCCCGGTATGACTTATCACAAGATAGGCGTGAAACAGCGCTAAATGCTCTGAATCCCTCCCTCCTGCGAAAATTTGCCCACCCCGTTTCAATGATGCGTTTCCGGAAAACCTATTAAACAAGCGGCATGCTCAAATGTCTGCAGTAGTTGCTCAAACACATATTGTAATGTCGGTGGCGTAGGGACGAGTGTGTGAGGGGGTATGCGGAAACGGGCGCATCCAAGGATATGATGACGCGCCCGTTGAGGATTAGGCGCGACCCGCCCCGTTATGGCGGGGCGACGCCGGCCCCCTCACACACTCGTCCCGAAAGCCAACGACATTACAGAAACTTTTTCAGGGATTCAGTAGATATGTTGAGGATGTCCTCGTGGAGGCTTTTGCCGTGGGTGTCCATGGTCACGACAACCGGAAAACCCATAACTTCAAATTCCCAGATTGCTTCGGGACTTCCGAATTCTTCCATCATATATACGTTGTTTACCTTGATGATTTTTTCGGCGAGCACCTGCGCCGCGCCGCCGACCGCATGGAAATAACAGCAGCCGAAGGCCTTGCAGGCTTCAAGGGTTTTCTTTCCCATTCCCCCCTTGCCGATCACACCCTTGAGTTTTAAGTCGGCAATGAGCTTCCACTGATACGGCTCTTCACGGAATGAAGTCGTCGGCCCCGCTGCCTTTACGACCCACTCTCCGTTTTCTTTTATCACGACGGGCCCGCAATGGTAGACGATCTGGTTTTCAAGCGAGACGGGAAGCAGGCCCCCGTCAAATACGTATTTGTGGACCGCATCGCGGCCGGTGAAGAGTTTGCCTGTGATCTCCACCATATCGCCCACGTGGAGTTCGCGGATCTTTGATTCGGTAAATGGAGTTTCCAGTTTTGTTGTCATATTTTTCACAGCGCCGCAGAGGCACAGAGAAAATATTAGCCACAGAGGCGCAGAGGCGCAGAGAAATACAAAAAATTTAATATAGCCATTTTGTTATCTTCCCGTCTTTGTCCATCATGATTCCCTGCCGGCGGTAGGCCCAGCACATATAAGTTATCGAGACGAAGTATGAGGCGGGCAGGCGGTTCAAGACGCCGATCTTGCAGCCGAGTAACGTCGTCTTTCCGCCGAATCCCATCGGCCCGATTCCAAGTTCGTTTGAGATGCGAACTATATCCGATTCAAGTTTCGCAAGTGTGGGATCGGGATTTTTGTCATCGAGTGTGCGCAAAAGCTGCTCCTTGGAATTGTCAAAGCCGGTCGTGCGGTCGCCGCCGATGCAGACACCCAAAATTCCCGGCGCACACCCTTTGCCTTGTGCAGCAATCACCGAATCGAGGATGACGCGCTTCACTCCCTCGAGATTCCTGTCCGCTTCGAGCGCGCGGTTGGGAAGAGAATACTGCGCGCCGACATTCTCGCAGCCGCCTCCTTTTAATATCAGACAAACTTCCACTTCATTCTTTTCATAGACGTCGTGCTGCTCAAAGTGGAACGTGGGGAAACCAGGGCCCAAATTGTTTCCGGTGTTTTTGCCTGTGATCGGATCCACGGAGTTTTGCCGCAGATACCCCTTGGCCGTCGCTTCGGAGACCGCATCGCGCGTTTGCTCGCAGAATGCGTGCTGATCAAAGCCCACAGGGACGCGAACATAGAAATGTAAAGTGCCCGTATCCTGACAGAGCGGCTGGCTCTTCTCTCGGGCGAGACCAATGTTTTCCGCAATTATATCGAGTGCATAGCGCGCCTGCGAGCTCTCCGCCTCAAGCTTTCTTTGGGTCTCAATTGCCCGCACAATGTCACCAGGCAGCTCCGCGGAGGTCCGCCTGATGAGTTCCAAGAGTGAATCGTGAAGCTGTTTCATGGGCATGGAAGTCATAGGCAAAAAGGATGGATTCGTCAATCAGGTATAGAAAAAAATGAAGCAACTTTTTGGATGGGTGGGCGATAAAGATGGCGCATGACAGACCCAGTAAGAAATAACGGGCCGTCTTATCCGGAGGGACCGCTCCAGGATGATTCCATGGGCCAGACGGCCCAGAGCACACCTCCTCAAATCGCCGGCGACATTTATGCCGGCGCATCGTCGCCGCCTGTAAATCCCCCTTTAGGTAGTCCTGTTCCCGGTATCTTCCGTATTCACGCCCCCCCTCCGCGAAGGATTTCGCTGGATGTCAATGACTGCGTCTTACAGGAGCTCTTTCCCGACCGGCGGGATCGTGAGAGGATTGCACGCATAATAAACAAAGGCATAAACAGCGAAGAGGATGTCTCCACATTCTTTGACTTCATCGAAGCCGTGAATAATCGTATGCAGGAGGAGTTAAGAAAAGGTACAATAGATCACAATCCGTACAACATAGACAAATTGAAAACCCTAAGTTTGTTTTCAGCGATTATCCGGGAATTTAGAAGTCTTGGAATACCGATACACGTAAGAGACGACGTTGAAGGCTCCTATGTGCAGCGCACGTACGAGGAGTTCCAAGGGAGGATGGACAGTCCGGCGCGCACCCACGGCATTACTATTAAAAAAGGCGACTCGATCTTCACCTTGTTCCATGAGATGGCACATGCCCTGCCTCTTTCAAGTTTCTTTAAACATTTCGGAAAAAATTTCGGCGCACCGGATATTGAGGCGCTGGAATGGCCGCCTTTCCCCGGGCCGGGGGACTCCTTGAGCGAAGTATTTGTCAAGCTGGCCGGTGCAGCCTTCCGTGATGAGGCGTATGCAGCCATTGCGGAGATTCAATTGGAAACGTTTTTAAACATAACTGTTGAATCGGAAGCACAGACAGGGAGCGAAATGAGGGCCTTCTTGGAACAAAACGGTGTCGGGAGTTTTGTCCGCAGCGGAATGTATCTGGGGGACAATCACATGATCCTATACAATCTCGCCGCCGCCTTCGAGCTTGCAAAAAGGATTGCACAGGATCCGTCGCAAGCGAGGCAGGAGATATTCGGAAGCTTGCCATATTCTGTGAGTCTTGCCGGTGCGGACGGCGATGTTGTCGCCTGGGCCAGACGTCTTGAAGGGCTTGTAAGCGAGCTCGGAAGATTCGCGGCCGCTATACATCAGGATAACTTCTCGAACCACCCGTTGAAACCCGTGATCACCCGTCTTGCCAGAGTTCTTCAAAGGAAATTTAAGATCGATCTGTCGGTCTTTGCCCCACAGCAGGCCCCGCAGGTTGACGTCGGCGCAAGGACCGTAGAGAGGGCGCGAGGGAGCGATTCGTGGATCACAGATCAACCTGATTCGGTCAGAGACACGCTGTCCATTCTCGAAAGTTATGCGGATATTTCATACGCCCGCCTTCTACAATTAATAGTGACGAGGGAATACGATGCGCTTGCAGCCGTTGCCATGCTTATACCGGACGCCGATCTGCCGAGGTTCTGGTCAGCCGTGATACAACAGGTCAAGATGGCGCAGGCGGCTCGCAGGCCTTTTAATACGGGAGGGGCGGCGACGGGGGGCGGCGAATTCCATCCTCTGATCCTTCCCCTCGCGATGCAGGGTTACATGGATCTTGCAGGAGAACTCGCAGACACTATGCAGTCCGGTGCGATCTATGTCGAACGATGGGATACGGCCCTGTTCAACGGCCTTCAAGTCGTCTCACGTCTGGGCAGCAAAGAGGCGATAGATTTCTGGATTCCCCTTATCGAGAGACGGCTTTTAAGGTTTGACCAGTTTGAATATTTAAGACAGCTTCGCGACGCGGTTTTGAAGTTGAGGGAAAGGGGGTTCGATCAGTTTGCTGCAAGGCTCGAGTTAGTTGCACCAAAAGTTGCGCAGTCGGTTGCAGATAACAAGGTGAGATGGGCGAGAAGTTTTATTGTTGGTGAACATTCCGTAAACTACGGACATACTACGCCCGCAAGTTTTGTCCTTCGCGATCTGATGATAATTGTGAGCCTGCCTTCGGAATACGGGGGCGGCTGGACCAATGCACTAGGTTACCTTGAAAGGATCGAGGACGGTTTTACCAAGACCGCGGCCTGTCTCAAACTCTCGCGGGAGATGAATCATTTGCCGGTCCCTTCCACAGAAGAATTGCACCGCTTAGTGAGGATCTGGGACAGATCACTTGTTGAATCCCTAAAAATCTATCCGGCCCGTCATAAAATCCAACCGAACGAGGAGGGCCTGTTCTCTAAAGAGGAATGGCGGTCGCATTTGGATATAATTCCTCGCGGTGTCAGGGTGCGCAAAATGTATCCCGGACAGGCACTAATCTACAGGGAAGGGGTGGCGGCTGAAGCATATAAGCAGAGACACCGGGCCGCCATGTACATGGCCATACCGCAGAATTCGAGCGGCGAACTTGCCCAGCTCAAATCCACCATATCGGAAGATATGACGGAGGATGAGGTGCGCAGGGTAACCTTTGCCCCGCGCCCCCTCAATGTCCGCGGCGCTCGTTCGCTCTACCACGATCCGAACCTCTTGGAGCTGGAGGTGAAGGTCAATTGGGCGACATATGATGTTCTGGGCTTTTTGCAGATCGGCAGTATTGTGGACAGGATCGAGGATGTGCTCGAACAAATGCCGCGCAATATGCAGGCCGAATACATACCTCTGCTCATATCGTTGTCCGCAAGGCTCGCTAAGACCAATCCGGATCGCGCACAGCAGTTGTATGAGCGGGCCCACGAAATAGCTGCAGATCTTAGGGATTTGGATATTGAGGAGTTCGGCAGGAGATTCGATTCCTCTGATTCTGATCTGCAGTCGCTCTATCGGAAATATCAGGCCACTTGGGAGAGGGCGGCGCTCGTTTCCCTTGCAAAACTGGTTGCAGATTCTCCTCCGGAAAGGGCGCCGTTTTATGTCGAAGAGATAAGAAGGATCGTAGATAACGAGTCAATCTTCGACGTCATGGAGAGCGACGACTATGCGCAGGCGGCATCCGTACTGGATGCAAGGCGGCAATTCCCGACGCTCGTATATAATTTGTATCGGCGGGCCATCCAGACAAGGGTGCGTGAGCAATACGAAGCGGTCTACGATGTCGACCACGAGCTCGCAGTGAGGATAGACGCCTCAAGCCTGTCCGTTGAGGAAAAAGACGAACTCTTAGAGCAATTGGTTTCAAACAGTTTTCAGCGGACGGCGTCCTACTACAGGCTTTCTCTGGTCAACGAACGCACGAGAGACAGAATTGTTTTGGAACTGGAGAGGCTGATCTACCCATTCAACGAGCTCTTGGACATCACGGCAAGGAGGGGATACCAAAGGATCCAGAGGGCGATATGGAGGGGGATAAGGGCTATGACGGAGGAGTTAAACGATTCATTTCCTTCTCCAATGCGCCCGTTTGCACTGGCGCACCCCGTCTTGTTCACACTGCAACACCATCCGGAGCTTGTCCACCCCGATTCGCGTGAGAAGCTCATGTCACAGGCGGCCGACAAAGAAGGCAGAGAAAGGATAGCAAGACTCTACGCTTCGCCGTATGTACATAGCGCGCAATTTTCATATCCGCACCTGCCTACTGCGTGGGAAATTCGTAATGCATTTGCCAAAAATAACACGGATCTAATCGACATAGGCAAGATTGTGGCCGAAATCCCCAAGGACGGCACTTCTGTCGACAGCTACGTCATGGACCTCTTGAGCATAGTGTTTACGGAATATCCGGGGGCGTTTTATGAAAATTTGAAGACAAAGTTTCCAGGAATAACGTTCGACATAGCGCCGGATTGGTATTTGTCAAAGAAAATAATAAGAAACCTGTCCCAGTTTGAAAATGCCTTCGGTTTCATTTTAAGGCCTCTCTATGATCATCTTGGCGTCAGCGATTTTTATGGGCTCGCAACCAGGTGGCCTCAAGTCGTGGGCGATGTGTTCTTAAACCGTCTGGACAGGAGCAGGGCCTATTTTTTGCGTCACTTCCTCCTCGATCTTGTCCTAGGCGAAGGGTTTGCGGTGGAGGTCAGGGCCGCCGCATTTTCGGCACTGGCCAAGACCAGTCTGGTTTCGCCATACCTTGCCCGGCGTTTCGTTGAGGCGTCAAATACGACGGAGACGCTCAAGGAATTCTTGGATAAAATGAGGTTCGTCTTTGCGGACAATTCACTTCTGGGGGGTGAAGAACGTAGAAAAAATGAGATTGTCACATTTGCAAACAGTGCCGTCCCGCGCGATCTGTTTGCGCTTCCGGATTGGTTCATCGCGCCCCTTTTTGAACCTCTTTTGGCATCTGAAAAAAACCCGATGGAAGCGGCGGCCACGGCGGGTCCACGCATGCAAGGTGCACTTGGCGTCTATGACGTCCTCTTTTCGGCAATGCATGAGAACGGGGCCTATCCGTTAGTGGATCACCCCGGTAATGAACAATACATGTTGAATTCTTTGGCGCTCTTGTCCGGAGAAATCCTGGCGGCGAACGGGGCGGATTCGAGCGCAGCCGACGAAATGACTGCAAAGGTTGTAGAGACCTTTCAGCGAAATGTGATTCTGGTGCGTTTAGGTTTGGCCGGCATACCCGGTTCGCTCGAACGCATAAATTTGGCACTTCGTTTTGCCGTCGCGGACTATATTTCACTTGTGCACTCCTCGACCCGGGCCTTACTGCTCAAGGCACTATATGAATCGGAGGAGAGGCTGGGAGAGGATGAGGTCTTGAGGATATTCTTCGAGATGACCGGTCTTGAAAAGCTGGCGCAGTTTTTGAGCATGCAGGAGGGCGTGGTCCCCGAATCTTATCGTCTCAAGCTTAAGAGGTTTCAGGAGGATTTGAAGCCCAGCACACATCGGGAGGTAATTGATACAATGAGAATGAGCGGGATCGAAGTAGATGTGGTTATGGGCGACAGCGAAAACCTTGTTTTCGAGCACGCAGGAACGGTTGGAGAGATGTGGAGATGGGAGCTCGCAGACGGCACTAAGGTCGCAGTCAAAGTTTTGCCGTGGAAGAAACAGCGGCGAAACGAGAATTCGCTGCGCGCGCTGGAATTCCTAGCCGGGGAGCTGCACCTATTCAGGCACGACTTCTTCGGGGGTTTAAATTTCATTGATCTTTACCGGAGATTCAAAGAAACGCTCACGGAGGAGATGGATTACAGGACGGAGGCGGAAAATCTTGAGATACTTGAACCGTTGATGAAGGGCTTCGGAATTGCATATCCCAAGGTTTATGAAGAGTTCTTAAACCGCGATGTGATGGTCATGAGTTATCAAAACTATCAGAACATAGCGGATATGGAAAACGCCGCCGACAAGAAAAGACTCATCGACGTGACGGGCAGGTGGCTTGCGGAGAGTATTTTCAAAGAGGGCGTCTTCTATGAAGACTTCCATCCGGGAAACATCAAGTGGCTGCCCAAGAGGGGGAAGAAAGAGGGAAGGCCACTCGTTTTGGATTTCGGAAGGATAGGGGAGATGAACAGTGATCAAAGGCAGGCACTGACGCAATTTCTGGTGTCTTTGAAATTTGAAGATCCCGTCAGTGTGGTTGACGGCCTGATAGCAATGTCAAGATCGGGGACAAGTGTTGACAGACAGGCCCTGATATCTCAAGCCGAGCATGTATTTGAAGAGGAGGCGGGATCCACCGATTCATCCACCATACAGAAGCTCTTTTCAATTGCGGCTCGTAGCGGTGCCGACCTGCATCCGATTTATCTGCAGTTTATTAAGGCTATTATCTCATGGGAAAACCTCATGAGACCCTTGGATCCAGACGTGGATTTCTCAACGTACGCCACACCTGTCGTCATAGAACAAATCACTAGTGGCGGAGGAGTGCCGCAGGGAGGCCAGCCGTCGCCTGCCGGAGGTTCACCGTCTCCGTCGCCGACGCCGACGCCTGGCCCATCCGGCGGGGCGAGGGCTTCGCCTGCAACCCATGGAGATACGTTCTCTGCGTCGGCTGAAGTTTACACGGAAGAAATTAGGGGGATCGGCGACGAGGAGATCACCGGAATCGACGATGAAGAATATTTTGAAGACGGCGCGGAGATTTTTGCAGCCCAAGATGTAGGGGAGACGGAAATTTATCCGGAAGACGAAACCCCAGTCGATGATATGTTTATCCCGTCGGCCGAAATGCTATATCCCGCAGAAACAGTGGTTCCAGCCATTTAATGAACCCTTGAAAAATTAACAAATGTGCCCCATATGTATCTCACCCCTCCTTTGTAAGGAGGGGTGCCTCCCCTTACAAAGGGGAGGGGAAAGGTTACATATGCGTTTTGACAGGCTGACGCTCAAGGCACAGGAAGCAGTGCAGGAGGCGCAAAATATTGCGGGAAAATTAAATCAGCAGGAGATAACTCCCGAACATCTTTTGCTTGCGCTCGTCCGGCAGGAAGGCGGCGTTGCCCCTGCGATTCTAAAAAAGATCGGCGCGAATATTCCAAAAATTCAGAGCGATCTTGAAGCAGTATTGCGGGTTCTTCCGCAAGTGACGGGTGCAGGCGTGGGGCAGGTCTATATTTCATCCCAGCTGAATCGCATTTTTGATGCCGCATTCAAAGAGGCCGAGAGCTTGAAAGACGAGTTTGTCTCAACCGAGCATTTGCTCATCTCAATTGCCGATTCGAAACAAACGAAGGCCGGAGAAATGCTCCGCGGAGAGGGGGCATCGAAAGCGGTTATCTTAAAAATTCTCAAGGACATCCGCGGCACGCAGCGCGTGACCGATCAGGACCCGGAAGGCAAATATCAGGCGCTGAAAAAATATGCGCGCGATCTGACCGAGCTTGCGCGCAAGGGATCGCTCGATCCCGTGATCGGGCGCGATGATGAAATAAGGCGCGTGATCCACGTTTTGTCGCGGCGCACGAAAAACAATCCCGTGTTGATAGGCGATCCCGGCGTCGGAAAGACGGCGATCGTTGAAGGTTTGGCGCAGCGTATCGTAAAGGGCGACGTGCCCGAGTCGCTCAAAGACAAGCAGCTGATATCTTTGGATCTTGCCGCACTTGTCGCGGGCGCAAAATACAGAGGGGAATTCGAGGACCGCCTCAAGGCGGTGCTCAAAGAGATCAGCGAATCGGCGGGCGCGAGCATCCTTTTTATCGACGAGCTTCACACGCTGGTCGGCGCGGGCGGCGCGGAGGGCGCGATCGACGCGTCCAACATGCTCAAGCCGGCGCTTGCGCGCGGCGAGCTTCGCTGCATCGGCGCGACGACGCTCAACGAATACCGCAAACACATCGAAAAGGATGCGGCCCTCGAGCGCAGGTTCCAGCAGGTATATGTGGGACAACCCTCCGTTGAGGATACGATTGCGATTCTTCGCGGTTTGAAGGAGCGCTATGAAATTTATCATGGCGTGCGGATACAGGACTCCGCAATCATCGCGGCCGCGACTTTATCCAATCGCTACATCACGGATCGTTTCCTGCCCGATAAGGCAATTGATTTGATTGACGAGGCGGCGTCCAAGTTGAGGATAGAAATAGATTCGATGCCGGTCGAGATAGATGAAATTGAACGCAACGTGATGCAGAGGCAGATCGAATGCACGGCGCTCAAAAAGGAGAGCGACGCCGCAAGCAAAGAGAGGCTTTCGAAGCTGGAGAGGGAAATCGCAAACCTGCAGGAAGAGTCGCGCGGCTTAAAGGCCCATTGGATGAAGGAAAAAGAATGCATCAAGGCGATAAAGGAGACCAGAGAAAACATCGAGCGGGCGAGAATCGATCAGCAAAAGGCGGAGCGCGAGGGCAACCTCAACGCGGCCGCGGAGCTCAAATACGGAACGCTGCTTGAGCTGCAAAAGAAACTGGAGTCGGAGCAGAAAAAACTCACCGATCTGCAAAAAGATAAAAAGATGCTCACTGAAGATGTCACGGCAGATGACGTTGCAGATGTGATTTCCAAGTGGACCGGCATCCCCGTTTCCAAGATGATGGAAGGCGAAGTGGACAAGCTGATCCACATGGAAGACAAATTGGGCAAAAGAGTTGTCGGGCAGGAGGAGGCGCTTCTAAAAGTGTCGAATGCAGTCAGGCGCGCGCGCGCGGGGCTGCACGATCCCAACCGCCCGATCGGTTCTTTCATATTCATGGGGCCGACCGGCTGCGGAAAAACGGAAACGGCACGCGCACTGGCGGAGTTTCTCTTCGATGACGAAAAGGCGATGGTGCGAATCGACATGAGCGAGTTCATGGAGAAGCACAGCGTATCGCGGCTCATCGGCGCGCCTCCGGGATATGTGGGCTATGAGGAGGGCGGGTACCTCACGGAGGCCGTGCGCCGGAGGCCCTACGCCGTGATCCTGTTCGACGAAATCGAAAAGGCGCATCCGGACGTCTTCAACATTTTGCTGCAGATCTTGGACGACGGCAGGCTCACAGACGGGCAGGGAAGGACCGTGAATTTCACAAACACCGTCATCATCATGACTTCAAATATCGGCAGCCAGTATCTGGCCGACGTCGCCGACTCGTCCGCCGAAGGTTTAGTGGCGGAAGACGAAGAGAAGATGACGGAGCGCGTGCTTGCGGCGATGAAGCAGCACTTCAAACCGGAGTTTGTCAACCGCATCGACGATATCGTGATCTTCCATTCGCTGAAACAGGAACAAATACTGCAGATTGTCGACATCCAACTTGCGCGTCTGCAAAAACTTTTGTCGGAGAGAAAGCTCACACTCACGCTGACCGACGGCGCAAAGAAGTTTCTGGCCAGGCACGGCTGGGACCCGCAATACGGTGCCCGCCCCCTGAAGCGCGCGATACAGAAATACATTCAGGACCCGCTATCGAGCGCACTGCTTGAAGCGAAATACCCGGAGGGGACGGCACTCGTGGGTGACGTGAAGGGGGATGAAATAGTTTTCAAAAGGGAATAAAAGAAAGGTCAAGGTCAAGGCCAAGATCGAGGAGAAAAACGAGGACATCTCCTTGACCTCAACCTAGACCTTGACCTTTGCTTCTCAATTCTTGGTGCCGGTTGTCGTTGTCGTGCCCTCGCAGTTGCCGAATCCGTCGGTCCATGTCCAGCTTGACGATCCGTCAAATGCCGTGCCCGCATCATTACCCTGAATAGACATTCCGGTTATGGTCGTTGTGCCGTCGTTGAACGGGTAGGAGCCCGTCCAGCAGAGAGTATTGCCGTCGACAAAGCCGTGGAATGTCCCGGCGTCGGCGATCACTACAGTGATCGCGCAACCCACCTGTGTGACGGTCGCCGTATAGGTGTTCGTAAATCCGTCCGCACCCGCGCAATATTCCGATGAAGTATGGACGGTGTCGGTCACGGTCCATGTGCCCGAGAGGTTGTCTATGCACGTCTCCGGCTCCGTCGTGGGACAGCTGCCTCCCCCGCCGCCTCCTCCTCCGCATGCCGCGACCAAAAAGACAACCGCCGCCGCAATTATAAAGCGTGTAGCATTCCGTTTTTTCATTCCCCCTCCTTTCATAGGTTTGAAGATGAGAAAGTTTTACACTTTTTTGAAAATAATGTCTATTTCTTATTGGTCTGCGGTGAGACGGGCAACAGCCCGTTAAGACCTGACCCCAGTGATATATTTTCATTTTAGCTTCTCAAGAAAAGACAAAAAATCATTGTCCACGATTTCAAGCGGTTTTTTCAATTGACCCTGCAATTGTTCCGGCGTCCAGTCATCCAGAAATACGCGGTCATAATTCAGACAATTAGCGGGCAATACAACTATATCTCCAAGTGATCTCCGGCTTAGTTGTTTATAAATATCCTGACCGGTCAATAGCCCTGTGACGGTTACACTATCTCCATAAAAACTATTGGCGATGGCAACAACTTCTGCAGTCAAATTTTCAATTCTATTCAAAGCGGAAATTACCCATCGTTCAATGATGGGAGCCGCAAGAACCCCGCTCACCAACGTTACTGTCCGGGAGCGCTTTATTCTATGCGGCAGATATTGTTTTTGTTCCTCAAATTGGTCGATGAAATTTCGAGCCATCCCCACGCCATTTTCAATCTGGGCAAATTCTTCGTATCGTTCGGCAGACTGAAATTCTATTCCTGCTAACAGGTAAAACTCATCCGCCGGGTAGATAAAATAATCACCCCGATTTTGTTTAAATTTCGAAGCCAATTTTTCGACTTGAAAAATTAAGTCGCTTGCAAATTGGGGCGTCACCGGCTGAAGCGGATAAAGCTGTTGTCGATGTTTGGTCAAGCCGACCGGCACCATGGCGATCGATTTTAATTGGGGATAAAATTGAGCCAGATCGTGGATCGTTTTGACCAGGCTTTCGCCGTCATTGATCGACGGGCAAAGGACAATCTGAGCATGGAGCTCAATTTTATTCTCGGCTAAAAATCGAATCTTTTCGATCAAGCGATCATCTTTTTTCAGTCCCAGCATGAATTTTCTGATTTCCAGATCGGTGCTGTGCACCGAAATATAGAGCGGCGAAAGTCTCTGCTCGACAATCCGCTGTAAATCAGAACGGCTGACATTGGTGAGTGTCACATAATTGCCATGCAGAAACGAAAGCCTGAAATCTTCGTCCTTGAAGTACAGGTTTTTTCGGAGTCCAGCGGGGTTTTGATCGATAAAGCAAAAGATACAGGCGTTACCGCAACAGCGATAGATCGTGTCTTCAAAGATAACTCCGAGAGAGTCATCGTAATCTTTTTCAATCTCAAAAATAACCGTTTCGCCGTCTCGAACGACTTCTATCTCCAGCTCTTCATCGCCGGCATGGAACTGGAAATCAATTTCATCACGGATGGGATGACCGTTGATTTGGATGAGATCATCTCCGATCCGGAAGCCCGCCTCCGCGGCAGTGCTTTGTTTTTTAAAGGCGAGAATTTTCATTTTGTATTTGTAACTATGTAGAGAAAAATCCGACAATGTCAAGATTTGACCCCTTTGTTGAAAAAAGAAAACCTCGCCGCAGAGGCCGCAGAGAACGCAGAGAAAATCCGAAATATTTTGCCACAGAGGCACAGAGACACAGAGAAAGGCGAAAAATAAATCAAACAGTTATATTGCCTTTGCTGAGTAGGCCGCCCTCTCAAACCCATACATTCTCATAGGCCCGGTTGGTTTTTAATCGGAGTCTCAGAAAGATGCGTGGTCAACCCTTGTTAGGGGATGACATCAAACAATCGAGAATGTTGTTTATTCAATGGAGGAGCATTTGAATATCCCTCGTCAAATGCGAGTCCCATAGCCATTGCCTAGCACATGAAAACAGGGGGGATGGCGAGATTTCTACAGATGGCAAGCGGGGGGCGGCGTTAAGGGCCTTTCAAAACCCGATGAGATAGTTTGTCCTTGACCCCTTGCTTCAAAGATCCGTTACCGGTGGTTTTCAAGAAGGCGTAGGGAGGGGGTTGGTGCGGTAGAACTGGGCCTCCTCGGAATAGAATTTGCCGCGTTTCTTGGGGATCCCCCGCAGGATTTCAAGGATGCCGTGTTTTTCAAGTTCCAAAGCGCCCTTCAGGATAGAGGCGTCGCATCTGTATTTTTTAACGATCGCGCGCACAGAGAGAGACCACCATGGATAGAAGGGGGAATCCATGGTCTCCAGAAGGGAGAGGAAATAGAAATATTTGGCTGGGAAGGAGAGACATCCAAGCCAGCTCCAGAAATTAGACGGCACATCAAGGTCCGCTCCTTTTTCAAAAATATCTTTGCGGATGATTGTGTCCTTCTGCCTGTCGATATCGATAAGATCCATTCTCTTGAGCTGGCCCAAAATCCTGTTCAGCCGCTGCATGTAATAGTATTTCAGATACTCCTTCGTGCGGCCCTCTTGAATGCGGGGCGTTTTGAAACCGAGCGCCTCGCACCATTTTTTTACATCAATTGCAATAGGGCGGGGCCTTCCTTTGTCCTCAAAATAGAACATCATATAAAGATTGAATGCGTTGTCCGCATGGGCGCGAAAGAGAGGAGCGATCACGGAGCCTATGATGCCCATGGGCAAGCGGATCTTTTTTGAGGGCGCCGCGTCCCTTATCTCTTCGCGTTGTCTTGTGATATTTTTGAGGGCGCGGTTGAAAACGTCTATGGCAGAGGAGTCGTCCGTTGAAAATGAGAGCTCCTCGCTGTGAAGGAGAGATGCGGCGGTCAAGTTGTGGCTGCCGGCGATAAGCACCTTATTGTCTATGAGTATAGCCTTCTGGTGGATTAAGGTCTTTGAGGTGTCGAGCCAGGCGTCCGCACCCTTGTCCTTTAGCATCCGGTAGAGGGGATAATTATTTTCAAAGCGGGAGCCCTCGAGGACGGCGCTCACTTTTACGCCCCGCCTGTGGGCGCCGAGAAACGCCTTTGCAAAGAGGAGGACGGGATCTTTTTTCGCGCCTGAAAGCTCGGCAAGATAATTGACGACGATGACGGATCTTCGCGCCCGTCTGGTGAGGCGCATGATCTCGGAAAAATATTGGGGATTCGTGAGGGCACGGATCATGTGGTTTTTAATAGGCGAGGATGGAAAGAAAGGCAAGATCTGCAATCATTTTTATTCCACATTCTTTCGAATAAAATCTGAAACGGCAATGCAGACACCCTCTTTGGCAATCGGGAGACTTTCCGCGACCCATACCGCTAATCGGTAAAGATCATCCGGCAGCGCCTCGAGCCAATGGCCGTTGAGATGGAGAAAAACGAGGAGCGACGTCACGGCAACTCTTTTGTTTCCGTTTTCAAACGGATGATTTTTTATGAGAAGATAGAAAAGCATCGCCGCCTTGTCTTCAAGACGGCGATACAGATCGCGTTTTGAAAAGGTCTGAAAAGGCGCGGCAAGACAACTTTCCAGAATATTCGGGAACCTTGAGCCGAAATCCGGAATCGGCTCGTTCCAGCTCATTATCTCGCGCGCAAGGCGGTGGGCCAACTGTTTCACATGTTCTATTGTGAGAGGCCGGATCATTCAGCCCCCAATTTTTTGATGACGTCGCCGTATTTCCGCAAAACCTTCTCAACCGCCTTGTCAACCTGTTCGCATTCTTTTTCAGAGATGTGCCTGAAGATGCCGCCCAACTGATTACGGTCAATGGCATATGCGCGCCCCACGCGGACGGCCTTGATCTCACCCTTTTGTATCTTGCGGACCACCTGCATCCGGCTAAGGCCCAAAAGCTTGGCAGCTTGGACGACGGATATAAGGTTCTTATCTTTGTAACTCATAGTCGTATTATGTTACAATTGTAACATAGTGTCAATGGATGTTACGAGACCTCCCCTTACAAAGGGGAGGAATAGAGGATCAGGTATAGACGCGGTAATCAATATTCGGGAAGATATTGTCTTTCCATTCGATATCGCCCAAAAAATTCATATCGAGCGAGAAGTTTTTGATATCCCAATATAATTTATTGAAACGGAAGATGTGATCCTTTGTGCGCTTCACTGCGTATTCAGGCATCGTTCCGCTGTTCATGATGAAGGCCCAGTCGGAAGACTGCGCAAGGAGAAGTTCGCGCGCCATCTGGTTCAGCGCCCTCCGCAAATTATCGTCAGGCTCCCGATAGGTTCTTGCCATCTCCGTCATCCTGTGCGCCGTCTCATGCAGATGCCTGTATATCCAGTCGTTGGTCCCGTTGCACCAGACCTCCGCGTATCCCTTATTGCCCCAGCTCGACTCCGACGGTTCCACGACCTGATTTTTCGGATGGCGCACGAGGTATTCGGACGGCGTGATGAGTCTGACCGTGTTCTGATCGCACGCGATCTTTCTTATCACGTAATTCAGCCAGTCCACTCCCTCGAACCACCAGTGGCCGTAGAGCTCCGCATCATAAGGCGCCACGATGATCGGCGGCCTGCCCATCACCCCGTGCAGATACTCCACCTGCTTTTGCCTGTTGAACATGAAGTTGCCCGCGTGGCTCGCGGCGACCTCCTGCGCGTGCCACGGGTCGTAGAGGTGCTTGTTGTCCGTGCGTCCCGTTATGCAGTGGTATTTGAAGCCGGTCATCACGCGTATCCCGTCCGGATGAATGTAGGGGCGCACGTAGTTGAAATCGAGATCGAATCCTATGTCGCGGTAAAAATCGCGGTACGCAAAATCCCCCGGATATCCTTCCTTGGCCGACCACACCTGCTTTGACGATTCATAATCGCGCCCGAACGCGGCGCATCCCGACGGCGCGTAAACCGGAGTGTAGACTCCATACTTGGGACGCGAATCGCCGTAGAGGATCCCGTGGCTGTCCACAAAGAAGAAGCGGATGCCGGCGTTCCATAAAATATCGTGCAGTCCGTGAAAATATCCGCATTCGGGGAGCCAGATGCCGCGCGGTCTTCTGCCAAGATGCTCTTCATGAAGATTGCACGCGACTTCGATCTGCGCGCGCACCGCTTCATGCGAGGCGCGAAGGAGGGGCAAAAATCCGTGCGTCGCGCCGCACGTTATGATCTCAAGTTTTTGAAGCTCCATGAAGTGCCTGAAGCCGCGGAGCAGATTTCTTCCCCATCGCTCGTCGAAGAGCCAGCGCGCGCGGTTCAAGCGGTGGTGATACATCTGCGCCGTGCGGTGCATCAGGTGGTGCTCGTGCTTCGTGCGGTCCAGCTCCTTCCACGAAAGTTCCAGATGCTTATATAGATGGCGCGCGTAGCGGTCCTGAAGCAGGGGGTCGGTCATCATGGAGATGAGCGGGGGCGTCAAAGACATCGTGAGGCGGAAGTCGATCCCGTCGTGCACGAGGCCCTCGAACACCTCGAGCAGCGGGATGTAGGTCTCCGTCATCGCCTCAAAAAACCAGCGCTCCTCCAAAAACTCTTCATGCTCCGGATGCCTCACATATGGCAGGTGCGCGTGAAGGACGAATGTCAAATATCCTTTTTCCATAGTAGTTAAAAAAATTCCCCTCCTTTGTAAGGAGGGGCAGGGGAGGTAGATCGTGATCTACCCCACCTTCCTCCCCTTACAAAGGGGAGGAATATCAACGTGCGCCGGACCACGATGAGGGTGAAGATGAAATCTCCATGGGGAGGCGGAAGGCGGCCACTTCCTGGAAAATCGCCTCAAGGCTCGAGCCGGCAATCGACGCGAACTGGCCTTTCATCAGGAGATCGAAGAAATACGGGCCCAAAATTTTGCGGAGGAGTTCAAGATCCGCATCCGTGTATTCTTCGACATCGGTTATGACCTTCTGGCCGTCGGGGCTCACAACCATCCACTTGAGTGACCCCGGCGCCGCAAGGGCCTGACGCGGAAGCTTTATGATGTTGGAGCGCGCGATGCGGTGGAAGGCGCCGTACTCGTTTTTCATTCCGACATCGAGGCACAAAAGCTGCTCGGGATAATCCAGGCGCAGATACCAGTTGCCTAAGCGGTCGAAGATTTCGACGTCCCATGACGGGCTGGAGTCGGGATCGCCGGTAGCGGAGATGTCATAGAAGCGGAGCGTGAGTTTTGCTTCGTTACCCACGCGGGAGGCCGCCTCGTGCATCGATTCGGGCCTGATCTCCCAGTATGTGAAGACGAATCTGGGATCGATTGTCAAAACCACCGCGCGGTTGACTTGATATTCATACGGTATTTCAAAAACGGGCTTGGCCTTGCCGTTGTGCGTGATGCCGAGATCGAATTTTGATTCTTCGATTCTGCGTTCCTCATGGGGCTCCGCTTCAACCGTGACCTTGCTTATGAGCTCCTCCAAAGACCAAGCTGTCTCGCCCCGAGGTCTTCTTGAGACTTTTGCGCGGGTTTTTGGCGCGTGTGTAACTTTGCGGAGCACCGCCGCCTTTTTGACGGTTCTCCTTTCGATTTTTCTTTCGGCTCTTCGGGGGGCTGCCTTTACGGACGCTCTGCGAGCTTTTACGGCGGCAGCTTTTCTTCTTCCCCCAGCCTTTTTAGCTGCTCTCTTAACCATAAGCCGGACACACCTATATCACGTTTTTTAAAAAAGCAATAACCATCATCCATGTTGTATAATTTATTACGTAAATGCCTTGTTTTATTAAAGAAAACGTGTATCGTGCATCGTGAATCGTGAATCGATCCACGAACCACGAATCACGAATCACGATAAAAATTATGAAGAAACAGACGATAATCGGTGAACTTAGGCTGCATAGGGACGGCTATGGATTCGTAACGACCGGAAAAACGGACGAAGAGGATGTCTTCATCCCGGCCAAGTTTGTGGGCGATGCCTTTCATACTGATCTTGTCGAGGTTCAGGTCGTCCCCGGGCGCGGTGAGAAATTCGAGGGAAGGATCAGAAAGATTGTCGAGCGGCGGGTGACAAAGTTCGTCGGCCGATTGGAACATCAGGGGCGGATATTCAGGGTCATCGCAGATGACAGGCGCGTCAGGCACGCCATCCACATCCCGGAAGGAAAACAGGGAAAGGCGCGCCACGGCAGCAATGTTGTCGTCCATATTTTGAGATATCCTTCCGGTAATGAGCCGATGCTGGGCGAAGTGATAGAGATATTGGGCGAGAGGGGAAGAGAACAGACGGAAGAGAGGGCGATAATCGTCCGCCATCAGCTCCCGCATGAGTTTCCGCAGAAAGTTTTGGATGAGGCGGATGCATTGCAAAATCCCTCCCTTTGTAAGGGAGGGGCAGGGAGGGTAGATCTACCCCCTCTGACTCCCCCTTACAAAGGGGGAGATGAGAGGCGAGACCTCCGCGACATTTCCTTCGTCACCATCGACGGCGAGACGGCGCGCGACTTCGACGATGCGGTCGCTGTCAAACAGCTGGGCGGCGGGCTCTTAAGGCTCTGGGTTTCGATTGCCGATGTCTCGCACTTTGTGAAAGACCATTCGGTGCTCGATCGCGAGGCGTATAAGCGCAGCACGTCCGTATATTTTCCCGCCGACTGTCTGCCAATGCTTCCCGAGCAACTGTCGAACGACCTTTGCAGTTTGAAGCCGGACGTCGACCGCCTGACGATGACGGCGGAGATGGACATCGATCCGCACGGAAAAATTGTCCGGCGCGATTTTTATTCCAGCGTGATCAAAAGCCGGCAGAGGATGACCTACACCGCGATAAAACAAATTCTCGCAGAGAAAGACGAAAATGTGCGCAGTAAGTATCAATCTTTGATTCCGGATTTTGAACTGATGGAGGAGTGCTTTAACCGGCTCCGCGCGCAGCGCCTTGCCAGGGGCTCGATCGATTTTGACCTGCCCGAACCGCAGATCGTCATAGACATGACAGGCGATATTGAAAACATCGTGAAGGCGGAGCGCCATGTGGGGCACATGATGATTGAAGAGTTCATGGTTGCGGCCAACGAATCGGTCGCGGAGTTTTTGACAAAGGCGAAGGTCGGCTGCGTTTACCGCGTGCACGAGCATCCCGATTCCAAGAAGCTTCGTGAATTCGGAATGCTCCTTTACAATTTGGGGCATCATATAAGGATAGGGGAGAGGGTGCCGCCAGGGAGGCTTGCGCGCGTGGTGCAAGAAGTCCGCGGCACACCGGAAGAGCGCCTCATCAACAAGAGTCTTCTTCGCTCGATGGCGCAGGCGGTCTACAGCGCGGAGAACATAGGACACTACGGATTGGCGTCACAGTGTTACTGCCATTTCACGTCGCCGATCAGGCGGTATCCGGATCTGGTTGTGCACCGACTGCTAAAGATCGCTTTGGCGCGGAAAAATCCCCTCCTTTGTAAGGAGGGGAAAGGGGAGGTAGATCTACCCCACCTTAATCCTCCCCTTACAAAGGGGAGGAGCAACTTGGCCGAAATTGCCGAGCATTGTTCGCGCCGCGAACGGATCGCAATGGAGGCGGAGCGGGAGATGCTGAAACTCCATGTTGCACTTTTCATGAAGGACAAGATCGGCGAAAAATTTGACGGCATCATTTCACACATCACAAAGTTCGGTTTCTTTGTCGAACTCAAGGAATATTTTGTAGAGGGGCTGGTCAGAATCGAATCGCTTCCATTTGACCGCTACACCTTTGACGAAAAGAGTTACTCCCTGCGCGGAAAGAAGCACAAGAAGGCCTATGAGATCGGCGATCCCGTGCATGTCGTCGTTGAAGAAGTCGACATCCCCAACCGCGAAGTGAATTTCTCCCTCGTTTAAAATCAGCCACAGAGACACGGAGACACAGAGAAATACAAAAAATATAGTTTTGTTTTCCTCTGCGCCTCTGCGGTGGGGTTTCGGCCCCGAATTATCCTGCAATTCCAATGAGTTACCCAAATCCAAAAAAAAACGCAACTTTATTTGACATGTGACGATAAGAGGTCAGGAGGTGTTTATGGGAGCATTTGGACTGACACTTGATGTGAGCAACTCACTTATCTTTGGATGGGGCGCCGGGCTGCCACAGGGCCGTGCAGGACAAAACGATCTTGAATATATGCTCAATGCAAACCTTGGCGTGATGGGAAGAGGATACGATGACGGCGGTATCGGAGATTACGCGGTAGGTGTCGAAGGGGGTGCGTCATATATTTATTCGGATAAATATGAGAGAGGGAACCACATTCTGGGATGGAACGCCGGTGCAAGGTTCGATTCCCTGCTCACGAGTATCCGTAACGGAGACTGGTCGGTGGGATTTCGTCTGTCGGCCGGATATAAAGGCGAGCGTTACGACGACGAGTCCA
>Ga0315291_10003287_pt1 | contig 20930 bp, 12 predicted proteins | sample YL17G12_20_MG_FD_203070 | JGI IMG/M metagenome (GOLD analysis project Ga0315291, IMG submission 203070) | Sediment microbial communities from Yellowstone Lake, YNP, Wyoming, USA - YL17G12_20 | ecosystem: Environmental > Aquatic > Freshwater > Lake > Sediment | place: USA: Wyoming | collected...
TACTACACCTGCACCTTCGCCAACGGCAAGTTCGGCAACGTAAAGAATGCGGGGGCGAGGCTCAACAAGGAGATAGCCATCGGAGAGATGGACCTGAGCTCCGACGGCACTGAGCTCTACTTCCATTCAACAACCATACCGGGCAAGGGCGGGATGGACCTCTTCGTGACCAAGATGGCGGATGGCAAATGGCAGGACCCGAAACCGGTCGATGCAGTGAATACCGCCGAGAACGACGGCTATCCGTTCCTCAAGCCGGACGGCAGCGAACTTTGGTTCACGAGGACCGTCAACGGGACTCCGGCGATATGGCGCAGCCTGAAGAACGGCGCGGCCTGGGGCGCCCCTGACCTCGTTATCTCCACCTTCGCCGGCGAGCCCAATTTGGATTCGGCGGGCAACATCTACTTCACGCACCATTATTACGACAACGGGACCATGCTCGAGGCGGACATATACGTGGCCCACAAGCTCTGACCTTGCGCCCGGGCGCAGAAAGAGATAATAGCCCGATTTCCGATGTGCTGCGGGGTTAACCATCCAGCGAATCGAGGTGGCGCTCAGGCCGGGGCTTTTCGATGCCCAGGGGCACATAGACGCCCGGCGCATCCAGGACAGCCTCGGCATCCGCGTTGCGGTGGAATACCGCAAGATATTCACCGAGGACCTGGGGCTCGGCGCCGACGAGCTGGGGCGGTTTGCCCGCGAGCTGGCCCATCCCGTCACGCACACCGCCACCGTGGGCGCCGCGCCAGCCCGGCCTTTCGACCGCGTCATTGAGGTCGGCTACCGGCCGGGCGTCATGGACCCCGAGGGCCGGTCGGCCAAGCTGCTGGCGGAGTATGTCCTCGGGCGCAAGTTCCCGTTCGAAAGACGGGTGGCGGTCCAGCACCAGCGGCTCATCCGGGGAAAGCCCACTTCAGCCCAGATGGAGAAGATTGCCGGGCTCTTTTCCAACGAAACGGTGCAGACATTCAGAATCTGGTCCTTTGCGCAGTGGAAGAAAGGCATCGAGCCGTACATGCCAACCGTCAAGGTGCCACCGCCCGAGCCGGTTCGGCACTACGACCTGGACCTCCCCGACGGGGAATTGCTGAAACTGAGCGCCGAGCGGGTGCTGGCGCTGGATCTCGAGGAGATGCGCAAAATCCGCGAGTACTTCCTGAGGCCCGAAACGGCCGAAGCCCGCCGGAAGGTCGGGCTCTCGGAGAAGGCGACGGACGTCGAGCTGGAGCATCTGGGGCAGGCCTGGTCCGAGCACTGCAAGCACAAGGTGTTCAACGCCGATATCACCTATGTAGAAGGGGGGAAGGAAGAGAGGATACGCGAGGGGATCTTCAAACAATACATCAAGACGGCCACGCTGGCCATCCAACGGAAGAAGCCCGATTTCATCAAATCCGTATTGTGGGACAATTCCGGCGTGGTCGACCTGGACCCGGGGGCGCGCCACTACCTGTGCTTCAAGTGCGAAACGCACAACAGCCCCTCTTTCATCGAGCCCTACGGCGGGGCCATCACCGGCATCGTCGGCGTGTACCGCGACCCGATGGGCACGGGACGGGGCTCGCAGCTCACGTTCGGAGTGTGGGGCTACTGCACCGGCTCGCCGTTCTACAAGGGCGCGCTGAGGCCCCCGTTGCATCCGGACCAGCTATTGGACGGAATCCATCGGGGCGTCCGCGACGGCGGGAACAAGCACGGCGTTCCGACCGCGATAGGCGGCACCTTCTTCGATGACAGCTACCTCGGAAAGTGCCTGGTCTACGTCGGCGCGGCGGGCAAGATACCGAAAACAGTGGGCGGAAAGCCCGGCTACGAAAAATGGGTCCGGACGGGCGACCGCGTCATAGTCGCCGGCGGCCGGGTCGGCAAGGACGGCATCCACGGCGCCACCGCCTCCTCGCAGGAGTACTCCGAGGGCACGCCCGCCGGCCACGTCCAGATCGGAGACCCGTACACCCAGAAGAACGTGCAGGAATTCCTCCTGGAGGCGCTCGGAGAGGGCCTCATCAACTTCGCCCAGGACAGCGGCGCCGGCGGCATCGGCTCTGCCGCCGGGGAAATGGCCGAGTACAGCGGCGGCGCCTTGATAGACCTGGACCGGGACCTTTTCAAGTACGAGGGGCTGGCGCCCTGGGAAATACTCGAATCGGAATCGCAGGAGCGGATGTTCTTTGCGATAAGCCCCGCAAAGGTCCAACGGTTCGCCGAGATCGCGGCCAAATGGGACGTCGAGTGGCGCGACATCGGCGAGTTCACCGATTCGGGGCATTTCCATCTTCGGTACAAAGGCGAGACGGTCGCCTACCTTCACATCGATTTCATACACAAGGGCGTGCCGCAAAAGAGCCTGAAAGCCTCGTGGCTTCCTCCGGAAGAAAGAGGCCTCGAGGAGCCGTCCCTTGAAACCCTGGCGCGGAAGGCCCCCGGAAAACTGCTCCGCGAGATGCTGGAGCGAGAAAATATCGCAAGCAAGGAGTTCCTCCAGCGCGAGTACGACACGCGAGTGCAGGGCAGGACCGTCATCCCGGCTTTCATCGGCGAACGGTCGGATGTGCCCAGCGACGCCTACGTCCAGAAGCTTGAATACGAAAGGCCGGGCGCGGTGGCCTGCGGCATCGGCCTCAATCCCACCTACGGGAAGATAGACACCTACAACATGGCGATGATGGCGGCCAACGAGGGCCTCATGCGCGTCGTGGCCGTCGGCGCGGACCCGGACAGGGCCGCCAACAACGGCAACTACTGCTGGCCCGGTGTGCTTCCCGAAGAAAGCGGGGAGCCCGAATACAAGACGGCCCAGCTCGTCCGGGCGGCCAAGGCGCAGTACGATTTCGCGATGAGCACGGGCGTGGCGACCATTTCGGGCAAGGACAGCATGAAGATCCAGGGCAACATCCTGGACGAAAAAGGCGGGCGCCACCGCGTCTTCGGCCTGCCGGCGATACAGTTTGCCACCATCGGCCATGTCCCGGACGCCGCAGGCTGCGTCACGGCCGATTTCAAAAGGCCGGGCGATATCATCTATGTCGTCGGGCCGCAAACCCGCGACGAGCTGGGCGGCTCGGAGCTTTACGAAAAGCTGGGGAATCCCGGGCGAAATGTCCCGCGCGTGGACCTGGCGGCTTCGATGGGGACCTGCCGGGCGATGTTCAAAGCGGCGCGCAGGGGCCTTGTTGAATCCGCCAAGGTGTGCACCAAGGGCGGGCTGGCTGTGGCCCTCTCGCTCGCGGCGTTCGCCGGCGGACTGGGCGCAAGGGTCGACCTGCGCCGGGTGCCCACGGACATTTTGGCCGGCGACGATCACCGCGATATCAAACTGCTCTACTCGGAATCAGCCTCGCGCTTTGTGGTGTCCGTTGCTCCACAAAATGCGGCGCCGTTCGAAAAGCTCCTGGGAGAACGCGCGGCACGCGTCGGGGAGGTCGCCCCTGAAATGCTCGCAGTGACCGGTTCGAACGGGCGGCCCCTCCTGCGGGAGGACGCAGCGCGGCTGAAGCGGAGCTGGCAATCGAAATTCAGCCACAAGATGCACGGGGGTGGCCGGAAATGAGACCGAAGGCCGCCGTCATCGTGGGCCACGGCATCAACTGCGACCGCGAGCTGGAAGAGGCCTTCCGGCGCGCCGGCGCCGACGCCGAGCGGGTCCACCTCAACGACCTGCTTGACGGCAGCAGGGCCGATAGGTACCACGTGCTGGCCCTTCCCGGAGGGTTCTCTTTCGGCGACGATACCTACGCCGGGAACATCTTTGCCAAAAAGATCATCTTCAACCCTCTCAGGGAGGCGTTCCGGCGCCACCTGGAAAAGGGCCGGCTCGTGTTCGGCGTATGCAACGGCAACCAGATAGGGACCGTGATGAACCTCATACCTGCTTTCGGCGCCGTGCTCGACGCCCCCGAACTGGCGTACACCTACAACAGCTCCGCCCGCTACGAGGACCGGGGGAACATCCACCTGAAAGTGGTCAGCAAGAGGTCGAGATGGCTCAAGGGCCTGAAGGTGCTGCGAAACATCCCCGTGGGCCACGGCGAGGGCCGGTTCTTCGCCCCGCCCCGCATAGTGAAAAGATTGTACTCACAGGACCTGGTGGCGCTCAAGTACGTGCACTCCGACGGGACACAGGCCCGAGGAGGCTACCCGGAGAACCCCAACGACTCCATCGACGACATAGCCGGGCTGGCCTCGGAGCAGGTGCTGCTCCTGATGCCGCACCCCGAGCGGGCCATCGAGCCGTGGAACCAGGACGGCTGGACCCGGCGGCGGTCGCTGCTACGGCGCCAGGGGAAGCCGCTCCCGGAAGAGGGCGAGGGGATGGGGATCTTCCGAAACGGGGTCGAATATGTTCGCAATAATATTTTATAGACGGGTAAACAAGTAAGCAAGAAAACAAGTGAACATGTTAAGTTTGCATGTTGACAAGTTTGCAAGCCTGGGCTAGGACGGCGTTCTCAACTTGTTTACCTGTTCACCTGATAACTTGTTTACACCGTCCAACAAATGAAACCAATCACGCCTAGGAGCACATAAATAACCGCATTGAGTTTATCGTCCCATGCGCTTCCCGACGGTGCTGGCCGCGCTGCTCGTTCTGGGCTCGTTGGTCTCCGCGTCATTCCCGGCGCCGGCCGGGAGCGACGGCCGGGCCGCCGCCTCGGGCCTCGACCTCCCGGTGCGGTTCGAGAACGTCTCCGAAGCCGTGGGTCTCACCGGCATCGCCTCCGCCCAGAACTGGGCCTGGGGCGACTTCGACAACGACGGCTACGAGGACCTGCTCATGCTCGGGACCTATCTTTTCAAGAACAACGGCCCACCCAATTGGGATTTCACCAACGTGACGGCAAAGGCGGGCATCTACAACACCACCAAGCTCTGGGCCTGCTGGGGGGACTACGACAACGACGGCTGGCTCGACTTCTTCGGAGGGGACCTCAACGACCCCTCGGTGGACCACCTGTGGCACAACAACGGCGACGGGACCTTCACCGACGTGACCGAGCAGGCGGGCCACGTCAGCGACGTCTACCCGAGCCACGCGCCCAGCTGGGGCGACTACGACCTGGACGGATATCTGGACCTCTACGTCTGCAACTGGGCAACCAACCAGACCATTTACTATCCGGACAGGATGTGGCACAACAACGGCGACGGCACATTCACCGACGCAACCGTGGCTTCCGGCGCCGACGAGACGGCCAATCCGGCGGGCAACATGGGCTCCTGCTGGGGCGACTACAACAACGACGGCTGGCCGGACCTCTATGTCGGCTGCTACTTCTTGCGCGCCAATTACCTTTACGAGAACCAGAACGGCCGGTTCGTGAACGTCGCGGCCGAAAAGGGCGTCGACGGCCACGCCACCCGGCGGCTGGGCACGGACTATTACGGGCATTCGCCCGGAGGCGCGTTCGTCGACCTGAACAACGACCTGAACCTCGACATCTACTGCTCCAACAACGCCCACCGCGATTACTACCGTGCGGGCATCTGCGATTCCTCGTATTTCTTCCAAAACAACGGGCCGACGATGAACTACAATTTCACCGACATCTTCGAAAGCTCTGGCGTGCCATTCTACCCGCCGGGCGGCAACGAGGAGCTCTATTTCGGCGAGAACTTCGCCGACTGGGACAATGACGGGGACCTGGACATGTTCCTGCCTCTCGTGCACGACGACATCGACTACGCCTACTCGTACATGATGCGCAACAACGGGAACAACACCTTCACGGACGTGTCCAACGAGACCGGGCTTCGGGTATGGAACACGGTCGCCTCGGCGTTCTGCGACTACGACCAGGACGGCGCGGTCGACATGATAACCGAGGGCAAGGTGCCCTACCAGAACGGCACCTACGCCCACCGGCTCTTCCACAACGAGGGCAATTCGAACAACTGGATAGGGTTCAAGCTTGCGGGCACGCGCATCAACGCCGAGGCCATCGGGGCCAGAATCACAATAACGGCCTCGGACGGCACCCGCCAGATGCGCGAGGTGCAGAGCCAGATGGGGACGCACTCGCAGGGCAACGGCCTGGTCCAGCACTTCGGTCTAGGCGCCAACGCCGGCAAAGTAGATGTCACCATCCGCTGGAGCCCCTGGAGGACCCAGACATTGATGGGCCTGGAGCCCAATAAGGTACACTACATCACGGAACCGGGAAAGTCGGCCGACCTGCAAGTATCCGGCGTCGTTTATCCGGCGTCGCTGGAGGCCGGCAGCACCGGCCGGTTCGATATAACGGTGAAGAATATCGGCGACGAGCCGGCGACCTCGTTCCTCGTCCGTTTGCGCTCCGGCTCCGCAACCGGGAGCGTCGTCGACGAGCAGCGCCTTTCCGAGGCGCTCCCGCCCGGGGAAACACGCACGGTCCAGCTCTCGTGGAGCCCGGCCCGCGAGGGACAGGAGACCCTGTATGCCACGGTCGAGGCGGTCCACCCCCGGGATCCGGATGCATCCAACAACGAGTTCAGGTGCGCGGTGAAGGTCACGAGGCCGCAGCCGGCGAACCTTTCGCCCGTCATAAGTTCTTTCACCGCGTCGAAAAGCGAGGTCCTGCCCAACGAGACCGTGACGGTGGAGGTATCCGCCTCCGACCCGGAGAACGACCCGCTGGGATTCAGCTACTTCTGTTCTGCGGGCAATTTGGTCCCGCAGGGGTCCGGCGCCCGCTGGACCGCCCCGGCGCTGCCGGGCAGCGTCCAGCTCTCCGTCGAGGTCTCCGACGGCCACTACCATACGGCGCGCAAGAGCCTCTCGGTCCTCGTGAAGCAGCCGCCGGCGCCGCCGGTCGTGCCTCTGCCCAACTACCCGCCCAGGATCGTTTCCTTCAAATCCGAGCCGGCCGAGCCGAAAAACGATGGAAAGACCACGCTCCGGCTGGCCGTGGAGGCATCCGACGATAATGGCCTTGCGGACCTCGCCAGAGCGAGGTTCAAGCTCATCGATCTGAACGGCCCGCCCTCGCTGGAGGTCAATTCCTCGGGGAACGGCACGTTCGTCCTCGAGTACCTCATCCCGAAAACGCTGTCACCGGGGGCCTGGACGGTATCGGTGGAGGTCTTTGACACCATCGGCGCCTCGGCCCGAAAGAGCATCGTCGTGGTCGTGGTGAACCCGCCCCGGAATCCGCAGGGCGCCCCGGGCTCGAGCCTGCTCCCCGGGCCGGGCGTCCTGCTCGCCTTGCTGGCGCTCTCGTCAGTCGCGCTGGCCAGGCGGCGAAAGGGCTGAGGGCGCCCGCAGGCGCTCACCTCTTCTTGCCCAGCATCGAGAGTATCTCTTCCAGGTCGCTGGCCGATTTGGTCGGGCGCGGCGCCTGGACGCGAGATTCGGGTTTGACCGGTTCCAGCTCCTCGAGGACGGGCAGGTCGTCTGCCGCCGGTTCGGCCGAAAGCGGCTCGGCCGGAGGTATCGAACCGGGCTGGGGCGGCCGGGGAGCCCTGGCGGGCGGCCCGTACTGCGGCGCCGGCGGCCTCGGCGGACCGGCGGGCCCGGGCCGCGGGGGCTGCCGGAAGTATGCCGGCGGAGCCGTCAGCTGCGACCAGGCGGCCGGCCCCGTCCGCCGGGGCGGCATGGCGCGCGCGGGAGCGTAGGCGGCCGCGGCAGGGACGGGCGCCGCCGGCTGCTCCTCGTCCATCTGGACGACCTCTTCCTCGGGCACCTCTTCGGGCAGAGGGACCGGCGCCGGTGCCGGGGCCTTTCCGCCCTCCGCCGTCGCCTGTCCCCTGTCCGCGGTCCGCAGCAAGCTGTCTTCCGCCCGCGGTCCGCCGTCCGCTGCCCGCGCCACGCTCTCCGCCGCAGGCCTTGCGCCACCCGTCACGCGCTGTCCCCGGCGCGAGAGCACCAGGAGAACCAGCGCCAGCACGGCGATGATGGCCACCACCGCGCCGACGGCCCACATCACGGGGAAGCCTTCCGCGGCCGCCCCCTTCACCGCCTTCACTGTGAATATGGCGTTCGATTCGTCAGAGAGGTTGTAGCGGTCCCGGACCCGGAGCCTCACGAGGACCTGTGCGTTCGTTTTGGGATTGCCGGCCGCAAGCTCCAGCGTGTTCCCCGTAATCTGCGTCCTCAGGAGGGAATTGTTGGCCAGCACCTCCCAGCGGAGCGTCGAGGGCTCCTCGTCCTGCACTATCTTCAGAAGGTCGATGCGCAGTATCTTCCCTCCGGTGATGGAGGAGCCGTTGAAGGAGAGCCGGGGCGGCCGGTTGGGAGGGGTGTAGGAGACCGTGACGAAGAGCGTGCCGGTTCCGGTGGCGTTCAGCGAGTCGAACGCCTTGAGCGTCACGTTGAACATGCCCTCGACCGAGCCTGCCGTCACTTTCAGGGTCCGGCCGGCCACCTCGAGGACGAGGGGCGGCGGATAACCGCCGTAACCAGGCCCGCCGGTGAGCGCAGCCTGCCAGGTGAGATTCTGGCCCTCCTCGGGGTCCGAGCCGAAGCCCGTCAGGTTCAGCTCCCGGGTCTCGCCGAAGAACAGCGCCATCCTCGGCGGAGACACCACGGTCGGCGGCCGGTTGCTCGACACGGTGAAGCTCCACGCCGGGCTCCAGTTCGAGCTCGAGAAGCCGTCGCTGGCCCGGACGCGCCAGAAGTACCTGGCGTTGGCGGCAAGGTCCACAGAGGCGCGGGTGTCGTTCGTGGTCCCGCCGGCGCGCAGCGAGCCGAAGGCGGCGTCGCTGCTCACCTCCCACTCGTAGCCGAGGGCGCCTCCCTCGGCATCGACGGAGGCGTTCCAGGAAAGCTCCACGGGCCGGCTCACGGCCGCTGCCCCGCCAGGAGGGAAGGCCAGGCCGGGGGCCGCCGGGGGGCCGTTGAGATGGAACCTCATTTCGGAGGCAGGGCCCCAGAGCGGGCCGGCAAGCGGCGCGTCACGCGTCGAGACCGTGACGAAATAGTCGGCGCCCCAATCCAGCGGGGCTCCCACCGGCCCGGTGCCGTATGTGGCCGTCCCGGCCGGGCCGTCCTTTTGGAGCCTCCACATCAGCTTCCCCGTGCCGCCGGGGCCGCTCCAGACCGAAAGGTTTAACGCACCCTGGTCCTGGCCTGTATCGTTGTCGGAGAACCTCCACTGGAACACCGGCGCCCGGGAGGTGATGTTCAGTGCCCCGGGCGAGCCGGACAGCTGGCCGTCGACGCTCAGTTCCGCCGGGGCGGCCGGCGGACGGTTGGGCGACCACTGCAGGGCCCAGCTGTCCAGGGACGGCGCGTCGGCGCCGGCCGCGTACAGGTCGGCCCTCAGGCGCACCGAGACGCCGGCGAGGTCGGAGAGGTTGAAGCTCTCCCGGCCCTCGCCGGAGGACAGCCACTCGCCCAGCAGGGAGCCGTTGACGGCATCCAGGAGCTGGAAGGTCAGCCCGGAGGTGCCCGGCTGGACGTACTCCACCGAGAGGGCGGTCCACCAGGCCAGGGACGCCGGCGCCACCGGCACGGAGACCACGGAGGCGTGGTCCCGGCGCGACAGCTGCGCGATGAACGGGGCGGGGGAGACCGCGCCCGCCGAGCTCATCGAATCCAGCCGGATGCGGCCGGCCCCGCCGGCGGAGCCCGCTGACCCCGCGGCGCCCGTCGGCCCGCCGGGACCGGGATTGCCGGCCTGGGTTCCCTGGCTGTTCCCGCCCCGCGCCCCCGGCGCGCCTCCCGGCCCGCCTGTCCCCCCACTGCCGCCGGTGCCAGCCCCGCCGCCCACTGCCTGGACAAGGTTCTGGCCCAGCGAGAGGTTGAAGGCCGTAAGCCAGATGGAGCCGGCGGCCCCGCCGCCGCCTCCCCCGCCACCCTGGCCGCCCGCCCCCCCGGTACCGCCGCCACCGCCGCCGCCGTCAAAGTAGTACGGGAACGTGCCCCCGCCGGGGCCGCCGGCCCCGCCGGCCCCGCCGGCGGCGCCGCCGCTCCCAGTCAGGCCCCTCTGGCCGGCCGTCCCGTTGGCGCGGATGACGCCCTCGACCCGGATGTCGCGGGCGGTTATCATTATGGCCCCGCCGCCGGACCCGCCGGCCGAGCCGGTGCCCCCCGTGCCGCCGGATGCCCCGGCGGTCCCGCTGGCCCCGGGGTTCCTCCCGCCGCCACCGCCGCCACCGCCCCCGGCGCCGGCGCCCCCGTTCCCGCCCTGGCCGCCTCCCCCTCCGGAGCCCATCTGGAAACTGAGAAGGTCCTGCGAGGCGCGGTTGCTCCCGCCCTGGCCGGACACGGCCCCGGTGCCGGTGGAGCTTTGTCCCGCCTTTCCGGCGGCGCCCTTGGCGCCCTCGGCCCCCTTGGCCCCGCCAGCCCCGCCCCGGCCACCCGTCCGGCCGCCCATGCCGCTCCCGCCCGCCCCGCCGTCGCCCCCCGTGCCGGTAAGCCCACCGGGCTCGCCGGCGGTGGACTGGCCCCCGCCGGCCCCCCCGGCGCCGCCGGCCCCTCCGACTGCCCCGGCGGTGGTGGCTCCGCCGGCAAAGCCCTTGCCGCTGGCCTCTATCGCCCCGCCCATGGCCACCGCCACCTCGCCCGACGATCGGAAGCAGATGATGCCCCCGGTGGCCCCGTCCCAGGGCGCGCAGACGAGCGAGGACCCGGCGAGCACGGTCACGGAGCGCCAGTTCGGTACGCGCAGGGCCTGCGCCCGGCTGGCGCCCGAGGAGACATACGAGTTGCGGAGGGGCGCGGTGAGCGCAAGCCGCGATATCGCCGTCTCGGACACGCGGCCAAACTCCCAGGTGCCCGCCGTGGAGCCGGTCATCTGGATGACGAGGAGCTCGTCGCCCGCCGAGAAACCGTAGGAGTCGTTGACCGGGAGGAAGTTTGAGCCCTCCGCCTGGACATTGCCGGCGAGGGACGTGCGGACCGAGTCGGCGTAGGTGGGCCTGCCGGCCTGGAGGTCCCCATCGGCGCCGGTGCCGGTATCCACCGACCATCCGGGGACGACGGAGCCCCTCTCGATGGTGGCGTTCTCGCTTGAGGAGATGCCGGTCCACTCGTCCGGCGAATCGAAATAATCGGTCCAGGAGCCCGCGGCCGGCACCGGCGCGCCGGCGGCGGGCGGGGTGAACCAGAGCGGCAGGGAGAGCATCTGTCCGGCGACCAGCACGAATGTCAGAAATAGCGACGGCAGTCTGCGCCTCCGGACCATCCCATCTCCCCCATAATCGGGACGAGCCGGGCCGCGGCCGGGCGGACCGTTCGTCCCTAGTAATATCTAATACTCGCGCGACTATATATTATGTTTCGTGCATCATCGAAAATCCCCCGGGACCCGACCGGGAGGCCTGCGCTGAATCAGGCCCGGCCGGAAAATCGTGCGGTCCGGCCGGGCTTATGGCCGGGCCTCGAAAGGTGTTCGAGCGGGGTACCAAAGAACTTAAATAATTGTTAGAACATTCTAACATATAGTGAGGCTGGCATCACAAAATGTGATTTCGGCCTCACCAGGGGACAAGAGGTGAAGCAGATGGTAGAGAGCCAGAAAAGGGGGGAGAGCGTGAAGTTGGCATTCCTGGCCGGACTGGCCATCGTGATAGCGCTGAGCTTCATGCTCTGGGGCATCGGGGCTTTGGACAGCGATTTCTGGGTCGGCGTCGCCCTGCTCGCGGCGGCGCCGGTCGCGATAGCCGTTGCCATATGGGTATTTCTGAGGGAGAGGAAGAAGATTGCCTCCGGGCTGCCCATGCAGGACGAACGCTCGAAGGGAATCTTCCAGAAGGCGACCTCGTACTCGTTCTACACTACAATGTACTTCGCGCTGGCCCTCTCGTTCCTTATCGACGAGCCCGCCCTGAAGGATCTCATGACGGCCGAAAGGGCCCTCATGATGGTGCTTGCCGAAACGGTCCTGGCCTGCTTTGTGTTCCTGGGCTACTTCCACCTGAAGGGGGTCCCCGAGTGAGCGGGCCGGAGGGATGAGCGGATGAGAACTCGTCTGAAGGAATACCGCGCCCGGTACGACCTCACGCAGGAGGACCTGGCGCGCCAAGTCGGTGTCCGGCGCGAGACAATCGTCTATCTCGAATCCGGAAAATACATGCCCTCGCTGAAGCTGGCGCGCGACGTGGCCGTGGCGCTGAAGGCCACGGTCGAGGAGCTGTTCCTCTTCGACGACTGAACGGCCCCTCACCGGTCCGCGATACGCCGGGCGACCCGCAGGGCCAGCGCCGAGGCCACGAGCATCGTGGGCATTCCCTCGGATTTCGGGGCCAGCGAGAGATCGGCGGCCCACAATCCCTCCGGGAGGATGGATGGATGCATCGTTGCGACGTCCCCTTTCGCCAGGGGCACGGTGCCCCCGAAGTGGCCCCCGTTGAGCATCCCCTCGACGAACGGGCCCTTGACTCCCGCATCTTCCATCACGCGCCGGGCAATTCCCGCAGCCTCGTCGAAGCGGGCTCGGTCCTTGACGGACACGGCCTTCTCGACCGACCCGTCCGCATTCACGCGCCCGTTGCATTCGTCGGCGAGCTTCACCATCAGACCGACGCGGTCCTCGACGGGCACGCCCCTCCACGGCCCGTGGAACCAGTGCGAGAGCACGTCGAGGTAGGGCGAGAGCATGTAGCCCTCCCGGCGGGCGTGCCAGACCATCGGCGGCTCCTCGAGCGTCCGGGAGCCCTTGCTCTGGCCGCCCACGGTGAGCACGATGTCGGCCCACAACCGGTCCTCTGCCCGGAGGCCTGAGGCTTTCAGTATCTGGGCGTTGCCGATGCCGCCGGCCGCGAGCACGATCACGTCCCCATTTATGGTCTCGGGCGCGCTTATATTCCCGGCGAGCACGCCCCGCGCAACGCCGTTTTCGACCAGAATCTTCCGCACGGGCATTCCGTACCTGACCGTCGCGCCCCTTCGCACCGCGTCAGCGAGAAAGCGCCGTGAATCCCAGCGCGCGCCGGTGGCGCAGCCCAGCTCGCACAGGCCGCAGGAAACGCACTTGTCCAGGTCGACCGCCTTTGGCGTGGAAGCCGGCCCCAGTCCCATTTTCTTTGCCGCGTCGAACATCTTCCCCGACACCGGCCTCCAGCGCTCCCGCGGGACGGTGCCCACGCCGATGAGCCGTTCCAGCTCGTCAAATTCATCAGAGAGGTCCAGCCCCAGCGCCTTCAGGCCGTTGTCGGCCCGGACCAGGTTCCCGCACGAAAGGACCGTGCATCCCCCCGCGGCCAGGCCGCGTACCAGCACCAAATCATTGGAGCTTCGCCGGGCATCCATCGCCGGGAAGATGCGGCTTATCGTCCTTTCGCCCCCCAGCATCCCGGCGCGCCTCAGGGGCGCCGCCCAGGAGATGTTGCGCGTGAAGGGCTTGAATGGCCTGCCGGCCTCAAGGACGACGACCTCGAATCCTTTCAGCGCAAGCTCGCGGGCTGCCGTCGCGCCCCCGGCCCCCGTCCCGACCACGACGGCCTTCATTTGCCCGCCTCCGTTATCCGCGCCAGGCACTCGACCGAACCGCCGGTCATCCTCTGCTCGAAGCGCATCGAATATTTCGGGTTGAGCCCGGCGACCACGCCCTCGTCGGCGGCGCTGAGGATCTCGCAGGCGTCATCCGTGTAATATCCGGCAAGCGCGCACCGTTGCACCCTCAGTATCATTGTCCCGTCATTGCGCTTTTCCAATTTGAAATCTATTCCCAGCGCCCGGTAGAGCGCGGTGGCCGCCGTCTCGAGGTCCCCGGCGCTTTGGCCCACGCCCAGACGCTTTCGGGCCTCCTTGCCCAGTTCGACGCCGACGGGGAACAGCGCTTCGCGCCCGGCCCGGACCGCCTCCTTGCGACCCAGGGCGGCGACAAGCGCCCTTACCCGGCCGTTCTGCGCCGCCGCCATCGAGGCCCTTCTGTCCCCGACCGTCCGGCCCGGGACCGCTTGCGCCCGGCGAAGACCGGAGAGCGCCTCCGGCGAGCATTTCTCCAACAGGGCGTCCAGGGCGCCGATGGTTTGGCGCTCGACATCGATGAGGACGGAAAGCCGTGCATTTCCCGAAAGCCAACGCGACGTCAGCCAGAGCTTCAGGCTCATGCTTCACCCCCGGCGGCGCCAATGTGCAGCACGGAGGACGGCGCCGGCCCCTCGTTGTACAAGGCCTTGACCACGTCTTCCCGCTTCAGAAGAGCCTCGCGCCGCCGGAGCTTCAGGTTGGCCGTGAGCTCCCCGCTCTCTATGGAAAGGTCGTTTTTCAGCGCCGCCCAGCGGCGGAGCTGCTCCGGATGCGAGAGCCGGGCGTTCACCCTCTCCACCCCGCCGTCGACTGAATTCGGATCCGTTCCCTCGGCCAGCCACAGCACCGCCGTGCAGCAGGGCCGGTTCTCGCCCACGACCATGGCCTCGGCCACGCCCGCAATCCCCTTGAGCATCGTCTCTATCTTCAACGGCTGTATCTTCTTGCCGTACGAGGTGGCCAGGAGCTCCTTCTTCCTGCCCTCGATGACAAGATAGCCGCCGTCGAGCCGACCGAGGTCGCCCGTCCGGAGCCAGCCGTCCGAGAACGGCTGGTCCTTCTCGCCGAAATAGCCGCGCGTCACCTGCGGCCCGCGCACGAGAATCTCGCCGTCCCCGGCCGTCCTGATCTCCGTCTCAGGCAGCGGCTGGCCGACGGTGCCAATCCTGTTTCGGCCCAGCCGGTTGAGCGTCACTAGCGGCGCTTCGGTCATGCCGTAGGCGTCGTGGACCTCGATGCCCAGCTCCCGCAGGTTCGAGAGCAGGTCCCCGCAGGCGGGCGCCGAACCGACGAGCAGCTGTCCGCATCGGTCCAGCCCGGCGCGCTGAAGCAGGCCGCGGCGGATTGCCCCCCGGAGCAGGCCCTTCATCGCTTTCCCGGAGCGCAGGTAGCGCTTCCCGGCCCCGCTCTCGCAGAGGCCGGCCCACAGCTTCTCGTACACCCGCGGGACCGAAAAGAATACGGTCGGCCTGACCGTTGGCAGGGCCTTAGCAAGCCCCCGGAAATCCTCCAGGAAGTGGACGGAGAGCGGTGCCGGGGCATAGAACATCGCGTAGGTCGACAGGATGCCCTCGACGACGTGGTTCATCGGAAGGAAAGACAGGTAGGATATCTCCCGGCTCCGTACCCCGTACGGGAACAACGACGCCACCGCCTCGCCCATCCAGCGGACGCCCCGGTGGGTGAACTCGACGCCCTTGGGAAATCCCGTCGTGCCGGAAGTGAAGCGCAGTGTCGCAAGGTCGTCGGGCGCAACCGGCGCCTCCGCCACCCCGTCAACCCTGCCGGCTCCGGCCCCTTTCGCCCTGCTGCCCTTCGCAACCCCTGCTCCCTCAGCCCCCTTTCCCAGAACGAGGAACGCCTCCCAGCCCATCACGCGCTCCGGGACTCCCGCCGGCAATTCCTCTCGCCAGAACGACACGATCGCGACGCCGGTCGTGAGCTCCCCCAGCCGCTCCAGGACCTTCGGCGCTCCCACCAGAAGCAGTCGTGCCCCGCTGGCCTTGATGATGCCGTCTATCTCGGCCGGAGGGCTCGTGTAGTAGAGCGGCACGCTGACGGCGCCCGCCAGGCCGATGGCGACATCCAGCGAAAGGTAGCGCGTCGAGTTCTGGCCGACAATGGCCACGCGGTCGCCGGGCCGGACGCCCATCGCCCTGAGCGCGTTCGTGGCTTCCAGCATCTCCCGGCGCAATCCGGCGGCGGGGCGCTCCACGTTCTTGCCGTCGATGATGTCGAAGCACCGCACCGGGCGGCTTCGGCTTTCCAGCCGGAAGAGTATCTGCTCGTGCACGGTCCTTCCGGACCGGTGCAGGAAGCCGTTGTACACGGCGAAGTCCAGCAGGCGCCCGAGATAATCATTCCAGTCCAGCGCGTAGGGCCCCAGAAGCTCGTCGGCCCCATTGCGCAGGAACCTCCGGTCCTCGTTGAAGTATGGGCTCAAAAGGCCGAGCGCCCCGCTGCTTTTGTTTGCCAGCGCCCGAATTGGCAAATACACCGGCGCCGGAAGAGCGAGGCCAGCCTTCTTTTGCGCCCACTCCCGGACGGCCGCCACCAGCTCCCGGACCGTCGGCAGCTTCTCCGGCGGCGCGGTGAGGTGGAGCGTCCTTCCCTTTGCGCGTTCGTCGAAAGCGAGCAGGCCGGCGGCGCCTGCAACATAATCGACCGGCACGAAATTGACCCGCATGGAGGGGCTCACCGGAATTATCCTGGACTTCCCCGTCAAGTACAGCCTCCCCGGCACATAGAGCGTATTGAAATTCCGCACGTACCCGGTCCGGGAATCTCCCACGACCATGCCCGGCCGGAGAACCGTGACCGGAAGCTCCTTCCCCGCTCCCATAACCAGCTTCTCGGCGTCGAACTTGCTCCGCTCGTACTCGCTGGAAAAGCCTGCCCCGTCCGTCAATTCGTTCTCGGCCACGTCGCCCGTCCTTTTCCCCGCGACATAGGCAGTCGAGAGATGCACCAGCCGCCCCAGACCGTGATCCTCGTGTATCCTGCGTGCCAGCTCCAGAACGTTGGCCGTTCCCTGAACATTCACGGCGCGCAGCCGCTCCGCGGGAACGTCGAGCCGGACCTCGGCGGCGGCGTGGATTACATGCGTCGTCGTCCTTACAAGCGCCCGATATTCTCCCTCAGAAAGGCCCAGCCTCCCCTTCGACACATCGCCCGCGAGCACCGTCACCCTTTTACCTATCTCGGCCGAAAGAGCGGGTTGGTCCCACCACGCCCGCCGGGCCCGGCGCTCCGCTTCCTTTGCATCTGCGCCCCGAACGAGTGCCACTATGGTAGTTTCGGGCCGCCTGAGCAGCTCCAGCGCGACCTCCGTCCCGATGAACCCCGTGCCGCCGGTAAGAAGCACGGCCGCGCTCATCCGCTCTTCACCCACCCGCGCCTTTGGCAGAACTCGCGAAGGAGCGTCCGGTTGCGCCTCGCTCTCGCAACATGGGCCTCGTTCCCGGCGCGCAGCCTTTCGATGATGGCCTCCCGGTCGGAGACCAGCCTGTCCACGACCCCGTCGAGCCTTCCCCACGCGTCCGGGGCGTCATGCTCCACCAGGAATTCGTCCTTCATCCCCAGCTCGGCGAACAGCCCGTCAAGGCGCGGATCGTGGGCCAGCGCCGCCATCGGCACGGGCTTGGCCATAGATAGGACGCCGGCGTGATAGCGCGATGTGACCAGGATGTCGAGGCCCCGCAGGATAGCGGTCATCTTCGAGGCGCTCAGATCCCTCGAGGAGAATATCCGCGCGCGGTCGGCGTGCCGCATCCGCCGGAGCACCTCTTGCGCAAGAGGGGTGTCGAGCTCCTCCATGGCCAGCAGGGCGATGTCCATCCCGTGTTTCTCGACTATCCGGTCGGCCTCGGCGGCCCAGCGCGCCGCAAGCTCCAGCGTGCACCGGCATCTTTCCGAAGAGCGGGAGAAGTAGTAGGGCCATTTGTAGCAGTGCTCCGCCTTTCCGAAAAGGCGGACGACCACGGGCCACAGGTGGAAGTCGACGACGGAAAGGCCTGCCACCGCCGTTCCCGTCCCGGGCCAGGACCGCCGCAGGAAGCCCTCGTCCGCATTCTCCGGTTCGTAGGTGAACGCAGTGTCCGCCGTGACCTCCAGGGGCGCCGTGACGCCCAGGGCCTTGAGCCTTTCTGAGGCCGCATCCGTCCTAGTGATTATCAGGTCCGTCTTGCTCGCCTCCCGCCGGACCCTTTTTTGGTTGGCCGAAGAAAGTTTCCCGGCGTCCACCGCGTACGCCAATGACGCCTTCCCGCCGGCCTCGGCGTACTTCGTCGCCGAGGTGAACGCCAGAAGAAGCGCCGTGGTCCAGGTGTCCATGTAGCAGCTTCCCTCGACCAGCATCACGAGGTCGCTTTGCCGGACCAGCCGCTTGAGCGCAAAGAAGAATATGGACGGGATCGGAGCGATATGCAGGTTCGGGCCCTCTTTGAGATATCGCCGCAGGTTCTTCTCGTTGAGCGTCGGGACGGTTATCTGCGCCCCGGGGCCCAGGACCGCCCTGACATCGTCGATTATCGACAAAAGGCGCGTCTCCGAGCCGGTGTTGTTGGCGCCGTTGTAGCCGACCAAAAGCACCCGGGGTGCGCCGGCCTGGCTTTGGGTGGTACGCTCCATCGTCCCCACCAATTCGGCCCCTACGGTCTTATAACTATCGTCTCAATAAATGTAACGATGGACTATCCATCACATGCATATCCGCCTCCGGTGGATTTATAGTCCATCGTTCAATTTGGCGACCGGGCCCGGGGCAAGCCGTGGCAGGCGGAAACGGCTCCGGTTCCGATACGGGAGGTCCGAACATGAAAGCGCTCGTGGTGCACTACTCGAGGACCGGGAACACTGAAAAGGTGGCGGCCGAAATAGCGCAGACCCTGGCCGCCGACACCGAGACCATCATCGACCAGAAGGGCCGCAAGGGGCCCATCGGATGGTTGACGGCCGGAAGGGACTCGACGCGCAAGATCCCGGCCAATATCGACGAGCCCAAGAAGGACCCGACCTGGTACGACCTCGTGGTGATCGGGACGCCCGTGTGGGCCTGGACCGTTTCGGCCCCGGTGCTGGCCTACCTCAACAAGTTCACCGGAAAGTTCCCGGAGGTGGCGTTCTTCCTGACCTACGACGGGAACATGGAAAAGACCTTCGACGACATGACCGCCGCGGCCGGAAGAAAGCCGAAGGCCACGCTGGCGGTCCACGCCAAGGACATTAAAAGCGGGGAGTTTGTGGCGAAGATCAAGGAGTTCGCGGCAAAGCTCAAAGGATGACTATGTAAACAAGTAGGCAAGTGAACAAGGAAACAAGTGAAGTAAACAAGTAAGCAAGTAAACAGGTTAACAAGGGGGATCAACGGCTTACCGGCGATACCGCCAACCTGTTAACTTGTTTTCCTGTTAACTTGTTAACTTCACCTGTTAATTTGTTCACCTGTTAACTTGTTGACCCGTTCCAGCAGTTCGTCCAGCCCCTCGAGCGTGGAAAGGCTGTCCACCGGCAAAGACCGGTTGTCCACCCCGCCCGCCTTCAGGTACCAGTGCAGGTGCTTGCGCATCCGGCTCATGCCGCGCTCCTCGCCGAACTGCTCGCACTCGAGCCGGGCGTGCTCCCTGACCGTCCCGTTCAGCGTTTCCCGGTCCATGCCCTGGAATTTTCCCCCGTTCAGAAGCTCGCAGGCCGTCCTGGGCCGGTCGGGGCGGCCCCGCGTCGATCGGCCCAACATCACGCCCTCGGCGCCGGTGAACTTCAGCATCGCGACAGCGTCCTCCTCGTCGCGGACCCCGCCGTTGGCGACTATCGGGAGGCAGACCTCCTGGACGAGCCTCCGCAGGGCTCCGCGGTCTCCCGGCCCCGAATGGCCCTGCGTCACCGTGTAGCAGTTGAACGTCAGGAACGCGGCGCCGGTCCCTTCCAGCATCTTCCCGATGCGGACCGATTCGTCGCGGCTCCATCCGAGCCTGAGCTTCACCGAGACCGGCGTTCTCACGGCCCCGGCCACCTTCGCCACCATCGCCGCAAGCTTCTCCGGTTTCCTCAAAAGCGCGCCTCCGGCCCCCTGCATTATTATCTTCAGGTCCGGGCATCCGGCGTTTATGTCGATGAAATCCGGCCGGAAGCTTTCGGCTATGCGGGCCGCCTCGGCCATCCTGTCGGCGTCGTGCCCGACGAGCTGGAACCCGACCGGGTGATGGCGCTCGTCTATGCGGCAGTATTGAAGCGTCCGCTTGTTGCCCCGGCAGAGGGCCTCGGCGCTGACCATCTCCGTGAAGAGCAATCCGTCGTGGAACCGCCTTGCCACCGTCCGGTAGGGCGCGTCCGTCCAGCCGGCCATCGGGGCCTGGACGAACGGGTTCTCTATCAGCAAGCTGCCGAGGCGCATCGAATCTTGGAACCGGTCGAAGCATAAAAAATTAGCGCGTGCCAACGATTATGAACCGGCCGGGGAATAAAGGCGGCCGGTAAAACCCCAATGGCAAAGCCCCCCGGGAAGCCGAAACCGGCCGCCAGACCGACGGCAAGGCCGCCGATGCACCCCGACCGCAAGGTCGTCTGGGCGCTCGTGCTGGCGCTGGCTTTGGGATTCACCGGCGTCACCGCGGCCTGGCGCCTGTTTTCCCCGGGCGTCGGCGGGATGACGCTCGTACAGGTCATTTTATGGACGATAGCGTTCTCGTTCATGACCGCCGGGTTCGCCGCGTTCAAGTACAACCGGAAAATGGGGCTCTTCCGCACCCGGGTCCTGCTCAAGTGGTTCGCCGCGCTCTCGTTGGTCATCTCCGTATTTTTCGATTTTGGCCTTTACATGCAGTACGAGCGCGGCTGGTTCGGCGGCTCGCCCGTCCCGCAGGCCCTTTCGCCCTTTCGGGACCCGGTCGGCGTCATAGCCCTGCCCGTATCCGTTTTCTTTGCCTTTTTCGGGATAATGCTGTTCTTCCTGGCGACCGGCTTCGGCGTCATCGCGGTCATGGTGGCGCTGGAGCGCCGGCTGGCGCCCGAGGCGCTGGTGCGCATCCGGCGCCTGAGCCGTGCCACAACGGACGAGGCCCGCAAAAAGGACCCGGCAAGATACTACAAGTACAGCGCCCTGGCCTGGATATTCAACATCCCCGACATCCTCGAAACCGGGGAGCTGCGGCTGGGCAAGCCCGCCACGTCAAAGCGATTCCCCTGGCCAGCATATTGGAGGGCCATGGGCTGGTCGGTGCTCTTCGGGACGGTCATCACCATAGACATAAGCTTCAGCCCGTTCCTGAGGGAGAACTTCTCCGTCCAGCAGCTGATATCGGTCACCTCGGTGGCGTCGATATTCATCCCCTGGCTGGTGCTGCCCTGGTTCATCTTCCGCAAGCTGGGAGCGGGCATACCGGGGCCCAGCAAGACATTCCTGCTCTACGACGGATTGCGCTCCCGAGTGTTCGGGAGCCTGGTCGCCATCGGGACGCTGGTAACATTGATACGCCTGGCCCTGCGCGATGTCGACCTCATGACCATACTGATTTCGTTTTTCAGCTACTACGTCAGC
>Ga0315291_10003288_pt1 | contig 20928 bp, 17 predicted proteins | sample YL17G12_20_MG_FD_203070 | JGI IMG/M metagenome (GOLD analysis project Ga0315291, IMG submission 203070) | Sediment microbial communities from Yellowstone Lake, YNP, Wyoming, USA - YL17G12_20 | ecosystem: Environmental > Aquatic > Freshwater > Lake > Sediment | place: USA: Wyoming | collected...
CAGATTTATGGCGCTGGAACCTTTTACCGTGTTGTCACTTACGGCTGCTTGACCCTCAATTTCGGGGAGGCTTTCGCCCAGATTTGCCTCACTCCCTCGAAGTCTCAGAAATCCCCCTGCGAGGATCTCGGCTAGCTCCCGGATCAGCATTTCGGGGCACGCTTCCTCTCGCTCCGTCACCTGGTTCATTTTCCCTTGTCCTCCCGGCTCGATCATCGCGCATCGCATGGTCTGCACGCCGTCAGATGGATTCAATGTCCGAGGCAGTCAATCGATAACGAGCCTCCACTATTAACCTACAGGAAAAGAGTTCGAAATGTCGCATCCGGGCCCAGGCTCAGCGAAGTTAGAACAGCCCGGAGCCATGGGCGACTTTCTAATGCTGGCAGTCTTGCCTTCAGCAAACGGAAAACATGCGGGTGCGCCCTGGTGGCGATAGAAGAATGGTTGCCTAATCCGCCGAATGCCCGTAGAATTCAAATGGCTCAGATAAGCACTAATATGAGATGAAGCAAAGCCCTCAGTGCTTATTCAGATATGTAGTCCTGTATACTCGCAGGGTTCGGGCACGTGACCCGATCTGACGCGGTGACCCTGCAAGCCAAATCCGGTAGGCGAGTCGATGAGTGAACGAAGTTCCATCGAGTGGACGGACGCGACTTGGAATCCGATTCGCGGCTGCACAAAGGTCAGCCTCGGATGCAAGTTCTGCTATGCCGAGACCTTTGCTGAACGGTTCCGAGGAGTCGCTGGCCACCCTTTCGAGCGAGGATTCGATCTTCGTCTTATTCCTGAGAAGCTCTCCGAGCCACTCACGTGGAGGCGGCCGCGCAGAGTCTTCGTCAACTCGATGAGTGACCTCTTTCACGAGGATGTCCCCGATTCCTTCATCTTCACCGTCTTTTCCATCATTGAGAAGGCCGACTGGCACGTCTTTCAGTTGCTGACCAAGCGCGCCGAAAGGCTTCGCAGCATGGCGGGGGCTTTGCCGTGGCCCTCAAACCTCTGGATGGGAGTCTCGATTGAGACCGCCCAGTATGCTTCACGAGCGCGCATTCTTGCTGGCATACCAGCGAGGGCCCGGTTTATCAGCGCTGAACCGCTTCTCGGACCAATTCCTAATCTACCGCTGCAAGGCATAGAGTGGGTGATAGTCGGCGGCGAGTCGGGCCGACATGCCCGTCCTATGGATTTGTCGTGGGCTCGCGGTCTTCGCGATCAATGCAGATCCGCTGGGGTCGCGTTTTTCTTGAAGCAGCTTGGCGGCCGGAGCGGGAAGAGGGGTGGCGAGCAAGCCGTACTCGACGGGCAAAGATGGCAGGAGTACCCCAGCTCTCTGTCCTTACTTCTCTCATGAGGAGCCGACCGATTGGCAGAACCGAGAACAACGCTCTGGCCGCTTGACCCTCACACGCGAGCAAAGCACGAAGTTCTGAAGCGTTACCTCGACGCATGGTTTCCCGTGCTCGGCACCTGGAATGGACGAATACTGTTCATTGATGGTTTCGCGGGACCGGGGGAGTATGAGGGCCATGAACCTGGATCGCCCGCGATTGCATTGAACGCGCTGCGTAATCACACCGTAAAGCATGCTATATCGGCAGAGGTTGGGTTCATGTTCATCGAGCGCGATAAGGCACGCGCCGATCATCTCCGCACTGTGTGTGAAGGATTGAAAGTGGGGCTTCCCGACAAGTGCTGGGTGGAAGTCGCTCATGAGGCTTTCGACAGAGAGATGACTAGCGTGTTGAATCGCCTTGATGAGCAGAACAAGCGCCTCGCCCCTTCGTTCGTGATGGTCGACCCGTTCGGTGTTTCAGGGATACCGCTGAAGGTTCTGCAGAGAATTCTGAAAAACCCTCGCTGCGAGCTGTACGTTAGCTTCATGTACGAGAGCATCAATCGCTTCAAAGAACAAGAGGAGTTCGAACCCCATTTAGACGCGCTGTTCGGATGCGAGAAGTGGCGGGAAGGGAATCAGATTACGAACCCAAAAGAGCGCAAGCGTTTTATGTACGATCTCTACGGCTCCCAGCTAAAGGCTGCTGGCGCGAGCCAGGTGGTTCATTTCGACCTTTGCTTGGGGAATCGTCTGATTTACGCGATCTTCTTCGCAACGCAAAGTCTGAAGGGATGTAACTTGATGAAGCAGGCAGTCTGGAAGGTGGCGCCATTCGGAGATTACGCCTTCCATGGATCGCACATGACCCAGCTTACACTCGGCTTGGCGTCAACGGATTTCGTCCCGCTGCAAGAGGCGATTGCGACGAAATTCGGCGGCAAGGGATGGATCCCTATCCAAGAGATCAGCGACTACGTGTCGTCAGATGAGTGCGACTATCATACCGGGCACTTCAAGAAGGGCGCGCTCAAGGCCATGGAGCAGCAGGGAACGATTGAAGTGGATGAATCAAGCCGGAAACTACGCTTCACTTTCCCGGAGGGTACGCGGCTCAGAGTCAAGAATGATAGAACAGGTTGCGGCCCAAGAGGCCAATAAATAGACTCGGCAAGAGAGGCAAGAAAATGCTCGAAGACAAGCTCGTCTCAGTTGCACAGAAGGCCATTGCTAGTTTTCTTCCAAAACGTCTCCAGGTGGAGCGGGGCGCCGCTCTCCTCTATCAAATTGCAGTTGATAACAACCTCAGCATTGCGATTAACCCTCGTTTCCCCACTCGCGGGCAGTCTGCTTTTCAGACGGATCTCTGCATCTTTGAGACTCGATCGGTTAAGATTCGGATTCCTCGTGTTGTTATCGAATTCAAGCCGGGTTTGTCTACCCATGACGTGTTGACGTACAGCACCAAGGCTAGAAAACACAAACAAATCTACCCCTATCTTCGTTACGGATTGGTTACTGCACGCCCGATTGCCGTACCTGGACGATTCTTCACTCATAATGAGGCGTTGGACTTCTGTCTAGCCACAGGCGGTCTGAGCACATCGGCCATCGGGGCATGGTTGCGGGCCCTTATTCGCAAAGAAGTTGCGGCCTCCAGACGCTTGGAGGCGATTGCGTTTGACAAAACAAGTGCAAGGCTATTCAGGAACGAGATCAAACTTGGTCCGTAGTCGGGATCTGTCTAACTCATCGCAAAGTTGACGAGTGCGTTAACTGGAAATCGAGTGGTAATGCCTCCGTGGGGCTTCGAAAAGTTTGTAAAGGATTGGATTGACAAGGCCGAGTCATACAGGGACATGGGGGATCTGCGTCAGGTGTTTGATAAATTTATCAGTCTATACGTTGCGTATAATGCGATCTATGCGGAAGTGCAACGGATGATGCTTGAAGACGGAAAAATCAAAGAGAAACATTGCGGCGATAAAATGGCGGCCGTTTATCATATATCAAAATATCTAGGCTATAACGAACTAGCCGATGAATTTCGAAAGCATAATAATGAGCTTGATGAAATCAAATCAATCATCCGATCACACGACTTTATACTTCATTCTCGAGGAGCTGATCGATTAGATCTCCGCAAAAAGGATGAAGCTCTGCTCAAAGAGATCGAATCAGAGCAATCAGAATCGTTTTCCGAAGCTGTTCTGCTCGCAATTTATCTCACTCGCTGTAATTTGTTTCATGGTGCGAAAGCCTATGTAGATGATCAAGAAAGGGTGTTGCTTCCGATGTCTACTATGCTGAGAACTGTAATTGACTTGGCACTGCCCAAGTTGCATCGGGAAACGGCCTAGCCAACTTCGCCCTGCACCCGACAGTCCGCTTTGCGGCCTGAGCATGACCACAGTGTTCCGCAGATAGGAGAAATGGAAACTTATGGAGCTAGGCCTTCTCGATATCTTGAAGCTCGGGGGCTTCACATGGACAGACGCCACACGATTGGTGCGACATCAGGACGTCCGGTATCCCGTCGATGAGCTATTGCGCCACGGATGGCTCGAACTCTATCAGAGATACCAAGGGCGCTCGGTCTTCCGAAAGGTCGATCAGATCGTCTCCTTCTATGGGCTGACCGGGACACGCGCAGCATTCTATGGGGTCTACCGAGTGCTCAGAGAAAGGCCTCGCACGGACGGGCTTGTCTTGAAGGACTGCCCGTGGTCAGCCAAATGGCATCAAGAGGCCGGGTTCTTCTACGACCTCAAGTACGACCCGCGCTTCGACGACTTGCGCCATCGCCTCATCGTCGACTGGGGCCATGCCACTCGATCGTGGATCCAGAAGCCGGCCAATAAGCATGTGCTTTCGATTCAGGAGCCTGGGCGGCGCCTTCCACCGTTCGAAGACTACCTGGAGTTCAGCCTTTCCTTCGATCAACTTCGGGATCTCTTCGCAAACGAGGAAGCCCATACCGAGTGGCGTTCCCGACTCAGCGCAGTCGCTGGTGTCTACCTGATACTGGCGGAAGGCTCAGGCGACCTTTATGTCGGTAGTGCTTACGGGGAGGGCGGCATATGGACCAGGTGGCGCAACTACGCAGCGTCCGGGCACGGGGGGAACGCCTTGCTCCGCGACTTGATAGCTCGGGACCCCAGCTATCCGTCAGCCTTTCGCTTCTCGCTTCTGCAGATTCTTCCGAGGACGATGGCACGCGAAGAGGTCATTAAACGCGAGGCTGTCTACAAAGCGAAACTCGGCACCCGAGCCAGAGGGCTGAACCTGAACTAGGCAGTGCCCCGCCGAACCTATGCATGGACTCAACTGACCCCGGGGCCTATCCGTAACGCCGTATGCTTCGACGAATAAGCGGGGTTCGCGACTGAGCAGCGATACCTTTTGTTGCAGAGGAATAGATATGGAGAAAACAATCGGCTTCTTTCCGTTCGGCAGCCCCGTTCGTGTCGTTGAACAGATCGACCGTGGGCCTAAGCGTGTGTTTGTTCTAGGTGTCTACGCCAGTGCTGTACACGCCCGATGGGTTGACCCTCGTGGGAACACCGTTGTGGGTGCGCTAGCCGTTGCAAGCGAGCCGTACATCTATTGGCGTGGCGATTATGCGGCTGGTCTAGTTAATGCAATCGCTATTCCCCCCATCCTGGGAACACTGTGTCCAGCGTCCAAATCACTGAACGGCCCATCGGGGATGTCGCTAGAGAATGACATCCTGTGTCCGATGGGAGTTTCACGCTCAGAGGCATGGTTGGCGGATCTCGTGCCACATAGTTGCATGAACCCGAGACAGGAGAGCGCGATCGGGCGGAGTTACGAGCCGTTGCGCGAGAAGCACGAACTTCCAGTTCCGAGCGTTCCACCTGTTCCGAAAATTCTTGCCAACTCTGCAAGGCAGAAAGCGATTCTCAATGAGCTCGTGGAGTCGCAGGCGAAGATCCTAATTCTGCTCGGCGATCAGCCCATACGCTGGTTCTTGAATCGCTGGGATTCAAGCCAAGAACGCCTTGCGGACTTCGGAACTGATGTGCGCTCATACGGCCGGTTACAGCCCATGTCTATCGAGGGGCGAAAGGTCAGCGTGCTGCCGCTAGCCCATCCGCGGCAGGTCGCGCGTTTGGGGTTCCACTCAAAGAAATGGTACGATATCCACCAAGAGTGGAAGAAAGATGTTGCGCCGGGACTCCTGATATAGGGCATTCGAAGCAATGCGTGATGATTTGCTGAATATCGTGTTCCATCCCTTATTTGCGGCAAACGCCAACAGTCAATACATGGCGACACATGAACCCTCATGTGATAAACGGAAATTAAAGGAATGCCGCTAGCTCGGAGCTTATATATGCTCAAGTTCACATTGGACACGAACGGCGTCATTGATCTTGAAGAGAATCGCCCGAATGCCACATTCATTCGTCTACTTATTAGCGCTTGGCAGAGCAAGATAATACAACTAGCTGTAGTGGCGATTAGCGCCTCGGAGAAGCAGCCAAGTGGTGGATACAATAGCAAGTTCTGTGAGTTTGAAAAAAAGCTAGCCGAGGTCGGACTGGCCGGAGTGGAATGTTTGCTCCCAATGGCATACTGGGACGTGGCGTTCTGGGGGCATGCTCTCTGGAGCGCCGAGAGCATGGTCGCACTGGAGCGAAAGATCCATGATGTTCTATTTCCAAATATGGACTTCGACGCGCCGACAGAGCACGACTCGACGATGCAGGCGTGGCGAAACAGGAAATGCGATGTTCAAATAGCCTGGGCTCATATCTACCATGGATATGATGTTCTGGTTACGAGCGACCAGAATTTCCATCGGAATGCAGACAAGTTAGAGGCACTGGGATTGAAAAAAATCGCATCGCCTGAAGAGGCTGCCCACATGATAAAGGAATTGACCTAAAGGAAGAACTAACCGCGGCGTTTAGCTGTCCAGGCGACTCTCGCGGCCGTCGCTGCATGCAGAATTAGACAGAGCATCTTCTGCTCTTTCGCACATGCGCTTCTATTTTGTCCCACCGATTTCTGTACTTGTCTGAATTCAAAGATCCGTAGTTCAAAATGCCGCGAGTTCGATATTCTCGAATAAGCGACCGAAACTCGCCTCCCTTGGCGATGAAGTATGTCGGAGCCTCCCCCTCTTCATTCAAACAGACAAATACGTACAATATTCCAGCCTGCACATTGGACTTCCAGATCGGCCAGCCTGCATTCTTTTTCACTCGAATTGCTTTTACTTGGATATTTGCGCTCTTAGTTCTCTTTTCCGCAAAGAGATCGATAGCCTTTGCGTTACCAATGGTCAATGCAACCGAGAATCCGCGCTTATAAAGCTCCGCGGCAACAAAATATTCTCCTGCAAGATGAGAAGTGTTTCGATCGAGATGTTTCTTGTTCAAGACCATTGCCTCTCCTGTCTAACGTCTTTTTGGGCGGCGTGCCGCCACGATGGCTCCGTTTGGCACTGCGCTTTCGGCATGTCCGCTCCAACTGAAGTTAGGAAGCAGCCTAGCCAAGGCCGATGTGGATCGGGCATAGGCTTCCAATGGCATATGCCTCCAATAAAGCGCGGCGCCTCTTATCTCTAACCTCAATGCATCGAAACTTGTATTTTCCCCGCAGTTTGGAGCCGTCTCGATTGAATTGGGCCTTCACAAATGAGGAATTGCCCGTCAAATGGTCGCGAAGTCGCTGCTCAATGCCACCCATCGCCCGAGGGGTTCTTCCCACGTGAGCGACCCTTCCGCGCGAATTGTAGATTACGTAAACGCCTTGGCCCTTCGGCGCATTAAGTTTCCCTCCTTGCGCCGGAAACGTCTGAAGCGGGGATCCTATTAGCTTGGCGTAGAGTGCCTTCACCTTTTTCTGTTCGCGCGTCATCCTCTTCATACTTCCTCTTCCAGCACTTGCCCGTTCTTATTCAACCAGGCACGAGCCTTGTCCAGTTTCGGGATATGTGTCCTGACAACATTCCAGAATCGCGACGTGTGATTCGGTTCGATCAGATGGGTCAACTCATGCACGATGACGTAATCGATGACAAACGTCGGCGCTTTGATCAGCCGCCAGTTGAAAGTGACATTGTCATGAACTGTGCATGAACCCCATCGATAGCGACTATCTACGATCTTGGCCCGCTTGAACTCGACACCGAGTTCCTGGGCATAGTTCTCCACGCGCGGCAGGATCTTCTCGTTCGCCCGTGCGAGGTACCACTCACGCATCGCACCCTTGCGCCGCAACGCGTGCGAGGTAGGAATCCTGAACTGCTGGGCGAACTGGATCTCGCCCGCGCCGTTTGCGACGACCTCAATTCGATACGAGCGACCCAAGTAGAGCGCCGATTCGCCGCTAACAAGCTCTTTACCCGGCGGATGAGGCAACTCCTGGTACTTCTGACTGTGATGCAACTTCTCAAATATCCATTGCCGCCTTGATTCCACGACTCGTTGGATCGCCGCGTCGGATGCATTGGATGGAGCATGTACAACAACCCTGCGATCACGCTCGACGGTGATTGTGAGCGTCTTCCGCTTGGCTGAACGTTGAACTGAATAGGACAGCTCCATAATGACTATTCCGCGTATAAAATGATGTCGTTGTTCTTTTCCGCGATCTCCATGATGCGGCTTATTATATGTGCCCGATTCTGCACGAGGCCGGGCAGAGACGAGAACTCATCTGCGAGTAGGGCGTGCTGAATTTCCGCCTTCAGTTTATTGCGGGCGGGGATGCTCTCCCAGAATCCAGTGAGTCTCAGTTCGCGCTCGACTACGAGGAATACCTTCTGCGTCAGGTCAACCAAGCGGCTAATCTTATCCTCCTCGCTCATGCCGTAAACCGCCTTGGATTCACCCACCTTGATGGCTTTGGCATAGCCGATACCCTCACCAACTCCGAACAACTCACGCCGGAACATTCGGAACAGAGGCATCTGCTTCTTCCGATGGAGCCCATAGGTCGGCTCTTTGCTGGCATTGACGATCCGCGAACGAAGCTTTTCCAATTCCTCGTAGATCCTATTCCAGTTCTCTCGGAACTCCTCGAAGATCGCGGCGAGGGCCTGAGCGAAAGAGGCTTGTAGGTCGGGATCGTCATCCAGCTCGACGTCCAGGTGGTGACGAATCGCATGCTCGACCTCGGCGGCCTTCGTCTTGGTCCGATCCCGCTTGCCCACGTCCTTCGCGAAGTCCTCATCAAGAATTGAGATCGGCGGGACCTTCACACTAATTCCTCGTGATTCGAGGTATGTGTCGGTAATGGCTCTCAATTTGGGCGGAATGCCTTTCATGCTGAGGCGCTCATCGCGGAAGTGCTTGCCCGCCAGTATATTGATCCCTATCAACGTCTGATAGTCCGACATGTAGTCGAGGGCCTGCTTCGCAGGAAACACAAGGTTCAGACACTTAGTCAACTTCTTGAACGCCAGCATGTAGTCGAAACGGAGGTCCTCATCGTAGAAGATGTCGAAGAACGCGTCAAGGTCCGTCAGGTCTGTGAGACCGTGCGTCTTGAGGAGGTCCATGATCGCCGCCTGAGAGTCCTTGAGCTCTCGCAACTCCTCCTCCGGAAAACTGAGTGCGCCGATGACCTCCTTCTGCTCTCGTTCGTCATAGGTGTCGATCGCCTTCTTGAGATGGTGGCCAATACCAACGTAGTCGACCACAAACCCCTTGTCCTTGAACTCCCCGCTGACGCGGTTGACTCGGGCTATGGCCTGCAACAGGTTATGGGCAATGACAACCTTATCGAGGTACATCACTTGTTCAACTGGCGCATCAAACCCCGTGAGCAGCATGTTGTTCACTATCAGGATGCCCATGTCGCCCGTGACACCCTCTTCCTCGCCGCCGAAAGCCATCTTGAAGCTCTTGATGCTCGCCTCGTGCTTCGAACTATCCGAAAAGGCCTTGAGGCGAGGAAGATCATTATGGCTGCCGGAGATGATGACGTCCGTCTTCATCGCCTTCAGCTGGTCTAGGTCGAGCTTGCGGGGGTTCCTCTTTTCAAGCTCCGCAACGGCTGCTGCCAAGGCCGCGTCGATGTGCTTCTTGTAGCGGACGGCCGCCTCGCGTGAAGTTGCGACGACCTGGCCCTTGTAACCGTTCGGGTACACATGGGTCAGGTAGTGGGCTACCATATCTTTGGCCTTGGCCTCGATTGTCGGTTCCGCTTCGAGATAGGCGTCTCGCGAACCATACCCCAGAATCTCAAGTCGCTGCTGCAGGTTGTAGTCGCTGAACACATCCGCGAACGCCACATCCATTCCCGCCTGATCCGGAACTTCGGCATTGTGGGTTCTTCCCTCGTACACAATCTCCAGCGTAACACCGTCCTCGATCGACTGTCGCATCGTGTACTTGTCGATGTAGTCGCCGAAGACGCGCTCGGTCTTGTCGATCGGGGTGCCGGTGTAGCCGATCTTCGCCGCGTTTGGAATACCCTTGTCGAGATTGGCCCCGAGCAACTGGTACTGCGATCGATGAGCCTCGTCGGTCATAACGAGAATATCGGGGCTAGTGTTCAGCTCGGGGAAGGTCTCGGTCAGGTCGGCCTCGCGGAACTTGTGGATCATGGCCATAACGAGATCCGAGGTGTCGGCGCGTAGCAGCTCCTTCAGTTGTTTGATGCTGTCGGCTATCTTGACCGTGAACCCGATGCTCCGACTTGTCTCCGATAGCTGGCCCTCGAGCTGGGTGCGGTCTGTGACGAAGACGACCTTCCAATTCGACAGCTTCGCATGGCGGTACATCTCTCGCACCATAAACATCATCGTAAGCGACTTACCTGAACCCTGCGTGTGCCAAATGATGCCGCTGCGTTCGCGGGGATTCTTCCCTTCAAGGAGCCTCTTCACCGCCAACTTAACTGCCCTGAACTGCTGGTAGCGCCCGACGATCTTGATCGTCTGACCCTTGTCGTTGATCGAGAACAGCGAGAATGTCTGGATTAGGTCCAAGAGGTTGTCGCGGTCCAGCATGCCGGCCACGAGTCGCTGTTGGTCGTTGGGACCGCCTGCGCCGTGTTCGAGATCATCGACTGTCCGAGGGTACGGGTCGGCCCAACGGTAGAAGTACTTCTCGCTATGCGTGGTGATTGTGCCGAACTTCGCCTCTTGGCGGCAGGTCACCACGACAAACTGATTGTAGTAGAACAAGGCCGCGCTGCCTTCACCCTTCTCACCCCGTTGCTCGCTGTATCGCAACAATTGGTCGATAGCCTCAGGGATAGCGTCCTTGGTCTTCGGCGACTTGCACTCGATGACAACGATAGGCAGGCCATTCAGAAACAGAACAACGTCGAGGACAATGTGATGCTCAGTACCGAGGATGCGAACCTTGAGCTGGCAAACGGCGACGAAACGGTTGTTGTCGCGCTGTTTGAAGTCGACAAACCGGACCGTCGGACTCTTCTCCCCGGTCTGGCGATTCTCGCTGACGCTTGTGTTTTCGAGCAGCAACTCGAAGAGGTGCCGGTTATTCTCCAACAGGCCGGTGCTCGGGAAACTGGCGGTGAGCACCTTGATGACTTCCTCCACTTGATCGGCTTCAAGCCAAGGATTGATGACCTTGAGCTGCGCGCGAAGAATGGGCAGCATCACGACCTCGGTGAAGCTCTCGCGGTGGCTGTCAGCGGGGTGCTGCTTGCTGTCGAGATCAATGATTTCCCAGTCCAGGCTATCCAGCTGATCGAGCAGAGGCTTCTCGACGTGGTTGCGCTCGTCGATCCGGATGTGCTTGGGGATCTTGTCCTTGCTCATGCCGTTGCCTCCGAGGATTCGGATAATAGGGATGTCACGCGACGCCTGCCGGTAAGCAGATCTTGCATGATAGCGGTTTTGATGGAATAGAGCTTTTCGAGATGTCGTTTAAGGTTCGCACAAGACTCGTCGTGAGAATTGAGGATCCTCGTAACAGATTCTTGCTCTTTAAGCTCCGGAAAGCGAAACAAGACCTTACGAAAAACCGATTGCTTCACACCAACAACCGTAGAGCCACTGGTAAGAAGTTCTAAACGCTCCTTGGTACGAGACCAATGCAGCATCCAGAACAGGTAGTCGTTGGAAAGCTCCGCTCTCTTTGGGCATAGAGTCAAGAGCCGTTGCGCCAGCGCAATCCTGTAATGCGGGACTCGCGCCACATTTCCCATAGGGGCTTCTGTAGTAAAGAGCACGTCACCGGGGCTTGGAATGCCGCGTGTCATCCAAGTTTCGAATGCGTCTTCAGCGATAAATTCACGCGGGGCTTCGTCTAGATATCCTTCGCGAACATTCTTCGCGGTTAGCAATGGAATGCCAGCCTCGACTTTCTTTGGCGTACGCCCGCGATAATCAATAATCCGGTCGAGCTTCTGCTCAATTGGCCGCGCCTCCCACGACACCGGAATCCGACCCAGCGGAGAGTCCTTGAACTTATGGGTCTGTTCAGAGCGGAGGTTGCCATGCTCATCGATTCCGCGAGTGAGAAGGTCCTGCATCAAGCCGGTCTTGATGTGCTGCTGCTTGGCGATCATCGCCTCCGTCTGCTCAATCGTTTGATCTACCGCCGAGAGTATCTCGGCGATCCTGACTTGTTCGGATCTGGAAGTGGGGAATTGAAATGCAAAGGCTTGAAATGCCGAGAAGTTCAAACTCTCTCTCACAGTGCCAGCCGTACCATTAAGGACATTGCGCCGAAAGTCGTAGGTCTCTATGTAGTGCTTTAGGTAGGAGGAATGCAGGATATCCTTCGTAACGAACACTACGTACATAGGGCTCAGCAATCCTGCGTCAACTACGTCATTGAGCGCGATAGAGCCAACGTTTATTCGGGAAGGGTTGAACCCGAAATGCCCTCTCCTGAATACCTTGTAGTTGACCGTGTCTTTGCTGTGGATGTTTCGCGCGAACTGTTCTACTTGCGGCACGAATCCTCTCGTGTTCGTGACGCTGTAGACGGGCAGGTCCAACCGGGCTCTATTTCTTTCGCTCGATTCCTCAATGAAATCCGCAAGAAAGCCCTGAGTCCACCCGACCGGGCACGGAATATTCGCGTTGTAATGCTTGATGATCATGGCAGATATCCCAATCCGTTAAGAAACTCGCCCAGCGTCTTGAGCATAGCTTCGCGCTGAGCCTCCAACGCTACGCTGGTGACCGCGTACTTCTCCCAGAGGTTCTCGACTGCCTGAACTAGGACCCGCTTCTCCGCGTTGAGGTACCGATCGAACTCGGCTCGGGCGAGGTCATAGATCTTCTTCAGGATGAGTCGCCGTGCGTCTCTCTCCGAGATCTGGCCACCGATTTCCATGAGAGTGGCATCAGTCTCCGCGATCCGAGACGCGAGCGCCTCCTTGTCCTTGTAGAGGCCACTGATTTTTCGCTTGTCCGTCTTGCCCTTGGGGTCAAGACCAGCAAATTGTGCATCGACTTGCCTAATGAGCTCCCGGCTCTCGGCCTTGACCTCATCACCACCTATCCGCTTGAGCTGTAGCCTGAGCTGCAATGCGTCAGTCTCTGCCTTCAGGGTAGCCCTGACATCCTTGATTCGCTTCTCGATGACTTTGATCGTGTTATCCTGATCCTTGAGGTTCTTCATCTCCTTCTTGGCGGACGCGCCAGTGCTCTCCTTCAAGTCGTCGATTAGCTCCTTGAGGGTTTTCTTGATGACGCTCGCGGTAACCTTCTCGTCCTCATCAGGCTCGTATGCCGCAACCTCCTGGGCGATCTCCAGGGCTTCGGCGAGTTCGCCTTGAGCCTCAGTGATCTGTGCCTCGAGCGCCTTGATCTTGTCTGACTCGGCCTGGAAGAACTCGGCTACTATGTATTCGTCGGGGATCAGGCTGTGGTGCCAACCAAGTGAGATAATGGTCTTGAGGTCGTAGCGGATCTGCTGCCACCAATTGACGAAGACGCCGGCGCTCTTGAACTCGTCAAGCACACCGAGGGGGAGGAGTTTGCCCTTGAGCGTCGTTAGAAGTTCATAGCGCACGTCGGGCATCTTCTTCCCCTTTCGAAGCTGGGCGAAGTCATCCCGGACGACCGACCACCAGGTTTCGAGCACCGCTTGGTGCGACGCGATCACCTGCTGAAGAGACGGCTCGGCTTCGAGCTCTGTCTTGATAGCTTGCTCGGCGTCAATCTGCTCGCGGAACGCGAGGTAACCGGGGCGCTCGGGCTTAAAAAGCGTGCTGGGGTCAACGCCGAACTTGGCGAACTCGATACCAAGCGCTGCTACCTCGCTCTCGGGGATGCCTCCAATCAGGTGGGCTTGCACATTTTCTGGCTCGGGTTCGGGCGTGTTGTCGACGTAGCGACGGATGTTGAGATTGTAATCGTGGGCATCCACGATCTCCGACTTGTCGACGAGCCGAGAGTACTTGGGCAACTCCCGTTTGTGGGTGAAGACGAAGTCGATCTTCTCGATATCCTCGGGGCGGAGCTTGTTCTGGTTCTTGCCCTCGGCATATTCGCTGTCAGCGTTGACAAACAATACTTTGTTGCGGAGTTCGTCAGGTTTGTTCTTGTTGCAGACGAGGATACAGGCGGGAATGCCGGTGCCATAAAAGAGGCCCGGCGGCAGGCTGATGATAGCTTCGATAAGATCGTCATTGATGAAGAGCTCGCGGATCAGCTTCTCCTTACCGCCGCGGAATAGCACCCCGTGGGGCATGATCGTCGCCATGTGGCCGTTGGGCTTGAGGCTCGCCAGCATGTGCTGAACAAACATTAGATCAGCCTTCTTACCGGTCTCCGGGCACCATTCCCGGAAGCGATTGGTGAACTTCATCACCGCGCGGCTGTAGTTCTGGGAGAATGGCGGATTTGCCAGAACTCTGTCGAACTTCCGCACCTGCCCGTTTTCTAGAATTTGCGGGTCCTCCAGCGTGTCCCCGTTCTCGATGGTGAATCGAGTGATGTTGTGGAGGATCATATTCATGTTGCAGATCGACCACACGGTACCGTTGGAGTCCTGGCCGTAAAGGGCAAGATCGTTGGGGTCCTGCCCCTGCTCTTCCACGTACTGGTGCGCCTGGATGAGGAAACCACCGGAGCCTACCGTTGGGTCGTAGATCTCGTTGCCGGCCTCGGGCTTGGTGAGCTGCACGAGCAGGCGGACTACTTCTGAGGGGGTGTAAAACTCGCCACCCTTCTTGCCCGCACTGTCGGCGAAGTACTTGATCAGGTATTCGTAGGCGGCGCCGAGGAGGTCAGGAAACTCGAAGTTCTCGTTGACCAGCACGAACCGCGGTTGGTTGAAGTGGTCGAGCAGATCCTTCCACTTCTGGTCTGGAATCTTGGTCTTCCCTTTGACGGCGTTGAAGTCGATGTTGTTCTTCAAGACACCGGCCAGCGCGTCGTTCTCGTCCTCGACCGCAGCGATGGCCTTGTTGAGCATATTACCGATGTCGTGTTTGAGGTCCTTCAGCGCGGGAACAAGTTCGCCATTCTCGTCCCTCCACGACTCATACCAGCGGGCCCGAACGGGGACGAAGAAGGTCTCGCCGTAGGACGTCTTGTCCTCGAGCAATTCGGCTACGAGATCAGGCTTGCCCTTGAGGTTGGCAAAGTCCTTCTTTCTGAGTTGCTCTCGCTTATGATCAAACTCATCGGAAAGCCGCTTCAGGAACAGCATCCCAAAGATGAATTCCTTGAACTCGGAGGCGTCCATCTTGCCGCGGAGAATGTCCGCAGACCTGAAGAGGAAGGCTTCGAGCTGGGCGATTGTGATCTTATCAGTGCTCAATATGCGGTCCTTCCGGCTATCACGGCACCAGAACGCCAAGCTGAGCGCCATGTCAGGAGCATCCGCCTGAACAGCATGCTGGAAACCGTACCTATAGCTTGAATTTGTTTGTAATTACCTTCCACTTCCCCAGATGCTGCCTCATGTCGCGTTCCCATATGGCACAATGAAACGAATGGATATTCTTTGGTGGCTTTCTGGGTTCATATCCCTCGGCAAAATGATCTTGTAGCCATCCCTGTTTGAAAATATAGAATTTATCTTCGCCCAAGTCATCGCCGAGACAAAGAAATATGCAGATTATTCTTCTATCTAGCCCCCGATTCTTGCCCCGAACAATCTGTCCTCTCGCTGTAAGATCGACATCAAGGAATCTCCTTACGTCACTGAACTGCCACGAGGAGTCTTTATTTATGGCTTTAACTTGGATATGACCCGTAACGCCGTTTGCATGAGCAAGAATATCGATATCAGGCACATTCCCTGAAAACGGCGTAGCTATTATCCCTCTTCGCCCGAGCTCCGCTGTTGCGAGATGCTCGCCGATCTGACCGGTCAATTTCAACTTCAAGCCTGTTGCCATTTGCTTGCCTTGCTTTCTTACGCTGGCATCACCTGAGGCCGCATCGGATCACCGCGCCTCATGTCCCGCAGGCGGCATGACGGCAGCGGCCATCAGCTGCATGTATATTTGGTTTGGCTTTCACGAATTTCACACCTTCTAAGATCCCTTAATCCATCTAGCGCCCATGCTCACAATCGAGCCAACCATAAGCGGGCGGACCGGATGGTGCAGCGTATGGTTAGATCGCGCAGGAGCCGGATGGCATCTCACGCGCCACCCACTTCCGGATTCAACGCCGCCGTACCATCAGCGAGCTGCTGCAGCCGCTCAAGCACGATTTGGGTCTCATGAACCTTCCAAGTACAGAGGTGCACCTCCCAAGATGGATCAATTGCGTGTTCCTGGCACAGATTTGTCCATATGGTGGCGAAGCTCTCGTCTGGGTTCATTCCGCCCCGCCCAGCACCGAACAATGGAATCGCGATGGTTCTGAGATTGCCGCGCGTCTGGCGCTCGCTACGAGCAAGCGCAAAGACATTCTTTACGGCCAGCGGAATCGCGTCAGATGGAACGTCGTATTCGTTCGTCCCGGGTTTGGGAACCACAATTGCGGCATGATAAACTCTCCGTATGCCTCTCTTGACAAGCTCACCTGGCCCGGTCGGCGCTACAGTGCCAGGCGCGACCCGCAATCCATGGCGTCCATGGGAGCGGAGCCAGGAGTTGAGTTCGTTGAACATCACATCATCAATGATCTCTCCCACAGCATTCTTGACCGCCGCTCCGCTGCGTAGTCGACCCGAGGTTGATGGCTTGAAGGGCTTTGCCATTTCGAAGTAGACGTTCTCAGACGACACAACAATGTCGATGTTTGCCAGTTGATCCATTCCACCAGCCTCGACGACCACTCGCAGTGGCACCGGAGTCCCCACTATCGGTATGTCAATTGGCTGGAAGGTTCTCCGTTCATGCACAACGTCTTGCGTCATCAATAGATCTTGCTCGGCTTTTGCCCGCCAGTCCGATACCCGCGGCTTGAGCTCTTTGAGCGATTGGATCAATCCAGCAGTCACGGTCGTCACAAGCAGCGATTTGTCGCCTTGCGGCTCTATAATGGTGAAATGATCGCCGGGGAGAACACCATGCATCGGGAATTCGGCGATTGCAGATCCCGGAGTAACAATATTGTCGCTTTCCCCGGCGTACGCCGCGATCGGAATAGGACAGCGGTCTGGCGCTGCGCTGGTCACGTGTACAATGCAATTTAGTACTCGAACCCTCGCCGCCTCGATATCGGGGGACAAGGGTCTTAATTGACGCTCTTGCGCGTGCCGCCAAATCCACACAGCCTTACGCAGGGATAATGCAAACTCACTTCCGTTGTTAGGACAGGAAAACATTGTGATTCGCCGAATGCGCATGAGGTCAAGCCCGCGGCCATCGGCTATCATCTTAGCAAGGTAGCGCTGAATCGCGAGACCCCCTTGGCTATGCGTAATAATCGCAATGCGCGAGTAAGGCCGAAGCTGCTCGTCGAAGTACGTCATAAGACCGGTCGCAATTGTGTCGAGGTCCGGAACGCGTCGCAACGGGTTCCACTCGAGCAATGGCGAGCGATATCTGTACGGAGCCCAGTCAAATCGCGAGGCAAGTCTCTTATCCGCCTGCAATGATGCCAAGAGTGGAGCCCATATCTTCGGCCCCGAGAAGAGCCCGTGGACGAACAGCACGGCGGTTTTTTGTGACATGGCTCGGTCCCCCCTGGGTTAGTGGCGATCGATGCGACAGCAGAAAGAAGCCAGCTTTTCGCCGCCGAGACTCCATTTGCGCATCGCGACCAGCCGGGTCATGATGGTCAAGATCATCGACCTAACTTATGGTATAGAGAACCACCTATCTGGATAAACACTTCGAACTTTTCTACATATCATATTGATGTATTTCTGAGCCATCGGGATTCTATTACAGTTCAGTGCATTACACAAGCTTCTTCCTGTTGCTGCCGTATTAGACTGCGAGCGCTTGCCCGACACTACAATAATAGCTGCGTGGGCTAGAACGTAGAAAGTGGCGATGAAACAAGCTGCACTCGCCCCCCCAAGCCATCGCTAAAGGATACTTTGCCTTCGACAAACCTGGGAGCCCTGAACAATGAAGCTGTTAACCAAATGGTAGCAGCATCAAGAGAGTCAGAGGTTTCTAAAGGATTGTCCCCAACTATTGGGCGGAATCCCGATCGTCGTGAAGCGTACCAACACTCTCTTTCCAAAAAAGAGAGTCGAGCGGCTAGGCGAATAATCGCGCAAATCCTTATGGCTGTTCGGGAAATAGCGACGCGCCGAAAAAGCGTCCCCTAAGAACTGCTGTTAATCAAAGGGGCACCCTATGCTCGGATAATAAAAATCTGGCTCCTGAGGTAGGACTTGAACCTACAACCCTCCGGTTAACAGCCGGATGCTCTACCGATTGAGCTACTCAGGAGCACGCAGTATTCAATATTTTAAAATGCAAGCGACGCCCGGAGGCATCGCCGAAGATCAATAATACCGGGCCGAACCCCCCTTGTCAACGCTCAAAATCGCCTGCAAACGGCGCCGGCGCCCCGTCCTCACTGCGTCATAACCTTTTGCAAATCTTCGAGTAAAAGCTCCGCCGGCGTCGTCACGGGGATTGCGATCGGCCGTTCCCCGCGCTCTCGCGCCTCGACGACGAAGCGGCGGCGGACCATGTCCATGAGCTGAATGCGGCAGAGCGGGCATGCGGTCGCAATGATGTCCGGCCGCGCCTCCGCGACGGCATCCATCTTCACCTTGGCGACTTCCGCAGACGCCTCGCTATGGATGAAGGCGAACGAGCCTCCGCCCCCGCAGCATCGATCGAAGTCCTTCATCCGGACGTATCGATACCCCGGGAGCCGCCGGAGAATCGCCTCCGGCTGCCATTCGACCCCCTGCCCTCTCTTGAGATGGCACGGCTGGTGATAGGTCACCGTCGGCAAGGCGGCGTTTTGCGAGACGGTATCCGCGGGCGCCGGATCGGGCGAGGGCTCCGATGCGCCGAGAATGCTCATCGCGGCGTCAGGCGCTTCATGGAGCCCGAGGATCTCGGCGATGAGCTCGTTCACGTCGCGGACCTTGCCCTCGACGTACTGACGGTACAGATCCTCCACCCTCGGATACTCCTCTTTTACCGTGCTGCGGCTCGGTATTCGATGGAAACTCTCCTCATCCGCGTCCCATGCGATCTCGAAGTAGCCGTCGTAGTTGAGATCGAAGATCCTCGGGAACTCCTCCTTGAGCATGAGGCCTCCCGAGGAACACGTCGTGACGATCCAGTCGTACTCGTGTCCCTCGAATCTCTCGAGAACCTTCGCCGCGGCCTTGCGGGCGCCGGCGATATCGCCGGCGTAGTACACGGGCGCCCCGCAGCAGACCTGATCCTTCGGCGCCAGCACGTCGACGCCGAGGACATTGAGAAGCCGCGTGACGGCCCGGGCCTCCTCGGGGAAGAAATGATTCACCGCGTGACCCACGAAGAAGTAGGCGCGTCGTCCTGCCGCCATGTTCTTCCGCCGCGCGGCGGCGACGAGATCGAGGAGAGCGGCCGCTTTCGCCTCGTCGAAAGCGGTGCCCGAAACGGCACGCGCAGCTCGCGGCGACGTCCACGCGGGCACGGCCGCGGCGATATCGGCTGCTCTGTAGAGCTCGGGCCCCAGGGCAAGGAAGGGTTTTTCGGCGGGGAGCGGGATGAACCGCTCGCGCGGCCACCCGAGAAGGGGATAGAAAAACGAAAGCGGCCCCCTGCCGCCGACGCCGTGGAGCGGCGCGCTGCGGGTGAGCCCGAGGGCCCGCATTATCTTGAACAACACCTCATCCGCGCCCCCGAGCGCCCAGATGGCGAATCTCTTGAAGCGAGGCAGGAGCCCCCGCCGCGCCATCTCGGCCCGCACCGCCATGACGATCTCATCGGCCCGCATACCCGATGGACAGTTCTCCTCGCACGCCATGCAGTGGAGGCAGTAGTCGAAAACCTTCCGGAGCTCCTTGTCGTCGAACTTCTCCCCCCTGAAGTACGCCTCGGCGAGCTCGACCTTGCCCCGCGCCCCCACCCATTCCTCGCGGTAGACCGAAAGAAGCGGACACACGGAGCGGCACGTGCCGCAGCGGTTGCAGAGGAGAAAATCCTTCGTCACGTCGCGCTTCACGTCCTTGTCAGCCATTTCGCCTTCCCACGCTTCTGTCTTTCAGGGGATCATGATCCCCTGAGGATCGAACACGCGATACAGCCTGCGCTCGAGCTCTTCCACAACGCGCTCCCCCTCGAGAGCCCCTTCGTCTCCGGCCGAGCGTCCCGGGAGCGGCGTACCGCCGGTCGCCGCGAGCGCGGCGGCTTCGACCCTGGAGATGCGCACCCCCTCGGGGGCGAGCCCCGAGAGACTATCGAGAAGGGCCTGTTCCCTGCCGCGCGCCGCCGATTGGAGCTCTCCAATGAGGCTCGCCGTCCCGGGGGCGCCATCGTCTCCGGGAGACGACTCGAGAAACGCGGGCTCGAGCCTCTTCCGTATCTCGCCTGCGAGAGATTCAAGGGCGACTCGAGCGCCCTCGCAGAGAAAACCGAGCCGCGAGCCCGGGGCGGAGAGAAGTCGGATTGTCGCCTTCACGATCATCCCGCAGCGCCCACCGCCGCCCATGAGAAAGCCCGCGAGGTCGTAGCCCGTGACATCCTTCACCGATCGCGAGCCGGTTCTGATGATCTCCCCGCCCGGCGTGACGAGCTCGAGCGAGAGAATGTATTCCCGCAGGCGCCCGAAGCGTCTTTCCGTCCGGAACGCGGCGCCGCCCATGATGATCCCGGCGATCGTCATCTCCCGCGTCGCGCGATCGGGCTCGTGCGGGAAATAGAGCCCCGCCTTCCGCACCGCGTCGACGAAGACGCCGAATGCCGCGCCTCCGCCGGCCACCGCGAGAAAATCGCTCCGCGATATCTCGTGAATCTCGTTCATCGAGGAATGGCTCAGGAACACGAGCGTCTCTTCCGCCCCTGACGCCTGGGCGATATCTTCTATCGAGGAATGCGCGGCCGGAAGCTCGACGCCTTTCGCCGGCCCGAACGGGCTCTCGGAAACGCCCGCCCTGATCCTCCGTCCGGCAGCCGCGGCCGCGCTGCACGCGCGAAAGAGTTCCGCGGACTCCCCCGCGTTTCGGGGAGCGAATGTGAGGATCTTTTGCGGCATGGCGTTCCTCCACGCGGGCCCCGAGACCCTAGAACCCCACGTACCGTAGTATCAGGGT
>Ga0315291_10003289_pt1 | contig 20926 bp, 14 predicted proteins | sample YL17G12_20_MG_FD_203070 | JGI IMG/M metagenome (GOLD analysis project Ga0315291, IMG submission 203070) | Sediment microbial communities from Yellowstone Lake, YNP, Wyoming, USA - YL17G12_20 | ecosystem: Environmental > Aquatic > Freshwater > Lake > Sediment | place: USA: Wyoming | collected...
AATGTCTTAACTGGAAAACATCGAATGAAGCATTTAACGAAGAAATGAATAATCTAATTAAACAAAAATCAAATAATCTATTAACTAGTCATTCAGTTGCACTTGTAAGTTGAATGTGGTAAATATTATACACTACCGTTTTATATAAAAACCTTGACAATCAATAGATTTTGAGTTTAATCTTTACAAGAAAGATATCAGGAGGAATTATGGTAAAAAGTAGTTCTTGGTTAGTAGTAATTATAATATTAGGTGTTTTTAGTATTGGCGCAAGCCAAACCCAAAGATGGGTCTATCGGTATAATGGACCAGCAAATAATACTGATCAGGCATCTTCTTTAGTTTATGCTGGGGATGGAAATATCTACATCGCGGGATTGAGTTATGGCAGTGGCACTTCTCGGGATTTCACAGTTATTAGTTTGACATCAACTGGCGCTCAACGATGGGTCTATCGGTATAATGGACCAGGAGATTCTACCGATGTTGCAAATTCTTTAGTTTATGGTGCGGATGGAAATATCTATGTCGCAGGATATAGTACTGGCAGTGGCACTGGTTCTGATTTCACGGTTATCAGTTTAGATTCAACCGGAACTGAACGATGGGTCTATCGGTATAATGGACCAGGAAATGGTAGTGATTCAGCAAATTCTTTAGTTTATGGTGCGGATGGAAATGTTTATGTTGCAGGAAGAAGTCGTGGCAGTGGTACTTATGATGATTTCACGGTGATTAGTCTAAGTTCAACTGGCACTCAACGATGGGTCTATCGGTATAATGGACCAGCAAATAGTTGGGATTCGGCAAATTCTTTAGTTTATGGTGCGGATGGAAATATCTATGTCGCAGGATATAGTACTGGCAGTGGCACTGGTTCTGATTTCACGGTAATTAGCCTAAGTTCAACTGGCACTCAACGATGGGTCTATCGGTATAATGGACCAGGAAATAATTGGGATTATGCGTATTCTCTTATTTATGACGCAGATGGAAATATTTATATTGCAGGATTTAGTTGGGGTACTAATTATGATTTCACGGTGATTAGTCTAAGTTCAACTGGCACTGAACGATGGGTATATCGGTATAATGGACCAGGAAGTGGTAGTGATGTAGCATCTTCTTTAGTCTATGGTTCGGATGGGAATATCTATGTCGCAGGATATAGTACTGGCAGTGGCACTTCTGATGATTTCACGGTGATTAGTCTAAGTTCAACTGGCACTGAACGATGGGCATATCGATATAACGGACCTGGATACGGGTATGATTATGCAAATTCTTTAGTTTATGGTGCGGATGGCAATATCTATGTTGCAGGAGAAAGTTGGGGCATTGGCACTTATGAGGATTTCACGGTAATTAGTCTAAGTTTAACTGGCACTCAACGATGGGTCTATCGCTACAATGGGCCAGGAAATTATATGGATTATGCATATTCTCTTGTTTACGGTGCGGATGGAAATATCTATGTTGCAGGAAGAAGTGATGGTAGTGGCACTGATGATGATTTCACGGTGATCAGTCTAAATCCAGCTGTCGGAATTGAAGAACATGAGTCTGATTTGCGACAGCCCTCTATGATAAATAGATTTGAGGTGTATCCGAATCCAGTAAAGGTATTCTTTAATGTTCGTTTGTCACAGACCGAAGACTACTCACCAATAGAAATATTTGATATGACAGGGAAAGTTGTAAAAGAAGTTATAATAACAAAACCATCATCACAAATAGATATTTCTGACCTGCCGGATGGGGTCTATTTCATATCGGTAAAAGAAAGTAAAAATAAGTCGTTACTAAAAGTAGTAAAGACTAAATAAACCACTTATATTTAGATTTTACCGAGTGTCAAGGATACGAAAAACAGTATATAATATTTCGTATGCAGTTTTATATAAAAATATTGACAATCAGTAGGTTTTAGTTATATTTTTGTAGAAATTCTGTAAGGGGGATGTATGATTAAATATAAAATGTTGTTTGGAGTTTTAACAGCTCTCTGTTCACTCCCCCCTGCTCTCTTATTTGCGCAGGTCGATACTGCTTGGGTCAGAAGATATAATGGACCTGGGAATAGTTATGATTATCCTTCTTCTCTTGCAGTAGACGGACAAAGAAATGTGTATGTGACAGGTTGTAGTATTGGTTCAGACTCTATTTATGATTGTGCGACAATAAAATATAATCCATCTGGTGTTGAGCAATGGGTCGCACGATATAATGGACCTGCAAATTATGATGATTACGCAGAGGCGATAGCGGTTGATGGACAAAGAAATGTGTATGTGACAGGGGAGAGCTATGGTTCTGGCACATTTTATGACTATGTTACTATAAAGTATAATGCCAATGGTGTCCTGCAATGGGTCGCACGATATAATGGACCTGGGAATGACTGGGATGTGGCTCGTTCTATTGCAATAGATGTACAAAGAAATGTGTACGTGACAGGTGAGAGTCGTGGTTCAGGTACTGATTTGGACTATGCGACAATCAAATATAATTCAAGTGGTGTTGAGCAATGGGTCAGACGATATAATGGACCTGGAAATGATATGGATTGGGCTCGTTCTATTGCAATAGATGTACAAAGAAATGTGTATGTGACAGGTTATAGTAATGGTTCTGACACATCCATTTCTTATGACTATGCGACAATAAAATATAATTTTGCTGGTGCTGAGCAATGGGTCGCAAGATATAATGGTCCAGGAAATGGGCATGATAATGCTTTTTCTCTTACGGTTGATGGACAGGGTAATGTGTATGTGACAGGATTAAGTATTGGTTCAGGCACTTATTATGACTTTGCGACAGTAAAGTATAATACGAACGGAGTTGAGCAATGGGTCGCAAGATATAATGGACCAGGAAATGACTGGGATGATGCCTCTTCTATTGCGGTTGACGGACAGGGCAATGTATATGTGACAGGCACAAGTTATGGTTCAGGCACTTCTGATGACTATGCGACAATCAAATATAATTCATCTGGTGTTGAGCAATGGGTCGCACGATATAATGGACCTGCAAATGAGTGGGATATGGCTAATTCTCTTACGGTTGATGGACAAGGCAATGTCTATGTGACAGGTATCCCAGTAACAATCAAATATAATTCATCTGGTGTTGAGCAATGGGTCGCACGATATAATGGACAAGGAAATGCTAATTCGATTGCGTTAGATGGACAAGGTAATGTCTATATCACGGGTTGTAGTTATAGTTCAGGCACCGCTTATGACTATGCGACAATCAAGTACGTGCAGACTGGGGCGGTGGCGGAAGAACTTTCTACGCCTGATGCGTCACGCTTTACGCTAAACGCGGAACCAAATCCGTTTTCTTCACATACTGCTATCCGTTATTCGCTATCTGCTAACCGCCCCACGCTAAATGCTGAATGCATTACGCTAAAATTGTATGATATTTCAGGAAGATTGGCAAAGACATTGGTTGATGAATATAAGAATCCTGGTAATTATCAGTTCACTCTCAATACAACAAATCTGTCAGCCGGGGTTTATTTTCTGTCTTTACAAGCGGAAGAAAAAAGAATTATTGAAAGAGTAATCATTATTAAATAGGTAAGATTGCCGCTCTCCTTTCAGTCGCTCGCAATGACGTGCCCGTGTTTGTCATTACGAGGAGCGAAGCGACGTGGTAATCTTACATCTATAATAATTTGCAAGGCTAAAGCCTTGCCCTACTAAAAAACTCTGTGCCTCCATGTCTCTGTGGTTAATCTTTAATCCTGAAAAACTCTATCCGCAGGTAGAAGAAAAATTGAGTAAATTTTTCCTCTAACAAACTAAAAACTAACAACTAGCACCTAAAATCTACTAACATAGGGGAGGTGTCCCCTCCTTCGTGTAGGTTTTCGAGGATTTAGGGGTGAGAGATTGGAAATTAGTTGTGAAATTTGGTTCAAAAACAGGTTTAAAATTCAGTTCATAATTGTTTATCTAAACAATTATCTAATTGATTATGTAAGTGAAAATCTGATTGGAAATTTATCAGGAAGTGTAAGAGGACATTGAGCATGAGTTCTAATAGAAGTCCGAAAAGGTATTTCAGCAGATTACAAAGCAGGTATTTTAGGCATCACAAGAAATTATTAATTTTTAATTTTGAATTTCAAATCAATTTTTAATGCCTGAATTCCTAAAATTATTGGATTATTTTGGTAATTAGGATTTGTTTAGGATTTATTTTTGGATGCGGTCGTTAGACCCCGAGATATTTAATTCCTCGCGGTATTTGGCGGCGGTCCGACGTGAGAGATGGATGTTCTGCTCTTTTAATAGCAAAACAATTTCCTCATCGGTCAATGGTTTAGTCTTATCTTCCTGCTTAATGATATTCTGGATTTTTTCTTTAAGACTATGTCGGCTATACTCACCAATCCCGGTCGTGAAGAAGTATTTTAACGGGTAAATACCGACCGGCGTCTCAACATATTTTCCGGAACAGGCACGGGAAAGGGTTGAGATATGAATTCCCAATGATTCGGAAGCGGTTTTAATCGGGATTGGTTTGATAAACTCTTTGCCATTGATGAAAAATTCCTTCTGATTATTAACGATAAAATCGATGATACGGCGAAGTAATAGTTTGCGAGCTTCAATCGCCTTAACTAGATTAACGGCATTTTGCAGTTTATTACGGGCAAAATTTACTTCTTCCGGCGTGAATTGTTTCGGACTCAGTAAGATTTCTCGATAACGCGGCGAGATACGCAATACGGGAAATGTTTCGTCATTGAGATTTGCCCTCAAATTATCATCTTGCCATTGAATTATAAAGTCAGGATTAATATATTCGGTGATTTTAAATAAATATCGTCGGGCAGGTCGAGGGTCCAAATTTTTCAAATTGAGAATTGCCAATGATACCTCGTTTTCCGATATGCTGAGCGCTTTAGCAATCTTTGAATAATGCCTTTTAAAAACTAAATCATAATAATCGCGAATTATTTTTACTTCCAGACTATTTTCATCATAGCCTAAAATTTCTAATTGAAACAATAAAGCTTCGTGCAGGTTCTTAGAACCAATGCCGCCTGGTTCAATATGCTGAACCGTGTTTATAATTTCCTGGACTTGTGCCGGTGTTTTATGAAAGGTTTGAGCGATTTCTTCAACAGGTATTAATAAAAATCCATCTTCATCCAAATTTCCGATAATATATTTTGCAATTGTTGCGTCTTCTTCATCAATATGCTGGATAACGATTGGCAATAAAGTATCTTCTAAACTGCTTTTCGGGTTGGTCGTGATTTCAGATGCATCAAAAGCAGAATCTTGTTCGGGCGGCATTGAATATACGTCGTCACTCATAAAATCAGATACATCGAATTCCTCTTTGTTTTTTTCAGGTTGTTGTTCTAATGTCTGTTCAGTAGGTATTTCAGTTTCTTTTTCGGTCTCTTCCGGGTTTTCGGTCACTAATTCTAAAGCGGGATTTTGCTCTAGTTCATTTCGAACTAAAGTTTCTAATTCAAGATTGGGGAGAACTAATAATTTTAGATTTAATAATAACTGGGGAGTGATTATTTGTCTCTGTTCTAATCTTAATTCTTGTCTCATAGTTTATTTTTCGACAGGATTAACAGAAGAAAAAATAAAACCACAGAGCCACGGAGAATCAGAGGACACAGAGTAATACTCCTTTTCTTTTCTCGGTGACTTTGTGCCTCGGTGGTGCCGTCTTCAGTCTTCATTTATATTCGGAAGCGTTCGCCGAGGTAGTGTTCTCTTGCTACAGGATTGTTAATTAGCTCAGTAGGTGTGCCATGAATTAATACTTTTCCATCATGCATTATGTAGGTACGATCAGTTATTTCTAATGTTTCGCGAACATTATGGTCGGTGATTAAAATACCTAATCCCTCAGCTTTGAGCTGTTTCACAATATCTTGAATTTCTGCCCGAATAATCGGGTCAATACCAGTGAAAGGTTCATCAAGGAGCAGAAATTTTGGCCTTGAAACTAAAGCACGAGCAAGTTCAACCCGTCTGCGTTCGCCACCAGAAAGGCTGCTTCCTTTATTTTTAGCTAACTGTTTAATATCAAGTTTATTTAACATCTCATCGACAATCTGCTTACGATTTTCTTCGGGTGTATTTAGCAGTTCTAATATTGCCAGGATATTTTCCTCAACCGTCAATTTACGAAATACAGATGGTTCCTGAGCAAGATAACCTAAGCCAAGCCGCGCTCTTTTAAAGACGGCAAAATTGGTGATTTCAGTGCGGTCGATAAATATTTTTCCCGCTTCGGGACGGATAAATCCGGTTATCATATGAAATGTCGTGGTTTTGCCCGCACCATTCGGTCCTAATAATCCGACAATTTCACCTGGATGGATTTCTAAAGATACATCGTTAACTACTTGCCTGGTGTTATAACTTTTACATAGATTGCGAACGGTTAAAGCTTGCGATTCTGTCATATTACAACTTTTCTTTGGGATAGAATTTTCCTGAAACAAAGTTCAGCGAATCACCAAAGACTCTAATGTTTTCGATATCACCATCTTTATAATTAATTGAGAAAATATTACCTTCGACTTCTAATCTACCGCTATCCGAAGTAACATAATTAGCGCTTGCTGATTCAAGTATCTTAATCGTCTTAAGCACGGTCCGGTCGGTTGAGCTGCCCATGCTGTCGTCTTCACCAAAATAGAACTTTATCGTTTTACCTAAGATGATGTTTTTATTGTCAAATATTTTAGGATTACCAGTTGCGATTCCTGAGTCGTCTTTTATGAAAAACAGGAGTGTATCAGAAGTTAGAATTGTATTACCTGCCTTAGCAGTGACACTATCTAAAGCTAAAAATTGTGATTCTTTATTCTTCAAAATCATTTTGGTGCTTTGAATAACAGTGGTGTCGCTCCGTTCGATATATAAAGTGGGTGAGGAATCAACGGTGCCTAATCCATCGGTAAAATTATATTCAGCGATTTTCCCAATAACAGTCAGATTTTGTAACTTCTCTCTGATTTTCACGCCATCTTGTGCTTTCACAAAATTCCTCGACTGTTCAAATGTTAAATTAGGTGTTTCAATCTTAAGCGTCTCGGATTCAACCTGAACTTTGCCGGTGAGGTTTGATTTTTTTTCAGCAAATGAATAAAAAGCAGTGTCGGCTATAATTTTTAATTGAGGATTTACTATCTTAACCGAATCAGATATTATTGCTCGGTTTTCTTTTTCATAAAAAACCGCATATTTACCGGTGATTTTGTTGTCTTTATCGATAATTGTAATTCCTTGTGGGAAAACAGTTGTTCGGCCGTCTGGAGTATCGACAATCTCCATTTTGGGAGCTGAGATGTCAGCGGCGAATAAATAACAGCTAACTGCTAACAGCCAACTGCTAACCGCTAATAGTCTAGAATTCATATTTAGATTTTCCGGTTACGCTGCTTTTGATTTCAATTCTTTTTAATTCGGCATCAGAAATTAGACCTTGTCCTTCGATTAGACCTTGTCTCGATTCGATTTTTACCCAAGCATCGGTAGTGATAGTTCTATTTCGGTTGTTCCAAATTAGAGAATCAGTATGAAGAATCGTACTATCCGAAGTTTGCACTATGACACTGTCTTGAGCAAAAAGGTCGGACGTCTGGGTATTAACTCTGCCACGGAGGGCATTGAGCGTTGATGATACTTGACCGTGCTCGTTATAAAAGATGATGTACAGCTTATTGACGGTTATTTTTTCTACATCCTCATAGATAAATGCTTTTTCGGCATTTAAACGATAGAGTTTTAACCCGGTCGCGCTTTCAAAAAGGGTAAAATTTGTAATAACTTGAGATGGTAATTGTTCGGTTGAAGATTTCTTGTTATTTGACGGACAACTTATACAAAGTAATGAAATTGACATTACTCCAATTATGAAGAGGTTCACTTTTTGCGATATATACATCGATATATTTTGCTCTTTGATTTTCATAATGTCAAGGTTTTAATTTTGCAAGATTTCGGAAATACAGGAGGTGCAAGACAAAAATCACCACAGAGGCACAAAGTCACAGAGAAAAAAAAGAGCATTACTCAGTGTGCTCGGTGTCTCAGTGAATCAGTGGTTAAGTTCTTAAATTTATTGGGTTAAATCGTTAAGCTTAACGTATTCGATTGCTGCTTTGATAAAACCAAGGAATAGCGGGTTTGGCCTAAGCGGTCGTGAGGTAAATTCAGGATGAAACTGCGTGGCTAAAAAGTATGGGTGGTTTTTTAATTCGATTATTTCAACTAATTTCTCAGGCACATAATGACCGCTCATCACAAGACCCTTTTTCTCCAAGATTGGAACAAATCTATTATTGACTTCATACCGATGACGATGTCTTTCCCAGACTATCGGTTTATTATAGCATTTATACGCTAACGTGTCTTTCTTTAAAGCTGTCGGGTATTTGCCAAGACGCATCGTACCACCTTTTTGACGTTTACCACGCTGTGCAGGTAGCATATATATTACCGGATGGCGAGTCTTAGAATTAAATTCAGTTGAATTAGCATCGGCTAAACCGCAGACCGACCGAGCGAACTCAACAACTGCACATTGTAATCCAATACATAAACCTAAAAATGGAATTTTGTTAGCTCGAAAATGTTTTATCGTAGCGATTTTGCCTTCAATACCGCGAACACCAAATCCACCTGGAATAATAATTCCAGCAAGTCCGGATAGTTTTTCTCGAGCATTATCTGAAGCTATAATATCGGATTCAATCCAATGTAAATCCGCTTTAACATTGTATTGGGTCGCGGCATGGTGCACGGCTTCAATAACACTTTTATAGGCATCGCGAAGTTTTGTATATTTACCACAAATACCAATTGGAATCTTAGTCGTAGGATTTTTGCTTTTATTCACATACTTTTCCCAGTTATCCAATTTTGGCTTGGGAGAAATGTGCTGCAGATGTAATAAATTAACAATTAGTTTATCTAAACCCTGTTTAGCAAAGATTAATGGTACTTCATAAATATCCGAAACATCGATCGCCTCGATTACCGCTTGTTTTGGAACATTGCAGAAAAGTGCGATTTTGTCTTTTGAATCCTCTGGTAAAGATAGTTTAGTTCGGCAAAGGATAATATCGGGCTGAATACCGATTTCTCTTAATTCTTTTACTGAATGCTGGGTCGGCTTGGTCTTGTATTCCAAGGAAGTTTCAATGAAAGGGACTAATGTAAGATGAATATAAAGGACATTATCTTTACCTTCTTCAAGATGCATTTGACGTGCGGCTTCTAAGAAAGGCAGACTTTCAATATCACCAACCGTGCCACCAATTTCAGTGATTATAACATCAACTTTGTCCGCCAGTTTTCTTATCCGCGCTTTGATTTCATTAGTAATATGGGGAACAACTTGAATTGTGCCACCTAAAAATACCCCTTTGCGTTCTTTCTCAATAATCGAGTTATAGATTTGTCCGGTCGTGAGGTTGTGGTTTCTGGTTAAATTTTCATTTATGAAACGTTCATAATGACCTAAATCTAAGTCGGTCTCGGCACCGTCTTCGGTAACAAAAACTTCACCATGCTGAAATGGACTCATTGTACCTGGGTCAACATTAATATAGGGGTCAAATTTCTGTAAAGTTACCTTCATTCCTCGGCTTTTTAGAAGTAGACCGATAGAAGCAGTAGCGATTCCTTTACCAAGAGACGAAACCACACCACCCGTAACAAAAATATACTTAGCCATACTCTAAGATATATAGAATATTAAATAAGTCAAGAGAAAAATATGTTTATATGCTTGACATAATTTTCCTTTCCGAATATAGTGCATATGTGAAGATTGTTTATCGACTTGTTATAAAAGATTTTATCGGTCCGTTTTTTCTTGCTTGTGCAATTATGACCGGTGTTCTTTTGCTAGACAAAATTTTTCTTTTAGTTGACCTTTTAGTTAGAAAAGGCGTTAGTATTGTGTTGGTGGGTGAACTAATGTTTTACAGTTTGCCGTTTGTTTTGTCTTTTTGTATTCCAATCGGAATTCTTATCGCATCGGTAATGGTTTTTGGACGTTTAGAGCACGATAATGAATTAACCGCAATACGCAGCGCAGGTGTTAACCCAATAAGGTTGTTTGTTCCCTTGATAATATTCACCAGCGCTATGACAGTTTTGATGGTATTCTTTAACGGGTATATCCTACCGGAAGCGAATCATAAAGCGCGCAATCTTATAACCGATATCGCGCAAAAAAAACCAGCGGTGCGGATTAACGAGCGTGTGTTTTTGGAAGATTTCCCAGGCTATACTTTATATATTGGGTCAATTGATGAACGGACCGGCAAAATTATGGATGTGACAATCTGGGAACGAAGAGAAGGGAACGCACCGCCAGCACTAATAAAGTCAAAAACAGGTCGAATTACGACAAGTCCAGATGAACGTTATTTTATAATAAATCTTGAGGCAGGAGAAATATCAGAACTGATAAATCCGGACAAATATCGGCATTTAACTTTTTCCGAGCACCAAATAAATTTACCGATTGACGTGGAGCTTATTCGTCGCGAGCGTAAATATCGGTCGGACCGCGAAATGGTCATGGCAGAGTTGTATCATAAAGTTACAAATATTAAACACGATATTAGCAGTATCACCGATGAAATTAAGAAACTGAAGAGTAACCCGGATAACGAAGTTAATAAATATCGTATCGATGATGCAGAGACAAAGTTACGATATAAGAAACATGAGTTTAACCAATATGCAACTGAAATAGAAAAAAAATATGCTTTAGGATTTTCTTGTTTTATCTTTTTATTTTTTGGTGCTGGGTTAGGCATTATAATTAGAAGGGGAGGATTAGGATTCGGATTTATTATTGGATTACTTTTCTTTGCGGTTTATTATATTTTAATGATTGCCGGTGAAGAATTTTCTGATGCAGGACGATTAAACCCATTTATTGCAATTTGGTTCGCAAATTTACTGTTGATTCCGATTAGCTTTGAACTTCTGCATTATGTGGGTTTTGAATATTTGTTTTTTAAGAAAATATTTAAACGAGCGAAATGATGAAAGTTAGGGTAGTTGATCGTTATCTGATAAAAGAGTTTATTAAATATACAATTTTAGCGGTTCTCTGTGTCGTGGTAATTTATCAGCTAATTGATTTGTTTGAAGAATTAGATTATTTTATCAACCAGCGTGCTTCAGTATTCATAGTTGTGTTGTATTATCTGTATAGCACACCGGCAGTAATTAGTTTAATGTTACCGGTTGGAATACTCCTTTCCTGTTTTTTTGTGTACGGTATATTAACGCGCGAACGGGCCGTTTATGTGTTCCAGAGTGCGGGAGTAAAAATTTATCGTCTATTTGCACCGGTCATTGTAATCGGGATTATTTTGGTTGCGTTTAATTTTTTTGGTTACGAACTAATCACGATACCGACGATGAAAAAATTAGATGACCTGAGACTAACTAAAATTGAACGAAAGACAGAAAACACGACTGCGCGTCGACGCAACTTGTATGTTCGGGGAAAAGAACGATCTATCTATTTTATTCAAGAATACGAAAGCGCTAAACCGCGATTTGGAGAGCATACCGGTACAATGAAAAATTTCGTTATTATCCAGTATACAAAAGACGACGAATTACTTCGAAGAATCGATGGTAGCGAAGCAGTATATAAAAATAATCTTTGGTTAGCGAAAAATGTGAGCGAGCGGACTTTTGAGTCAGATAGTATTGAATCATATAAACATTATGATACCCTTACATTAGCAATTGTAGAAAAACCAGGTGATTTTACCGAAGAATTAAGAGATGTTGAAGAACTTTCAATTTGGGAACTGCATAAGTATATTAACCAACTAAGAATAGCCGGTGCGAATACAGCAAAGTCAGAGGTCGAATATAATTATCGATTTGCCAGCTCTTTCATCGGCATAATTTTAATCTTGTTAGGTCTGCCTTTAGCAGTGCAATTAAGACGGGGAGGAGTTATGTTTGGTTTGGGATTAGGATTACTCTTCTCATTTATTTACTGGGGTTCAGTCCAAATTACTAAAGCTTTTGGTCAGGCGCTGATTATAAGTCCATTTTTGTCTGCCTGGTTAGCAAATTTTGTGTTTTTAATTGTCGGCATCTATCTTTTAATACAGGTTAAACAGTAAGTTTCGTATTAATTGATATGAGTTTTGATGACCGTTCTTTTGCTATCAATCTTATTTCTCAGGTCAATTGAGCGGAATAAGGCGAAGCTTAGACAGATAAGTCTTTATTTCTTGCATGTCTTTTAACTGTTGTTCGGTTAATGCCGGGAAAATTGTGTTGTTGTGTAATAGAGGGTCGGTATTTTCGTTAAAACCAAGCTGAGTAAAACCCGAAGTGCCGGGGATTGGGGAATATTCGGCTAAATGGCTGGTAATACCAAGATGATTAACGAAATCAATGCTCTCTCGTGCATGTCGTGAAGTAATCTCTGGTAATCCGATCAATAAATAAGCATGAATTTGCGAATTGGAAAAGCCGCTCTTTTTCAAATACCCAATTGCTCGAATAAATTCCTGCACCTCAACTTTATTATCAATTGATTTGTGAATATCCGAGTCGATTGTCTCTAAGCTGAGATAGATTGTTATGAAACCTGCGATATACATTTTATCCGCAACTTCTTGAGTAAAGAATCGAGGGTGAAGTCCATTAGGGGTATGGAACTGTAGTTTAATTTTTCTATTTATTATTTCATCGAGAATTAAAGAGAAATTAGGGTTGGCGAGAAGCGCATCATCATAGAAAGTGATATTTTTTACACCTAAGCTTTGATAATACTCAATTTCTTCTATTACGGATTTAACACTTCGAAATATAAATCCCGGCGTCAGATTTGGTACTGCACAATAACTGCATTGAAAACAACAACCACGTGATGTTAAAACACAAGCGTAGTCGAGTTTATTATAAAGGTCAAATGAGGGATAGGGGAGTGAAAGAAATGAGATTGGTTTAACTTCCGGTAAAATTGTATTAAGGTGTTGTTCTGCATCGCCTGGTATTACATAATCAGCACCAGAAAATTTCTTAGCATGTTCATGGCAAAGTGTAGCATATATTCCACCCAGAACAACTGGAGCTTTCGGGAAATGTGCTTTGAGAATTTTAATTACATTAAATACACCTGGGTACCAATAAGTCATTATCGAGGTAACAAAAATCCAATCCGGGTTAACCAGGTTATCTAGAATTTCATGCAAAATATCAGGGGGCATGCCGTAGCGTTTGTATTTTCTCTGAATTCCATTATAAATTTCAGGTTTTTCGATTTCCTCAGCAAAGAATTTACCTCGCCCATATTGATCGACTACCGGCATTTTTGTTATACGTTTTATAACGATAGGATGGTATCGGTCAAGGCAGTCGATGTAGTCAATATCCCAATCGTTTTGCCTTAATATTGATGCCACGTACAAAAGGCCAAGTGGTTTCATCCAGAAATCATAAGCTTTAAAATCAAAAATCCACGGATTAACAAGCAGCGCACGTTTATTGTTTGTCATTTAATTTATAAACAGAAAATCGCGGTTAAAATCTTACTTTTGATAATATTGAAAAAAGAAAAAGTTTTTTGTTTAAATGTGTTTCAGTATCTCTGAGGACATTAAGCAAGTACGATATTTTACTAGTAATTTGCTCAACCGAGAAAGTTTTTGTTATCTTTTTAACGATATCAGTATCATACGAACACGGTATTGATAGCTTTGACTGCAATGCATTCCGATAGATGAATATAAAATGTGAAATTATTTTTTCGGGATTGATTGTATCATATTCCATATCAGTTATAGTTTTTAACGATTCAAGCGATGAAATCTGTGTGCGGTCGAGTAGTTTGACCAGTTCTTGGTGTGGCAAAAAGGTTTCTTGGTTAAAAAGATAATCTAATGCTTTTCGTAAACTTCCTTCGGCGATTGTTGCAGCCAATTTCGCTTCCGGTTCAGAAATATTTTTATGCATAATTAAGTATTGCATAATTAGTCCATAGTCGATTGAGGAAAACCGAATGGTTTGGCAACGTGAGCGAATCGTCGGAAGAAGAGAGAAAATTCGTTCCGTAGTGAGTATAAAAACAGTCTCTTGTTGCGGTTCTTCTAAGGTCTTTAAAAAGGCATTGGCAGCTTCCTGGTTCATTTTCTCGATATTAAGAATAATAATTATCTTATACCGGCTGACCATCGGTTTAAATGCCATTTCTTGCTTTATCCACCGGATCATCCTGATTGGAATGAGGCTGGTTGATGGAATTGGCGGTTTTATTTGTCCTAATGCGTATGATTGTAGATTATTACCAACTTCTTGGAGAATTTTTGTTTCATCTGATTCAGACGATATACCAGTTGGAATCGGGAAGAGCATTTTGATATCAGGATGAGTGAGGTTACCAATTTGCTGACATCGCTGACATTGATTCTGAATAATATCTGATTGTTCAGGACAGTTGATAATCTGAGCGAAATTAATTGCAGTTGTTCTCTTCCCGACACCTTTTGGACCAACGAATAATAAAGGTGGGAAGTGCTTTTGTTCGAATAAGGTAGTTAATATTCGTTTAACCTGATCTTGACCGATAATTTTATTAAAAAGCATAAAAGATATTAAGAATTAATGACTAAGCCAGAGCAATGGGTCTACTGGTTTTCCTTCACTGCGCAGCTCGAAATGTAAAATGTCCTTTGATTTCCCAATAACTTCAACCTGTCCGATATCCATTCGGACCGAGCATAACATTTCGGAAAGATTTGAATAGACCGAATAATAACCTTCGCCGTGGTCTAAGATAATCATATTGCCATAACCCATAAAACGGTCAGCATATACAACCCGACCCGGTGCGATTGCTTTGATGTCTGCATCAGCTGGACACTTTATGTCAATGCCGGTATTACGAACTTTTGTATTATATTTAAGGTTTTCTTTACTGCCAAAATAAGCGCTAACTTCACCGTAATATGGCCAAGGTAATTTGCCTTTCATAATTTCCAAGTAATGCGTGCCCGGGGCTAATTTTCGTTCGCGTCGACGCTTTTCCAAGTCGGTGATGATTTTTTCTAATTTGGCGGCGGCGGCTCTTAGTTCATCTTCTAAGACTTTGCTTTCTTGCTTTTCGGTCCGGACCTTGGTCAGAATTTTTCGTTCCAAAGATTGGGAATAGTGCAGATTGGTATCTTCAGTTTCCCGTTGTTTCTTTAATCGGGATAGCTCCATTGTTGCGGAGACAAGTTGTTTCTGCTGTAATTGCAAAGCTTTTTTTAAATTATTAAATTCCTGAATCTGAGATTTGTAGTCATCGGCAACGATTCTCATATAGATTGATTTTTGATACACGCGAGCGATCGATCTTTCCGATAAGATGACTTCTAACGGATAGATTCGCTTCATCTTATAAAGATTAACTAATAGCTTCTCTAAATCAGTCCGCCGCGTATTAATTTTATTTTGTGTCTCATTGATCCGTCGGATTACTGAGGATATTTCATTTTCTTTCAATTGTTGAGCCGTTTCCAATTCTCTGATCAGCCTTTTTGTTAAACTAATTTTCTCATCATAAGCATCGATACGATTTAGCACCCCTTTTTCTTGATTTTCTAATGCATCGATTCTCGCCTGGATCGCACGAATTTTTTCTTGGGTCTTTTCCAATTCCTGGCGGGGGTCCTCAATATTTTGCTGAGCGAATCCAATTGTTAGGAACAATCCGGTTATTATTAAAAGAAAGGTAAACTTAATTTTCACTCTTCTTTTAAGACTCGGCTTAGTGCGATATAGGAACCGCCAAGTCCTAAAGCACATCCGATAATCAGCGTAAGAATAAACATTAAAAGGAAAGGCAAGTACAATATCGGAAATTGTCGGGCAGCAAAATAAAATATTATCATCGTGACAATAAATGCGACAACACTGCCAAATAAGCCGTGAAAAAATCCTTCCACATAAAACGGAAGTTTTACCATATTGCTGGACGCACCAACTAACCTCATAATTTCGATTTCCCGAGCTTTTGCAATAACCGTCGCCTCGACCGTGCGGGAAACGATAAATATGATTGCTAAAAACACAATTAAAACGATGGCAATATCAAAGCCAATTACGGTCCGCATGATTTTCTGTAATTTAATGAGCAAATCCTGACCAGACCAGGTTTCTCGGATACCTTTTAATATTCGGATTTTCTCTTCTAATTCGGTTAATTTACTTGATAATTTATAATTGGGGTCAAGTTGGATGCGTAATGATGCGGGCAGGGGGTTGCGCTCTAAGATATCAAGCAGTTGGGCATCTTCTCCTAAATCATTTTTCAACTCGGCTAACGCATCCTGCTTTGATACGAAATTTACTTGCCGGACCCCATTTAGTTGCTGGATTTTATCAATTAAATCTTGTTTATTTGCATCCTCTGCCAGAAATGCAAAAATCTCGATCCGTTCTTCAAAATAACCTTTCACCCGAACGATATTAATTGTTAATATTAAAAATATCGTGAATAAAAGCAGACACGCGGCCGAAACTCCAGCTGATAGAACAAATGACGATTTGTTACGGATGATATTTTTGAAGCCTTCCCGAAATAAGTATTTAGTCGCCATCCGCGAGAATTTTACCGTTTTCTAAGCGGATAATTCGTTTACTACTCGATTCCGCGATAATATAGTTATGGGTTGCCATAATTACGGTTGTTCCGGCATAATTGATTTCTTTTAAGAGGTTAAAAATTTCAACCGAACCTTTGTGGTCAATATTGCCGGTCGGCTCATCCGCCAAAAGTATTTCCGGGCTTTTTGCCAGAGCGCGGGCGATTGATATTTTCTGCTGCTCGCCACCAGACAGTTGATAAGGATAGAAATCTTTGCGATTATACAGTCCGACCTTATTTAAAGTCGCACCGATAATTTCAGGTATTAACGATGGTCGGGCACCACTGACCATCAGAGCAAATTCTAAGTTTTCATAAACGGTCCGTTCCATTAGGAGCTTAAAGTCCTGGAAGATTATACCAATCTTACGTCGGAGTTGGGATATTTCCTTATCATGCATTTGATTACTTAAGTTGTAATTTAAAACAGTCAGATTGCCGGAATTGGGTTTTTCGTCATGATAGATAAGTCTTAAGAGAGTAGATTTACCAGCACCGGTCGGCCCGACTAAAAAAACAAATTCGCCATTGTCGATTTTAAGGTTGATGTCATAAAGGGCAGTCCAGGAATTAGGGAAAATTTTCGAGACGTGTTCACAAATAATCATAGTTTCGTAATTATATCGTAGTATTAACTGCTGTCAACAATTTTGTCTTTGATTATACGTAAAGAAAGTTTTAGATTATTGGTGAAAATGTGATGAAAACACAGAATAATTTATATGCTGATACTTCTGATTCTCTCAGAGCGAAGAATTTGATTTTTTGTTTTGACTGCTAAGTCCCCTTGTTTATAACCTGCTAAAATACCTTTTCGAACTTCGGTTAGAACTCGTCCTAAACGTCCTCTTAAACTTTCCGATAAAATTCCAATCAGATTTTCACTCAGAAAATCAATTAGCTAATCGTTTAGATAATTAATTACAAACTGATTTTTGAACCTATTTATGAACCAAATCTGACGACTAATTTTCAATCCCCAGCCCCCAAATCCTAAACCCCATACTCGATGGAGTGGATAATACACCTTGGTTAATAGCCTTGAAGAATTAGTTCTTGGTTATTAGCGGGTTATATAAATTTTTCGCTTAAAAATAAGTCTATTTATATGTAGGTTTTATTTATGAGGGGTGCGACCCCGAAATGTTCCGAAAACATCGGGCAACAATGTAGGGCAAACCTTTAGGTTTGCCTCCCCCTCACCCCAACCCTCTCCCTCGAGGGGAGAGGAAAAAGGAGAGGGTGAAATAAAAGAAAGCAAGGCTAAACCCGTTAGATTTTCGGAATGTTTATGAAAAAACTGCAACTTAAGTTTATTCACTTGTAGTGAGGAATATCTAACGGGTCTACAGCCTTACCCTTCAAAATCTGTGTAATCATTATCTAATCATTGCAATCAATGCAAAATAATCCTTGACACGTCAATTGATTTTGTTATAGTTATCGTAGTAGAGGTGCAAGATATGGTTATTGTATTGTATTGTATTGTATTGTATTGTTGCTTTTAAATGTTTTCCTGATAAATTCTATTATCCAAAATATAACCGCTTTCTTTTGAATCCATGTGGCGAAATGAATGCAGGTTATTAAAATCTCTCGGGAAAATCAGGAGACCCGGGAGAAAGACGCGCACCAGGCCTCATCTCCTCTTTTGAATAAGGTTTTCAAGAGATGAGTAAATAAGACCTTGTAAATTTTGAAATAAAAATTAAGATAAGTAAGATTTATTTGGAGGAAAATATGAAGCAAAGAGTTAAAATTTTGGGAATTTTTATATTAATCCCAATATTACTATTTGCCCAAGAGTGGGATAATAATATCTGCGTTGCACCCCACAAAGTTCTTGCGGGTACCAGCCCCAGTTATACGCGAAACATAGCCGCAGGGCCAAATGGAACACTTCATTGTGTTTGGGTTGAGTGGCCTCAAGATCTCGGTAACCTTTATTATGCACGCTCTAATGATTTTGGAGAAACTTGGTCTACTGAAGAAGTGCTATACGTTAATCCTTATCTCAGAGCATGTTTTCCCTCAATAGCTGTTTGGGAAACTTGTGTACAAGTTACATGGATTGAAACTGATTATGCAGGTACAGGTCCAGTATGTTATGCGATATCACTTGATGCAGGTGACCGATGGCAAACATCAGTTTTAAGTGCTAATCCAAGATGTTTTAGACCTATAATCGCAGTAGATAATACGGGAGCAACAAATGTTGTTTGGCGAGAAGCAAACACTATGATAAAAGGCTGTTACCGTCTTTCGCCAGGAGATGATTGGTCATCAATTCAATCAATTTATGATGAGCATGAAAACTATTTTTTGAACAGTGTGTCAATTTCGGCAGAAGGTTTATCGCAAAGAGTACATATTGCAGCAGCTAGAGTGATGAATGGGAATCCTCAAGTAGGCGACATAGTATACATCCGTTCTCTAAATCAAGGTTGCAACTGGGAACGAGCCCGCTATATACATTCTTCTGGATCCGAGTTTGTATTTAACAGTTTATCAATTTCTGCTCTTAATAATATTGTTCAGATTGTCTGGAATGCAAATCAGCATTACATAATGAGTTTTGGTTCCTACGACGGTGGAGACCATTGGGATGAAAATATACATATCCTCGATTCTTCTAATGAGGTGATGTTGTTAGATCCATCAGTTGTTATTGACCAAGCAAATATTGTTCACGTTGTTTGGTCAAAGAATGTGAGCGAACCGTCTAATTATGAAATATTTTACACACGTTCCCTCAATGGTGGTGTATCTTGGCAGTCTATTACTCGCATTTCGTATGTTGATTATTACTCTGCAGATGCATCAGTCGTTTGTATATCTGGTATAGCTGAATGGACGACTGATAATGGAATTTATGTCTTTTGGAGTAATGACGACGACAAAGCTGGAATATACAGGAGTATTTATTTCAAACGCGGCTGGCAAATCGGTGAAAGTGCAAGTTATCCAAATCAAGGACGACATCTTGGCCGCACTGTAAATACTACGAATTGTTATCCGGTTTTCCAAGGTGAAAAAGCAGTATTCTGGCAATCAAGAAATAGTCAAACCGTCAATCCTCCGGTTGGGATTTCTGATGGAAAATATCCTACAGTAGCAGTCAGTCCTGAAGGATTATCATGGACATGTTATACAACTGAAGCCGAAACCGAACAGCATCTCAAATGTCAGATTCGAAACGAATTTAGTATGGAAGACATTACGATTTTTGATGCAGAAAGTATCTTTGCGCCATCTTTAATACTCGCTACTAAGATAGGAGATATGGGCTATGTAGTTTATACGATAAAAGATCAGGGTCAATATGTAATACGCTTTGCTGCTTTTGATCAGGATGGAGTCTATTATCAAACATGCTTAGACCACGGTAATAGTGACCATCTAGTTTGCAAACCAACAATCTCCATTACACCTGCAGATTTTGTGCATATTGTTTGGCAAAAATTTGACAATAACACCAATCGAATATTTTATATTACGACACTTGCTCCATTTTCACCCGATATGATTAGAAATGGCTATGAACCACAATGGTCATCTTTTGACCGAGTTTCTACTCCTGAATGGCCCACTACCGAACCTGCTTCGAATCCATTTGTCGAAGCGTGCGGTGACCAAGTCTATGTCGTCTGGAAAGGTCCATATGACGAAGGAAATCCAACGGGTGAAATCTGGCAAAGAAGGGGTCGAATACGACCTGGAGAAGTTCCTAATTGGTATACCCCTTGGAATGTTAGCGAATCAGAATTAAATGAATCTGATTATCCGGTCAAATCAACCAACGCTTTTGTTGCCTGGCAGGAATTAGAAGATCAGAATAATTGGGAAATAAAACTACGATACAATACGGACGATGTCCAAAACATCAGCAACACTGAAACACCTTCACAATATCCTCATATTAATGTAATGTATACCGAAAATGAAGTCCCACGGATTTATTTTATCTGGACTGAGACAAATGCACCCGATATCTACGAACTAAGATTCCGTGACTACCAGTATACTCCAGAGAAGGACGACCTTGATGAAATCGTTTATTACATAGTAAATGCTGGTGATTCTACCCAATCATATTATTGTGAGCATCGTGACGGTTATATCCGCTATCCTAATTTTCCGATTGATTTCGGTCAATCTCAATTACGTTACCGTCTTGATTATCTTAATCCAGCATACTATTACAAAACAAAGGCAATCGTATATCAAAACACAACCG
>Ga0315291_10003290_pt1 | contig 20926 bp, 20 predicted proteins | sample YL17G12_20_MG_FD_203070 | JGI IMG/M metagenome (GOLD analysis project Ga0315291, IMG submission 203070) | Sediment microbial communities from Yellowstone Lake, YNP, Wyoming, USA - YL17G12_20 | ecosystem: Environmental > Aquatic > Freshwater > Lake > Sediment | place: USA: Wyoming | collected...
GTGATTACAGCGTCTCCGGCCTCAAGGCACCGACCCCGCCGCCAGAAATTTTTAAATCCGGCGCGCCTATTTTGGATATTTGCTACGGCATGCAGTGACTGGCAGAACACTTTGGCGGTGAACTCTTCAATGAACTGAAAAACAAAGAGTACGGGCCGGCCACCGCGCTGATTGAAGAATGCGATCCGATTTTCAAGGGTCTGAAGGAAAGCCGGCCGGTTTGGGCCAGCCATGGCGATTCCGTCAAAGTTCTTCCCCCGGCTTTCAAATGCATCGCCCGGTCCGCCGAGAGTGGCGGCATCACCGGCATGGCTAATCCCGACCTAAACATTTGGGGGCTGTTATTCCACCCCGAGGTGGTGGAAACCATAAACGGGAAGGATATGCTGCAAAATTTCATCCGCGGCATCTCCGGGTGTGAACCTGATTGGGAACCGAGGAATATGATTGAAAACGTACAAGAAGAGAGGAATATGATTGAAAACGTACAAGAAGAGTTGTGTAGAAACGTCGGAGCCGAAAAAGCCATAATCGCTTTCAGCGGCGGCGTTGACTCCACAACCCTACTGGCCATTGCCAGTCCCATCACAGGAAAAAATCTGAGGGCAGTTTGCATTGACAGCGGAGCGCTTCGGGAAGATGAATTGACGGAGGTCCGATTCAATGCCAGCGCCGCGGGCGCACGAAACATCAGGATCGTTCCGGCCGCCAAAGAATTCCAAAGCGTGCTGGATATGGAAACTGACGGTGAACGGATAAGGAAGAAATTTCAAAAACCCTACGCGAGGATTCTTATGGAAGAGGCCAGGAAATTCAGGGCTCCGATCATAATTCAAGCCAGTCTGGCCCCCGATTTCATTGAATCAGGCAAACAGGGCTCCTCAGCCCTAATTAAGACCTATCACAATATGGTGAATTTCCCGGGATTCAAGCGGCTTGACCCGTTAAGATATTTCTTTAAGTACGAAGTAAGAGAATTTGCCCGACTCTTGGGCCTGCCCGCTTCGGTTGCCGAACGGCAACCCTTCCCCGGCCCTGGTCTCTATGTCAGAATCCTGGGCGCGCCGCCCACACTTTACCGGGCGGCGATTCTAAGATGGGCGGACGCGAGAGTTAGAGAGATCGTCCGCAAACACGATCTTGAGAAAAACTTCTCTCAGCTCGTGGTCGCTTTAATGTGCACACCGACCGTCGGAATCAAAGGCGACAAGAGAATTTATACTAATTCAGTCATTTATCGCGCGCTGATTAGCGCTGATTTTATGACTGGTATCGGCTATGAATTCCCAGTTGAAGTCAGACGTGAAATTAGACGTACTGTCACCAGACATCCCAAAATCGTCAGGGCTTGGCCGGACGAAAACGACAAACCGCCGGCCACAACGGAATTCGTATAAACACCGTGCTGGCCATACAAATCCTCTGCCAAAATCTCGGGCTGAATGTGGAACATCAGAAAATCTAAAGCTCTTTTCAGGGAAAAAACCTTGCCAACCCAAAAGCCCTGCGGGATAAATCCCGCAGGGCTTTTCTATTTTACTAACCACAACTAACAAACTGATAAACTGACTCACAACCCCGGCTGGGGCGGCTGCTCCTGCGGCTGTTTTTCCTGAATGGGCAGTTCGGTTGGCGTCACCGCCGGCTTGCCGGCTTTTAAATTAGCCAAAATGGTCTTGACATCCTGGTTATCGGGATTCAGCTGGACGATTTTTTCAAATTGTTCTATCGCTTTGGCTTTGTCGCCCTGCTTGTCATAAATCAAACCCAAAAAATACCGGGCGTTGGAATAATTTTGGTCCAGGGTGACGGCACGCTCAAATTCGGTCCTCGCCTCATCCCATTTTGACTGTTTGTAATAAAGCAGACCCAATTGAAAAGCCACGCCCACATCCTGGGGGTAGGCGTCTTTGGTTTGTTTCATTTCAACAATGGCCTTATCGGTTTTGCCTTCCCGGTCATAAACCAAGGCCAACTCATAACGGGACGGGGCATAGTCAGATTTCAATAAAATGGATTTATTGAGGACCTCTTCGCCTTTGGCTAAATATTCTTGTGCCTTAGCCTTTTTATCTTGGTCTGCTCCAACCGGTGACAGCAAATCAGAAGCCAAAACATAGCTGCGGCCCAGTTCAAAATAGTAATAGGGATTTTGCGGCTCAAGTTTGGTGGCTTCCGTATATGAATCAAAAGTCCACTGGTCCGCGCCAGCGGTATAGGGCATCACCGCCCGATAGATTGCCGCCCGCTGCACCCAATTATCAACGTTGAGCGGCGACAAATCGGTTGAACGTTTGCCGAGATTAATGGCAGTCGCAATTAAATTTTGAATCCCCGTGTCCCGTTCGACGCTTTGAGGTTTGTTGAATTCCTGATTAACGCGCAGCAGGGCGGCTTGAGAAAGCGTCCGCAAATAAAGGTCGTTGTAAGGGTTTAGCATCACGGCCCGCGAAATGACGACCGAGCCGTTTTCCACGTCGTTTTTTTCCAAAATTACGCTCAATCCTTTCTGATATAAAATGTCGGCGTAATAATAAGTGCCGCCCAGATATAGAGCGCTGATGGTAAGCACCAAAACAATCACAAAAACAAAAGACAAGACCGAAGCCATGGGCGAAGTTCTTTTGAATTCAACCACCGTTGCCTCCAAATGAGAAAAATCTTCCTTTTCTCCCTCGCCCTTGGTGGTCAGGGTTTTTAAAGTTAAAAACGCCAAAGCCAGCATCGCCCAAAAAGCGAATTCCAAAGTTAAATTGGTACTATAAAGGAATTGTAAAAAAGACAGCAGGAGCCAGGAGGAAAATATCCCCAGGGCGAGCGCCCAATTTTGGCCGCGCCGCCTCACCAAAATTGTAAAACCGTAAACCGCGAAACCAACCAGAACAACCAACCAACTGATGGCGCCGAAAATTCCCAAAACGGCTGGCTGGCTGGAAATTTTGGAAATTCCTTGAGCAAAACGAATGTTCCAAAAGGCGGTCTGATTCAAGACCGAGGAACGGTAAAGGCCGTAATCATAAGAAAAACTGCCCGGCCCGGTGCCAAAAAACAAATTTTCCTTCAACGCTTGCTTATCTATCTCTAAAGTGGCGCTCCAGGAAGGAGAAACCTCGGTTGGCGTATTAAACCATTTGGCAAAAAGATTGCTGCCGGTCAAAAGCATCAGGACCGAAAAAGCCAAGACCACCATCGGCAGAATCAAACGATAAGGGCTGATTTGTTCTCTGTTAATAATACCCAGGGCGATAATGATGACGGTGGCGATTAATAACCCCCACCAAACGTTGCTGAAATTAATTGAGAGAGCCATTAACAGAAAAAAAGCCGACGCCAGTCCATAAAATATCTGCCGCCAGCGGCCAGAATCGCTCTCGGCAAACAAAGCCACGCTCAAAACTAAGAGGCCGGCCAGAAAAATTTCCAGCGAATTAACCGAACCGACTGTATTGAAAGTCGCCGCTTTGGCAAAATCAAAAGGCAGAAGGTATTTGCCGACCAGCTGGAACATACCAAAAAGACCGACTAGGACGCCGGACAAGATAAAAACGAAAATAAAGTTTGAAACTTGCTGACGATTTTTTAAGTTGTTAACCAGAAGAAAAAAGATAATCACCAATCCCAGAACGCCGAAAAAAGATTCCGCCACCGTTCCGCCGACGCCCACCAAACTTTGGTAAAGATTTTTTGACAAAATGGCGCTGGTCAAATAAAAGGCGAGAAAGACCACAATCCCTAAATTCAGCAGACCTTTTTTAAATTTCGTTTCGCCAATGGCAATTGTCCTGACCAGCCAGGCAATCAGCAAAACCAAACTGAAAATAACTAAAATTAATTGCTTATTCATTTCCAGGATATTGGCATTGAAAGGTAAAAAGAATAAAGGCAAAAAGAAACCGAAGAGATATAATCCTCCTAAAATTATTCTGTCGCATAAAACCATAATTCTGGTATTGTCTTTTTCCATAAAAATTCGCGTGGGCGCATTCGCATAATGTCGCATGAACTCCAGCTTGGCTGGATTTTGCGCGACTTTGTGCTATTCGCATGCAATAAAATTAAAATCCGTTCCCTGATTAAGGGGTGTCCGGATTTCTAAATTATTTTTACTTCTTTAAGTATAGCAAAACCAAAGCTAACGGCAAGGCAATTGTCCACAAGCAACCAAAAAAGGCGCTGCCCCCCGTCAAGCGGTGGGGCAGCGCCTCAAACAACTCACCCTATGGACTCAATTTCTACCAGCGTATAGGGCTGGCGATGCCCTCTTTTCACGCTATAGCGCTTCTTGGCTTTATATTTAAAAATCGTTATTTTTTCGGCGCGGTCCTGCTTTAAAATTTTAGCGGTTACTTTTGCACCCTCAACTTTGGGCTGACCGATTTTTACGTCTTTTTCGTCGGCCACTAATGAAACATCGTCGAGGACAACACTATCCCCTTCTTTGCCTTCTATCTTCTCTATCTTGATTTTCTGGCCAGATGATACTTTGTATTGTTTTCCACCTGTCTTGATAATCGCAATATTCATAACTTTATACTGCTTGCCCCGTACCAAATCCGAAGGATTTTGGTGCGGGGCTTACCGCCAGTTTTAATTATAGCTAACATACTTTGCTATTCTATCAGAATTATATAAAAAGTCAAGTGAAAAGGAGGGTGTGATTGCTCGCACCCTCCGGGTTATTAGACTAAACTTGAATGAACTTCTGTGAAGAAATCCGGTAGTCTTTCTCGAATTTCTCCTTAGGGAGGTCGTCAATGGCGATTTCAACGGTACAACCGTCGAAATCATACTTTGATACCACCGGCCACTCAACGCCCAGCGAACGGACGAGCTTTTTAACTCGATCCAGATCGCCGCCAGTCCAAAGCGTGACTGGCTTGGTTTTGGCATATTCTTTCAACTGTGCCAAAACCTTTTCGTTGAGTTCCTCGCTAGCAGTCACTAGCGTGCCCTCAACGTCGCAGAAGACGCCAGGCATCAATTGACCTCTAGCCGAATCCCCTACTAAAGTCTTCGCATTGCGCAAAGCCTCTAACTGGGCTCTCACTTCTTCCTCGCTACCAGAAATCCCCAGCTCTCGCTCGGCGCGCTCCATTGCCGGCCGGATGCTCGTTTGCGGCTTCCTGGGATGCATATCGTGCAACAGAATCCCGATTAGACGTCGCCTCTCTTCAGCCTCAATAACCAGTCGAACGGCAGGGTTTTCAATATCCTCGCCAGCCAATAATTTGTCATAAAGCTGACGCAGGGCAACTAGCTCGAATGGAAATTGTATAAAACCAACTCCCTTGGTATGCGCCAGCTTACTAAGACCTTTGCTGGCAATAGATTCGTGCCCAAATGCCAACAGAATCATAGGACGCTTCTTCATCTGGAGCACCTCGACGGTTTTGTCGGCATCCAGCTCGTCAATATTGACGAGTACCAGATTGGGGTCCTCGTCCATCCCGATTATCGGGAGAACCTGCGACAGCGCCTTACCGATTACCGTGCCATCAATAACTATAGCCATAACTACCTCCTTATTTTTTTAGGTCAAAAATGACCTTATTTAAGAACAATCCCATAAAACACATGATATCATATATATATCACCTTGTCAAGGTTTCGGGTAAAAAATAAGACAGGTATTCTGCCTATCAAAAAACTCCTGATTCAATAATAATTTTACCTAAACTTCTTCTCTTGAGGCCGGCCCCTCAATCTGCACGGGCTCTATCTCCCCCGCCTTGCCCGTTATTTTAAAAACATCTTTATCTATTTTGCCAAATTCTTTGTAGGCGCGGTTGTACATATTGACGGTCGTGCCTAAATTGTTGCCGAGTTTTTGCAGATATTCTTCATAGCTCATTAAATGCTTTTGCAGCATTTCAACATATTTGCGGATTTCTTTGGCCGATTCCTCAATTTGCAGCGCCCGCAGACCTTGCATCACCGTTTGCAAATAAGCAAAAAAGGAAGTCGGCGAGACGATTATCACGTGCTTTTCCTTGAAAGCGTATTCAATCAAATCGCGAGTGTTGACTTTGATGGCGCCGACTTGGTTTATCAATAAATCGTAATAAATTCCCTCGGCCGGAATAAACATAAAGGCAAAATCCATGGTGTTTTCGTTTGGTCTGATATATTTGGCTGTTTCGTCAATGCGGTTTTTCAAATCGGCTTTAAACTGCTTTTCCAGCTCTTCGCGCCGCTGCGAGTCTTTTTCCTGCACGATGCGGTTATAATTTTCCAGCGAGAACTTGGAATCAATGGGAATTATTTTATCTTTGACAAACACCGCCGCGTCCACAATGTCGCCGTTTTTAAACTCGTACTGCATTTTGTAATTGCTTGGCGGCAAAACATTTTTTAGCACATTTTCCAAATAATACTCGCCCAGCACCCCGCGGTGTTTGGGATTTTTTAAAACATCCTCCAAACCCTGCAACTGCTCCGCCACACCCATCACTTGCTTATTGGTTTCGTCTAATTTGGTCAGCCGCTCGGTGACGTCGCGGATTATTTTGGCGCTCTGGCTAAATTGCTGCTGCATTATTTTGGCCGAATCGCCCATCTTGGCATCCAGCGTCTGGCGAATTTCTTTTAATTGCTCTTGCATCATCAAAATCGCCGAATTATCCTGTGGTTTTTGTTCGGGCTTTTTGCGCGACAAAAAATAAGCCATAACGCCGATGATAGCGACCGTAACGCCCAAAAAAATATAAAGAAAATTTTGAGTCATTATCAAATGATTTATAATAATTCTACTTGATTACCATTACTTTCATTATCAACCGGCTTAGCTTCTTTATAATAATTTTTTACTAAAGCATGCGGCAAATCTGGTTTTTTACCTTGCAATAATTCTTCAACAGTTAAAATTTGAATTTGGGGAAATTCGCGCTGGCCAGTTATCGGTGTTTTAAAGCTATCTGAATCAACCACTTCCAAAATCATCTGACGCGTCGGCTTTTCTAATGTTATAAAAATTCCGGCATCGGCTTTTTCGCGCTCAATATCGCCTTTTAATGTGGCTATGTGATTTCGTTGCACTCCGCCGCCTTTAACCTGAATGATAGCTTTTCCATATTCCCATTTGCCATTACCGTTGCTAGCGCCATTCCCGTTATTGCTACTCATATTTTTATGAAAAGTTATAATCCCATCTACTCCCCTATCAGCGCCACGCATATTCTCTTTAGTTTTACTTTTAGCCGGCATAGCGTTTATTAAATCCAGCACCCAATACTCAAACTCAAACGGATCTTTTTTGAATAATTCTTTGGCGCCGTTTAAATCTGCTGGTGAACCATCAATATGAATTTGTTTTGAGCCCAATCCAAAACTATCATACAGTCTGTGCTTAATTAAATTTACTGCTAAAAAAGTTATATCAATGCCTACCCAATTTCTTTTTAATTTTTCTGCCGCCGCTACCGTTGTGCCGCAACCGCAGAATGGATCAAGCACCCAATCGCCTTCTTTAGAACTGGCTTTAACTATTCTTTCCAGTAATGCTTCTGGTTTTTGAGTGGGATAGCCCAATCTTTCTGTTTTATCTCTTTCCGGTATCTGTGGTATATTCCATACATCGTCCGGGTTTCTCGGCTCGTCCATATAATATTTATAAACTTTCCCTGCCTTTCTAACTTCTCTATACTTCCTCCCTTCTTTATCAACTCCAAAATATCCACCGAAAGTTCCTTCATTCTGCTCTCTCAAATCGCCCACGGCCTTACCATTATAAAAATAATCTGAACTTTTAGTATAAAGCAAAATTGTATCATGTCTTTTACTAAAAGCTGTTCGGCCAATTCCGCCGCTATTTTTATGCCAAATAATTTCATTCATAAAATATTTTTTATCAAAAACCGCATCCAAGACAATTTTTAAATAATGACTGGCGGTCGGGTCGCAATGTAAATATAGACTGCCGGTTTTTTTCAAAACCCGCCGCAATTCAATCAGCCGAACAGTCATCATAATCAAATACGCCAACACATCATTATGCCCGATATTTTTTTCCAAAGCCAGCATTAAATTAGAAATATTTTCGTTGGTTTTTGTAACTAAATAATCAAGTGTTTCTTTTGACTCTCTGGTCCAATGCCAAGAATCCTCAAATGCCTTAATTTGCGCTGGACTATCCTGCAATCCCTCTTTGAAGAGTACATTATAGCTACGATTGGAATTAAATGGCGGGTCAAGATAAATCAAATCAAAACTTTCCTCCGGAATTTTTTTGCGCAGGATTTCCAAATTGTCACCAAAATAAAGTGTTCTGTTTTTCATATTTCCATTATAACTGAACAAGGGCTTCTTGACAAACCTACAAATAAAGATAAACTGATAGTAGCTCTTAAATATTTCTCCAGCCTACATCAACCAGCTTACCCATAGCCCACGGAAGGTGTAGTTTCAAATCAGAAACGAAAAAGTTTTAAAAAAGTTGTTGACCTGCATAGGAGGCGAAATCTGTTTTCGAGCGGAGAGTAGCGCAGCACTAAACAACGGACTTACTTCATGAAAATCGGCTTGAGATGGAGAAACTTTAGGGGCTTTTATTTATTAGCCGCTTTTTACTAACAAAAAGGTGGCTTTTTTGTATAAATAAAAAATACAAATTATAAATAAAAATATAGAAATCCACTGACTCGTTGTCAATCCCCACCAGCGCGGGTCGGCGAGAATCCCCTGCGATTCGCGGAAAAAATCCAAGAAAAATCTGATTATTGAGTAACTTATCAAAAATATCAGAAATAATTGGCCCAACTTGTCGTTCCCGCGAAAGCGGGAATCCAGGATTCTGGATCCCGGCTCGGTGGCCGGGATGACAGAAGGATTCGGCGGCGCAGCCGCCTCGAGGCGGCTGCGCCGCCGAGACTCTGCCCGACGCTGCAACCACCAAAACACAAAAAACAACCCAAACGCGGCCAGTGATTCATAAAGTGCCACCGGGTGGCGGCTGATGCCGTCGGGCCACAAAATTCCCCAAGGCAAAGTGGTCGGCGCGCCAGCGTGATCGTTCACCAAAAAACAGCCGATGCGACCGATAATAATTCCCAGCGCAATGGCCGGCGTCGCCAAATCGGCGATTTTCCAGAAGTTTGCATGCGAAAAGCGCGCCTCCGCCCCCTGGGCTTCGGCAATGCGAATGCGCCCATGCGAATATTTAATGTATAGCCAGCTAAAAAGTATTGCTCCCAAAATTCCGCCCCAAAGCATCAAGCCACCCTGATTTATCCGCCAGAGCAAACTGACGTCCGCCAAAAATTCTTTGGGCGCCTGCAGTAAAAACAGCAAGCGGCTGCCGAGCGCCGTGCCCAAAAATATTGCCAGCGCCAAACCGATAATTTTTTCCAGCGGCACTTCCTGCTTTCTACCTTGCCACAAAATCCAAAGATATCCGGCACTAAAAGCCAGACCGACAAAAAAACCCCAGGTATAAAACCGCAAAGGCCCGATATTGAAATGGTCAAAGACGAAATAAGGGATCATAAGAAATTCAAAATGCAAAAGTCAAAAATCCCCGGCCTCGCCTCGGCTCGGCCGAGGGCGGGCAAAATTACAATGTAAAATTAAAAATTATTTAATTCGTACTCTCCGCGCTTGGTGAAAATTTTGTTTTTTCCCGCCCATAGCGAAAAAATAAAATAGAAAATCGCGGCGAGCGAAAGGTAAAAATTTACGTGCTATGGTCGGGGCGCGAAGCGCCGTGGATAGTAAATTTTTACGTACAGCGAGCCCGATTTTCTTTATTTTTTACGCTCGGGCGCAGTCTTTTGGTTACTTTTCTGCTGCCAGAAAAGTAACCACTCATTATTAATAATCCGCCAGCTTCCCTGTTATTGACTCCAACGCGTCATCGGCATGAAAACGCCTAATGGTCCAGCGAAATTTTGGCGACTGCTCAATAATTTTGTAAACGCCCAGAGCCGCCTGGTAGCCAGCCGCTTTCACCGCCTCAATCACTTTATTATTATACATTCCCGCCGGATAAGCGATGTAATCAACTTTTTTCTCCAATTTTTCTTCCAATAATTTTTTGCTATCTTCAACTTCCTTTTTTAAATTTTCATCGGACAATTTATCAAGATACGGATGAGAAATGGAATGGCTACCAAAAACCATTCCTGCCTCGCTCATTTGGCGCATTTCGTCCCAGGACATAATTTCCGGCTGACCTACCCAGCCGGTTGACACAAAAAAAGTGGCGCGAACGCCGTATTTTTTCAAAATCGGAAAAGCGTTGCTATAGTGTTCCCGCCAGCCGTCGTCAAAAGTGAGCGCCACGGCTTTGGGTGACAGGGGCTGGCCCGTGTCAAAATAATCAAGCAGCGCGTCTAGCAAAACAACTTGATAACCGTTTTCTTTCAGATATTTCAGATGCGCCTCCAGACCTTCGGGCGTGACGGTGAAAGCGCGCTCGGTCACGCCGGCGCTTTCGGGCGGCATAGGCCGGATGTGATGGTAGTTAAAAATCGGAAATTTTATCACCTGATTTTCCGCCGGCTTTTGGTATAAATCACCGACGGACGGCAAGGTGCCCTGCGGTGAAAAAGAGGCGCTCGGTATCGGCTCATAAATTTCGCTACTTGACGGCGGCGCAATATTATTTTTTTCCGACAAAACCTGCTGCTCCCGCCAAAACCAAAAAACCAATCCAATGGCGGCTATCAGAATCAAAATGATCACGACGAAAATAATATTTTTCATATACCAGCTCCGGCGCTCAAATGTACCGCTACGGTAGTCGAACCCTCGGTTGCGCGGCTGACCCCGCACCTTTTGTAGCCCCAGGGAGAATCGAACTCCCGTTTAATGGCTGAGAACCATTCGTCCTACCACTAGACGATGGGGCCAAAATTTTAGGCGGGTGAAAGAACCACGTGTCCTAACCACTAGACGATAGCGACAAATCTAAACGAAATTTAACATAAAATTGATTTTTTTAAAAGACAAAGGCGGAATTTGCGCTTCGCGCAAATTCCGCCTATTTTTTTCCAAAAATTTTTTAGACCCGCCGGCTAAATTAAGTGGGTTGGCAATTTTTCCGAAAAAATTCCAGCAATTCCTCCGGCTGGATAAGCTGGAGGTGTTTGACCTTTTCAAACGGTGGCGGTTCCCCTTCCACTGCCTTTGCCTCAAGCATTTGCGCCTCCTCTCGCCAAATTGAAACCCAATCTTCTAATTCGTTTTGAGGCACCCAGGAAGCTAAAAGGCAATCGAAAGTCTGGCAATTTTGGCAAAAATTCGAAAAATCTTTTATAAAACCGAGTAATTTTGCCATTTTTCCACCTCCTTATTTTGAATTAGTAATTCACAAAAAGAACTCACTAAAAAAACAAAACCCCGCCTTTTAAAACGGAGTTCATCATGTATCAGGTATTACAATGAAAATGATTATTCATATACTTAATTTCAGTTTACGAGATTTTGTTTGCTGCGTCAATAAAAATCATCCACAGTTGTTATCTTCTCATCCACTCCTCTTCCTGCCTGACTAACAATTCCTTCGCTCTCTCTGGCTCAGCCATAATTTCTTTGGTGATTTTTTCCATTCTGATTCCTTGCGAACCCTTAACCAAAACTATATCGCCCTCGCCAATCAAATCCTGCAACACCCGGCCGGCTTCTTCAGAACTGGCAAAATAAAATACTTTATTTTCTGGCAAGCCGCTTTTTTTTGCTTCATCAACCATAAAAATTGCCCGCTCCCCGACCGCCAAAAGAATGTCCGCTACTTGAGCGGCTCTGGCTCCGATTTGACGGTGCGCTTTTTCGGTAAAGGCGCCCAGCTCTAGCATATCGCCCAGGGCGGCAATTTTTCGGCCCGACATTTCGGCCAAAATATCTAAAGCGGCAAACGAAGAACTGGGAGAAGAATTGTAAGTATCATCAATAATCCAAGAATTTTTTATGCCTCTTATTAAATTAAGGCGGCCGACCGGCGGACGATAATCCTTGAGCCCTTGAGCGATTTCCACCAAATTCATTTTTAAAATCAACCCCACGGCCATAGCCGCCAAAACCGCGCAAACCTGATGCCGACCCAGAACCCCGAATAATTTTATCGGCACATTACTGCCTTGATAATCAACTTTAAAAGATAAACTGGATTCCTTTAAATCCTCCAGATGCAATTCAACGCCAAAAGCTCGCAAGTCAATTCCCTCACCAGAGCTAAGCTCGGCTTTGCCAAAACCATAAGAAAAAATCTGACCCTGGGTTCTGTTAACCATACTCCTCACTCTCTCATCGTCAAAATTCAACACTGCCCAGCCATCCTTGTCTAAAACACTCACCAGATTGGCTTTTTCACGAGCTACCTGGTTGGCGCTTTGAAAAAATTCAACATGAACCGGAATTTCGCCAATGGCGGTGATAACACTAATATAGGGCTTAATGAAACTGGTGAGATATGAGATGTCGCCGATGCGATCGGCGCCCATTTCTAAAATCAAAATTTTAGGATAATTTCTCGCATAAAAAATTTGAAAAAAGCCGATAAGAAAAACCCTCAACCAATGCCAGAGCGAGCGGCCGCCCGTTTCTTGGCCCAAGATCGTTAGGGGTGCCCCGATTTCGTTGTTATAATTTTTTATATTGCGCCTGACGTTAAATTTATTTTTTAAAGCAGCGTAAATCGCCTCCTTGGTTGAGGTTTTGCCGACGCTGCCGGTCACACCAATAATGACGGGCTTGTATCGCCAAAGCGTGGCTTGAGACAAAATTTTTAAAATGAAGATTAAAATGTTCTTCAACATAGAATTTAAAACATTCAACTGCTTCTAATTGTTTAATTCAAAATGCAAAGTGCAAAATTCAAAATTTAGGTATCAGAAATTTGCTTTGCAAATTTCTGATGGATTTTTAATTTTGCATTGTCCCGCTACGCGGGATCTCGCGTAGCGACGATCATTTTGCATTTTGATATTTGATTTTTGAATTTTTGTTCATTCTTCCGGCGGAATCTCGTAATAATTAAAAAGATATTGGGCTAAATCGGCAAAAACCGGCGCCAGCGACTCGGAAGCAAACTGAATGCCGTGCGGCTTTTCCATTTTCAGAAAAATAAGAAATTGGGGGTTGTAGGCGGGAGCGTAGCCGACAAAAGAATGAATTGTTTCATCGCTATAACCCCGCCTATCTTCACTGGGAATTTGGGCCGTGCCGGTCTTGCCGGCGATAAAATAACCCTTTATTTTTATCTTATCATAGCCATTGCGCACGGTGCTGACAAGCATGGCAGTTAATTTGCCAGCGGTCTGGGGAGAAATTACCTGTCTGACAAAGCGCGGCTCAATTTCTTTTTGTTCACCGTTGGCAGAAATAATTTTTTCCACAATGTGCGGCTGCATCAGCTTTCCTTCATTGGCAATCGCACCAAGGGCCGAAGCCATCTCTAAGGCCGTCACCGAAATTCCTTGGCCGAAACTGGCGGTCGCATAATTAATTTCTCTGTTCTCTTTGATATTATTTAAATTTCCACTGACTTCCCCCACTAGGTCAACTCCGCAAACCTCGCCAAAACCGAAAGCTTCAATATAATCTTTAAAAACCCCTCCGCCAATTAATCTTTGTGCAAAAACCGCACCAGTATTAATTGATTTTTCCAACACTCGAGTCATGGTGCTTAAACCATAAACTTTTTCCTGAGAGTTTTGAATGGTGTAGCTGCCAATCTGAATCGAACCGGTATCGGTATAGGTGGTTTCCGGAGAAATTTTACCCGTATCCAATCCGGCCGCCATGACCACGGGCTTGAAAACAGAGCCGGGCTCATAAAGTTTCTGGGTGCAGGAATTCATAAAATTATTCGCGTCTTTGACTTTCCGATATTCGTTGGGGTCAAAATCAGGAAAACTGGCCATCGCCCTCACCGCTCCGGTTTTTGGTTCAAGCACAATGGCGCAGCCGCCAGAGGCCCCCCATTTTTCCAGAACCGCTTTAAATTTTTGTTCCACCACATACTGAATATTTTGGTCCAGGGTCAAATAAAGCGCGGCGCCATTTTCTGCCGGCTCAAGATTATAATCACCCATCAGAAGCCAGCGGCCAGCCGCGTCTTTATCCGATTGCAAAAAGCCGCCCTTCCCTTCCAACTCTTTTTGATAATACTGTTCCAATCCGTATTGTCCGATTTTTTGGCTGTCGCTGATACCCACAAAACCCAAAACAGGCGAAGCCAAAGCCCCCTGCGGATACCATCGCCAACTTTCTGAAATTAAATGGACGCCGGCCAAGTTTAAACTTTTTATTTTTTCCGCCACCTCATCGTCAAGTTTTGACTTTAAGGGTTCGTAGGGATCGACGGGGTCCTGCAATTTTTCTAAAATTTTCTCCGTTGAAATTTCCACCAGCGGCGACAATTTCTCCGCCACCTCCTCTTTGTTTAAAACTTCGTTAGGCGCCAAAAAAACCGTCTGGTAATCGCGGTTAATCGCCAAAGGATACCAAACATTTCCTTTTTCCTGAATAAAAATTTCCCCTCTGAGGGGAATTAATTTTTGTAAAACTTCGTGCTGGCCGCGAGCCAAGGCGGCATAAAAATTGTGCCTGATAATTTGAAGCGAAAAAAGGCGGGCCGCCACGCAAACAAAAACGATTAATATTATGGCAAATAAAAAATGGAAGCGAGAACTCCTATGGTCTTTGGACATTTTTTAAGATAACTTTTAGGGTTGTTGGGAAAGCGCAAAAAAGCCGGACACCGCTTTCAGATAATTTATTTTTTCCACCACCACCAGATTTAAATTTTTAGCCGCGTTCTCCAAGCTATTTAACGAACGGATCTGCGTTAAAGAAATCAGCAATTTTTGATTTTGTGCCTGTCTTTCACTTAGAGCGTTGTGAAAAGTACGCAACTCAAAATTTTTCGCCACTAACTGGTTGGTTTGGACCAAATAAAAAACGCTTAACAGCACCAAACCAAAAATAATGGCTATGCCTAGAGCAATTTTGCCTTTTTCACTAGACGACGAAAAATTTCTATGTCTATAATAGGTCATCTTGTCCGTATTTCTATAACTCCTACCAATTACGAATTACCACTAATTACAAATTCGTAATTGGCTTCAATTCGTAATTGGCGAGGTACTAAAGTTTTTGCGCCGCCCTTAATTTAGCGCTGCGGCTGCGGGGATTTTTTAAAATTTCTTCTGGCGCGGGCACTGCCGGTTTTTTTGTCAAAATTTCAACTTTTCCTTGTCGTGCCTGTTCTCGGAAAAAATTTTTTACTATCCTATCCTCCAACGAATGAAAGGAAATAATCACCAGTCTCCCGCCTGCTTTCAAAACTTTAACTGCCTGAGGCAGAAATTTCTGAAGATTTTCCAACTCATCATTGACGACAATTCGTAGAGCCTGAAAAGTTCGCGTAGCAAAGTGTATCCGGCCATGTTGATATTTTTTCGGCACTGCCAGCGCGATTGTCCGCACCAGCTCGCCCGTCCTTAAAATTAGTTTTATTTTTCTAATTCTTATTATTTCTTTAGCAATCCGACCGGCAAATCTTTCTTCGCCATACTCTTTTAAAATCTTCTCCAATTCCCGGGGCAGCCATTGATTAACAATTTCTACCGCGCTCAATCCTTGCCCTTCAGAAAATCTCATATCCAACGGTTCGTCTTTCAGGAATGAGAAACCCCTGCCGCTCTCTTCCAGTTGTTCTGATGACATTCCTAAATCAAGCAGGATTCCGTTTATTGGTCCGAAGTTTTTTTGGCGAACAGTCTTTTCTAAATTTGCGAAATTATCTTCAACCAAAATTAAATTCGACAGTAAAGATGCGCTCTCCGTTTTTATTTTTTGTTTTGTTTGCTCCAGCGCTTTGTTATCTAAATCAATGCCTAAAATTCTACCATCCTCGCCGATGTTTTTTAAAATTGCGAGTGTGTGCCCGCCGCGGCCGCAAGTGCCGTCAATAAAATTTTCGCCAGGTCGGGGGTTCAGATATCTTATAACTTCCTCTGTCAGTACCGGTATGTGCGCCATCAAAATATTTTCCTCTTTCACCCTCCAATAAAAATTCAAAGATTCCTCACAAATTACGAATTAAAACTAATTACGAATTTACCAACCATTATTTTTATATTTTATTATCGCTCAGGAGTTATTATTCGTAATTCGTTCCAATTCGTAATTGGTAGGAAGATTTAAAATCCCAATTCCGACAATTTCGCCGCCATATCACCCACTTCCTTTTCCGTCTTTTGTTTGTAATTTTCCCATTGACTTTCATCCCAGATTTCCAAATGATTGGACACGCCAGCTATTACCACGTTTTTTTCTATGCGAGCGTACTGCTTTAAATAATCAGGCAATAAAATTCTGCCCAGCGAATCAAATTCAACCTCCGCCGCGCCCGATAAAATAATTCTGGCCACCCCCCTGGCTTCAACTTGACCAGTCGGCAACTTGCTCAATTTATCAGCCAACTTTTGCCACTCAACCAAAGGATATAAAGCCAAACAATTATCAAGGCCGCGCGTAACCACCGCTCCCCGGCCTAACTCCTTTCTTAATTTAGCCGGTATGGCTAAACGTTTTTTTTCGTCAATAGTGTGTTTATATTCGCCGATTAACATGCCAATTTTGTCGAAATTTTCAAGCGGAGCTCAATGCGTAGCGAAGAAAATTTCGTTACAAAATTGAGCACCCTCTCACTCGAAAAATCATTTTAAGAGACAATTTGTGATTCGACGCTTCAAGCTAATATATGCTTTGGCGCGTTTTTTGATCTGTCTTTCTCTTTCGCGTGCATCTTTTTCTGACCCGTAAGCTTCGTAATAAACAAGTTCTAGGGGACGACGGTTTTTTGTTGAGGGTACGCGACCACCCTTATGTTCTTTAAATCTTATTCTTAAATCATCGCTGTAGCCAAAATACAAATTTTTATCTTTCAACGATTGCAGAACATAAAAGTAATACATGTGATGATTTTTCGAGTGAGAGGGTAAAGGTTTTCTATCTAAATTTTCTGCTCCGCCAGTTGGCGGATTGAAAATTTAGAGAAAGCCCTTTATCCACAGAAATGCCTAGTTATTAACACCTTTATCCACAATTACCCACTTCGCTTACATTATATTCCACTTTACCGGATTGCGTCAACCGCTTTATTACGTTCTTTTTCGCTATCTCACCAAATTTGCTGATTTCTTTTGATTTAAGCCAAAAATAAAACAAACCGGTTCTATAATCGGTTCGTTTTATTCACAGGTTATCCACCGTGGAACGTCGCGGACAGTGTTAAACTATATTCCAACAACAAAGCGAGTATATTTACATACCGGATTTATCGCCCCGCACTTAATCAATTTCACCAAAATTGACCCTGTTATGCTAATCGCTATTTGATTTTTTAAGACGGCTTGTTATAGAATGATTTATATGCAAGACATCTCCAATTATGAAAAAATCAGACAAGACGCCGAAAACTTTTATAAAAAAATCGGGTGTCTTCGTTGCCCCGCTTTAAATAATGAATATGTGTTTTTTACCTCTGAAGGATTTAATCATCTCATGTATAAAGGAAGCAGAAAAGAAAGAAGCAGAAATGACCAGATAACAAAATTTAAACTTTTACCAAAAGCAAGATATATTATTGAAACTTCTACCACTTTTCAAGAATATGACGAAACCCTCACTTCAATAAGAAGGAAAATGCATAAAAGAGTAGTGGATGACAGTGCTGTAGCAAAATATTGGGGTTTTGTTGCGATAATAAAAGACATTAGAACTAAAGTAATAGTACGACAAATAGAAAATGGACAGAAACATTTTTGGAGCGTCATTCCTTCTTGGGCTATCTATCAATATAGAGATATTAAGATGATAAATAAATCAGAAGGGAATTTAAAAGAAGATTAAAATAGAAAGGCGCATAGAAACAAAAACACCACCTTCAAAAGTGGTATTTTTGTTGTGCTTGCCGTCGGCTTAGGAATTAGCCGAATAGGGCTACCGCCCCACAAGCACATTATCAGTGTAACTCTAATAACTAAATACTGTCAATAGGGGTGTTGTAGATAACTCAAAATTTGTCTAATTTAACTACCCCACCCCGCTACTCACTATTGTTTATGTTGGCTCGCTCAATGGGACGATTTTTGAATTTTCATTCAGCGACAAAATGAGTTTATGTTTATTTACATACCCGATTTGGCACCCCCGCGGGTTTAGGTTTATTTCAGTAAATTCAACAGTTTTCCCTTTCCAAAATCTTTGTCTAATAAAAATAAGGCTATGCTTTCAACAATTTCTCTTTTAATCTCATTGTGTCTCGGAATAGTGGTTTTCTGCCCGTTAAAGATACATTGGGCCAAATCATGTTTTGACCCGCGCTTAATAAAAAGCCCCAACTTTTTGAGGGCCTTTAACAACTTCTTTCTCTTACAAGGAAAATAAATCCCGCACCTTTTGCTCGCAGCGGAGTTTTAGACTCAGCCGCTGCTCGCCTAAGGTGCAACCCAACCACAGCAAGCTGTGGGGTCTTCAAAAAAGGTGCGGGATAAAATTCGCTCATTATGTTCTTTGAAGCACGAGGCTATTTCTAAGATATTTTTCAGGTATTTTTATATTTAGTTGCTCCCTTATCTCTTCCGGAGGGAAAAAGGTAGGCATATATGGCTGATACTCCTGCGAAATTTGAAAATAAGTATAAACTGCATCATTGACCATCTCAAAAAGTTCTTTTCCTTTTTCTGCTTGAGTGACGCAGCCCGGTACATTATTCACATAAGCAACATAGCCCCCATCTTTAGATGGTTTTATAACCACCTCAAGTTTTTCAGGAAATCGCCATTTATAGGCCATTAAAACTTGAGGGATAATCTTTTTTTTCTTAAGAAAGTTAAACATATTACAATGATATACGATAATGATTAAAATATCAACAGCAGCCTCTCTTTTTATTTTAATACAATTTACCCTATCAAATTTTGGCAGTAAGATTGTACAATTCCGCTCGAACCTATTTTACCCCGTTAGAAATAGAACGCGAACATTATATGTCGTTGCCGCAAAAAACAACACATCATAATTATTATATATAAATGGGGTAATTAAGAAATAAAATCATCCGCAGATTTGAATAGTTTAATTTGAAGTTGTTTCCGGGCTTGGCGTTGCTTCGGGAGTCGAAGTTAATTCGGGGGTCGGTGTGACTTCGGGAGTCGGAGTTACCTCAATGGTCGGGATTGTTTCGGGAGTCGGAGTTGTTTCTATGGACGGGGCCTCGGCAATGCACTCTCCTTTGACTTTTTGCCATTCGCCGTCTTCAAGCCAGGTGCAGTAAATTTCTCCGGTCGCCTTGTCAACCATTTCCAGTTTTTCGATTCTGGCGGTCTTAACTGTCAATTTCTCAACTATCAGTTCCTTCAGCTGGGCAACGCCGTTTTCAATAGCCAATCCCAGCGAAGACAAAGTAGATTTTACTTTCTGGATAAATCCATCAAATAGAGAAGTATCTGTTTGGTTATTTGAATTTTGGCCATTGGATTTTAACTCTCCACTGAGAGTTAAGTTGCCGTTTTCATCTACGGAAAGGATGTCTTCACCTCGCTGATTTTTAAGAACCAAGGATTGGGGGGGGGAAGCGGCTGGTTCAGATTCGGTGAGCAGGAAGTTATTACCAAATACCAGGGTAATGTTTTCCACAACTCCTGCCTGCTCGCCTCGCTAAAGCTACGGCGAAGCGGGCCGGCAGGCCACGCTGAGCGGGGCAGGCAGGTTTCAATAATTTTTGGCTCAAACCTCCGCTTGGCGAGCCACGCTCTGGCCGGCGAGCCACAAAATCAATAGGCGGCGCTACTTGCCCTTCGAAGCTTTAGCGCCTGCCCCGTTAGATTTTTGTGGACACTACAGGGCTCAAACCTGTGACCTCTTCGACTTACCCCGTTAAATGATTGCGGGTGATGCTGGTCTCGAACCTGCGGCCTCGTCGATGTGAAAGACGCGCTCTACTTCACCCTCCCAACTTTTGGGTGTGGGTGCTACTGGATTTGAACCAGCGACCGGCGTGTAACCCCGCACCTTTTATGTGGGTGTAGAAGGTCTCGAACCTTCGGCCTCTTCGATGTGAACGAAGCGCTCTACCACTGAGCTATACACCCCTCCAAAAGGTGCGGGGCAAGTGTGAATGCAACGTCCCGATTTTTCATCTCGCGAAACGGGATAGAAAAATCGAGGATCCTCGAAAAATTTAAATGAATTTTTCGGGACTCTAGCCAGCTGAGCTAAGCACCCAAAAGTCGGGAGAGCAAGCCACAAATCCTACTGTTCCTATTCTACAAACCTTATTTTATTAATCAATTTCTCGTGCGGCTTTTCCAGAATATCCCTGACAAACCCATCAAACATATGAAAACGATAATCAAATTCCTTGGTATCCATGGCCGCGTACTCTATTTCCCGACCCACCTCTGATTCCATCTCCGCTAAAAAATTTCTCAATTTTTTGGCCGAAACATCGTCGCCCACTAAAAACAAATCTACTCGGCTGTTGTCGGTGTTTAAAAATATGCCGCCGATTAAAGCCATTTTGATCCTGCCTAACCTCAAAATCTTTTTCAACATTTTGTCTTTTGAGGTCGGACTGGATTTTAAAACTAAACTTTCCAGCTCGCCGTAGAAATCAAAATTTTGGTCGGCGGCGAAATAACGGCCGCCAGCTATCTGTTTTTTCCGGCTGCTCTTAACTTTTTTTGAACGCAGAAAACCGATGCTGGCCAATCCCCTGACTTGTTTTTCCACCATCGCTTTTCTGCCTTGCGTTTTTTTGGCGATTTCCGGCAAAGAAAAATAGCGGTCCGGGTTGCGCAAAAAAAGCTTAAGCAACTTCACCTTGATTGGCGAATCAAATAATTGCTCTAGTATTTGTTCTGACATGAATTTTGGAGGCCCCCCTTAGCCGCCCATTTTTATTTATCGGTTTCTATAAATT